>BBPD01000085.1_pt1 | contig 15354 bp, 11 predicted proteins | sample 1344911 | NCBI WGS metagenome assembly BBPD01 (sample SAMD00019088, study PRJDB2971) | groundwater metagenome | biome: freshwater biome; feature: mineral spring; material: ground water | place: USA: CA, Sonoma | collected 2011-09 | depth surface m
TCTTCGCGAAAGATGATCTCCACCGCGCCCTTGGCGCCCATGACGGCGATCTCGGCGTTGGGCCAGGCCAGGTTCACGTCGCCGCGCAGGTGCTTGGAGGCCATCACGTCGTAGGCGCCGCCGTAGGCCTTGCGCGTGATCACGGTGATCTTGGGCACCGTGGCTTCGGCGTAGGCGTAGAGCAGCTTGGCACCGTGCTTGATGATGCCGCCGTACTCCTGCGAGGTGCCGGGCATGAAGCCGGGCACATCGACGAAGGTGATGACCGGGATGTTGAAGGCGTCGCAAAAGCGCACGAAGCGCGCCGCCTTGATGCTGCTCTTGATGTCTAGGCAGCCCGCCAGCACCAGCGGCTGGTTGGCCACAATGCCCACCGTCTGGCCATCGAGGCGGGCAAAGCCCACCAGAATGTTTTTGGCGTAGTCGGGCTGCAACTCGAAAAAGTCGCCGTCGTCCACCGTTTTGACGATCAGCTCCTTCATGTCGTAGGCTTTGTTGGGGTTGTCGGGCACCAGCGTGTCGAGGCTGCGCTCGATGCGCCCGATCGGGTCGCCGCTGGGGCGCCGGGGCGCTTTTTCGCGGTTGTTGAGCGGCAGGTAGTTGTAGAGGCGGCGCAGCATCAGCAGCGCCTGCACATCGTCGTTGCAAGCCAGATCGGCCACCCCGCTGCGCGAGGTGTGGGTGATGGCACCGCCCAGTTCTTCAGCCGTCACTTCCTCGTGCGTCACGGTTTTCACCACCTCGGGGCCGGTGACGAACATATAGCTCGAATCCTTGACCATGAAGATGAAGTCGGTCATGGCCGGCGAATAGACCGCACCGCCCGCGCACGGCCCCATGATCAGGCTGATCTGCGGGATCACGCCGCTGGCCATGACGTTGCGCTGAAACACCTCGGCATAGCCCCCCAACGAGGCCACGCCCTCCTGGATGCGCGCCCCGCCCGAATCGTTGAGGCCGATCACCGGCGCCCCCACCTTCATGGCTTGGTCCATCACCTTGCAGATTTTCTCGGCGTGCGCCTCGCTCAAGGCCCCGCCAAAAACGGTGAAATCTTGGCTGAAAACGAACACCAAGCGGCCATTGATCATGCCGTAGCCGGTGACTACGCCGTCGCCCGGTACGCGCTGATCGGCCATGCCAAAGTCGGTGCAGCGGTGTTCGACGAACATGTCCCACTCTTCGAAAGTGCCTTCGTCGAGCAGGATTTCGAGGCGCTCGCGCGCCGTCAGCTTGCCTTTGGCGTGTTGCGCGTCGATGCGCTTTTGCCCCCCGCCCAGCCGGGCAGCGGCGCGCTTTTGTTCCAATTGGTCGAGGATTTCTTGCATGGTGTGGTGCGGTCAAAGCTCCGTTCGCCCTGAGCCTGTCGAAGGGCTTGCGTGGTGTTTCGTGTGGGCTTCGACAGGCTCAGCCCGAACGGTGTGGGATTCGTAGGCAGACAGCAGCCGGCGCGCCGCCACCGAAGCGGCCAAGCTGCCGTCGGCCACGGCGCGGGTTGTGGGTTCGAGGATGCGCTGCACCGCCGGATTGTGGCGCAAGGCCTGCTGCAAGCCGGCTTGCACCCGCTCCCACATCCAGGCCAGCGCTTGCTGCTGGCGCCGCGCCGCCAAGCGCCCGTCGGCGCTTTGCAGGCGCCGAAATTCGCTCACTGCGGCCCAGAACGCCTCCAGCCCTTGGGCGCGCAGGGCGCTCAGCTCCAGCACTTGCGGGTGCCAGTGCGTGGGACTGGGCTGGGCTTCTTGGGCAGATGCGCCAGCATGGGCAGCTTGGACTGCAGGCGGATGCGGATGTTGCGCCGCGTGCGCCGCACGCTCGTTCCAGCCCAGCAGGCGCAGCGCGGCCGAGATCTGCGCCCGGGCGCGGGTCGCGGCGGCGGGGTCGAGGTCGGCTTTGTTGATCAGCACCAGGTCGGCGCGCTCCATCACGCCGCGCTTGATGGCTTGCAACTCGTCGCCGGCGTTGGGCAGTTGCAGCAGGCAAAACAGGTCGGTCATGTCGGCCACGGCGATCTCGCTCTGGCCCACGCCCACGGTTTCGACGATCACCACATCAAAGCCCGCCGCTTCGCACAGCAAAATGGTCTCGCGCGTTTTCTCGGCCACCCCACCCAAGCTGCCGCTGCTGGGGCTGGGGCGGATGTAGGCGCGCTCGTGGTTGCTCAGGCGCTCCATGCGGGTCTTGTCGCCCAAAATCGATCCGCCCGAGACGCTGCTCGACGGGTCCACCGCCAGCACCGCCACGCGCTGCCCCAGGCCAATCAGGTGCAGCCCCAGCGCCTCAATGAAGGTGCTCTTGCCCACGCCGGGCACGCCGCTGATGCCCAGCCTGAACGCCTTGCCCGTGTGCGGCAGCAGCGCCGTGAGCAACTCATCGGCCTGGGCGCGGTGATCGGGGCGGGTCGATTCCAGCAAGGTGATGGCCTTGGCCAGTGCGCGGCGCTGGGCCATGGCGGTTCCGTGCAAGAGGGCGTCAATCATGCGCTGGCCCAGTTCTCCAGTTTCAAGCCCTCGATGCGCTCAAACTCGCGCGTGTTGTGGGTGACCAGCGTGGCGTTTTCGGCCAGCGCTTGGGCGGCAATCAGCAAATCCATATGCCCTATGGGCTGCCCACTCTGGCGCAGGGCATGAAAATGCTTGGCGTAGTGCCACATGGCGCTGTGCGTCCAGGGCAGCACCCGCATTTCCAGCAGCAGTTGCTCCAGCCGGGCGCGGTTGCGGGCCTGCTGTGTGCTTTTTTCTACACCATAGGCCAACTCGGCCACCACCAGCGCAGGCAGGGCCACCCGCTCCCGCCCAGCCGCCGCCAGCCGCTCCTGCACGCCGGGCACACCGCGCTGAAGGTAAATCACCATGTTGGTGTCGAGCAGGTACAAGGAGTCCATCAATCCAGGCTCTCGATGTCATCGACGGCGGGCCGGCGGTCGCGCTCGATTTCGTCGGGCATGCCCTCGAAGCCAGCCAGGAGCGACTGCACCCGCGCCGCCCAGACGGCGTCGTCCTCGTGCTTGGGTCGCAAAATCACGGCTGTGCCGACTTTCTCGATCGTCACCTCGTCGGTGTCAAAGCGGAACGCCTTGGGCAGACGCACCGCTTGGCTGCGCCCCGTGGTGAAAACCTTGGCGGTGTGGGTGGGCGTGTTCATGGCGGCTCCTTGTGGGTAGCTACCCATGATAGCTACCGTTTTGGATTCCTGCAAGCTCACCCCAGCGCCTTCTTGATCTGCTCCAGCACATCCTTGGCGCTGGCCGGGATCGGGGTGCCGGGGCCGTAGATGCCCTTGACGCCGGCTTGGTACAGGAATTCGTAATCCTGGCGCGGGATCACGCCGCCGACGAAGACGATGATGTCATCCGCCCCCTGGCGCTTCAATTCTTCGATGATGGCCGGCACCAGCGTCTTGTGGCCGGCCGCCAGCGTGCTGATGCCCACCGCGTGCACGTCGTTCTCGATCGCCTGGCGCGCGCATTCCTCCGGGGTCTGGAACAGCGGCCCGATATCGACGTCGAAGCCAAGGTCGGCAAAGGCCGTGGCCACCACCTTGGCGCCGCGGTCGTGCCCGTCTTGGCCAAGCTTGGCGATCAGCACGCGCGGCTGGCGCCCCTGCGCCTCGGCAAAGTCGGCGATTTCTTGCTGCAAGGCGGCCCAGCCTTGGGCGCTGTCGTAAGCGGCGGCATACACCCCAGTCACCTTTTGTGTGTCGGCGCGATGGCGCCCAAAAACCTGCTCCAGCGCGTCCGACACCTCGCCCACCGTGGCGCGCAGGCGCATGGCGCGGATCGAGAGCGCCAGCAAATTGCCCTGCCCCGATTGTGCCGCCGCCGTGAGGTCGGCCAGCGCGGCCTGCACCGCTGCGCTGTCGCGCTGGGCGCGCAGCGCTTGCAAGCGCGCCACCTGCTGCTCGCGCACCTTGTGATTGTCCACCTCCAGCGTGTCGAGCGCGTCTTCTTGCGCCAGCTTGTACTTGTTGACGCCCACGATCACATCGCGCCCGCTGTCGATGCGCGCCTGCTTTTCGGCCGCGCTGGCCTCGATTTTGAGCTTGGCCCAGCCCGAATCCACGGCGCGCGTCATGCCGCCCAGGGCATCGACTTCCTCGATCAGGGCCCAGGCCTGGTCCGCCATGTCTTGCGTCAGGCGCTCCATCAGGTAGCTGCCGGCCCACGGGTCCACCACGTTCGTGATGTGGGTTTCTTCTTGGATGATGAGCTGGGTGTTGCGAGCAATGCGCGAGGAAAACTCGGTCGGCAGCGCGATCGCTTCGTCAAACGAGTTGGTGTGCAGGCTCTGCGTGCCGCCAAACACCGCCGCCATGGCCTCGATCGTGGTGCGCACCACGTTGTTGTAGGGGTCTTGCTCGGTCAGGCTCCAGCCGCTGGTCTGGCAGTGCGTGCGCAGCATCAGGCTTTTGTCTTTCTTGGCCCCAAAGCCCTTCATGATGCGGCACCAGAGCAGGCGCGCGGCGCGCATCTTGGCGATTTCGAGGTAAAAATTCATCCCCACCGCCCAGAAAAAGCTCAGGCGGCCGGCGAACTCATCCACATCCATGCCCTTGGCCAAGGCGGTTTTCACGTACTCGCGGCCATCGGCGAGCGTAAAGGCCAATTCCAGCGCCTGGTTGGCACCGGCCTCTTGCAAGTGGTAGCCGCTGATGCTGATCGAGTTGAACTTGGGCATCTGCTGCGCCGTATATTCGATGATGTCGCCGATGATGCGCATCGAGGGCTCGGGCGGGTAGATGTAGGTGTTGCGCACCATGAACTCTTTGAGGATGTCGTTCTGGATGGTGCCGCTCAATGCCGCCTGCGCCACGCCCTGCTCCTCGGCCGCCACCACGTAGCCGGCCAGCACCGGCAGCACGGCGCCGTTCATGGTCATGCTCACGCTCACGCGCCCGAGGTCGATGCCGTCGAACAGGATTTTCATGTCCTCCACGCTGTCGATCGCCACCCCGGCCTTGCCGACGTCGCCAAACACGCGCGGATGGTCGGAGTCGTAGCCGCGGTGCGTGGCCAAGTCGAAGGCCACCGAGACGCCCTGCCCGCCTGCCGCCAGCGCCTGGCGGTAAAAGGCGTTGGATTCCTCGGCGGTCGAAAAACCGGCGTACTGGCGGATGGTCCAGGGCCGCACCGCGTACATGGTCGCCTGCGGGCCGCGGATGAAGGGCTCGAAGCCGGGCAGCGTGTCGGTGTAGGGCAGGCCCTGCAGATCGGCCGCGGTGTAGAGCGGCTTGAGCACGATGCCTTCGGGCGTGCGCCAGTTCAGCGACTCGGGCGCGGCACCTTTGAGCGACTGGGCGGCCGCCGCGCGCCAGTCGGCCAGCGTGGCGGTTTTGAATTCGGGATTCGTCTGCGTGCCAGACGCGCAACCGGGCTCGGGACTCGACATGGAAACCTCTCAAAACCCCGAAGGGCGTACAACATGTGGCCGAATTTTAGCGCATTCGTAATTATTGATTCAAAATTTCGGCAGGGCTACAATCTGCGGCTTGCACGGGCTGGCTGCGCTTGTTCTGCGCCCTCCAAGCCCTTGCACCCTGCGCCGCCACAAGCCTCCACCCCAGATCTCCAGCGCTGCTATTTTGAGCACTCCTTCCGCCCACCTGCGCCCACGCGCCCTCTACCAAGAGGTTGCCGAGCGCCTGCGGCTGCGCATTTTCAAGCGCGAGTTGCTGCCGGGCAGTTGGATCGACGAGCTCAAAATCGCCGCCGAACTCGGCATCAGCCGCACGCCTCTGCGCGAAGCGCTCAAGGTGCTGGCGGCCGAGGGGCTGGTGACCATGAAGCTGCGCCGTGGTGCCTACGTGACCGAGGTCTCGGAGCAAGACTTGCGCGAAGTCTATGAGCTGCTGGCGCTGCTGGAGTCCGACGCCGCCGCCGCCGCCTGCCGCCTTGCCAGCGCCGAGCAGATGCAGCATTTGCAACACCTGCACCAGCAGCTTGAAGCGGCGGCGCAGGGAGCGGCCGAACCCGCCACCCCAGCCAGCGCAGACTCAGCCGCCGACCCAGCCGCCGACCCAGCCGCCGACCCAGCCGCCGACCCAGCCGCCGCACCCAACCCCGAGGCCCGCCCAGAGCGCTTTCTGGCCGCCAACGAAGCCTTCCACCTGCAGTTGCTGCAACTGGCGGGCAACCGCTGGCGCATGCAGGTCGTGGCCGATTTGCGCAAAGTCATGAAACTCAACCGCCACGGCTCGCTGCTGCGCCAGGGCCGTATGCAGCAATCGCTGCACGAGCACCGCGCGCTCATGGCGGCGCTGCTGGCGCGCGACGCCGAAGGGGCGCGCCAGCGCATGGCGCTGCATTTCCGCAACGGCTTGCAGGCGGCGATTTAATTGCTACACTGCGGCCAGCACCTTGCACAAGGTTGCCCCGCGTGCACTGCCCAACGTACCGCCCGTACACCAAAAATGAACGCCACGGTAATACCCACCCGCCTCGAACTCGAATACCAGGCGATCCTGCAAAATGCCGGGGTGGGCATCCTGCTCACGCGCCAGCGCCACGTCGTGCATTGCAACCCGCGTGCGGGCGAAATTTTCGGCTGGGAGCCTCAAGAGCTCATTGGTCAGCCCGGCTCGGTGCTGTACTTCTCCGACGCCGACTACGCCGACTTGGGCCGGCAAGCCATACCGGTGCTCGCCGCCGGCCAGATGTTCGAGCAAGATCGCCTGATGCACCGGCGCGACGGCGGTGCCGTGCATTGCCACCTGCGCGCCAAGGCCATCAACCCGGCCGACAGCGCCGACGGCACCATCTGGATCGTCGAAGACATAGGCGAGCGCAAGCGCACCCAGACGCAACTGCAGCAGTTGGTGCTCAAACAGCAAGCGATACTGGAAAACGCCAGCGTCGGCATCCTGTTCACCTGCAACGGCCTAATCGAGCACTGCAACCCGCGCTTCGAGGAACTGCTGGGCTACACCCCAGGCGAACTGCTCAGCGAGAGCGCCGAGGTGTTTTTTGCCTCGCCGCAAGACTACCAGCGCTTTGGCCAAACCATAGGCAGCCGACTCGCTGCGGGCGAGCGCATCGACATCGAATGGCGCAACCGCCGCCGCGACGGCACCCTGGTGTGGCTGCGGCACCTGGCGCGCGCGCTGCCACAGGCCGGGCCCGATAAGATCACCATTTGGATCAGCGACGACATCAGCCAGCGCAAGGCCATCGAGCAAGAACTGGTTGCCGCCCACACCGCACTCGAACAGCGCGTGGCCGAGCGCACCGAGGCGTTGCAGCGCGCCAACCAGCGCTTCGACGCCATGTTTCGCAGCGCCCCACTGGCCATTTTTGCCCGCGACCGGCACAACCGGGTATTGAGCTGGAACCCCGCCGCCGAAGCCATGTTTGGCTGGAAGGCGGCAGAAATCATCGGCCAAACGCTGCCCAGCGTACCACAGCATTTGGATGATGAATGCAAAAAAGCCATAGGCCGAGCACTCGACGGGCAGACCACCGGCACCTTTGAAACCGTGCGCCTGCGCCGCAACGGCAGCTTGTTTCCTATTAGCCTGACCCTGGCCCCGATGCCAGACGAGCAAGGCTTGGTGCATGAGTATTTGACGCTGGCGTCCGACATCAGCCAGCACCGCGAGGCCGAGCGGCAAATTGCATTTATGGCCTACCACGACGCGCTCACGGAACTGCCCAACCGCGAGCTGCTGCGTGATCGGCTGCAACTGGCCCAGGCCCACGCAGAGCGCAAGCAGCAAGCGCTGGCCCTGCTCCACCTCGACCTAGACAACTTCAAGCAGATCAATGACACTTTCGGCCACGCTGTGGGCGACCGGGTGTTGCTGCAGGTGATGCACCGCTTGCAGCGCTGCCTACAAGACACCGACACCCTGAGCCGCCAAGGCGGCGACGAATTCGTGCTGCTGCTCACGCACTTAGAAGACGCAAATGCAGCCACTGCGGTGCTGTCCAAAATCATGGCCGCGATGGAGGCACCGTTCCAGCTCGATGGCCACGAGCTTTCCACCTCTTGCTCTATTGGGGTAGCGCTCTACCCCACCGATGGGCGCGATGGCGAAACTTTGCTGCGCAAGGCCGAGATGGCGATGTACCACGCCAAAGAACTGGGCCGCAACAACTACCACTACTTCAACGACGACCTAAGCCAGCGCGCGGGCGAACACCTGCAACTGCGCAGCGGCTTGCGCCGCGCTTTGGAGCAAGGTGAGTTCCTGCTGCACTACCAGCCCCAGATCGACCTGCGCAGCGGCGCCCTGGTTGGGGCCGAGGCGCTGCTGCGCTGGCAGCACCCGCAGCAAGGTTTGATCGCCCCTGGGCGCTTCATCCCCGTGGCCGAAGAGAGCGGCTTGATCGTTCCGATCGGCCAGTGGGTGCTGCAGGAGGTCTGCCGCCAGGGCCGGGCCTGGCTCGATGCCGGGTACCCAGAACTGGTGCTGGCGGTCAACCTCTCGGCGGTGCAGTTCAAGCGCGGCGACCTCGAAGCCACCGTGCTGCAGGCGCTGCACGGCTGTGGTTTTCCGGCGCATCTGCTGGAACTCGAATTGACCGAGTCGCTGCTGATCCAAAACGTCGAGCCCATGCTGGCCTTGGTGCGCCGCCTCAAGCGCTACGGCCTCAAGCTCTCGATCGACGATTTCGGCACCGGCTACTCCAGCCTCTCCTACCTCAAGCGCTTCGATGTAGATAAACTCAAGATCGACCAGTCCTTCGTGCGCGACCTGCTCACCGACCCGGAAGACGCCGCCATCGTGCGCGCCATCATTCAACTGGCTAGCGGCTTGGGGCTGCAAACGATAGCCGAAGGGGTAGAAACCGCCGCAGTGGCCGAGCGCATCACCGCTTTAGGCTGCGACGAAGCGCAGGGCTACTATTTTGCACGCCCCATGCCAGCGGCGGCTTTTACAGAACTTTTACGCGGTTTATAGGCTAAAGTCGGAGCAAATGATTGATACCACATCCAGCTTCAGGTAACTGCCCATGAACAGCCCCGCTCCTGCAGCCCCGCCGATTGAGCCAGCGCTTGCCATGCCCAAAAAGGTTGACAAAACGCTCTTTGGCACCCTGCTGTATCGGGCCTTGCTCGTTACCTTGGTCAGTGTGGGTGCCATAGGCTGGTTGCTCTACACCACGGTGCTCCAAGACAACATCGAGCACGACAAGGACGTGACCGCCAAGATGGCGCTGCAAGAGCTGAAGTTGCGCCTGCACTCGTCCCAAACCTCGGTCGAGAGCATCGCCGTCGGGCTCGCGCGCCGCACCGGTGTGGTGCAGGGCTTGCAGACTGGCGACCGCGAGCTCATGCTCGATTCGTTGCGCTCGATCACCCAAGACTACGCCCGCCTGTCCAATTACACCGAGGTGCGCGGGGCCGTGCTCGACCCGCAGCAGCGCATCGTGGCGCGCTCCTGGGACCCCAATCTTGGCGATCTGCGCTCGACCAACCCGCTGGTCGATGAGGCACGCCGCAGCGGCAAGGCCATTGCGCGCTTCAGCGTGGGCAGCGCCGAGCCGGGCGTGATCGGTTTCGCCCCAGTACCCGATCAAAATCAAGATGGGATACTCGGCTTTGTCTCGATCAAGCAAACCGCCCGCCCGGTGGTGCTGGAGTTGCGCGAGCAAGGCATACACTGGATCGCGGTGCTGGACGAACGGGTGCTGCTGGCGCGCTACGGCGGGCAGCTACCACCAGCGATTGCGGCCAACCCGCGCATTGCGCCCGGCTACCTGCTGGCGCACAATGAGTGGTTCGACGCCCGACCCCAAACCTGGTTGCAGCAGCACTGGCCTACGCTGCGCCAGGTAAAAAACCACACCTTCATCGGAGACTGGTTCGTGGTGGTGGCCCCGCTGCACGACGACGACGCGCAGCCCATAGGCTACCATCTGCTGCTGCTGGATGCGGCCCCGGTGCGGGCCCTCATGGCCGAAAAACTGCACCTGGTGCTGCTGGTGATGGCGGCAGTGATTGCCGTGATGCTGCTCATGGCGGCGGTGGTGATGCGCGACGTGCGCCGCATCGTCATCAGCCCAATCAATGACATGGGCCACGCCATGCGCCACTCCCTGGAGGGCGGGCGCTTCGACCAACGCCTGCCTGCTGGGCGCAACGACGAAATCGGCCGCGTGCAAGACAGCTTCAACGCCTTGCTGGAGCAGCTCTCACAGGCGCTAGACGATGCCACCGCCGCCGTCACGGCAGCGGCCCGGGGCGACTTCAATCGGCCCATGGGCGGCGATTACGTCGGCGACCTGCACGCGCTCAAAGCTGGCATCAACCAGAGCATCGGCGAGCTGCGCCAGTCGCACGACAACCTGGTGCAGGCCAACAAGGCCAAAGGCATGTTCCTGGCCAATATGAGCCACGAGATTCGCACCCCCATGAATGCCATTATTGGCATGTCTTACCTCACGCTCAAATCGGACCTCAATGAAGAACAGCGCGAGTATGTGAACAACATCCACCGCGCCGGCACCTCGCTGCTGGGCATCCTCAACGACATTCTGGACTTCTCCAAGATCGAGGCCGGCAAGCTCAGCTTGGAGCGGGTGCCGTTCCGGCTCGAAGACGCGCTCTCGCACAGCCTGCTCATGGTGCGCCAGGCAGCGGCCGACAAGGGCCTGGAGCTGCTGCTCGACATCATCGACGCCGAGCTGCTGCAACAGCAGCGCAGTTTTTTCGGCGACCCGCTGCGCCTAGGCCAGGTGCTCACCAACTTGCTCGCCAACGCCGTCAAGTTCACCCGTTCAGGGCAGGTGCTGCTGGCCGCGCGCGTTACCTCCGAGCCAGGGCGAGTGCCGGTGCGGGTCGAGTTCAGCGTACGCGACACTGGCATAGGCATGGGCCCCGAGCAGATTGACAAGCTGTTTAGGGAATTTAGTCAGGCCGATGGCTCGACTACGCGCCGTTTTGGCGGCACTGGCCTAGGACTGGCGATCAGCCAGCGCCTGCTCAGTCTAATGGGCAGCCAGATACATGTGCGCAGCCAGCCCGGTGTCGGCACCACTTTCAGCTTTGAACTCGAACTGGATCCGACCGAAGCCAGAGAGGTCGGCACCGAGACCTACTCCAGCGCCGCGCTGTCGTGCCTGGTGCTCGACGACAACGCACTGGCGGGCAAGGTGCTGGTCGATCTGTTGCAATCCATGGGGCTTTCGGCGCAGGCTGAAACCCATGCCGAGCGGGCACTGCAAAGCCTGTGTGCCGGGCAAGGGTTCGACTACTGCTTCATCGACTGGATGATGCCCGAGATGGATGGGGCCGCGTTTCTCGACGCCCTGCAACAGGCCGAACGCAGCGGCAGGCTGGCGCACCGGCCCAAATTGATCGTGGTGAGTTCGCACGAAATTGAATCCATCAAAGACGAAGCCAAGCGGCTCGGGGCCAATCGGATTCTGACCAAGCCGGTGCTGCCCGAGCACCTGCGTGCCCTGCTGCGCGCTTACCAGCCAGCAGCACAGACCAGCGCAGTGAAGGCAGTGCCCGCAACCCAAGACGACGCCCAAGATCAAGCGCTGGCCGGTATGCGGGTGTTGCTGGTCGAAGACAACCCGGTCAACCAATTGCTGGCCACCAAGCTGCTGCGCAACGTGGGCATCGTGGTCGATGTGGCGGGTGATGGGGCCCAAGCCTGCCAAAAATTGCAAGAACTCGGCCCGCAGCACTATGACCTGGTGCTGATGGATTTGCAAATGCCCGTGATGGACGGCTACACCGCGACCCAGCGCCTGCGCGCCGATCGCGCCTTCGATGCCCTGCCCATCGTCGCCCTCACGGCGCACGCCATGGCCGATGAGGCCGAGCGCTGCGCCGCGCTGGGGATGAACGAACACCTCTCCAAGCCCATCAACCCCAAGCGCCTGTACCAGGTGCTGCGTTCCTACTACCGCAGCCGCGCCCTAGGCCCAGCCACATGAACCCAGACGAAACCGCCCTGCTGCAGCAATTGCTGCGGCAACAAAAAGTGGCCGCGCTGGCCACCTTGCACCGGGGCGAACCGGCGGTTTCGATGGTGCCTTTTGTGCTGCTGCCCGAGTGCGGCAGCGCGCTGGTCCACGTCAGCCGCTTGGCCACCCACAGCAAGGATATGCTGGAACACCCGGCCGTGGCGCTGCTGTTCATGGCCGAAGCGCAGGCCGACTCACAGGCCGACGACAACCCGCTGGCGCGGCCGCGCCTGAGCCTCAAGGGCCGCGCCCTGCCCTGCCCGGTTGATTCGCCGCGCTACGCCGCCGCCCGCGCCGCCTACCTAGAGCGGCTGCCCGAGGCGCAGGAGCTGTTCTCGTTCCCGGATTTTTCGCTGTTCCTGATCGAGCCGCTATCGGCGCGCTTCGTGGCCGGCTTTGGGCGCGCCTACGCGCTCACGGCCGAGCGCTGGCGCGCCGTGCTGGCACCCACAGCAAGCGCCGCCGGGAACTGAACCCCGGCGCAGCGCAGTGTGGCTTTAAGCCAGCAGCCGCTGGCGCGCCAGAGCGTACTCGCGCTTGAGTTGCGCCACCCGCTCGGCGGCGGGCAGCACGCGGTCGATCGCGCCTATGCCCTGGCCGCAACCCCAGATGTCTTTCCAGGCCTTGGCGGCGGCAGCGCCAAAATTCATCGCGCTCGGGTCGCTCTCGGGCAGCTTGTCCGGGTCCAGCCCGGCGTTGCGGATCGAGGCCTTGAGGTAGTTGCCGTGCACGCCGGTGAACAGGTTGCTATAGACGATGTCGTCTGAAGTGCTGTCCACCACGCACTGCTTGTATTCGGCGCTGGCGCGCGCTTCGTCGGTAGCGATGAAGGCCGAGCCGATGTAGGCAAAATCCGCCCCCATGGCCTGCGCCGCCAGCACCGCGCTGCCGCTGGCGATGGAGCCCGAGAGCGCCAGCGGGCCATCGAACCACTGGCGAATTTCCTGCACCAGCGCAAAGGGGCTTTTCACGCCCGCGTGCCCACCGGCCCCAGCGGCTACCGCCACCAGGCCGTCGGCACCTTTTTCAATCGCCTTGTGCGCAAAAGCGTTGTTGATGATGTCGTGCAGCACCACCCCGCCCCAACTGTGCACGGCCTGGTTCACGTCGGTGCGCGCGCCCAGGCTGGTGATGACGATCGGCACACTGTACTTGGCGCACAGGGCCAGGTCCTGCTCCAACCGGTCGTTGCTCTTGTGCACGATCTGGTTGATGGCAAAGGGTGCCGCGGGTTGCTCTGGGTGCGCGCGGTCGTGCGCGGCCAGCGCCTCGGTGATTTCGGCCAGCCACTCGTCGAGCTGCGAAGCCGGGCGCGCATTGAGCGCTGGCATGGAGCCCACGATGCCAGCCTGGCACTGGGCGATCACGAGTTTGGGGTTGCTGATGATGAACAGGGGCGCGCCGATAACCGGGAACGGCACGCGCTGCAAGGCGGCAGGCAAGTGGGACATGAATTTTGACTCGGTGCTTAAAAAGATTCGGGAGCCATCGCGGTCACGGCGGCGTGCCCTTCGACGATGCTGTCGCGCTGGCCGCTGGCGCGGCTGAGCAGGTGATCGGCGTAAAAACGCGCGGTGATGATTTTGGTGCGCATGAAATCGGCCTCGTTGCCGGCCGCCAGCTCGCGCTCGGCCACCAGCAGCGAGCGCGCCAACTGCCAGCCTGCCACCAGGTTGCCACCCAGCAGCAGGTAGGGCACGCTGCCCGCAAAAACGGCGTTCGGGTCGGCCTTGGCGTGGCCGAGCACAAAATCGAGTACCTCCAGAAAAGCCTGCCGCGCCGCTTGCAGCCGCTGGCACACCGCCAGCGCGTGGGCGCTGCCGCTGGCTTGCAGCTCGGCTTCGGTGCGCTCGATCTGCGCCGCCACGGCGCGGGCGGTGCGGCCGCCGTCGCGCAGGGTTTTGCGCCCCACCAGATCGTTGGCCTGGATGGCCGTGGTGCCTTCGTAGATGGTGAGGATGCGGGCGTCGCGGTAGTACTGCGCGGCCCCGGTTTCTTCGATGAAGCCCATGCCACCGTGCACCTGCACCCCAAGCGAGGCGACTTCGATGCTCATTTCGGTGCTGTAGCCCTTGACCAGCGGCACCAAAAATTCGTAAAAGGCGGCGTGCTGCTGGCGCTGCTCGGCCTCGGGGTGATGGTGCGCGCCATCGTAGGCCGCTGCCGCCACGCTGGCCATGGCGCGGCAGCCCTCGGTGTAGGCGCGCATGGTGAGCAACATGCGTTTCACGTCTGGGTGCACGATGATCGGTGCCGCTGCCGCCAGGCTGCCATCCACCGGGCGGCTTTGCAGCCGATCGCGCGCAAAACTCACCGCTTTCTGATAGGCCCGCTCGGCCACCGCAATGCCCTGCACGCCCACCGCGTAGCGCGCCGCGTTCATCATGATGAACATGGTTTCGAGCCCGCGGTTCTCTTGCCCCAGCAAATAGCCAATCGCACCCGGCCCGCTGGGCAGCTTGCCCGCCAGGCCATCGCCAAACTGCAACACCGCCGTCGGGCTGGCCTTGATGCCCAGCTTGTGCTCGATGCTCACGCAGTGCACATCGTTGCGCGGCCCCAAGGAGCCGTCGGGGTTGAGCAAAAACTTGGGCACGATGAACAGGCTGATGCCTTTGACTCCCTCGGGCGCGCCAGGGGTGCGCGCCAGCACCAGGTGCACGATGTTGGAGGCCATATCGTGCTCACCGTAGGTGATGAAGATCTTGGTGCCAAAAACCTTGTAACGGCCATCGGGCTGCCCGGCTGCATCTTGCAGCGGCTCGGCGCGGCTGCGCACCAGCGCCAAATCGGAGCCGGCCTGCGGCTCGGTCAAGTTCATGGTGCCGGTCCACTCGCCCGAAATCATTTTGGGCAGGTAGGTCTGCTGCTGCTCCGGCGTACCCGCGATCAGCAGGGCCTCGATGGCGCCGTCGGTGAGCAGCGGGCACAGGGCAAAGCTGAGGTTGGCGGAGTTGAGCATCTCCACGCACGCCGCCCCAATGGCCTTGGGCAGGCCCTGGCCGCCAAACTGCACCGGGTGCTGCAAACCCTGCCAGCCGCCCTCGGCAAACTGGCGAAACGCCTGCTTGAAGCCCGGCGTGGTGCTGACCTTGCCATCGTGGTAGGAGGATGGGTACTTGTCGCCCTCCCAGTTCAGCGGCGCGATCACCTCTTGGTTCAGGCGCGCGCATTCTTCCAGCACCGCCTGCGCGGTTTCCAGCCCCGCGTCTTCAAAACCGGGCAGGCTGGCCACCTGTTCCAGCCCGGCCAGGTGCTGGAGGTTGAACATCAGGTCTTTGACCGGGGCGACGTAGCTCATCTTTTATCTCCGTTTAACGTTGAATGCGCACCGTTGGCGCAATTTGAGAGCGGATAAAAAAGGCAGCCAAAATGCCGCCCCTTGTGTGCACGCTTACAGCGCCTTGACCAGCTCCGGCAGCGCCTGAAACAGATCGGCT
>BBPD01001776.1_pt1 | contig 15345 bp, 16 predicted proteins | sample 1344911 | NCBI WGS metagenome assembly BBPD01 (sample SAMD00019088, study PRJDB2971) | groundwater metagenome | biome: freshwater biome; feature: mineral spring; material: ground water | place: USA: CA, Sonoma | collected 2011-09 | depth surface m
AAAAGGGAATTACACTACAACGTATCGTTATCTAACAATTATGGAGATAAAATTTTTGAGATGGACAACTCAATCATCGATTGTGTAGGTCTGACTGGGATCAGAGATGACTTTCTCGTGCTAGGGTTTATCGTGAAAAAACCTGAACAATGCTGCCTGAGATTTGCCGTCTATTATTTTATTTTCTTTAAGCAAACTTAGAATCTCTTTTTTTGTGAACTCCTTATACCACATGTGTTCATCTTCATCAAGCTTCTTCTTAACTCTGCTATCACAATGAACAATGAAAAGATGTATTTTTTCATTACTGTAACCGGGACAGGGATATATAAACCCAAACCTTAAAATCTTTTTTACACAAAAACCGGTTTCTTCTGCAACCTCTCTTTTCAAACAGGATATAATGGATTCACCTTTTTCAAGTGTTCCAGCAGGTATTTCCCATAAATATCTGCCTACTGCAAACCTCCACTGTCTTATCAGAACAATTTTACCGTTGGACAAAACAGGCACAGCAGCAATTGCACCGGGGTGTTTCACATACTCTGTCTTTTTTCCACTTTTAAATTCAGCCCGCCAGAAGTCAAAAACCCTTCCCCTTAAAATACACCTTCTCTTTGTTGCATCGTTTATTTTCAACTTCATTTTTTTCTCACCCCTTTTGTTTTTTATTATCATCTTTTGCTTATAAAAAGTCAACCCTGTTAGATTAGAAGATATGAAGTTATCTAACAGGGTCAACCGCTACACTACCCTGTTCATTTATGATATACTATGCTTCAAAGTTTGAGACCGCATCCCCCGGCCCTACAATGACAAGTAAAAACAGGAGAAGGATATGTCAGAACAATACAGATTTGATATTATAGAAAAAAAGTGGCAGGAAAGATGGGAAAAAGATGGGATTTATGGGGCAGATATAGACTCTTATAAAAAGAGGCACTATGCTCTTACAATGCTTCCATATCCAAGCGGAGACCTGCACATAGGACACTGGTATGCAATGATCCCTTCAGATGTCCGGGCAAGATACATGAGGATGAAAGGATATAATGTTCTTTTCCCGATAGGTTTTGATGCATTTGGACTTCCTGCTGAAAATGCAGCCATACAAAGAAAGGTTCATCCCTATAAATGGACAATCTCAAACATAGAAAGGATGAGAAACCGGTTAAAAAGTATGGGCGCTATGTTTGACTGGAGAAGAGAAATTGTAACCTGCATTCCTGAATATTATAGATGGACGCAATGGTTTTTTAGAAAATTCTATGATGCTGGACTTATATACAGGAAGTTTGCGCCTGTTGATTTTTGTCCGAAATGTAATACCACGCTTGCAAGAGAACAGGTGTGGGGAGAAGACAAACATTGTGAAAGATGCAATACCCCTGTTATAAAAAAAGAATTAGAGCAATGGTTTTTTAAGACAACAAGATATGCAGAAGAACTTCTTTGTGTGTCTGGTCTTGACTGGCCTCAAAGGGTCATAACAATGCAACATAACTGGATTGGGAAAAGCACAGGCGCAGAGGTAGATTTTAAGACTGAAAAAGGTTGTGCTATAAAAGTATTTACAACAAGACCAGATACCCTGTGGGGGGCAACATTTCTTGTCCTTGCACCTGAACATCCGCTTGTAGAACAGGTTACCTGTGCAGAGAAAAAACAATCTGTTAAATTATATATAAAAGAGGCGGTAAGAAAAACAGAGGTGGAACGACTCGGAGTTGAAAAAGAAAAAACAGGTATCTGGACAGGCGAGTATGCAATAAATCCGGTCAACAATGAAAAGATTCCCATATGGATTGCAGACTATATTGTTATGACATATGGAACAGGCGCAGTTATGGCTGTCCCGGCACATGACCAGAGGGATTTTGAGTTTGCAAAAAAATATAATCTTCCTGTAAGGGTTGTTATTCAACCTCCATCAGGAGATGGAAAAGAATTAAAATTAGCATACACAGTTACAGATGTCGGAAAGATGATAAACAGTAGCAGATTCAATGGCATAGAGGTATCAAAAGCAAAGGATATGATTATAGATTTTCTTGAAGAAGAAGGCATAGGAAAGGCTTCCGTAAATTACAGGCTCAGGGATTGGCTTTTAAGCAGGCAAAGATACTGGGGAGCGCCGATACCTATTATATACTGTAAAAAATGCGGAGCCGTTCCTGTTAATTATGAAGATTTGCCTGTTTTGCTTCCCATTGATGCGCAAGTGTCTGCATCAGGTGAAAATGCCCTTAAATATCACCGGGGTTTTCTTAATACAAAATGCCCAAAATGTTCAGGCTCTGCTGTAAGAGAAACAGATACAATGGATACATTTGTATGCTCTTCCTGGTATCAATATGCATATATAAGCCCTTACTGGAAAAAAGATGTACCATTAAAACATAACTCAATACCATTTGACCCGGAAGAGGCACAATACTGGCTCCCGGTGGATGTATATACAGGTGGAATAGAGCATGCGACAATGCATCTTATATATACAAGAGTTTTTACAAAGGCAATGAGGGACTGCGGGATTGTGCACTTTGGCGAACCAATGATTATGTTAAGAAATCAAGGAATAATTCTTGGAGAAGATTCCGAAAAGATGTCAAAATCAAGAGGAAATGTTATTGCTCCTGATAACCTTGTTGAAAGATATGGTACTGATACTGTCAGAGCATATCTGATGTTCGGATGGAGATGGGAGCAGGGCGGCCCCTGGGATAGTAAAGGGATTGACGGTGTTTCAAGGTTTCTATCAAGGGTATGGAACCTGTTTACAGAAGAAAGCCATAAAAAACAGGAAGATGTCAAAGAAGAACAAGCAACAGAACTTAAAAGAAACCTTCATCTTACAATAAAATCTGTTACAGAGGACATAGAAAGATTTAACTTTAACACAATTATAGCCTCATTGATGGAATTTTTAAATTATCTTTATAAAATAAGAGAAACCTCACTTTATAAAACAAAACAGTGGGACGAGGCTCTGGATGTATTTTTACTTCTTCTCTCTCCCTGTTGTCCACATATCACAGAGGAACTCTGGGAAAAAACAAAAAAGGCAGGTAGCATCCACAAACAAAAATGGCCACAGTATAATCTGTCCGCACTTGAACTAAAAGAAATACAGGTTGCTGTTCAGATAAACGGGAAAGTAAGGGCACACATCCTTATTCCGTCTGATGCAGGTGAAAGTGTTATAAAAGAAAAAGTTTTATCGGATGAAAAAATTAAACAATGGCTTAAAAACTCACAGATTAAGAAGTTTATTATTGTAAAAGGAAAAATTATAAATATAGTAAGTGGTGAGTAGTAAAACTGGTGCCCTGGTGCCCTGGTGTTCTGGTGCTCAAAATGACTCAACCTGCCTCTAATCAAGGCATAAAATGTAGGAAGAGAGATGGGGATTTATAACTATGGTATATCTTACACGACAAGAAAAGGTTGTAATAGTATTTCTTTTAACGGCAATGCTCATAGGTATTGGATTGAAAATTTATAGAAAAAGCATTGTTGAGGAAAAATACAAAGATGATGCAATAAAAACGGAGGAGGGAAAGATATGGAAAAATATATCTGTGATGTATGTGGATATGTCTATGACCCGTCCATAGGAGACCCTGAAAACGGTGTTCGGCCCGGAACTGCTTTTGAGAATATTTCTGATGATTGGGTATGTCCTGTATGTGACGCTTCTAAAAATGAGTTTTCACCTGCATAAACTTTGGACAAAAATATGTCTGAAATAAGAAAAGATTTAAAGGAGAAGTCAAAAAGGCCACAAACATAAAGTCATCCCTTTCGTCGTTCCACCTCACCTTCCTCTTCTTCCCACTTAGGGAAGAGGATAAAGGCCAATAAATTGCTCACGGTTTTCTTCAAAAACCATTCCGGGCTGTGCAAACAACAACATCATATACATAACCACGCACCACTCTTCTAACCTTTATTATTATTCCGTGAAATTGGATTTGATAATTTTCTTTAAGTTCTTTGCCGCTTAAATTAGATTTCACTAAATCATTTATAGTTCCAGAAGTTTCAGGTATTCCTTGAAATATTTTTTTCAAACTGCGCACAGAAACCCCTCCTCCAACTCTCCAGCGGTTCTCTGCCAGCCTAACAACCATTTCTGGCGGTCTATCAAATTCGTCCTCAATGTCCCCAGATGTGGCTCGGATGCTTATCTCTGGGGTCACAATTCAAATTGGCGTAACTTACAGCGCTATCGCCACAAAAACCACCTTTGCAAAAGACAATTCATTCCTGGCTGACCAGAACGAATTAAGAAATACCCAACAATGACTTATCCTAAATGCGGTGGCAGAATGAGTATCCTTAAATTCTTAAGCGATGGCTGTAGACTAAGATGCAATAATCATATCTATAAGAATAAAAGACATTGCCATCATAAGGTCAATGTGCCTTTGCTTATATTTTACTTTGTTTTCACTTTTCACCTTAACCTTTTTCAAATTGTTTAACACATATTCAAAACACGACTTTTAATATTTAAAATGGTCGGGGCGGGCAGACTTGAACTGCCGACCTTTTGAACCCCATTCAAACGCGCTGGCCAAACTGCGCTACGCCCCGATTTTATTTATAACCATTTGTTGTGCATCTTTTTACTTTTTCTATTCTGGTTTTGCGGCCCTTGTCATAAGATCTTCTACCGCACACCGTGGGTCTTTTTTGTTAAATATTATATCATTAACTTCTTTTGTTATAGGCATTTCTATGCTGTATCTTAAAGCAAGTCCAAGAGCAGCCTTCGTTGTTCGGACTCCTTCAATTACAAAGATACTTTTAGAAAATATCTCTAAGGGATTTTCACCACTGCATATGCTTTCCCCAAATGTTCTGTTTCTGCTGTTTGCGCTTAAACAGGTTGTAATCAAATCTCCCATTCCGCTTAAACCAAAAAAAGTTTCCCTTCTTCCCCCCAATGCAATCCCGAGCCTTGTTATCTCAACCATACCTCTGACCATAAGTGCAGCCTTTGTGTTTGCTCCAAACCCAAGCCCGTCTGATACGCCAGCAGCAATTGCAATTATATTTTTTAATGCCCCGCCCATTTCAACGCCAATAACATCATCTGTTGTGTATGCCCTGAAATTTTTGCCTATGAATATTTCTTGCAGTCTGCGTGCAATATTGTTGTCAATACAAGCAATAACTGTGCTTGCAGGCAATCCTTTTGCTATTTCTATAGCAATGTTAGGTCCTGATATTACTGCAATATTTTTTAATAAAAGAACCTCCCTTAACACCTCGCTCATTGTTTTAAGAGTATTTTCTTCTATGCCTTTTGCGGCGCTTAAAACAATCTTGTTTTCCAATCCCTTGTTGCTGAACAGCCCTGCCACAGAGCGGATATAATTTGATGGGACTGCAAAAACAATAATCTGTATATCTTTAACAGTATCTTCCACACTGTGTGTAATTTCAAGGTTTGATGGGAGCCTTATACCCGGCAGATATTTAGGATTTTCCATGTTTTCACTTATGTATCTTGCATAATTCTCAAACGCACTCCAGATATTTACATCATACCCTTTATTGCACAAAATTATTGCAAGGGTTGTCCCCCATCCGCCATCACCGATAACTGCTATTTTCACAAAAGCCTCTTTTCTTCACCTTTTATTACGCGTCTTATATTGGGTACATGCTTTAATACAATCATAAATCCTAAAATAATTGCAAATATAAGTATATAGGGCCTTTTTTCAGAGTCCGAAAAAAAAGGAAGCGCCAGCGGTAAAAAAAAGGCTGTAAGAATTGAAGAAACCGAAACTATTCTAAATATTAGAAATGTTATAATCCATATTAAAAATAACACGCCTACTGCCTGAAACAATGAGGGTTCAATAATGCTTATACCTAATACTGCGCCTAATGATGTGGCAACCCCCTTGCCTCCTTTGAACAAAAGCCAGGGTGTCCAGTTGTGTCCCACCACAGCAGCAATAGCACAGACAAGTACAAATTCAAATTGCGATATAAAAATATTTGCAATCAAGCAAGGTCCAATACCTTTCAGTATATCTATAACAAGAACAAAAACGCCCATCTTTTTATTCAAGACACGAAATACATTTGTTGCTCCAATATTTCCACTTCCAATTTTCCTTATATCAAGCCCCGCAATAGTTTTTCCTATTATATAACCTGTGGGAATACTTCCAAGCAGAAAACTTAAAATAATTATAAGTGTGCTTATCATAACCCTATGTTTTCCCTCCAGCCTTGTTTGCCTATTAGCGGAACAAACACACACCCTCCAAAATCTTCTGTATACTTTTTACCATCTTTTAATGATATACGCAACAGGGACTGAAAGTCTCTTTCTCCGACAGGGATAACCAGCCTTCCGCCGTCTTTTAATTGTTGGACAACAGACGCAGGAACCTGTGGAGATGCAGCTGTAACTATTATACCATCATATGGCGAAAATTCAGGCAGCCCCAGTGTTCCGTCTGAAACAAAAACCTGGACATTTTCAATCCCAAGTTCTGCCAGCGTGTTTTCTGCTTTTCTGGCAAGTTCAGGAATTCTTTCAACGGTGTAAACTTTTTGACACAGAAGTGAAAGGATTGCAGCCTGATACCCAGAACCTGTTCCAATCTCAAGAATAACATCATTAGGTAGAGGAGAAAGAAGGCGGGTCATAAGAGCAATAATATAGGGCTGGGATATTGTCTGTCCATATCCGATACTCAGAGGATGGTCTTCATACGCTTCATTAAAAAAGGCGGGCAAAACAAACTTCTCGCGAGGAATAACAGACATAGCATTCAAAACTCTTTCATCTGTTATCCCCTTTTGTCTTATAAGAGATACCATCTGCTGTCTTTTTTTCTCAAGTTCACTTCCCATATGCATATTTTAAGAACTTGCACAATCCCATTAAATTAAGCATCAAATGTCAAAATCCAAATAAATTCCAAAATCCAAATTGCTTGTCATTTGTCATTTATTTGTCATTTGCCATTTATTATTGAAAATCCTATACCTTAAAAGTATCCTGCTTCTTGAAATCTGATACAGTAGTGTCCGTCATAATGCTTCTTTTAGTATCATAACACATATTGTTTATCAGCAAATTTTTTTATTATACATTTATTTGAAATTTGGGCTTATTGGTTATATCATATTTACGGTGAAGGATTATTATCAGATACTCGGCTTAAAAAAGGGAGCATCAGAGGACCAGATAAAGAAAACTTACAGAAGCCTTGCGAAGAAGTACCACCCCGACCTTAATCCAGGAGATAGGGCGGCCGAAGAAAAGTTTAAAGAGATTTCCTCTGCTTATGATACTCTTACTGACCCTCAAAAAAAGCAGCAGTATGATGCAATGAGCGATATAGCATCAAAAGGATACGGCCCGGGGGGGTTTGAAGGATTCAAGACATATAGAGGAGAAACAGGCGCCGGTTTTGAGCATGAGTTTTCGGAGTTTTCGTTCGGTAATTTCGCCGATATATTTAGTTCAATATTTGATGTCGGTGAAAGAAAAAGGTCTACCGGTTATGGAAGAAGACAGGGTGAAGATGTAGAATATTCAATGGATATTCCATTTAATATTGCTGCACTTGGCGGTGTGATGAGTTTTTCAATACCAAAACAAGGAGCTTGTAACAGGTGTGGTGGAACAGGGGCTGAACCAGGAAGTTCTGTTTCGGTCTGTCCTCAATGTCAAGGAAGGGGCATAATAATCATCCAGCAGGGAGGGTTTGCAATATCAAGACCCTGCCCTCGTTGTTATGGAAGAGGAGAGGTGATTTCTAAACCTTGTTCAAAATGTAAAGGAAGCGGGGTATACTCCGGGACCAGAAGATTTACAGTTAAGATTCCTTCCGGTATTGATACAGGAACAAAACTTAATCTTAAAAGAGAGGGAGAACCCGGAAGCGGAGGAGGACTTCCGGGCAACCTGATAATAAGGTTAAATGTATCGCCAGACTCCACTTTTAAAAGAAAAGGGCTTGATATATATACAGATGTAATAATAAATAAAGATACAGCATCTTGTGGCAAAGTTGTTTTGGTTCCTACGATAAGGGGAATGGCCAATGTAAATATTCCAAGCGGGATTAAGAACAGAACACTTTTAAGACTAAAAGGATTGGGTATAAAAAGCAAATTTCAAACAGGATACCACTATGTCCGTGTCCAAATAAAAGATTAGGATTGATACAGAGTATTTTTTCAATTTGTATGAGAAGATTTTTATTTAATAAGGAAAACATCCAGAACGGAAAAGTTGTTTTAGAAGGACAGCAGGCACACCATCTGATAAATGTTTTAAGGATGGAGTCAGGCGAATATGTTGTTCTTATAGACAAAAAATATGGAAGTTTTAAGGCAAAGATTTTATCAATACAAAATAAAAAAGTTTTTCTTGAAATTAAAGAGAGACTTGAGAAAGAAAGAGAATTGGTAAGAATCGCCCTTTTTCAAAGTCTTCTTCCAAAAGGCAGGATGGATAAGATTATAGGACATTTAACAGAGATAGGGATAAGTTTGTTTGTGCCGATAAGAACAGAAAGATGTGTCCCAAGACTTAATCAAGAGCAATCTTTGGTAAAAAGACAAAGATGGGAAAAAATTGCATCAGAGTCTGCAAAACAGTGTGGCTGCCAAAACATACCTGAAATATTTCCCGTTATAGACTTTAAAGATGCGCTTATTATGGCAAAAGATACCGAACTTATCCTGATGCCCACACTTACAGGCATCAGGGTTTATATAGCAGATGCCTTAAAACAAGGCAGTGTCCTCCATTCTGTTTCAATATTCATAGGTCCAGAAGGCGATTGGACAGAGGGTGAAATAAAGATGGGGCTTGATATGGGCGCTGTTCTTATTGATTTAGGCGAAAATGTATTAAGGCCTGAAACAGCAGCCGTATACATAACAAGTATATTAAAGTTTTTTTATTCCCGCTCTTAAGTTTTTTTGCGCCTGTAGCTCAACCGGAAAGAGCACCGGCCTCCGGAGCCGGTTGTTGGCGGTTCAAATCCGCCCAGGCGCTCCATAAAATTCTTTTTACCCTGTTAGAAAAATTTTTCTAACGGGGTTTACATTATCAAAATAATTTTGTATCATAATTATAGATTAAGATTACTCTATTGATGAATTATTGAGGTGAGAATATGAACAAATCATTTACTATTCATGACTTACCAAAAGATGAACGACCCCGCGAGCGGTTGGTTAAGTTTGGCGAACAAGCACTTTCGGCTCAAGAATTACTACAGCTTATTTTGGGACGAGGCATTGCCGGTGAATCAGTGGCAGTTACGGCCCAAAAATTATTAGCGCAATTTGGCAGTCTTCAGAAATTAGCCGAAGCAAGTATTGAGGAGTTATCTTCAATTAAAGGAATTGGCTTGGCAAAAGCTGCGCAAATAAAAGCCACATTTGAAATTAGCCGTCGCATTTCCACTCAAGTTCCGTCTTACAAAAGCAAAGAACTTACCGATCCGGAAAAAGTTTATCGGCTGATAAAAAGCAAACTCAAAGACTATCACAAAGAACATTTTTACATTATCGCCCTTAATAGCAGAGGCCACTCAATCGCAGAAGTTTCAGTTGGTAGTCTTAATGCGAGTGTTGTTCACCCGCGCGAAGTATTTGCGGAAGCCATTAAAAGTAAAGCTGCTTCGGTTGTATTTGTTCATAACCACCCATCGGGCGACCCCGAACCATCGGAAGACGATTTAGAAATAACAAAAAGATTAGTGGAGTCCGGTAAAATTTTAGGAATTGAAGTAGTTGACCATATTATTATTACCAAAACAGGATTTATGAGTTTTAAAGAAAAAAATTTAATTTAAAAATATGGCTACAATCAAAAACTATACTAAACAATATCTAAAATGGCGTGAGGAACAAAAAGAGAAAGAATTAGCCGAGAGAGAAGCGCGTGTTAGCTGGTATAAAGCGAAAATGGGAAGTCCTGAGAAAATTAAGAATTTTACCGAAAAGGATTTACACGAATTGATTGAAAAACTCTGGGCTTTAGAGTTTTGGCGCAATAAAGCCTATAAAGTTAATAAACTCATTACGGATAATGGTTTAGATAAACTAAAAATCGCATTTATTAACTTACTTTATTCCGAACAGCTTATAGCAAAAAAATGGGACGATTTTAGAAAATCTATCAAAGGACTGGGGCCATCTTCTTTGAGCGAAATTCTTACTTTGGTCTTTCCTGACCAGTATGGAATTATGAATATGAAGCCCCTAACTGTTTTACCCTACTTAGGTTTTTTAACCGAGAAAGAAACAAAAAATATCAGCTATGGTTATACTTCGGGCCGAGACTACGAAAAGTTTATGGAAGCACTTCAAAAGATTAGAGAGGAGTTAAAAAATAACGGACTACCGGAAGCAGATTTTATTGATGTTGATTTTTTTATTTGGTATTTGTTTGAACATGTTTTTGAATTGAAGTTTAAACGAGATAAAAAGATGGCTATCAAGTCTGCATTAGAAATAGAAGAGATTACTGCCAAACCAGAAATTGCCATTCCAACTAAAGAGATTAGAGAGATTACAAACCATTCAGAAGTTGAGTTTATCTTGTTAAAATTAGGCCAGATTTTAGGTTATGATACTTACTCGCCTGACAGAAACAAAGATGCTTATGGTCAAAAATTAGAAGATTTAATTTTCCTCGACGCTATCCCTCAATTTTCCACCCCTTCGCTTTTAGATACTATTAGAAATATTGATGTTATATGGTTTGAGGACGAATTCCCCGTTTGCTGTTTCGAAGTAGAACATACGACAGGTGTAACCACCGGCCTTTTGCGGCTTTATCAAACTAGTCAATTGAGTACAAAATTATTTGTTATTGCTCCCGCTGATGTTTTAAAAAAATTTGAAACAGAAATGAATAAAATGCCATTTAGAAAGATGAAGAATCGCTATATTTTTAGGTCTTACCAAGATTTAATCAATTTCTATTATTTAGCAGAAAATTATACAAAATCTAAAAGTGATTTCTTTAAAGAATAAATAATAAATTATGAGCAAAACAAATTACAAACCCATAAGAGAGAAAGTTAAAGTTGAACCCGAAGAAAAGAAAGGATATGTCCGTGATTTTACTACTGGACGGTTATTTAAGATAGAGCAAGTGTTTAGTGAAGATATTAATATTCCAGATAAGGAAGAAAAGAAAATAGAAAAAAATAACGCTGACCAATTAGAAAGAACTCCCAAATCATATAGAAAAGATTTAAGCAAAAGAGGTTTTTTTGACACAAGAAATAGCTTAAATGATTTAACGGGCAAGGAATGGAAGTTTATGTCAAAATCGGTTATTACACGCTCTTATCCGCTTGATTTTCAGCACAATTTGAGAAAGCAACACGGAGGTCAAAAACCACCGCTTTTATGTGCTGATTTAATAAAAACTTTTACTAAAAAAGGCGAAACAGTTCTTGACCCATTGATGGGGGTTGGCGGAACGTTGATTGGTGCGGCTGTATGTGGAAGAAAAAGCATAGGTATTGAGATTAACAAAAAATGGATTGATATTTATAAACAAGTTTGCGAATTAGAAAATTTGGAAGGACATAGAACTTTCTGCGATGATTGTAGAAATATCCTTAAAAAAGCAAGCAGTAATTCTATTGATTTTATTTTAACAGATGTTCCTTATTGGAATATGGATAAGATAGAAAAAACAAGAAGTAAGGTAGCGGTTAAATCTAACTTATCGCGGTTTAATGGCAACAAAATTCAAACAAAACAGGAGTGGCTTGATGAACTTACTGAAATTTTTGATTTATGCTACAGAGTTTTAAAAAATAAAAAATACTTGGCAATTTTTATTGGAGATATGTATCGAGGCAAAGAATATCATATATTATCAGCCGATTTGGCAAACGCAATTAAAGATAAAACAAAATTTTTATTAAAGGCAAATCTTATTTGGTACGATGTCAGTAAGAATTTACACGTCTATGGTCAACCTCACGCATATATACCCTCTATGATACACCAAAACATTTTGATTTTTAGAAAAGAAGAATAACTTTATGTTATTACAAGTAATTACAAATTCGGATATAAAAAAGTTAAAACCGTATTGTTTTTTGATTTACTCTGATAACATTTTAGAGAGTATAAACATTTTGGATTTACTCTCAAAAGACAACCCGTTTTTAGAAATTATTGGTGTAAGCTACGAACCAATAGACCAAGCAATTTATCTTTTTAAGGAAAGGCAAAACGGAAGATATGTTTGTATCAAAGTACTCGGTAAGTATGAAAATTGGGAATTGCCATCAAAAATTTTGGACCTCATAAATTTTATAGATAAACCAGATTTTATAGTAGTTGATGAAGAAAAAAACAAAGAGATATTTGTAGGAGAAACAACGGGCACGGCCAATGTAGGTAATTCACAATGGCAAAGAGAAGGACGTAAAATTTCGGCTGCCTTAAAGCAAATACCAATGGTTTATCAAACCTATTATTCGGGCACGGATCGTTCAATGTTTGCTCCAGATAAAATTGATAGAGGCGAGGCCAAAGGACAAGTTAGGCAGCCAACATCTTTACAAGTTATCAATCATTTCATTTATTCTCTGCGTTATCAAGTGCCTTCTTTTGTTATTTACTATCCTAATCCTAAATACGATGCGGTTATAGGGATTGATAGAAGTAAAACTAAAGGCAAAGCATTATTAGAACAGTATATTTCTGTTTGCTTATTAAACAGCATCAATGGGAAATATAAAAACAGCAAGAAAAAAATTGAACGTTATATTTTCGGGCAGATGCTCAATTTTATTAACGAGCCAGTGCCATATAGAAAAACAACTATTAAGAGAATTGATAAAGATTTTCCGGTTCAACCAACCAATAAAATCTTGAAAAGCAAAGGAGAAGCTTTTATTAACTATCTTGTCGAGTTTATAAATAGGGATGTAGCTTTAAGTGAAAAATTTAATTTAGTCAATTGGGATTATAAAAGTTTTTCTAACTGGAGCCATAGATATAAGCAAACCCGCTTACTTAAATTGCTTACAAAGAGTAAGTTGCCATTTTTATCTTATTTAGCAAATGGCACAAAAGCTGGTTTTACTTTGGATACTCCATTTTTAATTAAACTTTTAGATAAGTTTTATCCAAATGATAATGGTAAATTTGACCAGAAACTCAATAGCAAACTCCCAACCTTAATTATTCCTACTTTAATGCTTCAAAAAAGAGGCGATAAATATATTTATAAGGTTGACCCCGGCACAGGTGAAATTGCGGCTTTTGCTGAATTATTTAGCAAAGATTTGCAAGGAAATAAAAACATGAATGTATTAATTTATGTACATGTTCCGGGACCGGACAAATTTAGCACAAATACTAAACTTTTTAAGGCAATCAAGTATTATGCGGATTGTTTGATAATGAACGAGAGAATATATGAAATTTGATGAAATAACAAAATTAAAGCCAAAGAAATTTACAGAGGAGTGCGTTTTGATTTCTGTTTATTTTACCTTGAATAGAATTAAAGATAATTGGTTTTTGAATTATATAAGCGCTCCCGGTGGGGCTTGGCAAGAGTTGAAAATTCTTAAGAACAAGATAGAAGAAAGGTTTTATGTTGGCAAAAACGAAAAGAGAGCAGATTTAATAATGCAAAAAGAAAATAAGACCAGTTTATTTTATTTGGCTGAAGCAAAAGAGTTTTTTAGGCAAGTTCTTAATGAAAGAGACAAAATAGATAACAGCATAAAGTCGGTTTTTAATCGTATAAAAAGATTAAAAGGCGGCAAGGTGAAGCCAATTTATTCTTATATTATTGGTATTGATACAACCAATTTAGAAGGAGATATTTTTAACGAAGCTATCAACAATGAGTTAGATCTTATCAATGGAGTAATTGATAAATTACCACCCGTGGAAGGTGGAAGGGTTTGCGTTTTAACCTATTGGCAAGGCAACCAAACTAAATTTGATTTAATTTTTTCTAAAGATTTTCCAAAAGAACTATCGCAGATGTTCAAAAAGATATTCTTATAATTTTATGAAATATATTGGCAACAAACAAAGATTGCTGGATTTTATAGATAGTGTAGTCCAAAAAGAAGGGTTGCCTCAAAATGGAATTTTTATTGATATTTTTACCGGGACGACCAACGTAGCCCAACATTACAAGAAAAAGGGATATAGGATTATAGCTAACGATTTTATGACTTATTCGTATGTTTTTCAGCAGGCTTACATAAAAAATAATCAAGTTCCTAAATTTAATAATCTTTTACATTCAAGAAATTTCAATATAAATCCTAAATCATTAAAAAGTAAATATGAGCCATTAAAAATCGTGATTGATTATTTGAATAAATTGCCGGGCAAAAAAGGGTTTATTTTTCAGAATTACGCCCCCGATGGAAAATTTAAGAGGCAATTCTTTTCAAATGAAAATGCTATGCGCATAGATGCTACAAGAGGGCAACTGGATAAATGGGAAAAAGATGGATTAGTTAACGAGAGTGAATTTTATATTTTACTTGCTTCTTTAATTGATGCGGCCGATTTTGTGGCCAATATCTCTGGCACTTATGGTGCTTACCTCAAAATTTGGCGTTCTATGGCCCTGAAACCATTTACAATGTCAGCTCCTAATTTAATTGAGAGCAATTTAGAACATTGGATTTATCAAGAGGACTCAAATAAAATTATTGGTGATTTAAAAGGTGATATTTTTTACATTGACCCTCCCTATAACACAAGGCAATATGCCGCTAATTTCCATATTTTAGAAACCTTAGCTCGTTGGGATAATCCGCAAGTTTATGGCAAGACGGGTTTAAGACCTTATGAGGAACAAAAATCAGCTTACTCCCAGCGGACTAAATGCGAAGATGCTTTTGCTGACCTTATCAATAAAGCCAGAACCGATTATATTTTAATGAGTTATAACAATGAGGGGATTATCCCCCACAAATTTATTTTAGACACATTGGGAAGAAAGGGAGAAGTAAAAGTTTACACAAAGAATTATCGTCGTTTTCGCACCGAAAGAGACCACGAAAACAGGCACTATAAAGTGCCTGACGATAAGGTTCAAGAGCTAATTTATTTCGTGAAAGTAAGATAAGGATTTTGAGTTATAATAAAGTAAGACATGATTCCTCAAATAAAAAGGAAAACTCTCTTATACAAAAGCGGTGTTGAATATGCTGATTTTTGTATAAATCATGTAGAAGGTTGCGCCCATGGTTGCACTTTTCGTTGTTATGCGATGATGATGAAAATAAGGTGCGGGGTTATTAAAAATTGTAAAGAATGGCTAAAGCCAAAAATAGT
>BBPD01000602.1_pt2 | contig 15331 bp, 12 predicted proteins | sample 1344911 | NCBI WGS metagenome assembly BBPD01 (sample SAMD00019088, study PRJDB2971) | groundwater metagenome | biome: freshwater biome; feature: mineral spring; material: ground water | place: USA: CA, Sonoma | collected 2011-09 | depth surface m
GTCCTCGATGGCAATGGATTGGAATACTTGGTTGAGTTACTTGACATAACAATGGGACGCATCATAGCTGAAGTCGTGAAGTGCTGCCGCTGTCCCAACGAGCCGGGGATACAAATCACCCTTTATCAAGCGCTGCTCAAGGGCAGTAAATTTGAGTTGATCCTGCAGAAATGCACCGAGATGGGGGTCGTGGGATTCGTGCCGATCATTAGCGAACGCTGTATCGCTGGTAGTCCGAGCCGCTCTCGGATAAGTCGCTGGGAGAGGATTATCGTCGAAGCCGCCGAGCAGTCGGGGCGTGGCATAATCCCCCGTTTGAATAGCGTTGCTTGTTTCGAGAAGGCCTGCAACGAAGCCGATGGATTTTCATTATTGCCCTGGGAAGGTGAGGAGGATATAGGGATCAGGGCTGCCTTACGGGCCGGGTCATCGGCAGATGGTGCCGCCAGGCTGAATATCTTCGTGGGCGCTGAAGGTGGGTTCTCAACCCGGGAGGTTGAGATCGCAAGAAGCAGGGGCTTGCTTCCGGTCACTCTGGGTAAGCGCATTCTTCGGGCGGAGACCGCCGGGATGGCAGCCATCGCTGCCATACTCTATGAATATGGCGAACTGGGGGGTTAGAGAAGTATCAATCTTGACTCTTGACATCCCATACTGTTTAATATAAGATATGGAGTTGCAGGCGATCACCATTAATCGCCGGGCCTATCATGATTACCTTATCGAGGACACCCTCGAGGCCGGGCTGGTGCTGACTGGCACGGAGATCAAATCAATCCGGCTGGGCAGGATGCATCTGCGGGACAGCTTTGCGAGGCCGGAGGCTGGCGAACTCTGGCTGGTTGGTGCTCACATCGCAAGGTACGAGCAGGGGGGCAGGTATAACCACGAGCCCTCCCGACCGCGCAAGCTCTTGCTCCACAAGGAGGAGATACTGAAGCTCAGCTTGATGGTGGAGAAAAAGGGCTTGACTTTAGTGCCGCTTAAGGTGTATCTTAAAAGGGGAGTTGCCAAAGTGGAGTTGGGTGTGGCCAGGGGTAAGAAGCTCCATGATAAGCGACGCTCGATCACTCAGCGTGAAACGGAGCGAGAGATGGAAAGGGTCATGAAGGCAAGGAAATAACCTGAAATCATAAGGAAAGGAGGGCCAGAGCTATAAGCATAAAGGCGAGCGGTAACATGAAGTGGAAAGGGTCATACACTAGCTTTGAAATCAAAGGGAAGGAGGGCAAGACATGCGCAAAGTAATAATGGGAGTGGGGACTGTCCTGGTGGTGGTGGGGTTGATTCAGCTTATTCTGTCCGTGGCTTTGATCGGACCGGTGAGAGCTCAGCTTCCGGAAATCGATGTGCTGGTGGAAGACGCCGCAGGCATGCTGACCGAAGTTGCTGGTTCGACTGATAGGGTGGCAACTTTCTTGGGAGACTTAGACCCCACATTAGCTGATGTGGAGGGGACGATAGGCAATACCATTGATGACAGCGTGAGGCAGCTTGGCGACCTGGATGCCGACTTGGCTGATGCGGAGGAGGGGGTGTCCGGCAGCATAGATGGCGTCGTGAGATTCTTGGCCGACCTTGATACCGTCTTAGCTGCGGTGGAGAAGGAGATGGGTATCCTGGATGATAGCGTGAGATATCTGGGCGACCTCGATACCGCCTTAGCTGAGGTGGATGGCGTGGCCGCAACTACCATAGAGGACACTTTGAACTTTCTGAGCGAGCTCGGTGGCACTCTGGCAGCCGTGGATGAGACAGTAACCGAGATCAATGACAGCGTGATATTCACACGGGACAGCATCACGGAGAGGCTTGAACAGGTAGTGGTGGGAATATGGCCCGAACATCTCATTGGGTGGGCCGACTGGATCGTAGATACAATAGCACCGTTGGGCATCGAACTTAAACTCGGCTACCTCCGAGATTTGGCACACTTCATAGACCCTGGTTGGACGTTGTTCCCCCTGGAGGTGAGCGCCGACGAGCTTGATCGGCTGGCTGAGTTAGTGGAGGACACCGAGTTGGCCGCTTGGATTCGAGACTGGGCAGCTTATTTGAGGCGAGAGGGACTTGAGTTGAGCCTCACTCCGGAGGATATCGCCGGAGCCTTTACCCCTGCCATAGAGAACCTCGATCTGGTTTCGGACACCCTCGCCCACACCTCGGACTACATGAGAGAGCTTCAGACCAGCCTGGGGGGCGTAAAACAGCTCACCGAGTATAACATTTCAGAGACCCGGGAACTTCTGATGACAGCCAGAACGAGCCTTGAGGCCGCCAAGGGGCCTATCCTCGATGGCCTCTCAGGGAGCAGGGAAGCTCTGCAGGCAACAAAAACAAGTGTTGGCGATGCGAGGGGACCCACCATCGAAGGCATTGCAAGTACACGGAAACTCCTCGGCACAGCAAAAACAAGCCTTGGGGATATAAAGACCCCTGTCCTCGGTGGTATTTCGGAAACACGGGAGTTTCTCAAGATGGCACAGACTGACCTTGGTGTTGTTGGAGGTAACCTGCGAGTGATATCGGAAGATATCGTCAGAGTGGATCCTGCTGGGATGCTCGGCGGACTCATCGGCTGGCTACAGACATATATGATTATCACCAGCATCCTGTTCATGGCGGCCGGAGCCGGCCTCTTCCTGGTGGGGATGAAAAAACCGGAATCCCCAAAGAATCTTACATCGAAGGCATCGAAGGCATAGGTGAGGAACGCCCCTTACGCTGAACTGTAAGGGATGTAAGAGGTATGGTTCCCCCGTTAGACGATCGCTATCTAACGGGGTGAATCATCCTCGGCGATCAAGTCGCGCCAGGGGATGGCAAATACAGATTTGTTGGGGGCAGGAAAGGTGGAAAAAGGGTAACAGGTAAGTTTTTCCAAAAATTGTGCTTGACAGGTTTAATGAAATGTGGTATACTAAACCTAGCTTTTGGAGAAACTAAACTTCCTACAAAAAAGGTGGAAAAATGAGCAAGCGGATATTGATCAGTTCGTTGACGGTGATACTTTTGCTTGTTTCCATCATCGGGTATGGATGCCCAACGCCGCCGAGGATTCCTCAGAGGCCGGAGGTCAGAAGCGTTACTCACCAATGGGGTGAGCTTACCTCGGAGACAGCCGAAATCATAACCACGATTATGGTCTACAACCCAAACCCCTTCGTCCTGCCGGTAAAGAGGGTGCAAACCGAGCTATTCATGGCCGGGATCAAGGTGGGACAGGGGCAAAGCCAAAGGCTGGAAATGAAGACCGAAGGGGAGTTTCCTATAAATGTATCAACCTTGATTCAGGTGGAGAAGATTCCTGCATCGATGTGGGTTGAGCACCTCAAGCAGGGCGAGGTAAGCGAAATGCTGCTGGTAGGAGCGGTGGTCTTCGACCTTATCATAACGGAATTCACCTTTCGGTTTTCCCCGCGCAGGGAAACTTTGCAAACAAATCTTCTGGGCCATCTGGAGAGCATACTGAGAAAAGCAGAAGCAACTGAAATAGCCCCCTTCGGGGAAAATGTGCCCTTCAGGATGGCTATCCGGTCTATTTCCGCTAGATGGGGGGAGGTTACCGAAGAGAGGACGGAGTTAATGCTTGCGGCGCAGGTCTACAACGACAGCGCCTTTCCGATCACCATATCCAGGGCGCTAGCCGAAGCCACACTTAACGAAATGCCGCTGGGTGACGGAAGATTAGCCGAGGAGTACCAGTTGTTACCTAATTCAGAGACCGGGGTGGAGATCATACTCGCTTTGAACAATGAGCTGATGGTCGAATTGTTTATGCCGCGTATTGAGAACGGAGAGAAAGCGATCTTTTCGCTGAAGGCTTCCTTCGTATTCGACCTGCCACAGCAGATAGCAACGGTGATGGGCAAAGACAGCGTTGAAGTCCTGGCATATGAGGTATCAGGAGAATTTGAGACTGGTTTCTTGAGGGATATCCTGGGGGGCACAGCAAGATAACACTGAGCAGCAGTTCGCCAAGAAAGACGGGGTAGCACCCGGACTTCGGGCTGGATGAGGATTGAAACGAGTACATTTGACAAAACAATAATGGGGACGAGTGGTTTCGACAGGGGAAATGGGCGACTCAGGATTGCAGGCCGAGGTGCCATCCTCCCTCGTAAAACCGGTGGCAACAAGATAACTGGCAACAGTATGATGGTAGCGGCCTAACCATTAGGCCACGTTCAACCTTGCCTCTCCTCGATGGGCAAGGATTGGGCGACGAAAGATCGGGGTGCAGCGATCCTGATGACGATAGGGGTTGCCTAAACTTAATCGTCTGGCCTGCTCGATACTCCACCAGCCGAGGACGATCGGGCGAGATAAAAAGCTGGCTAAGCTTGTAGCACATCCCGGGCGGATTTCTTCTGGACGGGGAGTTCGACTCTCCCCCGTCTCCACCAACCAGCGATTACGCTGACCAGGACAAGCCGCAGGCAATAGTGCCGAGACAACACGCTACCACCTGTTTCACCACCGGGCGACAGGTTACTTATGGACAAAATAGATTTTGACTCCTTTATGGCTTTCTGCAAGAGGATGGAAGGACAAAAGCTGCCTACGGCGGGTGGAAGGGCGGAGTTTACGCTAGAATCAGTTCAAAATGAGAAGTTGTTTTTTGTTCCGCGATCTGGAAAGCCTCGTCATCATCAAAAACGCTATATTGAGAGCGTACTGGATCATCATGCACGAACTGGCTCATTATCTCCCAGCGACTATCGTGATGTAACCCGCAATGCTTCGTATATTCTGGCTCTTGTCAATCGCTACGTGCTGAAATCAAGTCCTTACCTGAATCCGTGAAGTCAAACTTGCTTGCTTCACCTACAAGGTGAAGGTGAGGGAATCTGTGTTCACGGATCCAGGCCTTAGCTAGCAGGGGAGAGACCAAGCTATATTCTGGTTATGTAAAGTCGCTGCTCGTGTGAAGTTTACATAATAATTATAGTGCGACCCAAACCGGCGCACCACTAGAGCCCTCCCCCCGACCCGGCCTGGACGCCAACTCCGAGTTATACGCCATTGTACTGAGGTAATGAGATGATTAAGGCGGCTTCGCAAAGCCCGAGAACAAAATGCGTGGCGAAAAGAGACCCATAGCACAATATCGAGCGACCAAGCTAATGAAGGGTGGACTCAGACAAAAGATTATCTTTCACATCAGGAGATTCTTGGGAATGAATGTCTTCCTGTGTGATAGCTGTAAGTGGGACTGGCGCAGCGCCTGTCACCATCCGGGGCGCCCCAACGCAACCCGATGCCCGGATTACGAGAAGCGAGGGTAAATAGAGAGATGCACATAGTTATCAGGCCATAAAGCCACAGTCTCCCCGCTTCATCTCGTGTACTGCGGTAACTGTCATTCTGGCGCCAGTACAGCCGATTCAGCTTTATTCATATCATCCTATCTTGACATTGTCAGATTAGGTGGTAACGATGAATTTCTTTCTGTCATTGCGAGCAAGCCGAAGCCACGAGCGAAGCGTGGCGGGAAGCAACCCCTTCGTTAGAGATTGCGGAGCTTGTTCCGAGCGTAATCGAGGAATCTCGCGCTCCGAGTTTGCTTCGGCTACGCCTCGCAACCGCTTGCGCTCCTCGCAATGACATGGGGACGTGACAATGTCAAACTACTTGTCCTGCCCGTAGTCATAGAACCCCTTGCCTGTCTTGCGTCCCAGCCAACCAGCAGTGACCATCTGCTTCAGCAAGGGCGGTGGAGCAAACTTGGGATCCTTAAACTCCTCGTACATAGCACAAGCAATGTAGTAGGTCGTGTCGAGCCCGACAAAGTCTAGCAGGGTCAGCGGGCCCATAGGGTGGTTCAATCCGAGCCTTATCCCGGTATCAATGTCCTCTTTACTGGCAAGGCCATTGTCGAGAGCTCGTATCGCGTCAAGCATGAATGGGATGAGGAGCAAGTTCACGATGAACCCTGGCGTATCCCTGGCGATAACTATCTCCTTGCCCAGCGACTTGCTGAATTTCGTGGCCGTGTTCATCGTCTCTTCGCTGGTGGCGATCGTTCGGACCAGCTCGACCGGTTTCATTACCGGTACCGGGTTAAAGAAATGCATTCCCAATACCTGACTTGCTCGCTGCGTTACCGCAGCCATTTCGATAATGGACAGGCAAGAGGTGTTGCTGGCCAGGATGGCGTGTTTGGGGCAGATTCTATCCAGCTCGGAGAATACCTGCCTCTTTAACTCCATCTTCTCGATTATGGCTTCAATCACCAGATCGCAGTCATTGAAATCGCTGAGCTTAGTTGTCCCTTTCAGCCGACCTAGAATTGCCGCTTCGTCCTCCTTGGTCAACCTGCCCTTCTGGACGCTCCTCGCTAACTGGGTCTTGATCGTCCCCAGACCCTTATTCAGGAGTTCCTCATTGACCTCCGAAACCACCGTTTCGTAGCCGGACTGGGCACATACCTGCGCAATGCCCGAGCCCATTAGCCCACAACCCACTACACCTACCTTCTTGATTTCCATTAAATCCTCCTTTTAAATTGACAGCCGTGTCCGGGATACGTGTCCCGTGTCCGGACACGGACCACGGACACGAACCACGATTCGGCAAGGGTAGGGTGGGGAACAAGCCCCCGCCCTACGTTTTCATGATTCGTTGGCGGGCAGCCACCGATGAGGGTTTACTCACCTTTATACTGCGGCTTCCTCTTCTCCGCGAAGGCACTGATACCCTCTTTGAAATCCTCGGTAGTTGTGAGACCGGCAAAAAAGGATTCCTCCAGACGGAGTCCGTCATCCAGGCTCATGTTCATTCCCCTGATCATGGCCTCCTTGGCAGCCCGTACAGCAATGGGGCCGTTTTCGCATATCTTGGCGGCCCATTCCTGCGCGGTACTCATCAGCTCCGCTGGAGCAACCACCTTATTGATCAAACCGATCCGGTATGCTTCCTGGGCATCTATGGGTTTTCCTATAAGTAATATCTCGGCCGCTTTACACCAGGGGAGCATCCGGGGCAGTCTTTGTGTACCCCCCCAGCCGGGTATCAACCCCAGAGAGACCTCCGGTGTGCCAAAACGAGCATTCTCTGCGGCTATCCTGATATCGCAAGCCAGAACGATTTCCAGTCCACCACCCAGCGCCAACCCATTGATGGCAGCAATAATTGGCTTCCAGATATTCAGTCCCCGCATTATTCCCGGTGGGAGCGCAAAAGACTTATCGGCCAACCTGGGGAGCATCTTCTTGATGTCCGCACCGGCAGAGAATGCCTTTTGCCCCGCTCCGGTGATGATAGCGACCCAAACGTCAGGGTCGTCCCGGAAGTTTATCATGGCATCACTGAACTCCTGGTAGACCTCGGGACTGATCGAATTGAACGCCTCGGGACGGTTGAGGGTTATGGTGGCCACGTGATCGCTTTTCTCGTAGACAACCAGCATTACTAACTCCTTTCCTTACTTTATTAGATATGCCCTACTCTCCTGTTTGCAACCCAGGATCTCCGAACGCCATAATAGGCTGAAGGTAAATAGGCTGAGGATTACTAGCAGCCTTCAGCCTAACCCAGACAAGCTGGAATCAAAAAAGTTTTCCATTTTGCGCAAGAGTTTAGATATAAGGGACTAATTACCTTATTATGTCAAGTTCCCCTACTCACCCAACAAGTGCGGGATCATATTCCCTCATAATTTCTTTGGCTCTCTGATCAGCGCTCTCCCTGTTGGCCTATCCATGTCTCACAAATCTGCTCATGTCTCCGGACTTGAACGAGATAGGGACTATATCATTCATGGTGAGCACCCCCGGACGGGCATTTATCACTGTTGGTATAAGATTTACCACCATGGCCACAGTGCCATCATCGCCCTGCCAGCAGGGGCTGACCCTCGCCTCGATCCTGGGGGTTCCCTCAATCCGAACCGCATCAAATGAGGGGGTGGCTCCCAAGAAGGCGGTGAAGAACAGGCAAATCTTCCTTTCTCCTTTTACTATACCGTAGGCTTCCTGTTTTGTGCCCTTCACATGCCCCTTCTTTACGGTGTAGAATGGGGAGGAAACCTCCTTCTCAGCTATTACCGGTTCGGCGCTTTCCACCGTTATCTCATCCAGTTCCCAACCCAGAGCGTCCGCTATAAGGCAAATCGATTCCTCAAGCCCCACGTGTCCCGTTATCTTCCCCTCTGCTATCGCCTTCCTAAACTCCTCGGGAGCCATCGAGGTCCCTATTTTCTTCTGGAACGGCTTTCTCCGTGAGCTAGCATCCATTCGCCTTGTCACCTCGATGCTCTTTACTTCGGTGCATCCCGCTGTAAGCACCGCTGGCAGGACGTCCATCAGAAAACCGGGGTTGATTCCAGTACTGAGCACGGTCACATTGTTCTTCTTTGCCAGCTCATCATATTTTCTGGTTAATTCCTTATCCCTGAAATCGGGGAAGGCAAGTTGCTCGCAGGTTGATATCACATTTACCCCACTCTCGATCGCGGGTTCAATCTGTTGAAAGAGATCTTTCACGAAAGACGTGGTGGAGTAGATTGCTATATCAGGCCTGGTTTCGGCAAACAACTTTCTGGGGTCATTTGAAACCGGTATTCCCAGCTCCTTGCCAACCTCGGCTACCTTGCCAAGGTCTTGCCCAACAACCTCAGGCTGGACATCAATCGCCCCAACATACCTGATCCCTTTCCTTTCATTTACTATGTGTCTCACTATTCTTGATCCGACCGGACCCAATCCGACATGAACTACCTTGATTTCCTGCATTTCTCCTCCCTTGAGAATAATATATTGCAGTTAACCGCCGAAAGCACCGATTCTCGTTCTTGGAAGTGCGGAAGGACTTATGAGTCAGTTTAGCATATCGCATATGTCTTGGCAAGCCCCCCAGTGCGTGCGACAGTGCCGCGCGGACCGGATTTGTGTTAGCATGGTTGACTCTTCGATACCAAAACTGGTATCATATAGACGTTTGGGGTAATGGGAAAAACTCTGGCAGAGAAAATCCTCAGTGCAAAGTCAGGCACAGACGCATATGCCGGCGATATCGTGATTGCTCAACTGGACCTGGTATTTGTGCAGGATAGCACCGGCCCCTTGACCTTGAGACAGTTGAATGAGAGCGAGTTGGATATTATCCATAACCCCAACAGGACCATTATATTCCTTGACCACTCGGCGCCGAGTCCGGCGAGAGCACTTTCCAATGACCACCGCTTCCTTCGCGATTTTGCTGCGGAAAAGGGCGTGGTCTTGAGCGATATCGGGGAAGGGGTTTGCCACCAGATAGTGGCGGAATCCTTTGCCAATCCCGGCGAGGTCATCGTGGGAGCGGATTCTCATACCGTTACCGCCGGAGCACTGGGAGCCTTTGCCACCGGAATGGGCTCTACGGATATAGCCGTTGCCTTCGCTTTTGGAAAGACCTGGCTTCGGGTGCCGGAGACATTCAGGGTGGTAGTCCATGGCCGCTTCTCCAGAGGTGTCTATGCCAAGGACCTCATACTCCATCTCATCGGCGGTATCGGGGCCGATGGTGCTACGTTCAAAGCGCTGGAGTTCGTCGGTGAGGGCGTAAGGCTGATGCGGATGTCGGAGCGTCTCACCGTGGCCAATATGGCAGTCGAGGCTGGTGCCGATGCCGGACTTTTCCCTTCCGATAGCGTAACGCGAAGCTATCTGGAAAGTCAGGGCAGGGGGAAAAGTTACATCCCGCTTCATGCAGATTCAGATGCTACCTATGAGAGAACGATTGAGATAGATGCTAGCCGGCTGGAGCCCACTGTATCCATGCCCCACGCGGTTGACAATATTGCCTTAGCCAGGGATATTAAGGGGGTCCCCATAGATCAGGTTTTTATCGGCACCTGCACCAACGGGCGTCTGGATGACCTGCGGATTGCTGCCGGCATCATGCAAGGTAGAAGTTGCCACCCCCGTGTCCGCCTCATTGTCGCCCCAGCCTCCAGGGACGTTCTCTTATCAGCGATAGCTGAAGGATATGTTGCAACATTGATCGAAGCCGGGGCGACAATCCTCCCCCCGGGCTGTGGCGCCTGCTTGGGAACACATCAGGGGGTGTTGGGAGATGGGGAGGTCTGCTTGTCCACGGCTAACCGCAACTTCAAGGGGCGTATGGGAAATCCCTCCGCCTTCATCTATCTGGGGAGCCCGGCAACGGCAGCGGCTACGGCTATACGTGGTGAGATCACCGATCCGAGGGAGATCGTCTAGATGTTGAGGGGCAGAGCATTCAAATTCGGGGATAACATCTCCACCGACCATATCGTGCCGGGGAAATTGCTCCACCTGCGCAGCAATCTGCCTGAACTGGCAAAGCATGTGCTCGAGGATGCTGACCCCACCTTTGCGCAGCGAGTAAGAAAGGGCGACTTTGTGGTGGCGGGGAAGAATTTCGGGCTTGGTTCGAGCAGGGAACACGCTCCTCTTGTCATCAAGATGGCGGGGGTAAGCGCGGTTATCGTCAAGTCGGTAGCCCGCATTTTCTATCGCAACGCCATTAACATCGGGCTTCCAGTGCTCCTATGTGACACTGACGGAATCGATGACGGCGATGAGATCGAGGTGGACCTCAAGGTAGGCAGGATTAAAGACCTGGCAAACAAAATCGAGCTTCACTCAAGCAAAATGCCCCAGATCATGCTGGATATTCTCCATGAAGGGGGGCTCATTCCCTACATGAAAAAACATAGGGGCTTCGATATATGACTAAAGAAGTTGTGCCTATTGCCAGGGGCGATGGTATCGGTCCGGAGATCATGGATGCCTCCCTCCATGTTTTGCTGGAAGGAGGCGCCGCAATTGAACCCCAGTTTATTGAGATCGGGGAAAAGGTCTACCGGGCCGGGTACACCGCTGGCATTACCGACGAAACTTGGGAAATAATAAGGAACCACCGGGCCTTCTACAAAGCACCAATCACCACCCCTCAAGGGAGCGGATACAAAAGCCTCAATGTCACCATTCGCAAAACACTTAGTCTCTACGCCAATGTGCGTCCGGCGATAAGTTATGATCCTGTTATCCCGTCGAAACATCCGGGGATGGATGTGGTCGTCATTCGTGAAAACGAAGAGGACCTTTATGCCGGCATCGAACACCAGCAAACACCGGAAGTTATACAGTGCCTCAAGTTGATCTCGCGGCCGGGATGTGAGCGCATTGTACGGTATGCTTTTGAATATGCCCGCGCTTACGGACGTAAAAAGATCACCTGTATGACTAAAGACAATATTATGAAACTTACCGACGGGCTATTTCATCGAGTTTTCGACGAGATAGCGTCTGAATACCCGGATATTGAAAGTGAGCACTGGATCGTAGACATCGGAATAGCCAAGCTGGCGGACACTCCGGGTAATTTTGACGTGGTAGTGATTCCGAATCTTTACGGCGACATCGTCTCAGACATGACCGCTCAGATCGCTGGGTCAGTGGGCTTCGCTCCCGGTGCCAACATTGGAGATAATCATGCGATGTTCGAGGCGATCCACGGTTCTGCTCCGCGATATGCAGGTCAAAATCTGGCCAACCCTTCCGGCGTGCTGCTCAGTGGCATCATGATGCTGATTCATATCGGACAAATCGAGGCGGCAGAGAGAATTCACAACGCTTGGCTCAAAACCCTGGAAGACCGAGTGTGGACTTACGATCTGGTACGCAAGGCCAAAGCAGCGAGCATAACCAGCTACACCGAGGTTGGCACCAGGGAATTTGCTGAAGCCGTCATCTCCCGACTGGGACAAAAACCTGAACAGCTTAAAGCGGCGGACTACAGCAAGGCCAGCTTCAGCTTTCAAAAACCGAAGCTCACCAATGTACGCCATACTGAAATGCGGCTTGACGGGGTTGACGTTTTCATCAACGAAGGTCGGCTTTCGGGAGATGAACTGGGCAGAAAACTGGAGCAACTTGCCGGACCGGAATTTCGTTTAATCATGATTACCAACCGTGGACAAAGAGTTTATCCCGGAGGCTTTTCCGAGACTTTCTGCACCGATCACTGGCGCTGCCGTTTTCAGGTGCCCGAGGGAGCTAATCTTCCTACCCCAGCAAACACCCGCGATTTGCTGGCGCGCCTTGAGCAGAATCAACTCGAGTGGATCAAGCTCGAAAATTTATACCTGGTGGACGGAAAACGGGGCTACAGCCTCGGTCAAGGGCAATGACTAGCCCCCCCCACAGTCCCCAATCACTAATCACTCGACCGGCTCGACCAGTGGCGTTAACGTCAGCAGCTCCGTGGCAATATCCGGATATTTGGCGATGAAACGAAGTTCATCGGCCACAAGGGGTTTTTGCGCCAGTACATTGGCGTATCTTACCAGTTCCAAAATCCGGTCAAGATCATCGCCATGGGTGAAGTCTATCTCCACCTTTCCCATCACATGACGGAACCCGGATATCCCGCCATACTCACCAGAGCAAATTTCCCTACCGGTCTCGACCAACTCCGGCTCCCCCCTGCCCAGCTCTTCGTAGCTATATAGCTCGTAGTTGTGCGGGTCCTTTAACACCCCGTCGGCATGGATGCCGGAGGCATGGGCAAAGGCGTTGGCTCCAACCCCCGGCTGATTTATAGGGATGGGAACGCCAAAGGCATAGCTTGCGTATTTACATATCTTCCATGCCTTTGAGAGATGAATTGGGGTGCCGAACTTGTATTTCTTGGCCAGTCCCTTGGACTTCCTCATGGCCAGGACGACCGCAACGAGGTCGGCGTTACCTGCTCTTTCTCCAATTCCGTTCAGCGTGGTGTTGATATAAGCGTCCTGACCCCCATCAATGATGCCCATTGCCCCAGCCACTGAGTTGGCGATGGCCATCCCGAGGTCCTCATGACAATGGATTTCAATAGGCATCCCCACCTCCTGGGCCAGTCTCTTACAGGCATCGTATATCGTGTGGGGGTTATCATATCCCAGCGTATCACAGTACCTGAACCGGGCTGCGCCGTGTTCCTTCGCCAGAGAGGCAAATCGGACAAGGAAGTCTATATCTGTTCTTGAGGCATCTTCGGCGTTAACCCCGATGGTTTCAGCACCGTGTGCCTTCGCGGCCTCAACAGCCTCCAGAGCCATCTGCAATATGTCTTCGCGACTCTTACGCCCCTGGAACTTGCCATCAATCATCTGGTCTGACGTAGAGATAGAAACGTTGAGGTGCTTGATTCCTGGCACCATCTTATAGGTCCTCTCCACATCCTCAGCAGTTGCACGTATCCACCCTGAGAGGTGAATAGGCTGCAAAACACCCATCTCTGCCAATCTCAGGTTCGCTCGAAGGTAACGAGACTCATGCCTCGTAGTAGGGAATCCGAATTCACTCTGATAAACTCCCATCTCGTTCAGATACATGTTTATCATGGTCTTCGCCAGCTTCGATAGGCCCAGTTTTGCCGTCTGGACCCCATCACGATTTGTCACATCAATGAGATATATCTTGGCCATTTTCTCCTCCTTACGGGTAGCGTGTAGCGGGTAGCAGGTAGCGTGTAGCCCCACCCCGCCCCACACACTATGCTTGTGACTGGTGATTGGTAACCGGTGAGCGGTAACCACCAATCACTAATTACCAATCACCAAATCTCAGTGATCCCGGCGCATTCGCTTGAGGATAGCATCCCGGTAAATCCTGGCAAGACCCTTGCTATGTTGCCGCATCCTATGGCGCCGTTTCCGCTGCCGCTCCTCGCGCCGCTCTTGGCGGGTCTTCTCCTCGGACAATCTGCACCTCGACTCGCCTATCACCAAATGTGATTGCAATCATAGCTCTCATGTTCTGTGCCTTTGCACAAACCGTTCCATCCGTTCCAGTGCCTCCTCAATATCAGGCAAAGCTACTGCATAACAGCAGCGCACATACCCCTCCCCGCACGCGCCAAAAGCTGACCCTGGAACCACTACCACCTTCTCCTCCATGAGGAGTTTCTCAGCGAACTCCTCTGATGTGAGCCCTGTTGATCTTATCGAAGGAAAGGCATAAAAAGCGCCTTTGGGATCGAAACAGGCAAGGCCGATGTCGTTCAACCCCTTTACTATCATCCGCCGACGACGGTCGTAGTTGGTTAACATTTCCTGGAGTGCATCCTCACCATCCCGTAGAGCTTCAATGGCTGCCATCTGCCCCATTACCGGGGCACACATCATAGCATACTGATGAATCGTCATCATAGCCTCAATGATCTCCGCCGGGGCTGCGGCGTAGCCGATCCGCCATCCCGTCATGGCATAGGACTTGGAAAAGCCGCCGAGCAGAATGGTCCTTTCCTGCATCTCGGGCAAGGCGGCAAAACAGGTGTGTTCCACACCATACACTAACCGGTCGTAAATCTCATCGGATACTACTAACAGGTCATGGCGCCGGGCAACTTCGGCAATTGGGGTCAGGGCGGCCTTGTCCATCACTGCGCCGGTGGGATTATTGGGATAACCCACCAGGATGGCCCTGCTTCGCTCGGTGACTCGCTTCTCGATCTCCGCTGCTTCAACCTTGAAATCGTTCTCAATACAGGTTGGCACCGGGACAAAGGTTCCCCCGGCCAGGACGGTGCAAGGCATATAGGCTACATAGCTCGGGTCGGGGATGATGACCTCATCGCCGTCATTGAGAATGGCCCGCATGGCCAGATCGAGGGCCTCACTTGAGCCGGTGGTGATCAAGAGTTCGGTATAGGGATCGTAATCCAGGCCGCAGCGGTTTCGAAGGTGCCGAGCCAGCTCCTGCCGCAGCTCGATCATTCCATAGTTCGATGTATACCTGGTATATCCCTTCTCGATCGCATATATTCCCGCCTCTGAGATATGCCGTGGCGTCGCTACGTCGGGCTCACCGACGCCCAACGAGATGACCCCCTCCATTGAGGTCAGCAGGTCGAAGTACTTCCTTATTCCTGAAGAGGGAATCTTCCTCACTCGCTCGGCGATCGGATTGTTGATACCTTTCCCCATTGCTGATTCTCCATTTGTTTCTGTAATTCCGCGTCGGTCAAGTTTATTATAGCACTATTCACCAGTAGTGGTCTATAGCTCTCAGAGCTAACAAATGAGATAGGCCGCGACTTGTTCGCGCTCCTTTATTCAACTATCTTCCGTATTGAATCGGGCAATTGGTCTACCAAATGAGGATAAGTCTCTATCAAACGAATAATGTCCGCCAGATCCTTCTGTCGCTTACTCTTGCGCCGCTGCTCGTCTGAATATGCCCAAATCTTGCCCTGTAACACATCTTCTGTTGCCAGCGCGAACGGGCACGATGATGGTTTGGCTTTCTTTCATACGCTGTTTCTTTCTTTGTTGTATCAGATGTTCCGCCAGCTTGTCTTCCGGATCTGAATAGAGAGC
>BBPD01000043.1_pt28 | contig 15267 bp, 11 predicted proteins | sample 1344911 | NCBI WGS metagenome assembly BBPD01 (sample SAMD00019088, study PRJDB2971) | groundwater metagenome | biome: freshwater biome; feature: mineral spring; material: ground water | place: USA: CA, Sonoma | collected 2011-09 | depth surface m
GCTCGCGCAGCAGCCGGTACTTGGCCATCGGAAACGGGTGCCCGGGCGGCAGCGGCAGCTCGAAGCGGTCACTGTGGTAGGCCAGCATGGTCGGCGCCGATTGTCGGCATCTATCCGATCACCGTGCAGTCACCGGAAAATTTTGTTGCGATGCAGCATAAACCGCTTGCAAACGGTCGCGGGGCGTCTATACTCCGGTCCATGCTGCACTGCAACAAAGCTGGTCGCAGCACCGTTGTAGTCCCGTTCACCCCAAGGAGCCCCACCATGATGACCCCCGAGCAACTGCTGGCCTCGCACAAGGCCAACGTCGAAACCCTGTTCGGCCTGACCCACAAGGCCTTCGAAGGCGTCGAGAAGCTCGTCGAGCTGAACCTGCAGGTCGCGCGCACCGCGCTGGCCGAGAGCGCCGACACGACCCGTGCCGTGCTGTCGGTCAAGGACGCACAGGAGCTGCTCGCGCTGCAAGCCGGCCTGCTGCAACCCAGCGCCGAGAAGGCCGCGGCCTACAGCCGCCATGTCTATGACATCACCGCCGCGACCAACGCCGAAGTGGCCAAGGTCGCCGAGGAGCAGCTGGCCGACATGCAGCGCAAGTTCATGGCCCTGGTCGACAGCGCCGTCAAGAACGCGCCGGCCGGCAGCGAGAACGCCGTGGCGCTGGTCAAGTCGGCGGTCGCTGCCGCCAACAACGCCTACGAGAGCGTGCACAAGGCCGCCAAGCAGGCCGCCGAAGTGGCCGAAGCCAACTTCCAGGCCGTGACCAGCACGGCGGTCAAGGCCAGCCAGAACGGCGCGCCGAAGGCCAGGCGCGCCGCCTGAAGCCTGCTGCACGCCGCCAGCGCGGCGTGACCCCCGGGGCCCGGCATTGCCGGGCCTTTTTCTTTGGCCCGGTCAGCGGCATTAGTGAGAGAACTAAACCAACCGATTCACTCGGGTAGGGCTGGTGAGAGAACTTAACAAACCTGCCGTCGGCACTGGCGAGAGAACTTAACCAGCCCCTGGTGAGAGAACGTCACAAGGAGGCTCTGGACAGGGGGCCATCGGCGAGGTAGACGGCAGGCATGGCCACCGTTCGCCTGCCACGCCAGCTGACCACGAAGTACCACGACCTCATGCGCGAGCGGGTCGAAGCTGCCGCACGCATCGAAGAGCTCGACCGCGAGCTTGCGGCTCTGGAGTACGCACTGCGCGTTCTCGACCCCGAGTGGGAACCGCCGAGCCGAACGCAGAAGAAGCAGCGCCCCTCTCGCCTTCCGCCTGGCATGCTGTCGCGGGATTGCCTGACCGTGCTCAAAGAAGCTGGCGAGCTCTGGACGCCGGAGATTGCGCAACGCATTGCGGCGCGCCGGCGTATAAAGTTCGTTGACCGCAAGGATGAACTCGATTTCGCCTCGGCTGTAGCAATGGCGCTGCGCCGCTATGAGCGTCAGGGCTTTCTCGAAACCATCGACCGTGACAGCCGTACGCAAGCTCTCAAATGGCGTATCCGAGGCTCTGGGCGAGACGTGACGCCAGAGACTGCGACAGGCTTTCGGGTCGTTTAGACACCCCCAGAGGTGAAGCCTACGCGCCAGTCATCGGCAAGGTATGAAGTCTAGGCCCTAGACCTGGAATGCGCAAGGCCAAGATACCGTCCACCAGCTCCTTCCCGTTCAACGTCGGCATGGCGCAGGCCGCTCGCACGCTCATCCACGTCCACCAGTTGTTGCGCGGCGAACAGCTCAAGCACTGCGACAACGAAGTCGTTCTCGTGGCGCCCGAGGACTGCCAACGGCACATGGCCAACATCGAGGCCGTGCTCGCACTCCTAGGCGTCGATTTCGACCCGAGCAAGCTCAAGCCCAGACGCGCCCGTCCCAAGATTGGGCCTTTGGGCTACGGCGAGATTCGCTCTGGTGCGCTTGCCGCGCTCAAGCGCGCCGGCGACTGGCAGACCTACAACCAAGTAACCGACGCCATCCTTCAGCGACACGGCATCGCCCTCACGCCGCCCGAGCGCAAGCACTTCCTGCAGAAGCTGCGCGAGGCGCTGCACATGCTGAAGAAGGCCGGCGCCGTCGTCTGTGAACACCCCTTGGCGCTCGGCCAGAACAAGGTCGAGCAGCGCTGGCGCCTGTCGTCCCTGTTCGACTAGCTAGGCAGCACTGAGGGACAAGACGGCTACAGGCCGTTGTCCCGAGGTGCGGTGCTATCTGCAGGCCCCTGCCCCTCCTGCGACTCGGTCGGTTTCTTCGGCATCTTTCCTGCGCCCTTGGTCAAGCTGGTTCGCCGTATGTACTTGCGCTTGGGCCTTTCCGGAACCTGTGGACGCACTGTGTCTGCGGAGGGTCGCCCGCGCTTCTTCGGCACGCTGTCCTTGTCGACTTCCATCGCCAGTGCGTCGTCCCCGGCATCGGGAACACGGCTCGGTGCCGTCTTAGACTTGCACCAGTAGTCCGCGTAGCGTGTGGCTCGCCCGAACTTGAGCACGCGTGCGAGCAGGTCTTCGAGCTGCTCGAGATTCGAGCGCCCGACCATGGTCTGGCGCCATGCAAACTCCCAGCCGTACTCCTCGATGTGGGCGAGCGTCATCTTGTGCCAGGCGCCGGTCTCAGCGCTCCTTATGCGCGAGAAGAACCCCTCTGCGAGGTTCGTGTGCATGCCCTCGTCGGAATAGAACTCCGTCGTGTGGTCGACCACGTAGTGCTGCTGGAAGGCGCCGGTATAAAAGTTGTAGCCCGCATGACCGTCGGTCGTGAGCAGCCCTTCACGGTCACAGTACTCCTTGCCCAGCGTCAGCAAGTCGACCTGGTTCTCGGTCTTCACGACGGCGACCTTGTAGCGGCGCTGGCCGGGCGGACCCGCCTGCACGAAGACGACCATCGCGTGCATCCTGCGGCTTACCGTCACCTTGGCCTTGCCTTCCGCGTCGAGCCCTGCGTTCTTCTGGTCGCGCCTGGCCGCCAGCGCCGCACCCGTGCCGACGTTGCCTGGGCGCACGTACTTCATGAAGTAGGCCGCATCGGCCTGGATGTAGCCGGTGAGCTTGGGCTCGGCCTTCATCGAGTCGGCAATCGCCTCGCGCACCTTCATGCCCAGCACGTAGGCTGTGTGATACGCCAAATCGTACTTGCCGCCCATCTGCCGCGCTGAAACGCTGTCCTTGCCCTCGACGAACTCGAAGAGCAGTGCGAGCATCTCTTGGTAGGTCTTCTTCGCCCCGTGCAGGCGCGTGCCCTGCAGGACGGTGAACTGATGGCCGCACACCTTGTTGCGGCACTTCCAGCGATGCGGCGCCTTGCACCAGTAGTGGCTGTCGATGCTGCCGCACTTGGGGCACACCTGCTGGCCCTCGCCGAGGTGACCCCAGCGGATGCGCTCGAAGAAGGCGCGGGCGTCGTCGTCGCTCAGACGCAAGAGCTTTTGAACGCTTGTGCCGCGGTACTCCGCTTTGAGCAGGTAGTTCGTCTTCTTCTTGACGTCGGGCCTGCCGACATCTGGACCCAGCGAGCGACGCTCGGTCGGCCGCTCGTCGGCCAGGGCGGCTGGGGAGTAGACGTTGGGCTGCACGCGGACCTCAAAAAATTGCCTCTAGGTCCGCGTCTACTAGATAACTCGATAGCGAGTTATATAGGACCAACGAAAGCGTTGCCCTATAGCATCTGTGCAACTCGCCAACGATTTGCCCTGAACAGTGCCGCTGCGTCCCGCATACGAGGAGATTTACCTCATGCACGCAAAGGAGCTCCTGCTGGAGACCCGGCGAGACAAGCGGCTGTCGTACAAGGAGCTGTGCCGCAGGCTTGAGGCCTACGACATCCGAATCACCGAGCAGGCACTCATTAACAAGCTCAACCGCGGCCTCTACAGCTTCGGTTTTGCGCTCCTGCTGCTCGACGTCATGGGCGTTGCGACCGTCAAAGTGCCGCACCTGCTGGGTACCCGCCCGCAGCGGCGCACGCCCTGACGCCTGCGCTGCCACCGCTCCTCTCCGGTACTTGCGGAACATCCCGGCCACCACGCCCGGGGCCTTGAGCGAGTCCTCGGACCAGAGGACTAGGTATGCGGGGTTCGCGGGCCTCAGGAGCCAGCCCTGGCCGTCACGGTGCAGGTACTTGACCGTCGCCCTGCCATCGACCATCGCAACCATGAGGCCGCCCTGGGCGTTGTGCCTTCCGGCTGTCAAGTACAGCCCTTCCCGGACGCGGAGCTCGGCCATGCGGGGAAAGACCACATGCTCCGTCCAAGGAGCTCTGCGTCTTTCTAGGTACTGGGTGTCGCCCGCCATCGCTGCGCCAAATGTTGGTTCCTTCCAATACTGTACGGGCATGGCTCTGTTCGCGTTACGTATTGATGAGCTGCTTTCCGAGCCCTGAAACGACGAAGTGTTCGGGCTTGACGCCCTCCTTGAACCACTCCCACAGCCGCATCCACGCAAGGTAGTTGGGCAGGTGCTTGGTCGACACGCCGCGCAGCTGGCGGTTGACCCAGGTCTTGAACCGCTCGTGGTAGTTGTTGACCGTCTGGACGTGATAGACCCCCTCACTGACGCGACCGTCGTAGCCCAGGGCTATCGACTTGGACGTGACGCCCAGCTTGGCGGCTGCGGTTCGCAGCGCGCCGCTGCCGTCGGTGCACAGCAGAGTGTCCGGACCGACTACGGCCCGCAGAGCGTCCTCAGCCTGGCCGGCGGTCATCGCGGTCAGCACGCTGTCCGAGACTTGGTGCGTGCCACGGACACGGCCGATAAGCACCTGCACCAGGTCTCGCGCCGAACCCTTCGGCGTGGCCTTGCCCCCTCGGCCACGAGAGGGGCGCGTCATCTTGCGGCTGCCCTTCTGAGACTGGCGGAAATAGGTCTCGTCGGCTTCCAGCAGGCCGGAGACCTGCTGGGGCTGGTGAGCTTGCACGGCTTGGAGGAAGCGGTGCCGCAAGCGGAACGCCGTGCTCACGGATACGCCCAGGGCAGCGGCAGCCTCCCGCACGGTCATGCCCTTGGCCAGGCACTCGCCCTGTTGGAAGAAGCGCTCCTTGCTGTGGAGCCCGGTCAGCGGCGTGCCCGTGGTGGCGTTGAAGGTCTTGCCGCAGGCGCGGCAGCAGTAGCGCTGTAGACCCCGGCTGTGACCGTTCTTGACGACTTCGCCGCTGGCGCAGTGACCGCACTTCGGAGCACCCCAGGCAGTCTCCAGGATGCGCAGCGCCTTGGTCTTGGACTGTCGCTTCTCGACCGCCGGCACCAGCTCGTCTAGCTGGGCTTGCCCGTCAAGGACGGCACCTGGGCGAGCAGGGCTTGGAACGACTCCACCTTCATGGTCAACTTCTCCTATGAGAAGCGACAAATTCTAGGTCAAATCAATACGGTTCGAGAACAGAGCCACGGGCATACAGCACTCGAAGGCAACTAATCGCTGAGTACTCTGTCGGTTGGGGCGAATGCGACCATCTGTTCTTCTAAAACCTCAGCGGACGGCTAGCGCAGGAGGGCCTCGTGCAGATAGACCGCGAAGAGCTGTGTCGCCGGGTGCGGAAGCCCCCAGTGTTCAAACTGGACAAGGAGTTCGACATCTCCGATGTCGGCCGTGGGCTATTGGTACAGGGTTCGGCACGGGAAGACGGTGCCGGGACCTACGCTGCCGCCATCGCCGACGAAGCCGGTCGAAATCGACGCGCCGCAACACAGGAACGCTTCCCTGCTGGCGGCTACGACGCCATCTCAAGAACTCTCCAAAGTCAAAGCGATAGGCGCAGATGCCGCTGCATCTCGCTCCCTTCACCGCGGCCGCCAAGACTCAACCAGATGGGCAGTCGTTTCATCAAAAACCGCCGCAAAACCCCGTCCTTCATGGCGGGGATATAAGGCGTCCTTGGCATAGGCCCCGTATAACTTTTGCGCCTATATTGCGCAAATAGCCAAAATTCACAAACGCAGAATCCCTGCCCCGAGAGGACGGGGAGAGTGTCAATCCTTTACAACGAATCCTCCGCGCCCGCAACGTCACCCGCAGTGAGGCGGCTTGACTCGAGCAAGCAAAATGCCCACATCCCTGTGCGCCATAGGTTGTAGACTTCCGTTTGGTTCTTCTTGGCAGAGCCAGCCACGTATCCCAGAGGAGGGCCGTCCCCCGAATCAGGCACCCCCCAAGGATTGCCTTTGTCTGGGAAGGCCTGTATGGTGAGGCTCCATGCATCGATAGAAGGTTGCCATGACTGCAGAAAGAACGGTGCCCTTGAGCTTCAGCGTTAGCTCTCGACGCGCCAGGCTGTTGGTGCACCGCAGCAAGACCAACTTGGTCGAGACGCTGGTGCTACAGTTGTGCGAAGCCACGGGCATCGCAGTCGAAGACTTGGCAGGAACGCCTCGGACCTCGCATTTGACGCAAGGCTCCGATGTCGAAGAGGTGCATAGGGTGTGCCCGTGCGCGTTCAGGGTGCTTCGGCCCCTCGTGCGCACAGAGCAGAACTGCCCAATCCACGGCTCGCGCGCCTAAACGAAGTAGCTTGCTTACACTTGGTATGACCCATCCGCGCCCTGCTGAACAGTCCCTGCTTGCTCGCATCAACTGGCGGGCCGTCGGAGCACGCACCGCCGCAGAGCTTCGCAATCGCGAAATTCACGCTCCAGTGGTCTCAACCTATCGTTGGTGGGCGCGCAGACCCCACTGCGTGATGGGAGCTCTCCTCGATGCTGCCGTGGGCGAGTTCGGCCCAGAGCTCGTCGTATCAGACCCTTTCAGCGGCGGCGGAACGGTTACGTTCGAGGCTGCACGGCGCGGGCTGAAGGCCTATGCACAAGACCTGTACCCCTGGCCTGCTCGCGGCCTAGCCGCTGCACTGGGGTCCTGCAGCCAGAAGGAGCTCGCTGCGGCGGGGCAGAGCGTTCTGTCGCAGCTCGCTCATCACCGAGGCGCCTACAAGACTGTAGACGGCGGCGAGCTGTCTCACATCCTGCGGGTCCGCAAGGCTGAGTGCCAGACCTGTGACAGGACGACGTACGAGTTTCCGCATGTCTTGGTCTCGGTCGTCAGCCGCAGCGTTCACGACAAGTCGGCTTTCTATGGGTGCAGGGCATGCGGCCACGTGACCCTGCATCCACGCGGAAGCGAGTCCTTCGCCTGCGGCGGCTGTGGCAAACGCTGGGCCGCCTCTTCGGAGTACGCGGGGTGCGCACATTGCCAGCATGGCGAAATGCGCCCCCTCGGATGGCAGGCGGTTCTCGTCCAGGAGCTTGCCTGGATTCAGGGCCAACTGCGAGCCGTTTTGCGACCGGTCAAGCCAGGCGACCCTGTAAGCTTTACGCTGGCTGACACGCTGCACCCGGCGCTGGCGCAGGAGGTTCCGAAAGGCTTGGAAACCAAGCGCCTGCTGGACAACGGCCTGACAAGGTGGGGCGACCTCTACACGCAAAGACAGGCTGCCGTCCTTGTCGAAGGTCTGCGGGCGGTTGCAGTCCTGGACTGTGCTCAGCCAGTACGGGACCGCATGGCGTTCACACTGCTGGGTGCATCTGAGCTGCCGGCATTTCTGAGTCGCTGGGACCGCTTCAACCTGAAGCCATTTGAGGCTATGGCCAATCACAGGTACACGCAGACGACGCTGGCTGTCGAATCCAATCTGCTGTCTCCTGTCGGGCGCGGAACCATTCCCCGCCGTCTCGAGGCCTCCGCCGCGGCTGTAGAGTGGCTTGTTCAATCGAAAAAGCGGCCCCCGAAGGTCGTCGCAACGACTGCCGGCAAGCGCGGGCGCAAGAGAACCGACTGGGACGTTCTAGTAGCGACGGGAAGCAGCATCAAGCAGGCCTTGCGAGACAGCTCGGTCAACGTGGTGCTGACCGACCCCCCTTACTTCGCTGACGTTCAGTACGGAGAGCTCGCGCGTCTCTTTCATGTCTGGCTCTGCGTCTACGACCCCAACGTCGTGGTTGACGAAGCGGCAGAAGCAGTTCCCAACAGCACGCGTGGGGTTTCGGCAGCGGACTACGAAGCGACCATCGCGGCATGTTTGCGCGAGAGCCTACGAACGCTGAAGCCTGAGGGCAAGCTAATTCTCACATTTCACAATAAGAAGGTTGCCGCTTGGCGGGCGTTGGCAGGTGCGATTGCGTCCGCAGGGTTGCACGTGAGTGCCTTGGCTGCCGTATTGGCTGAAAACCAGGCCGACCATTGCAAGAGGTACGTGAATGCGATGCTGCACGACCTCGTCATCGAGTGCGTGCCTGCCGCCAGCGGAGTGCGCCGCCCGTCGCTTGAGTTCGTGCCTCGGTCGGTCGACGAGAAGAACCTCGCGGCCATGGGGCTTGCGCTTGCGGACAGCGTCAACGAAACGGGCTCCTCGACGCTGTCGGCCCGCTACCTCCACTACCTGGGCGAGTTGGGCGTCAAACGACGGCTCATTGCATAGCAATGTGGGACGGCGCCATTCAGTCATCGACGCAGCGCACGACTGATGCGCTCCTGCATCGCACCGTCCTTCCTGTTGTAGCTCGTGCTTTCGAAAAGGTCAGCGGCGCCATCGCCGTGCGAGCAGCCCTTCGCAGGCAGGGGACGGACCAAAGTCTTCTCTTTGCCGTGCCGGAGGCCAACGCAGCCACTGCAAGGCATATCGTTGCGGCGCTTCTCATCGGAGACCACGCACACGAAAACGGCCGGGGCGTGCTGCCTGATGAGGAGGTGAGGCGGCTCTTGCGAGGAGATATCGTCCTGGTCACGCAGGCCATTTCGGACAGCAAGTCCGAGCTGGAAAGCCTTCCAATTGGTCGCGGGCTGCGCCTGTCCGACATCTGGGAGGTGACGACGCTTAGTAGGTACACAGCCACGACGTCATCGAAGCCGCGAGTCTTTCTGGCAAACCCAGGCTGGTTGGCCAAGACGGCTCAGGGCAGGCGTTTCGGAGCCGTCGTCATCGATGCCTCGCACCCGACCACCTTCTCGCGACTGCAGGACCTGCTGCGCACGGCAGCTGGCTGCGCACATCTGCGTATTGCGGTGTCTCCCCCTCCTTCGGAGGCGACGCTCTCGAATTGCGGCTACCCCTCTCGCCTAGCTGCGTGGTTGTGGGACCCACAGGCGCGCCACGATGCGGAGGCAGTGGTCGAGTCCAAGGACCCAGCGGAGCACACGACTGGGGAGCGCTTCTTGTGGGTGTGCGATTCGGACGCGGAAGCCTGTCAGGCGCTGGCAGAGGCCTACAAGTGGCTGGTTTCGGCCGTCAGAGCTTCAGACGGCAGACCCTACCCTGGACTTCGCCAGTGCTGGGGGCTCTACAACCGAATGCGCCAAGTGGCAGTCCCGCTGGCCCAACTTGAACAGGTTGCGGCGAGCTCTTGGGCGGGGAACCTCCGGCGGCGAATCGAAGAGCTCGACTCGGTCAACGGTCACGGCACCATCGCCTGGGACACGACCTGGCCGCAGCTGGTCGCCGCACTGAAAGACGCCTACAGCGTCCTGTTGCGGCGCCAAGAAACGGCCAAGTTCTGGGCCGTGGCATCAAGCCTTGAAGCGTTCCTTGCCTCCACCTCGCCACACCTGCGTGTCGTCGTGGGCTCTGAAAGCGAGCTGTCTATTCTGCTGCCCGCCCTGGAGGATACTGTCGACGGTCTTTCGAGCGCGCTTGCGTCGGGTCGCGTCGAGTTCGTGACAGGAAGCAAGGAAGCCAGGCTCATCGCCGAAGGTCACGTGTACCCGACCGTGCTGATGGCTCCCAGACCCGCCGGGTTGCGCTACCTGGATGTCTTCCCGTCGGTACGGGTCGACGAGTTGGTGTACCCGCACGAATTGGAGGTTGCGCGCGCCAGTCAATCCCGGATTCACGCGACTTGGACACCGCTGCTCGAAGACGAAGCTCGTGTTCAGTTCCTCGAGCCCCTTGGCTTCAAGCCGCTGAAGGCGGCATGCCCGCGGCGCGCTGCTGGTTTGCCGAACGTCATCGCTACCAAGGCTGACGGGCACCGTGTTGCGCTCGTCACCTCAGCGCAGGTTTCGGCCACGCTTGACATCGACTCGCTGCTCGATGCGCCGGGGGCAGCCCCTGGCGCCGGCTACGAGGCCTTAGGGAGTTCGCTGATTGGTCTGTCTGGAGACATTGCAGAAATCGTCTTCACCAACGGTGAGAGCCAGCAGCTCTACGCCAACCAGAAGGTCGATGTCTTCTTGTCAGCGACAGGGACCATCGAGCGGCATCCAGCGTCCGAGGTGCGACCTGGCTGGCACGTCATCACCTTTGTCGACAGCCATTACGACGGGCTGTTTCAGCGCCTGGCTGAAGTGGTCGGCTCGCGCTTGCCTGCGGACCAGCGCGTAGCGTTGGAGCTGTGGCGAGCGGCCAAGAAGCACTTGGTAGACAAGCATCCCAACAAGACGAGGCTTCATGCCAAGTTGGCCGACAAGGGCTTGAAGTCTGACTATGCGACGTTCTCCAGCTGGCTGCGCATCGACGAAGACGGCGTCATCGCGCCTCAGCAATTCGAAGAGTTTGAAGTTCTCGCCAGCGAAATCGATACCTACGCCAAGTCCAGGGCAATGCTTGAAAGCGCATTCAAGGCAGTGCAGCACGAGCGAGGGCGTAACCGTGCGATGGGGCGAACGCTTCGCCGGTTCCTGCGCGCCGTTGTCTCAGGGGACGGCTACGAAGAAGCGCTCGCAGGCGCGCGCAGCCTGGACGCTGCGGTGGCCGATGTCTTTGCCGCCGTAGAAGTGCTTGTTGTCGATTCAGTTCGCAGGATTCAAAGGACGAGCGATGCTTGAGCAAACCAACTACAGCCCCACGTATCGGGACGAGTTCGCCATCTCGCAGCACTTCGTGCATGTCCTTGAGCAGAAGCTGGCTGGCCGCGACAGCAAGCGCAGGACGAACGTGCATCCTTTGGACTGGTGCCATCTCGGGGTCGTCGGTCCAGCCAAGCTGCAGCCTGCACCCGTGGAGATGGAAGCCGCAGCGGTCGAAGCGGAGGCGCCACCCGAGAACGGAGCAGGAGCAGACGCCAGCCCTCGTCAGAACGGTGACCCCATTTCGGCGGATGCGCCTGTCGAGGTCGACGCTGGTGCGGCAACGAAAGAGGACCCCGATGCGCCCGCAGACGAGCCCAGGCCCGCAGAGCGGAACGACGACCGGGAAGGCACTCGTCGGCCGCCATCAGCGCTTGGCTTCGAGGCGCTCATTGAGCCGGGCTCTGAGCGCTGTGTCGAGCTTACGCTGGGCGCACGGTTCTGCGTTTTCACGAAGCACCTGCCCAGCCATGCCGAACAGACAGGGGTCATTGACGCCAGCGCCTCGGCAGGTGCGCCTCTGGCGGAAGTCGTTGAGCGCTGGCCCCTAGAGGTTGGGGGTATCAGAGTCAAGGTGCCGATGGCAGGCGGCATCTTCAGCGACGAAGGTCTTGTGCAACGCCTTTTGGACGACACGCTTGCGAAGGCGTTTGCTCGGGCTGACGCTGAAAGACTCTGGCCTGGAACTCGCCCAAAGGTCTCGGACACGGACCTGAAGACGGCGCAGGCGTACGATGCGTTCCTCTCGGCACGTGTTCAAGGGCTTCAAGCGGATACATGGCGGATATTCGCGTCGGTCGAAGTTCGCGCCACGCCACGCCCGGACGGCAAGCTGCGCGTGGGGGTCTATTTCAAGAACGAGACCCCAGAAACGCCGCCACTGACCAAAGGCAAAGGCCTTAAGGACGCCTTCAAGGTCATCAGCGACGTCTGCGTCGATGCGAAGGTGGAGAGCGGAGAGCTCAATCCCATCGAAATTCTCCCAGTACCGCAGGACTACCAGTACGACCGCCGCGTATGGGCAGTTGGGCACAACACGAGTGTTGTCGCCGACTCGCAAGCAGGACACATCCGCACTGCGGCGCTGGCTGTTTTCGAGCAGCCCCGCATCATGACCCGCGATGTGGTGCCGGCAAAGTTTGCCGAGCTCTCTAGCGCGCCGTTTGAAACGCTCAAGGCGGTTTATCAGGCGATGTGCGAGTACGCCAAGGACTGGCGCGAGCGTGTGCTCGATGAGAACGCGCTCAACCTCGATACGGCTGCCCTGTCGGAATGCGAGAAGGACTACGCCGGCTTCAGCGACGAGATTCGTCGCTTCGCCTGTGGCGTCGCCGCGCTGCGGGCAGACACTCGGCTGTTGCAGGCCTTCCAGGGAGCCAACCGGGTCTTCGGGAAGCTGGCCAGCGGCTATGACTCCTGGCGCCTGTTCCAGCTCGTCTACATCGTCACGCAGATGCCCGCTCTGGCGATACGCGAGAACTACGTACAAGGGGAATTCCCTGAGGGCACCCTGCGCGAGTGGAAGAACGTCCTCGACTGGGGTGACGTGCTGTGGTTTCGCACCGGCGGGGGCAAGACCGAGGCGTACCTTGGGCTCGCCTGTTGCGCGATGCTGTACGACCGCCTGCGCAACAAGCGGTTCGGCATGACAGCTTGGCTGCGCTTTCCGCTTCGCATGCTGAGCATTCAGCAGCTGCAGCGCGCTATGCGTGTCGTGTGGGAGACCGAAGAAGAGCGCAAGCGCATGCTGGGCGAGCAAGCCAGCCAGTCGGCGCCTTTCCGCCTCGGCTACTTCGTGGGCAGTACGACAACGCCCAACAACCTCACCGTCGAGTACCTGAACAACCTCACGACCGACGAGAGCCTGGAGCGCGTTCGGGTGGTTCCCGACTGCCCTGCCTGCGGTAGCCGAGGGTCGGTCAGGGTTAAAGCTGACATCGCCGCTGTCCAGTTTCGCCACATCTGTTTGACCTGCCAGACCGAGCTGCCGCTGGACGTGTCCGACGACGAGGTGTACCGCCACTTGTCCACCCTAGTGGTTGGAACCATTGACAAGATGGCCACCGTCGGACAACAGCCCAAGTTCGGCTTGCTCTGGGGTGGCGCGAAGTGGAAGTGCCCTGCGCACGGATATGGATTTGGCGACTACTGCGTGGTCCGCGGCTGTAAGACAGACAAGAAGGAGCGCCGAACGTTGAAGCCATACGACCCGGCGCCTGCGCTACATATCCAAGACGAGTTGCACCTGCTACAGGAGGAGTTAGGCGCCTTCTCGGGTCACTATGAAACGCTGATTCGCTACTGCGAGGAGCAAGTGGGAGGTCTGCCGTCAAAAGTCATCGCGGCTACGGCAACCATCGAGGGCTTCGAGAACCAGGTCCGCCACCTCTATGGCGTCAAGAACGCAAGGCGGTTTCCTGGCAGAGGCTACGACCGCATGCGCAGCTTCTACGCCGTGCCTGACGAAGACACGGAAGGTCGACCCAAGACCGCGCGAATCTTCGTGGCGTTCAAGAGCCCTTCGCTGTCTCCGGCAGACGCCTCTGCGTTCTGTACCGAAATCCTGCACGCCGAAATCGGCCAGCTGTTCGCAAACCCGCACATCGCTCTGGCCATCGTCAAAGACGCCAAAACTCCAGAGGACGTAGCGCTGCTGCTTCGCTACTACTCGACCACGCTCAACTACGTGGGCAGCCTCGCCAAGGGTTCTCGCGTACGCCAAGCCCTCGAGGAGGTGGCCTCCAAGGTCCGCCCTGGTGCCCGTGACCTCAACGTCGAGTACCACTCCAGTCGGTCGTCGAGCGCCGAAGTGGCCAACGTGGTGCATCGCGTGGAGAGCCCTCCGCAGTGGAATGATGAGAGCTTCCTCGACGCCTTGGTGGCAACCAGCATGATTAGCCACGGTGTTGACCTAGAGCGGGTCAACCTGATGACGATGGATGGTGTGCCAGAGGAGACTGCAGAGTACATCCAAGCCTCCAGCCGCAGCGGCCGCCGCCACGTCGGCCTCGTGGTGGTGGTGCTGAGCGGCTTTTCCCTGCGCGCCAACAGCATCTACCACCGTTTCATCGAATACCATCAGCACCTTGACCGCATGGTTTCTCCGGTGCCAGTCAACAGGTTTGCTAAGTACGCCGCACAGCGCACGCTGCCAGGTGTAGCGCTTGGAGTCATCTACGGAGTCCACATCGCGCAAAGCGGTGCTTCCAAGCTGAATACACGCGTCGAAGTAGTCGACCTGCTCGACCGTCTGCGTGGAGGTTTTTTGGAAGAACTCAAGGCAGCATACTCTCTCGGGCACGGTGTCTATGATGAGCGACTCGAAAAGACGCTGAGCGACGTCTTGGCCGACCACCTCGGGCGCATCGAAATGTCGATTCGCAACAGCACGGAGAAGTATGTTCGCGATGCAGTTCGACCTGCTCCGATGACCAGCTTGCGCGATGTCGAGGCAGGGGTCCCATTCTGGCCCGACTTCTGCGACACCCGCTTGCTCACCTTTGTTCAGAAGACCAAGGACTGACGATGGCCAACAAGGGATTCACGCGGGGCCAGACCCAAGTCTTGTTCCGACATCTTCCGGAAGCGGTATTCGAGCACGACGACTATGGCTTGTGCAAGGTCACGCAGGTTGCTCTCGGGGACGCAGATGTCAACCGCGACGCGCTGTTCGACGCCATCAGCGATGCGCTCGCCATGTGGCCTGCCGACTTTTCCGCCAAGTATCCAGATACGCGCGATGCTTCGCGGCGTTCGTACTACGCCGTTGGCTCGCCGCGCGAGGTTCGCTTCGTTCCGTACCCTCAGGTGTTTCGCTGCAGGGCTTGCAGTCGAACGGGAAAGTTCACCGACCTTCTGAAGCGGGGGGCCTCTGCCTTGGGCCGCTGCACTTGCGGTGGATACCTTAACCAGATGCGCTATGTCCAGGCTCACAACTGCGGGCGTCTCGAGGAGGTCTTCGTGCCTCAACAGAGCTGCCCGGGCTGCGGCAGCTCCAAGGACCTGGCCTTCTACGACCCCGGCCGTGTCAAGCAAGCCCGGTGGTATTGCGCTAAGTGCAAGGCTGACGTTCAAGCCCTGCGTATGACCCCGTGCAAGTGCGCATACGACAAGTCGCTTCCTCCAGGGCCTCGCGCCGAGAAGTATCTGCGCGTCGTCCCAGCCGGAGACCCGTCGCTCTACATCCCACACACCGTGGCGTTCGTCAACTTCCCAGAGGATGACCAAGGGAAGCTCAAGAGCGCCCCGGACGCTTTACAGCTCATGCTGGCGCGAACCTGGGGTTTGCTCAAGGACAGCGTCACAGATACCATTCGTGAGCGGTCGAGCATGGGCAAACCTGAGGATGCGGACAGGATGGCGGAGACCGTCGAGGCGCTACGCAAGTTTGAGCCGAGACATAGGCTGGTTTTGGAGTACGACGCAAAGAGGAAGGCTCCCAAGGGGCAGGCAGAAGTCGACCGAGTCAATGAGCTCTTGACGAGATGCAAGGCCACCACCACCGGGGCTCCCCGCCGCTGGCTCC
>BBPD01008126.1_pt1 | contig 15258 bp, 27 predicted proteins | sample 1344911 | NCBI WGS metagenome assembly BBPD01 (sample SAMD00019088, study PRJDB2971) | groundwater metagenome | biome: freshwater biome; feature: mineral spring; material: ground water | place: USA: CA, Sonoma | collected 2011-09 | depth surface m
GGAGGAACAATTTTTATGGGTAAACCAAAATTTATAAGAAAGAAACCCCATCTTAATGTGGGAACCATTGGGCATATTGACCATGGCAAAACCACCCTTACTGCAGCCATAACCCAGGTTCTCAGTAGTGCTGGTTTAGCCACCAAAAAGGGCTTTTATGACATTGACAATGCTCCAGAAGAGAAAGCCAGGGGCATTACCATCAATATTACCCATGTAGAATACGAGTCTGACAAACGCCACTATGCTCACATAGACTGCCCCGGTCACGCTGACTACATCAAGAACATGATAACTGGAGCTGCCCAGATGGATGGAGCTATACTGGTAGTGTCCGCTCCTGACGGACCTATGCCCCAAACCAGAGAGCATATCCTGTTAGCCCGTCAGGTAGGCGTTCCTGCCATAGCCGTATTCCTGAATAAGGTTGATGCTATGGAAGATGAAGAGTTATTAGAACTGGTAGAACTGGAAGTTAGAGACCTCCTGACCAAATACGGTTTTCCTGGAGACAGCACCCCCTTTGTGAGAGGCTCTGCTCTTAAAGCTCTGGAAGCAGCAGAAAAGGGTGAAAATACTGCTCGTGGAGCAAGTCCCTGGACCGACGGTATCTGGAACCTTATAGATACCGTTGATACTTACATACCAGAACCCCAGAGACCGGCAGATAAGCCTTTCAGTATGTCAGTAGAGGATGTCTTCTCCATAACCGGTAGAGGCACCGTAGTTACCGGTAGAATAGAAAGAGGTCTCCTCAAATCTGGAGAAGAAGTGGAAATCATAGGGTTACACCACAATATCAGAAAATCTGTAGCTACCTCCATTGAAATGTTCAGAAAGATTCTGGATGAAGGACATGCTGGAGATAATGTGGGTATCCTGTTAAGAGGAGTGGATAAGACTGAGGTAGAGAGAGGTCAGGTTTTAGCTAAACCTGGCAGTATCAAACCTCATACTAAGTTTAACTCTGAGGTTTACATCCTGAGCAAAGAGGAAGGGGGAAGACATACTCCTTTCTTTGCCGGTTACCGACCTCAGTTTTACATTCGTACCACCGATGTTACCGGTACCATAGGACTGCCTGCAGGAGTGGAAATGGCCATGCCTGGTGATAATGTCACCATGACTGTGGAACTTATCTACCCTGTAGCCATAGAAGAGGGTCTTCGGTTCGCCATCCGTGAAGGTGGCCGTACCGTGGGAGCAGGTGTGGTTACCAAGATTTTGGAGTAAGGTAGGTTGATTTAAGTGGGATATAAACAAAAAATGAGGATTAAGCTTCGCTCCTATGACCATCAAATACTGGACTATGCTACTAAACAGATAGTTGAAACTGCTAAAAGCCGGGGCGCAACTGTTTCTGGACCAACTCCTCTGCCTACAGATAGGAAACTATACTGTGTGCTTAGATCGCCTCATGTGGATAAAGATTCTCGGGAGCATTTTGAAATGAGAATTCACAAGAGGTTGATTGAAATTCTGGATCCAACTCCAGAGGTGATTCAAGCTTTGACAAATTTGTTATTACCTGCTGGAGTGGATATCCTGGTAAGGTTGTAGGGAGTGTAATATGAAAAGTATTCTTGGAAGAAAGATAGGGATGACCCAATATTTTACTTCTTCCGGTTTGGCGATGGGAGCAACCATTGTTTCAGTTGGTCCATGTTATGTAATTAGAAAACAAGAAAAGGGATTGGAAGTTGGTTTTGAAGTGGTTCATGCAGATAAACTTAATAAACCCAAACTTGGAGTAATGAATAAACACAATCTTCCGCCCTTAAGAATTGTTAAAACCCTGGAGGTAAATCCAGAACCATATGTTACCGGGGATATTATCACTGTAGAGATTTTTAATGAAGGCGAAGGAGTTGATATCACCAGCATTTCCAAAGGAAGAGGCTTCACTGGAGCTATGAAAAGATGGAACTTTAAGGGTGGTAACCGAACTCATGGAGCTACTCAATGGCATAGAAGGGTTGGAGCTATAGGGCAAAGATCAACGCCAGGTAAAGTTTTCAAAGGGAAAAAGATGCCCGGTCATTATGGAGCAAGTAAAGTAACTGTAAAAAACCTAACTATTTTAAAACTGTTTCCTGAGAAGAACCTGATGTTAGTAAAAGGTAGCGTTCCAGGTGCTAATGGTAACCTGGTAATTGTGAGGTACTCTCATGAAAATTAAGGTCTTAAATCTAATAGAAAACAGTGAAACTGAACTTGAGGTAGAAGGATGGGATTTTCCTGTATCAGGATTGAAAGGTGCCCATGAGGTAGTAAAATCTATTGAAGCTAATAGCCGGCAAGGCACTTTAGCTACTAAAAGTCGCGGTGATGTGACTGGAGGCGGAAAAAAACCCTGGGCACAAAAACATACCGGTAGAGCCAGACATAGTACTATCAGATCTCCTTTATGGCGTAAGGGTGGACACACTTTTGCTCTTGTACCTAAGGAGTATTCTCTTAAAGTTAATTCCAAGCAAAAAAAGAAAGTTATGGCTGAGGTTATTGGGTATAAAGCTCAAAATGGGTTTATATTCCTGTTAGAAGGATTTTATTTAGAAAAACCTTCAACTAAGAAAGCTCAGGAAATTCTTTTAAAGCTTGCCATAAATGGAAACAAATCTCTGATGGTAACCCTCGGGTCTAACGAATTATTATATAAGTCTTTTAGAAACATTCCTGAAGTGAAAGTAACTACTCTAGAGGAGTTAAATATTCGGGATTTCTTAGCAGCCAAGTATATTGTTATGGAAACAGAAGCTTTTAAAACATTAATTGGAAGGAGTAAAAAATGGATACCCTAAGAGTGTTGGTAAAACCAATATTGACCGAGAAGAGCCTATTGATGGCTAAAGAACAAAATATTTACTCCTTTTTAGTAAACACTAAAGCTAATAAGACTCAGATTAAGGAAGCGGTATGGCACGCATTTAAAGTTAATGCCGAGCGAGTGAATGTTCTTCAATTGGTTAGAAGAAAGACAAGGTATGGAAAATTTGAAGGCTTAAGGCCAGCAAGAAAAAAGGCTTATGTAAAAATTAGAAGCGGTCAGAAAATTCCTATTTTTGAAACAGGATAATAAAGGGAGATAAGCATGGCTGTAAAAACTTATAATCCAACAACCCCTGGAAGAAGGCATATGACCAAAAAGGATCACTCTTTTTTAACTGATAAAGAACCAGAAAACAGCCTGACCTATTTCAGGCATCGGTCTAAGGGTAGAGACAATCAGGGGACAATCTCCTCTCGTCACAGGGGTGGAGGAGCAAAAAGGTTATATAGAAAGATTGATTTTAACAGGAAAAAAGACGGGGTAAAGGCTGTAGTCAACAGTATAGAGTATGATCCCAATAGATCAGCTTATCTGGCTCTAATTCAATACGAAGATGGAGAGAAAGCATATATCCTTTATCCAGAGGGATTGACCATAGGTAGCACAGTTGAGTCGGGTCTAAAAGTGGAAGCAAAAATCGGTAATACTGCTATATTAAGAAATTTACCGCAGGGTACTTTTATTCATAATCTGGAGTTAACTCCCCAGCGTGGAGGCGTTTTGGTACGGGCAGCAGGAACCGCAGCGCAACTTCTGGACAAAGAGGGAGAATATGCCATTATTAGGCTTCCTTCAAAAGAAATGCGCAAAGTTCACTTAGATTGCCGTGCTACGGTGGGGATTTTAGGAAATGCCGAACATGCCAATATTTCTCTTGGTAACGCTGGAAGAAGCCGACATCTTGGCAGAAGACCTCATGTTCGCGGAAAAGCAATGAATCCAGTTGATCATCCTCATGGTGGTGGCGAAGGTAAAGCCGGTATAGGAATGGCTTCTCCTAAGTCTCCCTGGGGAAAACCTACCAGAGGATATAAAACGAGGAGAGGAAAGAGACCCTCAGATAGATTTATATTAAAAAGGAGGGGTAAATAAATTTGGCTGAGAAAGAAATTTTTGTGGAACCCAAATTATTAAAAAGGATCACCAACATGAACGAGAAGGGTGAGAAATTTTTAATCAAAACCTGGTCTCGTAGATCGTCTGTTATTCAGGAAATGGTAGGCCATACCATTGCTGTCTATAATGGGAGAATCCATGTCCCTGTATATGTTACCAGAGATATGACCGGGCATAAATTAGGAGAATTTGCTCCTACCAGGACCTTTAGAGGTCACGGTTCTAAAAGTAAAGAGCGATCAAAGGCTCAAAAATAAGGAGTTATTATGGTTGAAGTATTAGCGCAACACAAATTCGCCCTTATATCGCCCCAGAAAGCTAGGCGGGTGATAGATTTGATTAGAGGGAAAAAAGCTGTTGAATCACTGGCTATACTGCAAGCGCTTCCCCAGTACAAAGGATCCAGGCTTATTTATAAAGTTCTTCAATCTGCAGTGGCTAATGCTACTCATAATTATGGTTTAGATAAAGATAAACTTCTAATAGCTAAAGCGTTTATTGATGAAGGCCCAAGGGCTAAAAGGATTTTACCGAGAGCATTTGGTAGAGCTCATGTAATATTAAAAAGACACAGCCACATTTCAGTGGTAGTTAAAGAAAAAGATTAGGGAGGTATTTATTTGGGACAGAAAGTACATCCCACGGGATTTCGTATAGGTTTGTCAATTGAGTGGAGAAATAGATGGTTTGCTGAAGGTAAACTCTTTAGTGAATATCTTAAAGAAGATTACAGAATCAGAAAATTGGTAAAAGAAAAGTTTTATCAAGGTGGTATTTCCTTAATTGAAATTGAGAGAATGGGTAATAGAGTGAAAGTAATAATACATACTGCCAGACCAGGGATGATAATCGGCAGGCATGGGGCTATTACGGAAGAGCTAAGAAATCAGCTCGAAAAGATCACTCAAAAACAGGTGAGTATTTCTATTGAAGAACAAAAAGAACCTTCTCTTAATGCCCAGTTAATTGCTGAAAATGTAGCCTCTCAGATAGAAAAAAGAGTATCTCATAAAAGAGCAATGAAGCAAGCAATTTTTAGGGCTATCAAGAGTGGAGCAAAAGGAATAAAAATCTCCTGTAGTGGTAGATTAGGTGGAGCTGAAATTGCCCGTACTGAATGGTATAGAGAAGGACGTGTCCCTCTTCATACCATAAGAGCAGATATTGATTATGGTAGTACTGAGGCTTTAATAAAATTTGGTCGTATCGGAATCAAGGTCTGGGTCTTTTCCAAAATGAAAGACAATGTAGATATTGGAAGCAAGAGGAGAGTGATGGCCAGTGCTGATGCCAGAACGGGTAAAATTTAGAAAACAACACAGAGGAAGAATGAGCGGATATGCCAAGAGAGGATCTACACTTGCTTTTGGAGAATTTGGTCTTAAAGCACTTGAACCTTCCTGGATTACAGCTCAACAAATTGAAGCGGTCAGAATCACGCTCGTCCGCTATTTAAAAAAAGGTGGAAAAATGTGGATTAGAATTTTCCCTGACAAACCAGTAACTAAAAAACCTCTGGAGGTTAGAATGGGTGGGGGAAAAGCTGAACCATCATTCTGGGTTGCTGTAGTTAAGACCGGTAGAATTATGTTTGAATTGAGCGGTATCCCCGAACTGGAAGCACGAGATGCTTTCAGGATTGCGACTCAAAAATTGCCCATCTCTACTCAAGTTGTGGTTAAGGAAACGAATACAAGTGAGGTTAATAATGAAACCGCAAGAACTTAGAGAGTTAAGCAAAGATGAATTGGATAGACGCATGAATGACCTTAAACAGGAGTTATTCGGCTTAAGATTTCAGGTAGCTGTAAATAAACTAAAAAATGTCTCTCGAATTAGAGAAGTTAGAAAAGAGATCGCTCGATTACTAACAATTGCTCATGAGAAGTCTTTTGAGGTGCCTTATGTCTAAAAAAGAATTTATTGGAAAGATTATAAGCAATAAAATGAATAAAACCAGAATCGTGGAAGTAGTTCATGTTTTTAGACACCCTCTTTATCGTAAGGTTGTACATAAGAAACATAAATATTATGCTCATGATGAAGATAATAGTTCTCATGAAGGCGATACTGTTAAGATAGTTGAGTTTAGGCCTTTGAGTAAAACTAAAAGGTGGCAGGTCTTAGAAATAGTTAAGACTGCTGAAAGCTTCGGAGGCTAATATGATCAGACCATACAGTAGATTGACAGTTGCTGATAATACTGGAGCTAAGATAATATCTGTGATTAGAGTACTCGGAGGGTCTAATAGGAGGTCCTGTTCTGTGGGAGACTTAATTGTTGCCACAGTTAAAGTAGCCAGCCCTGGGGGCATGGTTAGTAAGGGTGATGTAGTGAAAGCTGTGGTGGTTAGGACCAGGAAAGAGGTGGGAAGACCAGACGGTTCTTATGTAAGATTTGATGATAACGCAGCCGTGATTTTAAACGATACTGGTGATCCGAGGGGTACCAGAATATTTGGTCCGGTTGCCAGGGAATTAAGAGAAAAAAAATATATGAAAATTATTTCTCTTGCACCGGAAGTTGTTTAGGAGGTGCTGGCTTGCGTATAAAGAAAGATGATTTAGTAATCGTATTATCAGGAAGTGATAAAGGAAAGAAAGGAAAAGTACTTAGAGTAATACCTGATGAAGGTAAAGTTGTAGTTCAAAATGTAAGTGTAGCTAAGAGACATACTCGTCCAAGCAAGACTAAGAAGGGCGGTATAGTCAGTCAAGAAAGTCCAATTTTTGCAGAGAAAGTTATGATATATTGTCCAGATTGCAAAGAAGCGGTTAAGATGAAAACTAAAATCCTGGATAATAATGAAAGGATCAGAGTATGTGCCAGGTGCGGCGAGGAGCTGGACAAGAAATAAGGAGGAATTATGAGCGAATTACTTGATAAATATAGAAATAAAGTGGTTCCACAGATGATGGCAAAATTTGGCTATACTAATATCCTGGCAGTTCCAAAACTGGTAAAGATTACCCTGAACCGTGGTATTGGTGAAGCAAAATCAGATAGTAAAATTCTTGATCAGACTGTGGAAGAAATAAAGATTATAGCTAATCAAAAACCTGTAGTTAGGAGGGCAAAAAAATCTATCGCCAGTTTTAAACTAAGAAAAGGTATGCCTATTGGTTGTATGGTGACCCTAAGGGGAGAGAAAATGTATGAGTTTGTTGATAAGTTGATTAATATTGCTCTCCCGAGAATTAGAGATTTCAAGGGTCTATCCACCAGGTCATTTGATGGTAGGGGCAACTTTAACACCGGTATCACTGAGCAGTTAATATTTCCGGAAATACCCTACGAGAAAGTTAGTAAAATTATGGGAATGAATATTTCTGTAACTACTACAGCTAAGACTGATGAAGAAGGAAAAGCTCTTCTTGAATTTATGGGTTTTCCCTTTATTCCAAGGTAAGGAGGTTCCCTAATTGGCTAAAAAATCATTGATAATCAAATCTAAAAAAACACCCAAGTTTAAAGTAAAGGCCTACCACCGGTGTGGGATTTGCGGGAGACCGAGGGCTTTTCTAAGAGACTTTGGTATTTGTAGACTATGTTTTCGGAAAATGGCACTTGAGGGATACATCCCTGGAGTGAAAAAAGCAAGCTGGTAAAGCAAGGAGAATGAATTAATTATGATGTACGATCCTATTGCTGATATGCTTACCCGAATAAGGAATGCTAATCGAGAATTTAAGGAGTTTGTGGATATACCTTTTTCCACAGAAAAGAATTCGGTGGCTAAAGTTCTTTTTTCCGAAGGATATATAGTAAAGTATGAAACTATAGAGCTTGGAATAAAGAAAGTATTAAGGGTGTATCTTAAGTATGGCGCAGGCAGAGAGCGGATCATCAGTGATCTGAAAAGAATCAGCAAACCTGGTGTTCGTTTCTATGTAAAGAATAACAAAGTACCTAAAGTACTCAACGGATTAGGTATTGCAGTAATATCTACCTCTCAAGGTGTCATGAGTGATAGAGAAGCCCGCAAGCTTAAAATAGGCGGAGAAGTTGTTGCTTATATCTGGTAGAAGTAGGAGGTTTAAGGTTGTCTCGTTTAGCAAAAAAGCCAATTGAGTTACCACCTGATGTTTATGTTAATTTGAACTTAAGCTCTATTGAAATTAAAGGTCAACTTGGTTCTATTAATCATGATTTACCTTCAGCAGTATCAATTAGAACTGAAGGAAACCAGATTTGGGTGGATAGAATGTCGGAAGATAAAAGTATCCGAGCTTATCAAGGGCTAATTTGGGCTCTGGTAAGAAATGCTGTTTATGGTGTTAGTACAGGTTTTTCCAGGAGGCTTTTTATAAGTGGAGTAGGATATCGGGCTCTTAAGGAGAACAATAATCTAGTTTTACAGGTAGGTTTTTCCAAACCGGTGGTTATTGAACCTCCCCAGGGCATAGTTATAGAAGTTGAAAAAGCTGATGTGGTTGTAGTAAAAGGAATCAACAAAGAACTTGTAGGTTTAGTAGCCTCTCAAATCAGATCCATCAGGCCTCCCGAACCCTATAAAGGCAAAGGGATTCGCTATGAAGGTGAAGTTGTGAGAAGAAAAGCTGGAAAAGCCATAGGAAAGGCTAAGAAATAGGAGGAGTTAGGGTGAAAAAAAGTATTTCAAGGTCCGTTTCACGCAAAATCAGGCACCTGAGGTTAAGAAAGAAAATATCTGGGAATATTGAAAAGCCTCGTGTCGCTGTTTTTAAAAGTGTGAAGCATATTTATGCTCAGGCAATTGATGATGGTAAAAGAAAAACCCTGGCTTTTGCTTCTTCTATTGACAGGGAGTTAAAAGAAAAAGTAGTCAATTCAAGTAAAACCGAAGAAGCTATTCTCGTGGGCAAGTTACTTGCCAGGCGACTTCTTGAGCTACAGGTAAACACAATAGTATTTGACCGTGGTGGCTTTAAATATCATGGACGGATTCAAGCATTAGCAGAGGCGATGCGTGAAGAAGGGATTATCTTTTAAGGGAGAATATGTATGGAAAATATTGATGAAGGTAATGTAATTCAGTTAAAAGAGAAAATAGTCCAGATTTCCCGCGTTGCCAGGGTAGTCAAAGGAGGTAAAAGATTACGCTTCCGGGTGTTAGCTGTGGTGGGTGATGAAAAGGGAAATGTAGGAGTAGCTCTGGGAAAAGCTTCAGAAACTGCTACAGCCATACGTAAAGCTATTGAGAGGGCAAGGAAAAGTATGATAAAAATAAATATTGCAGGAACCACTGTGCCTCACCCCTTTATTGGGGAGGAAGGTTCAGCTCGGGTATTATTAAAACCTGCTGTTAAAGGCACCGGGGTTATAGCTGGTGGAGCAGTAAGAGCTGTTCTGGAAGCCTGTGGGATAAAAGATATTATAACTAAGTCTCTTGGAAGTAGTAATCAGATAAATGTATCCTATGCCACCTTTAATGCTTTAAAAAGTATGAAAAATATTGACCAGGTTGCAAAACACCTGGGTAAGCATCCCAAAGAGATGCTGGAAAGTTAGGAGGTTGTTTATGGAGATCGGGCTTCACAATTTAAAACCTGCAGAAGGATCAGTAAAAGCTCCTAAAAGAGTCGGTCGTGGCTCATCCTCTGGACATGGTGGAACATCCGGTCGTGGTCATAAAGGTCAGAAAGCTCGTGCCGGTGGGGTGGGAAAACCAGGGTTTGAAGGTGGTCAAACACCGTTATACAAAAGAATCCCCCGTTATCCGGGATTTAGAAACCCCTTTTCTAAAATTTATGAGCCGGTCAATATTGAAAAACTTAATAAATTTGCGGATGATACTATAGTTGGGGTTAATGAACTTTTTGCTTATGGGTTAATTTCTAGCCTAAAATCAAAGGTTAAAATATTAGGTTTTGGTAATTTAACTAAGAAATTATCAGTAAGATCTCATGCATTCTCAAAAACAGCTAAGGAAAAAATTATTGCCCTTGGCGGAACTGCGGAGGAAATATAGTTATGTGGCAAAATCTGTTAGGCGCTTTAGGAATCAAAGAGTTAAAAATAAGATTTCTAAATACTCTACTTATGCTCGCAATAATCAGGATTGGAACTTTTATCCCTGTTCCTTATATACAGGCAGAAAGATTAAGAGATTTGGTTGAGCAAGGTGGTGTTTTAGGCTTATTGAACCTGTTTTCTGGTGGTGGGTTAGCTAATGCTTCGCTATTTGCCTTAGGTGTATTACCTTACATTAACGCTTCTATTATTATGCAACTATTAACCTCAGTTATACCTCGTTTAGAGCAACTATCACGAGAAGAAGGGCAGGAAGGTAGAGAACAAATACAAAAGTATGTCCGGTATTTAACTGTGGCTCTTGGTACTTTACAATCGTATGCTATGGCCGTAGCACTATCCCGATTGGGAATGCTCAAAGAAACCAGTCTTTTATCTTTGAGCATAATAGCCTTAGCTTTAACTGCTGGTGCTATGTTAATACTGTGGCTGGGAGAGCTGTTAACTGAGATAGGTATAGGTAATGGGGTATCGCTTATTATATTCGCAGGTATTATTGCTCGATTACCATCTTCCATAATTGCAGCTTTTCAATTTGTCAGAACCGGTGAGTTGCACGTGTTTACTCTGATTCTGGGTATAGCTGGAAGTGTTATTCTATTAGCAGCTACTATTTTTACCTATCAGGCTGAGAGAAGAATTCCAGTTCAATATGCTCGAAAGGTAGTTGGAAGAAGAGTTTATGGAGGACAAAGCACCTATTTACCTCTGAAATTAATCCAGGCCGGAGTTTTACCAATAATATTTGCTTCATCATTTTTAGTTTTTCCCTCCAGTATCGCTCAATTCATAGGAGGTACTACTTTAAGAAGGATTGGAGAGATTTTAGCAGACCCCAACGGTCTCACCCATAATATAATATTTTTTCTGCTGATAATTTTCTTCACCTATTTTTATACCTCCATAACTTTTGACCCCAACCGGTTATCTAATGATATTAAAAAGTATGGCGGCTATATACCAGGAATAAGACCAGGCGAGGCAACCGCAACTCACATTGGGACAGTTTTAAGCCGGGCAACTTTTCCAGCAGCGGTTTTTCTAGGATTAATAGCTATTTCTCCTAATATTTTCACTTCAATTCTTGGGCTTGATGCCTTTATATTTGGAGGTACAGCAATCTTGATCGTTATCGGTGTTGCCCTGGAAACTATGAGGCAAATTGAATCATATCTTTTAGTCAGGCATTACGAGGGCTTACTTAAATAATATGATTTTTCTATTAATTGGACCTCCAGGGTCAGGAAAGGGAACTCAGGGTAGGATATTAAGTGAAAAAATGCAATTACCCTTCTTTTCATCTGGCGATTTCTTAAGAGAACTGGCTGGTAAAGAAGATTCATTCTCCAGGCAAATAAGGCTGTTTATGGATAGAGGTGAATTAATTCCAGATACCTTAATGAAAGAGTTGTTTTTACTGGAGATTAAAAAATTGATTGTTACCCATGGTGGAATAATTATTGATGGTTACCCTAGAACACTTGACCAGGCAAAAGATTTGGAATCCTTGCTTTTATCTCTCAATATTTCTGATAGCAACATTTATGTGATTGAGTTGATTGTAGAGGTAAATGAATTGTATAAAAGACTTAATGAAAGGGCTTTTTGCCCGTCATGCCTGAGAGTATTTCAATTTCATGAAAATATCTGCAATACTTGCGGTACTCAACTAAACAGACGAACTGATGATACCATGCAGGTTATTGAAGAGAGACTCAGGGAGTATGAGCTTAAATCCAGGTCTCTTCATGAATATTTTTCTAATAGAGGCTTTTTAATGACAATTCCCGGAGAAGGTTCAATTCAAGATATTGCTTCAACAATTGATCAGGCAATTAAGGAGAAGAAGGTTGGTATCAATAAAAAGTGATGAGGAAATTCGCCTTATGAAAGAAGCTGGTCGTATGGTAGCTGTAGTGTTAAATGAGTTGAAGCAATTTACTCAAGAAGGAATGGCAACTCAAGAACTGGATGAAAAAGCAAGAAGATTAATTAAATCTTTTGGTGGAAAACCAGCTTTTTTAGGTTATCGGGGATACCCTTATGCCATTTGCGTTTCTCTAAACTCAGAGGTTGTTCATGGTTTCCCTTCTGAGCGATCTATCATGGAAGGAGATATTGTTTCGTTAGACCTGGGTGTAGAGTATGATGGTTTTTTAGCTGATGCAGCTGTTACTTTTAGTATAGGTAAGGTTGATCCCGAAAACCAAAGGCTAATTAAAATTACCGAAGAAGCACTTTATATAGGATTAGCTCAAGCTAAAGAGGGTAATTATATTGGCCAGATAGGGTCCAGTATCGAAGAACATGTTATAAAAGCAGGCTTTTCAGTTGTCAGGGAGTTTGTTGGGCACGGCATAGGTAAAAATCTACATGAAGGACCTTCTATTCCCAACTATTCTTTACCTATTACCACTCCCTTATTAAAAAAAGGCATGACACTGGCAATTGAGCCAATGGTAGCCTATGGCAAAGGAGATATTTATATTACTAGCAATGGTTGGACAGCTAAAACTAAAGATGGCAGCATGGCTGCACACTTTGAGCATACAGTGCTGGTTACTCCTCGAGGGGGAGAGGTTATTACCTCAATCTAATATGAAAAAAAGCGATGTTTATCAAACTGAAGGAAAAGTTATTGAAACCCTACCAAACGCTACCTTTATTGTTGAAATTGAAGGAGGGCATAGGTTATTAGCTTATTTAAGTGGAAAAATGAGGATGAATTACATTAAAATAGTATGCGGAGATAAAGTCAAACTCGAGATGTCCCGATATGATTTAAAAAGAGGTCGTATTGTATATCGTTTATGATTGTTATAAGAAGGAAGTAGGAGGAAATAAATGAAAGTAAAACCTTCTGTTAAAAAAATTTGTGATAAGTGTAAAATCGTACGAAGGGAAGGTATTATATATGTTATATGCAACAATCCCAAACACAAGCAAAAGCAAGGTTAACTGGAGGAATAAAGTATGGCGCGTATAGTCGGTATTGATTTACCTAAGGATAAAAAATTGGAATATGCTTTAAGGTATATATATGGAATAGGTCCGGTTAATGTAAACCAGGTTCTTGCAGATACCGGAATCGATGGAACTATCAGAGTAAGAGAGCTGACCTCTGATCAAATACATACCTTAAACGAAGTAATCGGTAAAGGATATAAAGTTGAAGGGGATTTGAGAAAGGAAGCTCACTTAAACATCCGACGGCTCGTAAGTATTGGTTGCTACCGAGGACTCAGACATAAAAGAGGAATGCCTGTGAGAGGCCAGAGAACCCGAACCAATGCCCGGACTAGAAAAGGTCCCCGTAAGGCATCAGGAATTAAAAAGAGGTAATAGGAGGGTATTATGCCAGTAAAAAGGCAAATTAAGAGAAAGAAAAAAGAAAAAAAGATAGTGCCTTTTGTAATTGCACATATTCATTCCAGTTTTAACAACACCATTATAACTTTGACTGATAGTAAAGGTGATACGGTATGTTCTATTACCTCTGGTGCAGTAGGTTTCAAAGGAACCAGGAAGGGCACACCTTTTGCAGCACAGATAGCAGCGGAGAATTTGGCAAAAAAAGCTAAAGCAGAATTTGGAGTAAGTGAAGTAGATATTAGAGTTCAGGGACCTGGTTCAGGTCGAGAAACGGCTATAAGAGCACTCCAAGCGCATGGTCTTGAGGTAAGGAGTATTAAAGATGTAACTCCGATACCCCATAATGGATGCCGCCCACCCAAGCGTAGAAGAACTTAGGAGGTAATAAAAAGTGGCAAGAAATATAGGTCCTAACTGCAGATTATGTAGAAGAGAAGGAATAAAACTGTTTCTTAAAGCAGAAAGGTGCTATTCCAGTAAATGTTCATTGGTTAAAAGGGAAACGGTTCCTGGCCAATTGAAATTAATGAGAAGCAAATTAACCGAATATGGCTTGAGATTGAGAGCAAAACAGAAACTAAAAAGGTATTACGGACTAATGGAAGCACAGTTCAGAAGATTCTTTGAGGTAGCTTCCAGGCAAAAAGCTATTCCTACCGGTGAAAAGTTAGTCGAATTATTAGAAAGAAGGCTGGATAATGTTCTTTACAGGCTGGGCTTTGCAGGGTCAAGAGCATTAGCCCGCCAACTTATTGTCCATGGACACATTTATGTTGATGGTAGAAAAGTATATTCTCCATCTTACATCACTAAAGTTGGTCAGGAAATTAAACTTACTTCAGCTATTACTAAAAGCTCTCAAATTGAAGAAGCAATAGAAATTTTAAGGAGTAAGAATGTTCCTGATTGGTTAGAGTATCTAACTGATGGAGTAGGCGGTAAGGTTATTGGGATTCCTAAGAGGAATATGGTGGAGTTACCAATCAACGAACAGTTAGTAGTAGAATTCTACTCCAGATAATAGGAGGGAGATATGGTTTCCTTCATAGAAGGCGTTGAAGTAATTAAAGACAGTTTAACCTCAGATTATTTACGGTTGATTATTACTCCTCTTTACAAGGGTTATGGAACTACTATGGGCAATGTTTTGAGGAGAATTTTATTGAGCAGTATAGAAGGTTCTAAAATTATTGGTTTTAGAATGTCTGATCTTCCTCATGAATTTACTTATGTAAATGGTATAAAGGAAGACGGCCCTAGAATTGCGCTAAACATCAGAAATCTAGTAGTCAATTTGATTGGGGATTACAGTATTGAGAATCCTAAGTCATATGTCATCAGGAAGGTTGGGCCCGGTTTTGTATCCGGCTCTGATATAGTTGAGGGAGAAATTATAGTAATTAATCCCGAGCAGGTTTTTCTCACCATGGAAAGAGATGTTGAAATAGAGATGGAAATATTTTTGGCCAAGGGTATAGGTTGCAAATCAGCTCAGGTTAGTAAAGAAGCTTTTTCCTACCCTCTTAATTCTATAGCGCTTGACTCATACTTTTCTCCCGTGGTAAAAGTTAATTTTCAAGTAGAACCAACCAGGGTAGGACGCGAAATTGATTATGATAAATTGACCTTGGAGATATGGACGAATAAGTCAATCAATCCCTGGGATACCTTCATTAAGGCCATCAGCATTTTAAAAGACCATTTAACCATTATGGAAAATCCTAAAGAAAGAGTAAAGGACGAAAAACATAAGCTTATTTTAATACAGAGTTTAAATCTGAAGAAGAGAGTTGAAAATTTATTATTGAGAGAAGGGTTGTTATCAGTTGATAAGATAATCAAAAAGTCAAGAAATGATTTTATGGAAATGGATGGTTTCGGCGAAAAAGCCTTAGAAGATTTAGAAAGTAAACTACATGATATAGGA
>BBPD01000526.1_pt1 | contig 15240 bp, 13 predicted proteins | sample 1344911 | NCBI WGS metagenome assembly BBPD01 (sample SAMD00019088, study PRJDB2971) | groundwater metagenome | biome: freshwater biome; feature: mineral spring; material: ground water | place: USA: CA, Sonoma | collected 2011-09 | depth surface m
CTCGGTGCGCTGCATGAAGCGCTTGGCCGCCTCGAGGCCACCCTTCAGCCACACGCTGACCATGCCGCCGGCACCCTTCATCTGCCGCTGCGCCAGTTCAAATTGCGGGTGTGCCTTCAAGCCCGGATAGGCGACGCGCTCCACCGCCGGGTGGTGCTCGAGGAGCTCGGCAATGGCTTGCGCGTTCTCGCAATGCGCCTTCATGCGCAGGTGCAGGGTTTTCAAACCGCGCAGCGCAAGGAAGCTGTCGAACGGACCCTGTACGGCGCCGACGGCGTTCTGCAGGAAGGTCATCTGCTCGGCGAGGTCGCTTCGATCACCAACGATGGCCAAGCCGCCGACGATATCGCTGTGGCCGTTGATGTACTTCGTCGCCGAGTGCATGACGATGTCGGCGCCGAGTTCGATCGGGCGCTGCAGCGCGGGCGAGCAGAAGGTGTTGTCCACCACCACGATCAGGCCACGCTTCTTGGCACGCTCGGCCACCGCGGCGATGTCCACCAGTTTCAGCGTCGGGTTGGTGGGTGTTTCGATCCACACCATCCGCGTGTTCGGGCGGATGGCGGCATCGAAGGCATCGAGGTCGGAGAGATCGACCCACGAAAAATCCAAGCCCGCGCTGCGCCGGCGCACGCGCTCGAACAGCCGCCAGGTGCCGCCGTAGACGTCGTCCATCGCCACCACGTGGCTGCCGGAATCGAGCAGTTCCAAAATTGTCGATGTGGCCGCGAGGCCCGAAGCAAACGCGTAGCCCTTAGAGCCGCCTTCCAGCGCGGCCACGCAGCGCTCGTAGGCGAAGCGGGTCGGGTTGTGGCTGCGCGAATACTCGAAGCCCTGGTGCACACCGGGGCTTTCTTGCACATAGGTGCTGGTGGCGTAGATCGGCACCATCACCGCACCCGTGCTCGGGTCGGGGCTCTGGCCGGCGTGGATGGCTTTCGTGCCGAAGCCGTAGGTGTCTTTTTTCATGTCGGGCCTTGTTGGCGTCGCGCGTCGCGCGGCCTCACTGCACCTTGCGGCGCAGGTAGTTCAGGAAATCGATGCGGGTGATGAGGCCCAAGAACTTCGGCCCGTCCATCACGATGGCCACATGCCCACGCTCGAACACGCCCATCAAGCTGTTGATCGGCGAGCGCATGTCCACCAGTTCGAGCTTGGTGGCCATCGCGGTGGAAACGGGATCGCGGAAGCGCGCCTCGTCGGCATGCACGTGCATCAGCACATCGCTTTCATCCAAGATTCCAACAATCCGCTCGTTTTCGATCACCGGCAACTGCGAGACGTCATACAGCTTCATGCGCTGGTAGGCGACGGTCAGCGCGTCGTCCGGCTTGACCACGACGGTGTCGCGCGCCGCGTAAGGCCGCAGGATCAAATCGCGCAAGTCGCCGTGCTGCGGGCGCTCAAGAAAGCCGACATCCTGCATCCAGTAATCGTTGAACATCTTCGAGAGGTATTTGTTGCCGGTGTCGCAGACGAACACGACGACCTTCTTCCGTTCGGTCTGTTCGCGGCAATAACGCAGGGCGGCGGCCAGCAGCGTGCCCGACGACGAGCCGCCCAGCACGCCCTCTTTGAGCAGCAACTCGCGGCCGGCCAGCATGCTGTCCTTGTCGCTGACGGCATAGGCTTTCTTGACGCGGCTGAAGTCGGCGATGCTCGGCAGGAAGTCCTCGCCGATGCCCTCCACCAGCCAACTGCCCGACTTGGTATCGAGCACGCCCTCGTTGATGTACCGGGTGAGGATGGAGCCCACCGGATCAGCCAGCACCAGTTCGACCTGCGGCGCGACCGTCGCGAAGTAGCGCGAAAGCCCGGTCATCGTGCCCGAGCTGCCGCAACCGAAGACGATGGCGTCCATGCCGCCCACCGACTGCATTTGTGCCCAGATTTCCGGGCCGGTCACCGTTTCGTGCGTGAGCGGGTTGTCCGGGTTGCCGAACTGGTTGATGAAGTAAGCACCCGGCGTGTCGTCGGCGATCTTCGCCGCGAGGTCTTGGTAGTACTCCGGGTGGCCCTTGGCCACATCCGAGCGGGTCAGCACCACTTCCGCGCCCATCGCCTTGAGGTTGAAGATTTTCTCGCGGCTCATTTTGTCGGGCACCACCAGCAGCAGCCGGTAGCCCTTCTGCTGCGCGACGAGCGCTAGACCGATGCCGGTGTTGCCGGCCGTGCCTTCCACCAGCAAGGCACCCGGCGCGATTTTTCCGGCGCGTTCGGCGGCCTCGATCATGGTCACGCCGATGCGGTCCTTGACCGAACCACCCGGATTCATGCACTCCAGCTTCAGATACAGCTCACAGACGCCGGTGTCGAGCCGCTGCGCTTTGACGATGGGCGTGTTGCCGATGAGCTCGAGGACGCTCTGATGGACAGGCATGACAACGGGCGTTCAAAAGGGTGGCGGATTGTACCAGCCGCCGGATTACGCCCATGGACGTCTCGCGGACGCCGGGTAACGCTTGAGCGAACGATTAGGCAGCCGCCACCGTAATCTTGAGACCGAGCGCATGCGCAACTTTGCTGACTGTGGCAAAGCTCGGGTTTCCGGAGCCGGAAAGTGCCTTGTAAAGCCCCATGCGAGTCAAGCCCGTTTGCGCCGCCAGTTGCGTGATGTTCCTTGCTCGCGCGACGTCGCCCAGTGCTGCGAGAAAAAGAGCAGGATCGCCCTCGTCTGCGCAGGCCGTCAGGTAGGCGGCAATGTCCTCTTCGGTTTCGAGGTAATCGGCAGTGTCATACCGAGTGAACGTTTCTTTGGTCTTGGCCATGCTCATGTCTCCCAGCAAGCAGCAATCTCAGTAGCGAGGCGGATGTCTTTACTCTGAGAAGACTTGTCACCACCACAGAGCAGAAGAATCACTGTCTTGCCTTTGAAGGTGTAATAGACGCGGTACCCGGCGCCGTAATCGATCTTCAATTCATTGATTCCATTCTTCAGCGAACGGAATTGCCCAGCATTGCCGAGCGAGAGGCGCCTGATTCGAACCGCAATTCTGGCTCTTCCGTCACGATCACGAAGGCCACGCAGCCATGCATCGAATGTGGCGCTCTTCAATATTTCGTACATCGCGCCAGTGTCAACCACGGTTGACTGCGCGTCAACTGCGGTTGACTCCACGGCGTCAGGTAGGTCAGCGCCTCAGCGGCCAACGCACCCGCTGAAGTGGGCGCTCCACGAGCCACCACGAAGCCCAAGAAACAGCAGCGGTTAGCACGGCGAACACGGCAAGCGCGGGCGCGCCTTCCAGCCCCAGCGGCCCGGTGACGGCCGCCAGCACAGGCATGTGCCACAGGTAGGCGCTGAAGCTCACCCAACCCAGCGCACGCATCGGCAGCCACTCGAAGGGTCGGCGCAGCAGCGCGCCGCCGTGCACGACGGCCAGCAGCAGGCCGCTCCAGGCGATGGCGAAGAACGCAAACCAGCGATGGTTGAGGTCCGGGGTGAAAGGCACCGCCCCCAGAGCCGCCGCAATCGCCGGCACCGTCGCCAGCAGGGCGAGCACCGACATCGCACCGAGCATCGCCATCGCGCGAGCCGACACATCCGCGCCCGTCCAGCGCTGCGACAGCACGGCCGCCAGCGCGCCCGCGATGAACAGCGTCAGGTACGGGCCCAATCGAACGTCGTTGATCGCCGAATCGGAAGGTGGCCACACCCACAATGCCGCGGCGGAGGCCACGAAACCGAGCGCCAGCGCCGCCCAAGCGCCGCCGAGGCGATCCGCCCACCCGAAGGCTGCCGCCACCAAGGGCAGCCATAGGTAGTAGTGGAACTCCACCGGGATGCTCCACAGCACACTCGTGCCTTCCAGCAGCAGCAGGTGACGCAACAGGGCCGCGCCATCCATGGGATAGGGCCACCAAGGTGCGAGATCCATCGCGGTGAGCGCCGCGCTGGCCAGCAACACCAGCAGATAAAGCGGCCAGATGCGCACCACGCGGCGCAGCCCGTAGTGGGCCCAAGTGGCACCGCGCCACCAATCGACCGGGTCGATGGCGAGCAGCAGTCGCGTCAGAAGGAAGGCGCTCAGCACAAAGAACAAGTACACGCCGCTCTTGCCGATGCCCGATAGGCTGAAGCCCGGCAGAACGGGCATTCCCGCATTCGCCGCGTGCGAGAGCAGCACCACCAGCACCGCGAGGCCACGAAGGCCGTCGAGGGCCGGATCCAAGTGTCGTTTGACTTGAGCCACGCGCACCCCCGCTTGCTTGCCGATCCACCGTCAGGCCGGAATACTAGCTGATCGCCTGCATCAACCCTTCCCCACCCATGCCCGCCACCATCCCCGAACGCAACGACCCCTGCCCGTGCCAAAGTGGCAGGAAATTCAAGAGCTGCTGCGGCCCCTCCAATTCGCGCACGCTCGAGGACGAAGTCAACCGGCTCGGCCACGACGGCATCCGGCTCGAAGCCACCGGCGACCTGCCCGCCGCCTACGCGCGTTTCCGCAGCGCCGCGGCGCTCGCGCCGCAAAACCCGCGCATCCGCTACATGGTCGGCACCGCCGAGCTCAACCTCGGGCGCTACCCGGACGCCATCATCAATCTCACACAGGCGACACACGGCGAGCCGATCGCCGAGGCCCACTACAACCTCGGTCTGGCCCTCAAGCACATGGGTCGGCTCGAAGATGCAGCGCTGCAGTTCCGCCAGGCCAGCCTGATGAAGCCCCACTGGACGGCACCGTCCACGAACTACGGCTACGCCCTGCTCGACCTCGGCTTTGCCGCCGCCGCCGTGGACGAGATGCGAAAGTGCGTCGAAGGCGTGGAAAGCTCGACGCTGGCCTTCAGCAATCTGCTACTCACCACGCAGTACCTCCCCGAATTCACCATCGAGGAAATGAATAACCTGCACCGCGGCTACGGCCGCGCACTGCAGGCCGCCTACCCCGCGATGCCCGAGCGGCCGATGGACGCGTCGGCCAAGCGCCTGCGCGTCGGCTTGGTCTCCGGCGACCTGCGCACGCATCCGGTGGGCCTGCTGCTGGCCGACGTGCTGCCCACGCTGGGCGCCGAGAACATCGAGATCGTCGCGTTCTCGGCCGGTCCCGAAACCATGCCGCGCGATCCGGTGCGCCAGCGCATCCGCGGCATGGTCCACGAATGGCATGACATCGAACACACCGACGACGCCACCTCGGCGATCTTCATCCGGAACACGAACATCGATGTGCTCATCGACCTTTCCGGGCACACCGGCTATAACCGGCTGGGCATCTTCGCGATGCGGCCGGCACCACTGCAGATCACTTGGCTGGGCTACGGTGCCACCACCGGCCTCGACCGCATCGACTACCTGCTCACCGACGCCGTCTCGACGCCGCCGGAGGACGAAGACCAGTACACCGAGCGCCTGTGGCGCCTTCCGCTGCCGCGCTTGCCGTTTTCGCCGCCCGTTGATGCCCCCGCGCCGGCCGAAGCCCTGCCCGCGGCAGCCAATGGCTTCGTCACCTTCGGCTGCTTCAACAACCTCGCCAAGCTCAACCCGCGTGTCGTTTCGGTCTGGGCGCGCGTGCTACAGGGCACGCCGGGCAGCCGCTTGCTGCTGAAGAGCCGCCACTTCGACCAGCCCATCGCTCGCAAGGCGCTGCTCGACGGTTTCGCCTCGTTCGGCATCAGTGCAGACCGCATCCAGCTCGAAGGCTACGACAAGCGCGATCGCTACTTCACTGCATTCTCGCGGGTGGACATCACGCTCGACCCATTCCCGTTCACCGGCGGCATGTCCACGCTGGACGCGCTGTGGATGGGCGTACCGGTGCTCTCGAAGCGCGGCGACCGGATGATCGGCCGGCAAGGCGAGATGGTGCTGGGCCACCTTGGCCTTGAGGACTGGATTGTCGAAGACGAAGAGGCCTATGTGGTGCTGGCCTGCGCCAAAGCCGGCGACCTCGCCGCCCTTGCGGCGCTGCGCCGCGCGCTGCGGTCGCGCATGCAGGCCGCGGCCTTCGCCCAAGCCGGTGCCTACGGCAAGGCCCTAGGCGAGGCCCTCTGGAGCATGTGGCGCGAACAGGCCGCACGGGTCGCGTTGACTGCCTGAGCAGCCCGCGCCCGCGGCTGACCTACAAGAGTACGCCCGTGCTGGGCGCAGAAGAAAAAACCCACCGATCGCTCGGCGGGTTTTCTTTCATCCGGTGGGCCGCCCGGTGAGGGACGGCCCCTGCTCCCGAAGGATCAGTTGGTACCCGGGGCAACCATCACGTGGTTGCTGATCGAGCCCGAAGCCGGGTTGACGATCTGGTATAGGCCGTTCACGTTACCACGCGGGGTGCCGGCCGTGACCGTCAGCGTGCCGCGCGGAGGGCCGGTGAAGCTGGCCGCCGGAAACAGGTCGGCCACCGAGAGGATCGTGGTGCCAGTCGGGAGGTTCAGCGGACCGGTCGTGGTGGCACCGGTGAAGGTCGACGTGGCCTCGAGCGGGCTGCCGCCGGTACCTGGAGTCAACGTGACCGTGAAGGTCGCCGCCGGGCCGGTGTTGTTCAGCACGATGCGGCTCAGCCAGCCGCCCGGAATCTGGGCCAGCGGGGCAACGAGCTGCGCGCCTTCACGGAAAATCGTGCCGATGTTGGCCGGCGCGACGTTGGTGACACTGTAGATCGCGGTGTTGGCCGACACGGCGTTGAAGGCGAACGTGTACGGGCCAGCGGCCGGGATCGCGGCACCGGTGCGCGGCAAGAAGCAGACGATCGCCGAAGGCACCGCCGTGGTGATGACGGCCGCGTTGCGGAACGTCGCCGTGGTGGCCGTCAGCGTATCCGGGAAGATTTCGCCACCCGGGGTCTGGCAGTTGACCGCCGTCGTTAGGTAGACCGAGCCGAAGCCGACACCGCCCGTGGCCGAGAACACACCCGCGGTGTTAGCCAGCGCGTTGAAGTTGCCGGCGATGACGTGGGCCGAGCCGGCGGTGCCGGTGGCCAGCAGGGCGACCAGCGTGATCGGCGTGCCGTCGGTGTTCAGACGGATTGGGGTGGCGAGGCTCCAGGTGATGTTGCCGAGCGGTGCCGAGCCAGCGGCAACAGCGCCAGTACCCGCACCACCGGTGAGGAAGGTGGTGTAGGCCGGAGCCGGCAGCAGGGCCGCCGTGGCGTTGGCACCGGTGGCACCGAGCACGTAGGACGGCGTGGTGGCGAAGGCAATGTAGCCGCCCGACGTGACCGACTGGTTGATCAGGCCCAGCGTGCCGCCGTTGGCCGCCTGCGATGCGGTGTCGTAGAGGCCGAAGGTGCAGCCCACAGCCGCGCGGCTGATGAGGGTGACGCCCGAAGCGGCCTCGGGAGCGATGACGATCCCCGCCGCGGTTTGGACGCCGCCGGCGGCGGTGGCGGTGATCGAGAAGTGGATGGCGTTGGTGCCGAGGCCGTTGACCGGGCCGACGGCCGCACCCGCAACGGTCGGCGCGGTGACGTTGTTAAAGCGAAGGTTCGGCGAGCACTCAAGGCGGGCGTTGCGCTGCTCGCCCTGGGCGAACGCGAAACCGACGCGGGTGATGATGGTCAGCGGACCGGTAGCCGGTGAGACAGCGGCACCCAGGTTGGCTAGGTTGGTGTTGGCGGGGACGGTCACTTCCGAGGCGTAGGTGGCGACGGTGCTGGCGGTACCCAGAGTCACCTGGGCCTGTGCCGATAGCGATGCCAGCGAGCCCACGATGGCGACGGCCAGCAGGTGCTTGTTATTGAGGGACATTACTTGAGACTCCTAAGCTTAGGGATGAAACGCGGGTTTGAACGTGCACACACCCAGACACTGCCTGACGCCTGCATGCATGATGCCGGCGCCGGCCCGAGAGAGCGGGAGCCCGATTCTAGCCGGATTCTCCCCCCTTCTGCGCATGCATAAGCACCACGCAGTCTCTGGACGCCCTGTGATCGTAGACTTTGCTTTGTTCAGGCGTCAATGCGCAGAGTCAATGTTGCTTAATGATTTGAAGAAATTGCGGCGCGCCCGCTGGGGGCCCAAGCGCCACCTGGCGCGCCGCTATACTGTCGTGCTACCCAAAAGAACCGGACAGCCCGGACGAAACCCCATGCGCAAGGTGTTGAACGTCGGCGGCAACAGCAAGGAGATCCCCCTGCCCCCGTTTTATGCGGGCTGGGAGCACGTGATGCTTGACATCGACCCGAAAACCGGGGCCGATGTCATCTGCGACGCCCGGGAACTTCAGACGAGGGCAGCGGGTGAGTTCCAGTCCGTCCACTGTTCGCACAACCTCGAGCACTACTTCGCTCACGACGTGCGCCGCGTGCTCGCGGGCTTCCGCCACGTGCTGGTGCCGGACGGCTTTGTGTGCCTCAAGGTGCCCGACATCGGCCAGGTGGCCCGCGCGATGGCTACCCGCAACCTCGACATCGACGACGTGCTGTACGTCTCGCCGGCCGGGCCGATCATGGTCAAGGACGTCATCTACGGCTGGGGTGCGCAGATCGAGGCCAGCGGTGTCGACTTCTTCGCCCACAAGACCGGCTTCACCCCGAAGTCGCTGGCCATGGCGCTGGCCGTCGCCGGCTTCGCGCCGGTCTACATCGGCACCGTCGAGTACGAAGTGCAGGCCTTCGCCTTCCTGCAGCCGCCCGACGCCGCCACCCGCGCCCTGCTCGGCCTGCCTGCGGCCTGAGCCGCGAGCTTGCCGGCCGCGCGAGCCGGCGGATCTCAGCGCTGCGTCGGCGGCAGGATGAAGCTGCGCTCCTCCGGCTCATCGAAACGACGGCGCAGTGCATCGACCAGCTCGCCAGCCTGCGATTCGTCTTCGATAACATAGGGCGTGATCAGCACCAGCAGCTCGGTGCGATCCTCGCTGTTAGTTCGTGCGCTGAACAGGTTACCAAGCAGCGGGATGCGGCCAAGCCCGGGCACTTCGGTCGAACCGCGCGTGCGGCCGCTCGAGATCAGGCCGCCGATCAGCATCGGCTGGCCATCGGAGAGGCTGAGGGCCGACTCGAGGCGGCGACTGAAGATGCTCGGCGAGGCGATGTTGCTGGTATCCGTGCGCCGGGCCTCGCTGACCTCCTGCGTCAGCTTGAGATCGACGCGCTGGCTGGAGTGCACAACCGCATCGATACGCAGCAGGATGCCGGTCTTGCGATATTGCACCTGCTGAAGGATGGATGGCGTGATGCCGCCGAGGTCGTTGGCTGTCGCTTGACTGGTGATGATCGGCACCTCGGTGCCGACTTCGATGCTCGCCGACTCGCCACTGCGCACCAGCAGGCGCGGCGTGGAGAGGATCTGGACCCTCGAATTGCTGGCGAACAAACTCAGCAGCGCACTCACTTGGCCTGATGACGAGATCGGGCTGTAGACGAGGCTACCACCGGCGCCAGCCGCGCCGCGCAGCAAGTTGAGCGGACCACGCGAGCTGTCGATGCCGATGCTGCGGAACGCCCACTCGACGCCGTGGTTGAACTCGCCGGTGAGTGTGACTTCAGCGACAGTGACTTCGACCAGCACCTGGCGCGCCGGACGGTCGATGCGCTCGAGCACCGACTGCACTTGGCGCCAGCGTGAGGGGCTGCCCTGAAACACAATGAGGTTGCGCGCGGTGTCGATGACGACGCGCTCGCCGTCCTTACCGACCACCGCGATGGCACCCGCACCGCCCGGCGAGGTGGACGATGCGCTCGAAGACGCCGCGGGCGCGGCGAGATCGTTTACGGACGCCGATTCGCTGCCGCGCCGGGTGCCGCCACCCTCAAAGCTGGCACCGATCAGCGCACTAATCACCGGCGCGAGGCTTTCCACTGTGGTGTTGCGCGCCTCGTAGATGTAAGCGCCAGAGTGACCTTCGCCATTTTCACCGGCATGGTCTATTTCCTCGACCCAGCGGGCGACAGCATCTAGCGCTTCGGTCGACTCACCGAACACGATCAGCGCGTTAGCGGCCGCGATCGGCACGAACGTGAGCGCGCCCGGGTCGCCTGGCCGCTCCCTCACCGAATAGCCCTGCGCAAGCATGATCGAGCGAAGCTCGCGTGCGAGGTCTTCCACCGCGAGGAAACGCGGTGTGATGCGCAGGGACTGCCGGTCGCGGAAGGCAGGACGGTCGAACAGCGCCACAGCCTCGAGTGCGGCGTTAACCACCGCTGGCGAGCCGATCAGCAGCAGCGCATTGCCTTCGAACATCTCGGTCAGATTCAGTCCGCTGTTGGTGAACAGGCCGCGCAGATGGTTGGCGACGGACGCGACGTTCGCAACACCGAGCGGCACGAGCATAAACACCGGGCGTTGGCCCGCGGGCACCTCAGGCAGCGTTCGGCCGAGCAACATCCTCGGTGGTTCGACGATGGGCCCGGTCGCGGCGGTGAAGCGCAGACGGCCCTCCTCTCGCACGACTTGGATGCCGTAGCGCTTCAGCACCTCGACGGCGATCTCGTAGACGCGCGAGGGCGTCTCGGGCTGCACCAAACGCAGGCTGACCAGCTCGGTGCGGTCGCGCACGGCCTGTTCCATCTCGAGCGAAAGGCCGAGTTGGTTGCCGAAGACTTCGTCGATGAAGGCAGAGAGCCGCACCGAGTCGAGTGCCAGTGCGATCGGGGTGCCACCCGCGGGCAGCGGCGTGCGCCGTGCATCGAAGACCCGCACCGGGGCGGACTCGACGCCGGGGCCCGGGCGCACACGCGGCGCGGGCTCGTCCGCCACCACTTCGACATCCTCCGCGATGGGCGGCTCGGCAGGCCGTTGCGGTTCGCGCAGCGGCTCGGGCAGCACCGGCATGCCGGGCGTGGCGCAACCCGCCAGTGCAAGGGCCAGCAGCAGTGAGGCGGACAGGAGGGAGGACTTGGGGCTGGGCATGATGGGCGTCACGGGGAAGGCGGAAGCGTCCGGGGCGCAAGCGCCCGCGGTTCGGGATTGAGGTAGAGGCGTGCTTCGAAGGCATTGCCTTCAACTGTGCGCCAGCGTACCGAGGTGGCATCGATCGCAGCGATGACGCCTTGGCCGGGCAGCATGCCGCCCGCACCGAGGCGCGCGCGCCGACCGTCCGGCCACTCGAAGACAGCGAGGCGCGTGGCACCAGGCCCAGCGACAATCCCCATCAGCCGCGGGGGGGGCTCGACGGCGGCCGCAGTCTGCGCAGGTTGCGAGGCCCAGAACGGGCGGGTGGCCAGCACCGCCTGCGCGTCGCCGACACCCGCGGGTACCGCCGGCAGCTCGAAGTCTGTCGCCGTGATGCCGTCCGATTGTTGGGAGCGCGGCGTGGTGCCGAGTAGGGCGAAGCCAAGCGCGCCGACACCAAGTCCGATGGCACCCAAGCGCAGCAGCGGCTCGCGACCGACGACGACGGAGAGACGCCGCAGCAGCGCGATCACGGCGCGCTCTCCGCAGCAGGCATGCGGAAATAGCCGCGCAGGATCATCTGCAACTGGCCGGATGCGTCGTCGCGGATTTCGATCTGGTCGACGCGCACCCAGCGGTGCCGGGAAAGCTCGCCGAGCAGTGCGGTGGCGACCGGACCTCGAGCCGATCCGGCCAGCCGCGCAGAGACCTCCCAGACGCCTGGCACGCCCTCGACTTCGGCAGCGCCCTCGGTGCGGATGGCCGCGTCGGGGATGCCGGCGCTGACGGCCGCCGCCGCGAGGAGCGCCTGCATCTCGGCCTGAGCTTGGCCGGTGCCGGCCACTTCCGTGATGCCTACCTCGGCGTCCAGCAAGGCCGCGGACGCGGCTTCCGCGCGCTGCGTCCAAGCTTCGTCTGCGGCGGCCTCTTCGAGGCGCTGCAGCAGGCGATGGTCGGTAGCATAAGCGGTGATCCGCTCCGACAGCGACTCGGACGACATGGCGGCGATGTTGGCGACGATCGCGAACACGGCAAGCAGCGCGAACAGGCGCAGCCGCCGGTTGGCACGCCACTGCGCAACGAGCGACTGCAGCAGGGCGTTCATGGCAGTTCCGGCGTCGACGGCGAAGGGAGATCGACTTCCAGCTGCATCCGGCCGAAATCGATCGGATTGGCGACCACGCCAGCGAGCTGTGGGTGTCCGGCAAAAGCCTGCACGATGGGGCGAGGGTCGGTGCCGGCACCCTGCAGGTCGATGCGCAGGCGCTCGCCATCGCGCGCCCAGCCGAGCACGCGGATTTCGGGGCTCAGTGCGCCGCGCACATCGGCCAGCAGGGCAAGGTCGACCGGGCCATCCACCAGTCCGGAAAGCGCCAGCAATCGCTGCTGCGCGGCTTCGGCGCGTTCGCGGGCAGCGATCAACGGCGCCGACTCGGCGCGCACGGTGTCGAGGCGATGCGCCTGCAGAGCATCGGCAAAGGACCACGTTGCGAGTGCCGCCAGTTGCCAGCCGACCAACAGCGCGACCACGAAGACGGCAGCCTTCCAGGCAAAACCTTCGAGCTGCGCCGGGTGCCAGGCCAGTCGCTCGTGCATCTCGCCCCACGGGTTCGCCGCAGGGGACAGCGCCTCGACGGCCGGCATGTCGCCATCGGCAGGCAATCCCGCAGCACGCAGGAAGCGGCTCCAAGGCTCGGGTGCCGGCGGCGATGGCCACCAACGGCTGGCCAGCAACACCCCAGAAACCCACACCTGACCTTCGAAACCGCTGCCCAGCGCCACTAGGCGCACCGCATCCGGGGCCGCTGGCGGCGGCAGCAGGCTGGTTTCGGCGACGAGCCTGAGGTCGTCCGCGATGGCCAGCGGCTCGCGCGGCGTCCAGACATGGGCGACGCCGCCTTGCCAGCGGCACGCGGAGCGCGTGATGCCTTGGCTTGGGCCATGGCGCATGCCGACGTCGAGAGCGGCGCGGCGGCGAGCGGCGGGCAAAGCCGTGAAGTCGAAGCGTCGGTAGATCGACGCGGCGCGCGGCAGGATGCCTTCCTTCGGCCCGAAGCGTCCGCCGTCGCCAAGGCTCGCTCCCGAGGCATCAATCCATCGGCGCTGAGGCGAAAAGAGGGCTTGGAATCGGTCGTGGAGCGTCATCGGTGGGCGGGCGTGGCACCCGGTACGCGGCATCGAGGGTCCATGGACCTTCCCGGTCGGCCAAGGGCGTCAATCGTACATGTATGCGCCAAGCCCTGCCGCTGCGGCCGGTGAGGGTGAGGCGCAGGGAGTCGGACGGCGCGGTGCGGAACTCGATGTCGCGGTCGCCGTAAAGCCGGGTGCCTGTCTCGCGCTCGAACTGCCGAGCATTCTCGAAAGGCACCGAATCACGACGACGCAAGCGCTCCATGCAGGAACGGGCGCAGCCCGAGGCTAGGGCTTCGAGCAGAGTCGCGGGCGCCGTGTTGATGTTCAGGGCGCCGGCGTAGAGCGTTGTCGACTGGGCCTCGATGCGCTCTAGGACATCCTGCGGCAAAACGTCCCACCCCAGTACGCTCGACAGCTCCAGCGGAGAGATCAGCATGCGGCCCGGCGGAGGTGGCAGACCGGCACGCTCATACTCCCTAGATTCTGCACCATTGAAGCGTCGCAGGTCGTCCGCATCCGCGTAGTCCTCTAGCGCACCGATCAGACGTGCACGATCGCGTCGCGCCACGCCAGAGGACGCCAGCAGCACATCAATCGAAACGGATGCACCCAGCGGCAGCAGACCGGCTTCGTCCTGTAGCTGCACTCGAATCGCGCCAAGTCCCGCATAGACCGTGCCGTCCAACTGCAGTTCGCCGCCGCGAGGCGACACATCCAGGCCTCCGAATTCATCGAGACGACGGCGCGCGAGCAGCGCGGGGCCGGGAGGTTCGACCGGCAGGCCAGCGAGCGTCATCGGACGGGTGGCCGCGATGTAGAGCAGCGTGTCGCGGGTACCGATCGCGTCAATATGATCGTGGACGGCATCGCGGGCGATCTGCGTGTCAGCGAGGCGCTGGCGTGACCAAGCCACCAGCAGCGCGGCGGCGATGGCCATTGCGACCAGCATCCACAGCACGATGACCAAGGCAACGCCGCAGCTAGAGCGTTTGTCCACCGTCAAGGCCCTCCAGGCGGACGCGCAGCGGCAGGGGCAGCCCGGCGCTGGCACCGATATCGGCCACCCAAAGGAGCCCATCGGCGCTGAAGCCTTCGCCGCTGCCGATCGCCACGGCCTGCGGCAGGACTTCACGCAGGCTGGCACTTGCCGCCGGTACCTCGTCGGACTCGGCGGCCGGCGGCCAACGCGACTGCCAGCGCCCCGCGGCATCGAGGTAGCGGAATCCGGTCTTGGCGTCGTGCACACCTTGCAGCCGCCAGGCCTTCCGGCCCTGCCGTTGTTCGAGCTGGGTGCCGGTCGGCACCGCTTCGATTCGCCACTCGACGACGGCAAGGCCAGCGCCGTCGAGCGGGTCGAGGCCAAGGAAACGCATCGAGCGGGCGTCGCCCCGGAACGCGCCCGCGCCGTCGGGTAGATCCGCGACCGCCGCGCCGATGCTCTCGCGGAACCAGCGCTCTTCGAGGCCGGCGATGCGAGCATCGCGCTCGTTGCGGAGCATGCGCTCCCGCAGGTCGAGCACCTGCGAAAGCGACTGCATCATCACCGTGGCGATCATCGAGAGGATGACCAGCGTCACCAGCACCTCGAGAAGCGAGAACCCGCGTGCGCTCACAGGACCTCCGGCTGGCGCACTTGGCGCCACCCGGCGCGGCGCAGGACGAAGCGACGCTCGAGTGCTCCGTCGCGGAGCAGTTCGACGTTGAGGTCGTAAAGCGCGACTTCGTGCAGGCCCGGCTGGAAATAGCTGGTGATGGCCTCGCTCGGGCCGGCGATCCGGGTTGCGCGCCAGCGCATGCGGTAGGCACCGAGCGGCTCTTCGCCCTCGGGCCGCGCCGTCGGGTTGATCGATTCGAGCAAAGCCAGCGCACTTTCGGTGACACTGTCGAGTCGCACCGCGGCCTCGACCCGCTCGATCGAGCGCAGCGCCCCATTGATTGCGGCGAAAAGCGCCATTGTCCCGGCGGCAAGGATGGCCAACGCGACAATCGCTTCCAGCAGGGTGAAGCCGGCGGCCTTACGGCGCATCCAGCGCCTCCACCGCGCAATCCGGCGCGGCCAGGCGCCAGCGGCGCGGGCCGGTGGGACCTGTGGCCTGCACGTCGCCACCGACGCAGAAACCGTTGGCTTCGATCCGCAAGGGCGTCGCCGCGATGACGCGCCAACCGGCCGGCCAAGGGGTATTCTGCGCAGGGAGCGCCTCGCCGGCGGCGATTTCGAGCGCGATGCCGCGCTCGCGGACCCAAAGCGGCAAGCGTTCGATGGCGCGTCGTACATCGTCGCGCTCCCCCGCTTCGCGGACGCGGTCCGCCGTCCGGGCCAGGGGCGGTGCCACCAGC
>BBPD01000120.1_pt1 | contig 15087 bp, 12 predicted proteins | sample 1344911 | NCBI WGS metagenome assembly BBPD01 (sample SAMD00019088, study PRJDB2971) | groundwater metagenome | biome: freshwater biome; feature: mineral spring; material: ground water | place: USA: CA, Sonoma | collected 2011-09 | depth surface m
AAGGCATCTGACCCCACCGCGGCCTTCGCCGGATGGATACGCGCATCATGACCATCGGCCGACGCCAATGGGCGCGTAGGTTGTGATCAATGCAGGTTGGTATAAGTGTCCGGTTTCGGGGAGCGCCGAAGCAAGGCTGAATGCCTGGGAACGGGTCGTCGTGGCCCATGCGCGCTGAAGGCAGGAGTCGACCCAAAGTGCGCCGTTCCGCTCAAGCGCTCGGCATGTCAGCTTTCGTCGCAAGTTGCCGGTCAGACTGCGCGAAACGGCGGGCCGGAAAGCAGTTTGGTCAATCCGGCCTTTTGCTCTGCTCGACTGCCATCCACTCGATGTCGTTCTGAGTCACGTCCCCGGCGTCCATCACGTTGAGCTGTCGCTTGAGCACCGGCAAATGCTCAAGAAACTTAGGTTCCGGCATCGACTCGTCCCACACCGCCGGGATCAGATAGTACGCCCTAAAGCGCGCGAAGCGCTCCAGCAGCCCTTCGAGATTCTGGTGGCTCTTGGGGGTGACAACCATCGAGCGCGCCGTGAACCCGATGACCTGGCCTCTCTCCAGTTCGCCCGGTAGCGCGTTGGCGCTGATCTGGACCGAGTAATAAAATGGGTTCTGCTCGGGCAGCTTCCGGACGATCGACAGCCTTATGCGATCCTGTTCGTCATAGGGACCGATGCCGGTGCGCCACCTCTCAAAGATCTTGCTCGCCGCCTCCTCATTGCGGAAGATCAAGGCCACGAACGCGGGGTAGCCCGGCTCGTTTTCGAACCAACCGAAGCCGCGCCAGCCCGCGCGATTCCAGAGATGCACGTCGATCACCGAACGGACGCCGACGCCGAGATGGCTCTTGCCGGCGGGCTCGCTCTCTTCGACCGCCTCGCGGCTGACCCCGCGCTGTTCCGCCACGATTGCAGCTAGGTCGACCTTTTCGATCACGGGACGAGGGCTTCGGGGAGGGTAGTCCCGCAGCGCGCCATCTATGAGATCGTCCGGTCGCGTGAGATAGCGGCCGTTCATGCGGTGGTAGGAGAGGGCCGCGCTGGTGACGAGCGACATCCGCTGGAACACGCGCTCCCCACGCGTCATTTCCTCGATAGTCCGCTCGGAATCCGGAATGAAGAATGCCGCTCCCAGCACCTGCGCGGCGACATCGATCCAGAGGCTGCGGATCACATCCTGCGCGCTGATCTTGGCAGGCGGCATGTCGGCGGGCCACACGAGCGTTCCCGTCATCGTGTCGAGATCGACGGTGAAGGCGGGATCGCTGACGTTCGCATCCTCCACAACCTCGATCACGAAGCGCTCGGTATGCGGCATGATCCGCTTTTCGATCGAGGTGGCGAAGAAGGCTTCGAGACTGCCAGCGATCGCTTCCGCCGCGAGAAGCGCGTGATCGCTGCCAGAGGTTTTGACGATGAGTTCCATACCGACCAGCTTGGTCGACAGGCTTTGCGGTTCGCCCGGTGCGTTGCGGATCGGGCCGGTCGCGGTCTTGACGGCACCGACAGGTTGGCTGGCGAGCATCGACAACATGCCCCCTACGTCCTCGTCACTTTCCTGCGCCGGGATGCTGCCATCGGCGCGCAGTAAGTCTTCATATCCCAGCGCATAGAGCAGCGCCGTGCGCGGCATTACGAGCGGCGTGGCCTCCAGGATGTCCGGCCAGACCGAGAAGTCGGCGAGGTCGGCATCGCTCAGGTTGAGGAGACGGCTACCGGCGGCCATTTCGAGATCGAGCGCATCGCGGCCGAGTTTCTCTCGATCCTTCTCCTCGAACGGCAATCCCTCGATCGCACCCCTGAACAGCCCCATCGCGACGACGAAATCCGGCCAGTGCTGGAGGTCGAGTGCGAGCCATGCCCAGACCTTCGCCACGATAGCGAAGCGCGGCGGCAGCCGATCGCCTTCCTCCGCGTCGATAATCATCGTCGAGAGCGTGAAGATCGCGGTCGCACGGGCCGCCCACAGCAACCCGGCGCTTCTATAGGCAATCGTAAGGTGGCTGAGGGCGTCGGTGAGTTCGGACGAATATTCCTTCTTGGTGAGTTGCATCGCTGCCTTGGAGAGCAGGCGGATCATCTCGAAATGGCGGGTGAGATCGAGCTTCGTCGCGCGGCGCAACAGAACGAGGGCGCCTTGGGCTTCGCCCGTTCGCGCCGCTACGAAGTCTGACAGCTTGTCGATCAGCGCGGAATAAGCAGGATCATTGTCCGCGACGCCCTCGGCGACTTCGATCATTTTGCGGACCCGCTCGGCATCGAACTCGCCCAAGCCATCGGCGCGGTCCAGAATATCCGAATAGCCCTGCCAGACCAGGGTCAGCGCCTGTTCGTCCTGGGCGAGTATCGCCTCGTTCATGTCGAGGTGAAGCAGCAATGAGGCCGCCTCCAGCCGATTGTTCGGCCGTTCGGCATCCGCCGCCATCGGCGCGAGCAATTCCCTCACCTGGGCGATCCGTGCGTCGAGCTGGCACGCGGTGCGGTAGAGATGACCGTGGAGCACTGAATTGAAGAGTAACTGGATCAGATTGACCAAGAAACTGATCGTTCGTGCGTGTCCTGCGTTCGCGGCGAGCGTCACGATCGCGCCGTAGCGCGTGTCGAGAAACTCAAAATCGTCGAACCACCAGTAAGCGGTCCAGACGTGCTCATAGCGTGCCTCGATCTGCTGATGCAGGGTGCCATATTTATCGGCGAGGCGAACGGCGCGCTCGAACCGGCCATCGATATTGACCCTGGGTTGCTCCAGACCGCGTGAGAGCTTGGCGGCGAGCAAGGCGTCCACGACACGATGCTGCTCGATTGCCTGGTGCCCATCCGGGTTGTCGAGTGCGCTCTCGATCTCGTGGAGCTGTTGCTGACGTGAATAGTCGGTCAGTCCGAGCTTGCTCGCGTCGCTCACCTCGGTGCCGACCCCGAGATAGTTAAAGGCAAGATCCTTCCGGCCCTTCCCGATGATCTCCGAGACGATCCAGGTTCGATCGTGGATCGTGACCGGGATGCCCGCCTCTTTGCTCAGCTCACCCTCGAGCGCGGCCCGATCCTTCGCCTTGGCGAACCGGCTGGTGACGAAGATGATGCGATCATAAGCGCGGCCGGTGTTGATCAGGCCCTTTACGTCGTCGCGCGCCTTCTGCTTCCACGTCTCCTTGGCACTGAACGCGAAAGCCCACCGTTCCTGGCCGGAATTGGCCTCGCCCTCATAATAGAGTTCGCTGACTTCCTCGGAAACCGGATAGGTCTCGGTGTCCGCCTTGCTGTCGCCACCGCCATCGGGGCCGGTTTGCGGCCTCAGGTTGCGGGCGATCGCGCGCTCGCAGAGCTTGCGGCAGAAGATCTCGAAGGCGTGCGTCTGGTTGCGCTGGGTGAGGGTTTCCAGATGATATTCGAGGAGCGGCGCATCCAGCACATAGTCGGTGCGGCCTTCGGTATCCGAGTAGTGCTCCGGTCGAAGTTGGCGCATGAACTTCGACGGCAAGATGCCGACCTCCGGGGTTTGATCTCCGTCCTGAGAGCCGTCCGCCATAAAACACGAATAGAACCAGCGGACGATACAGTCTATGAGCGCCGCGCTCGCCCTTTCGATTTCTGATCCGCCTTGGTGCCAGCCTTCCTGACCCGCCGGCGGATGGCGACTGCGGTCTCGGGGCCCTTCGGATACCGCTTATTCCACGCTGCCCGAACCGGCTCCCACTGGTCGATTTCGCGGAGCAGAGTGATGGTCTCGGCGATCGTCACGCTCTTGACCTTGTAGCGATCCTGCAATTGCGCCCGTACCATGATGTCCGGGCTATGCTTCGACGGACAGGGTGCCAGCGGGTCTGCGAAAAAGCACCAATGGGCGGCCATCCGAGCGAGCGCCGCAGGCCCCATTTTCCCGACCAGCACCCGGTCGAGCGCAACAGCCGCCCGGTAGTAAACGTCCGAAGCCAGAATAGCGTGGCGCGGCCGCCACTCGACGACATGGCCTTCGACGACGGGCGGCAACGATACGGACCATTTGCCGATCCGCTTCGGCCAACGGCCGAGCGTTTCCTCCAGCGCGGGATTAGCGCGCAGCCGTGCGAGGAGGGCGTTAGCCCGGTTGGACTGGTGAACGACGCAATTCCGAGCGGTATCGAAAAATTCCGCGAGCCGCAGGAGATCGGCCATGCCCGTCGTGTCCAGTCCGACGACGGTATCAAAGCCGTGCAGGGCGGAAGTGCCATTCGCCTTCACGCCCGCGTGGTTCACGCCTGCCCGATCGAGTTCGGCTTTGGCCCCTGTCGCATAGTCCTCGAAGGCGGCTGCGGCTCGCGCAATCCCCAGCTCGGCCAAGAAGATCGCGGCGTCCTTCACCGGGGCATCAAGGTTACGCCAGCGTGTCGTCGACCCCCACGGCTCGCCGGCAGTCGGAAGTGAGACGGCTGCCGAGCTATCGCCGCTCGTGCGCTGATCCGACAGGAGAGACAGAGCACCGAAGCTAACCTTGATGCTGCGATTGAAGCTGTTGTGGAACGTGAGCAGGCGCGCAAAGGGCTCACTGATTGCCGCGTGTAGATCCACGTCTTACCCCTTTCCGCGTAGGCGCTCTTTATTCAGATGACCAAGCATAGGAGTGAGCTGAATGTCTACTTCTGACAGAAGCGGTCTTTGGCAGAGGCCGGAAAAAATGACAGGTTTGTTCCAGAATGCGTCATTCACCCCTACGCCTGACCTGATCAACGAACGGCAGGTTCTGGGCACGGCTCCTTATCCCGCCAGCGCTCCGAATTAGAGCGCCAAAGCAAGAGGCCGGTTCGCCTCAAACAAGTTCCAATTGCACCCGCCGCCCGACAATCGCCGCAGCGCGCTGGAGCGTCTCGATTGTTACGTTGCCATCATTCGGATCAAGCACCCGGTCGACCTGCGTCCGACTGGTGTGCATCAGTGCCGCGAGGCGCGTCTTGGTCAGCCCACGCTCCTTCATCGCTTCGCCGAGCTGCCAGGCGATGACTTCCTTGATGGCCTTCGCCTGAAATTCCGCCAGAACGCCTTCGGTTTCGAGGAAGCTGTCGAGGGTCGAGCCGCGGTGTGTGTTGTCAGCCATTTTCAACATCCTTCTGGCGTTTGCGGGCCGTTTCCAGGTCCGGCACCGGTGTCTTCTGGGAAGGCATGCAGTGCGTAGATTTCGCCGCCGTGAAAGCAGAACAGAACTCGTGCCGTCGTTCCGTCGGGCAGCGGCGTTCGAACCTCGAACAACCCCTTGCCCATCGGCCTGACCAGCGGCATGCCGACTGGCCAGCGATACTGGACACGCTGTAGGTCTTGCCCGACCGCGCGCCGGTTGGCTTCGGGGAGATCGATCAACCATTCGCGGACAGGCTCGTTGCCCGACGTGGAACGGTAGAACACGACCTCGATTCGTTGCGGGACATCCTTGAGCATGTGTACCTTATATCCTGCAATGCACTTTTTAAGGTGCGATTGTCAATGATGGATCGAAAGCTGCGGCCGGAGGACTGACTCCGGCCGCAGTGCATCGATCATGGCTCAGGCGCGTGGTGCTTTACCCTCATTGGCAAACGGGATCGGCTTGCCCGCCAATGCCGCAGCGAGGAACATGCTCACCATCTCCGCAGCTTCGATCGCCGGCTTGTCGCCAAGGTGCATGTAGCGCTCCGTGGTGCGTGTCATCCGGTGCCCCAGCAGTTTAGCGATGGTCGTGGTGTTCTCGCTTTCCAGCGCCGCGTGGCTGGCGAAGGTGTGCCGGATATCATGGACGCGCAGCGGCTTGATACCAGCTTTCGCTAGCACCGTTGATCGCCAGAAGACTATGATATCCTTCATGGGCTCGTTGCGTACGCGCGGGTTTGGAAAGACATAGGGGTTGCCCCTGATGCGCGGGATACGCCGGAACGCTTCCTGCGCAGCCTCGGCCAGATCGACCTGGCGCTCGCCGGTCTTGCTGTCGCGCAGCCGCATGTAGCGGCCGACCACGTCCTCCCAACGAAGTGATAGCACCTCGCTCTTGCGGCAACCTGTGTAGAGCAACACCCTGACGGCACCGACGCGCCAGGGGTTTCTGGCCTCCAGCTTGTCGAGCACCGCGCCAATCCGTTTCAGCTCGGCTTCGGACAGGAAGCGGGTGAAGGCCTTGCGCGGGTTCTGCTTGATCGCCGGGCACGGGTTTGAATGTGGCGGCAGCACACCCCAGGCTTCGGCTTTGCGGAACATGTGGTTGAGCATGCCCAGCGCCCGATTGGCGCCGCCGGGTGCTTTCTCCGAATATGCTGTGAACCATTTGAGCACCACGGCTTCGTCAATCTGGTCGAGGAACAGCTTGCCGAACGCCGGCAGAAGCTGGGTGTCGCGATAGATGATATTCGCTCTTTCGGTTCTCGGCTTCCACTGGCTGCGCCACTTTTGCCAATAGTCGGCGCAGAAGTCGCGGAACAACGGCGTCTCCTTTGCCTGGCGCTTTGCAGCCAAGGGATCGCGGCGGACCTTCGCGGTGAGGATCAATAGCTGCGCTTTGATCTTGGCCTCGGTCTCGGTGACGACCTTGGCATTGCCGAGATTGATTTTGGTGACGACACCCTTGATGCGGGTGAAGACGATCCAGGTGCGCCGGCCGCTAGGGTGAAAGCGTAAGCCGAACCCCGGCAGCGTCTGGTCCCACTCGACATGATCGCCGCGGATGAGCCGGAAGAGTTCGCGCCGCGGAAAGCGGCGGGCGCTGCGCGGCGACAACTTGGGCAGCATCTGGCCGGCGGGGACCGATGGCTGCGGCGATGCCGGCTGAAGGTCGGGCGCGCTCATTTGCCGGCTCCCTTCGCGGTGAAGCCGGTTGCCCGCGCCAGATGACCAACGACCCGCCCGGCGGCGGCACGAGTGCTTTCGCTGCTTAGATGGGCGTAGCGTTCCGTCGTTTGCAGGATCGCATGGCCGAGCAACCGACTGACTGTTGGCAGGCTGACGCCGTTCATCACGGCATAGCTGGCGAAGGTGTGGCGAAGATCATGAAGCCGGAAGTTTTCGAGCCCGGCACGTTTTCGGATATCGGTCCACACGAACGGGCTGATTTTGAGATGACCCTCTCCGGACGGGTGCGGAAAGGTCCATTCATGGGCATCGTTCAATGCCAGGCTGGCGACGATTTCGCGGGCGGCTTCCCCGACGTAAATCGGGCGCGGCCCGGTCTTTGAATCGGGCAAGTGGAAAAAGCCGTTGTCGATCCAGTCGTTCTTCAACGAGGCGATCTCGCCCGATCGCGCCCCGGTGAACAGCAACAGCCAGATCATCGCGCAGTCCTGCGAATGGTCCGGCTCCAACTCCCGCAGGACAGCGCCAAGCCGGGCCAGCTCGTCGAGGCTGAGATAGCGGATGCGGTTGTTCGCCTTGTATCGCTGGATGAACCGGCAAGGGTTGGAGCGACGCGGTCGAAGCCCCATGGTTTCGGCGACACGCATCATCCCCGACATCACCGGCAATGTGCGATTGGCCGTGCCGGCCCTCTCGCTCATGCCATCACGCCACTTCAAAATCATGGGCTGGGTGATGTCTGCAACCGCCACAGCACCGAACGCGGGAATGAGGTAATGATCGATCAATCGCCGGTTGGTGGCCTTTGTTGAGGGCTTCCATCGATGCGCCTCGCTGGACCAGAATTGCTCGACAAAGGCGTCGAAGCGGATCGCTTCGTTGCCGCTTTCAATCTTGAAGGGGTCTTCGACGCCAAGGCCCAGGCTCACCGCGCTCAGAATCTTGCGCGCCCGTCGACGCGCCGTGCGGGTTTCGATCTCGTCCACGCCGGCAATCTGCCGCCGACGCGTCCTCCCGCGCTCGCGGTATTGGACGAAGTAGACCTGTCGGCCGCTCTTGTAGCGACGGATGCCCAGCCCGGGCAGTTCGACGTCCCAATAGATTGCCTCAGTCCCGGATGCGACGAGAGAAATCTCTCCCGCAATTGAGTCGGCCGACCATAGATCTATGGCTTGCATTTGGATAGATTTATCCATATCACGTGCAGTACGCCGACCAACGGGCGCTTTCCTTTTCATAGTCATAGAATCGTCTCCCTGACCGGAAGCAAATAGGTTGCAGCCGGGGGAAAATTCTACAGCACGTTCAATGACAGGTTTTAGCGATTCCAACGTGTTGGAAAGCTTGGGCTTTCTGCCCCGTTTGACGGAAGTTCCGGTTGTCGCCATGATGTTTGCCGCCTTCTATCATATTGATAACAAAGGCAAAAAGCACTGAAAGTGCGTGGTTCTAGCAGAACGAGAAGGGGCCGCAATCCGCAGCACGACCCGCGCGATCGCGGCGGCGAAACCAAGTCTAGCAGAACGAGAAGGGGCCGCAATCCGCAGCGTAGACGAGCGAGAGGGTTGACACGGAACAGGCGCCACCTCGCGCCGGATGGCGTGCCGGAGGTGGTGCGTCGTATCCGGGACAGCAGCATCACAAGATGCTTCTACGACCCCGCCTTGGGCGTGGTCGACACCGCCGATGTCTGACCCTGCAGCCTAGGCCCATCAGGGGGCCGGAGGTTGCCGGGTTCTGACACGGCGCGGGGGTCCAGGGGCGCTCCCTTGGCACGCCTTTTTTTGCTTGGCCAAAAAAAGAATAGCGTGTTATCTTATTTTTTACGTTCCGCAGAAGGCATCAGCTGGAGGTTCAAGATGCCCGTCTCACCCGTAGCCGGCATCGCCGGCTCCATTAGAATCAAACGGCTTACCGCCACCTCATTTGCGGCCGCCGAAGCTCACGGGAAGCGACTGGATGCGATCAGTCAGGCTCGTAGGGTCCGAGATGTTCCTCCGGTCACCACGACGGGGTTGGACTTAGCCCTGCTTCGGCATGAGCACATTCAAGGCTATTTCAGGCAGTCCAGCACCACGAGGGCGTTGCACCTTCTTGCGCAGTGGCCCGCCGAGCTGACGGACAGCAGTGATGCCGATCTCATGCTGAGTTGGTCTCGTCGATTCGCCGAGCGTGTATTTGGGTCTGGGTGCGTCTTCGCCGATCGGGTGGACAGGGACGAAACCAGCCAACATGTCGTCGACCTGTTCATTCTGCCGAAGTACCAGAAGAAGACGAAGCGTACCGAAAAGCCAGCTATTTCGACAACATATCACCTGAAGAAGCTGGCGCTGGAGTATGGGTGGCAGGGCGACGGCCCTCCCCTTCAGCGTGAGCAGGGAATCGCACTCCAATCAGCCTGGTTCGAATTCCTTCGGGATGAAGTGGGGATCTATGGCGTCCAGCGCGGCTCGCCAAAAAAGCAGCCAGGGGACGATTGGCTGAGCCCAGAGGAACTTGCGCTGGTTCGCGACCGCGAAAGGCTGGAGGCTGATCGCCAGCGTGTGCAGGCCGCCTTCGCTGATGCCCACCAACTCGAGGAATCGGCCCAAAAGGTGCTTGAGGAGGCGGAGCATCAGAAGGCCAAGGCGCAAGCGGAATTGAAAGTGGCGATCGAAGCGAAACGGCAAGCCGATCAAGAGAGAGATGCGGCGTTTAGGCTTCAAATCATCGCGAACAAAACGTTGTCAGACGCGCGCGCAAAATTGGCCGAGGCCACTGGGGATCGCGAGGCCGCAGTCCAGGAACGACGCGCGGCTGCGGCTGATAGATCTGCGGCGGCTGCCGAGCGCGACGTCGCCGTAATGGAGCACGAACGGCTGCAACGGGAGCGCGCCCTCGAAAAACGGCGGGCTGCAGAAACAGAAGCAAGGACAAAGCTGGCTGAGGAGGCTGCCGCCAAATCAAGATCATTGATCAACAGTGAACGGGCTGCCGCAGAGCAAGCCCGCGCAAATGCCGAAGCTGAAGTGGAGCGGCAGCGACGTCTTGCAGCAGCTGCGGAGCTTGAGCGGCAGAAGGCCGCTGCGTTTGCGATTGGTGTCGAAGCTTTTGTGCGTGGCGAAATCGTCAGAGCGGTCGTCGACCCCGACGGTCGAGCCAAGGTGATCTTCAAGTCCGAGGCTGACCGAGCAAACCTCGTGGCGAAGCTTCGGCCCGCATGGGACGCATTGGTCTCGTGGCTTGTCAGAATGACCAAGACGATTGAAGCGAGGCTGGAAGCGAGGATTGAGGCGTTGGTAGAGCGCCGCCGGCAGGAGGTCGAGAAGTCCGTCACACCGATCGACATCGAGGAGGCTGCCAAACGTATGGTGACCCGAGACGAACCCTCGGTGCGGTGACGGCTGGCATGGACGCGCAGAAGACCGCCGAGGCCATCCACGGCCGCCTCCTCCGGGCAAGAAGGCGGCCTGATGGACGAGAGATGTAGGCCGAAGTCTGTCAGTCAGCAGCGCGCAGTTCGCGCCACTTCTGAACCAGGAAATCATGGCCATCGTCTCTTGCAAGTTCCGTTGGCCCTCGCCAGCCTCCGGCGCCGATGGTGAGCGCTGGAACCAATAAGTGAAGATGAGGCGGATTAGGGGATCGACCCCCGGCACGGGTGGGATCGTGCAGAACGATAGCCGCCGCCAGCCGGTGCGGCAGAAACGCTTGTCGGTAAAAGTCCCTTGCCTGCTCCCACGACACGTGAAGAGGCAGGTCCTCGTCTACAGCGAGCTTCAGGACGATCAGAAGATCCTTCTGCGAGTCGGGCAGCGCAAGTTCGAAGGTCCGGAGCAGCTCACGAGGGTCTGCGAACATGTCTGGAGCCGCCTTGGGCAACAGCACGTCTATTCGAGCCGCGGTTGGCCGCCAGGGCTCATCCGGAGCCAACCCCCCAGACGACATCTGCCTTCCAGGGTGCAGCTTGCTCCAGACAAAGTCGGTGGCACTGTTAATGCGCCCGGAAAAGTTTCTGCGCAAGACACCGAAGCTTAGCCTGACTTCTGTCCGAGGTAGGGTGAACAGCGGCGGCTTATCAGGCTTGGTCATTTTCACGCTTCTTTTTGGTCTGCCTATTGATCTTGCAAGGGAGGTTCTCATTGGCCCGCCCTCTCAGCATAAGGCTCTTCATCATCCACGATCCTGTGTAGCGCTTCTTCAATTCGTGATCGTAGAAAATCGCTGACAGACTGATTGCATGCCGCTGCAATGTCCTTCAACATCTCCGTGTCTTGATGAGTGAAGCGCACACAAATTGTCTCTGTCTTTTTTTCCTGGGCATTATTTCATCCTTTTGCCAATTGGCGTACTTCTCCTTTCTAACATCAAAAAACAATCAGAGCTTAGATTGAATCACTTTGCAGCGGTGGCATCATCTTGGCCGCTATACTCGTGGAGGGGCTTACCTCAACTTCCTTATAACCTTAGATCTGACCATGGACAGATCAGATCTTGGACTGATGCGCGCCCCGAGGTTCGGCATCAACGGGAGCCTTAAAGCGAACGTGTCACCTGCTGAGGCCTGTCATACAATTGTGCGCTTGGGTGTGCGCATGCGAAATGTTATGCGAGAAAGTGTCGAATGCATACATAGGCTTACATGTGCACCAAAAGTGGTCTCGAATCCTCTTTCCCCGACCATCTCATCCGGACAACAGGTTGTAGCGTGCGGATCGGCAAGGCCGACTGCCTGCTGCTCACCTTGTCCGCCTGATGGTCGAGCGGACCGACAGGGGACGCTGACATGAGCCTGCACCTGATCGTCGACGGCCCGCTTGCCCGGTTGCGGATGGACCGCCCCGACAAGCGCAACGCCTTCACCCACGCCATGTGGGCCCGCCTGCCCGAGCTGCTGGACGAGGCGCTGGCCCTGCCGGGCGTGCGGCTGCTGATCCTGGAATCGACGACTCCCGGGCTGTTCTGTGCCGGGGCGGACATTGCCGAACTGCTGGAGCGCGGCCACGATGCAGACTGGCGGGCGGCCAACCAGGCAGCAATCAACGCGACTCAGCACAGGCTGGCGCGCTTTGCGCTACCGACCATCGCCGTAATCGACGGGGACTGCGTGGGCGGCGGCTGCGGGCTGGCGCTCGCCTGCGACATCCGTGTGGCGACCCCCCGCGCGCGCCTCGGGATCACGCCGGCAAAGCTGGGCCTTGTCTATCCGCTGCACGATGTGAAACTGCTGACCGACCTTGTGGGGCCGGGGCACGCGCGGCGGATGCTGTTCACTGGCGAGCTGCTGGAGGCCGGCGAGGCGCTGCGGATCGGGCTGGTGGAGCAGGTGGCCGAGAACGCGGATGCGTTCGTGGCGCCGATCCTGGCCAATTCGCCCCGCTCGATCCGAACCATCAAGGGGTTTGTCCGCCGCGTGCTCGACGGGCAGACGACGGACGACGCCGACAGCCGCGCGCTGTTTGCAGAGGCCTTTCTGGGCGCGGACTTCCAGGAGGGAAGCGCGGCATTTCTCGCCCGCAGAAAGCCGCAGTTCGAGGGCTGATACCGCATCGCGCCGACCATCGGCTATCCGCAAAGCGGCAAGCGCGACCGCGCGCCGGTCGACAGGCCGAACGCGATCAGTCTTCTGCATCGAGACCTGGTATGAGCCGGTCGATTTCGGCCGCGGCAGACGGCCCGAACGGTTGCCAACTGCCGCACCAGCGGGAACATTCTGCAAGGAAAACAGTTTTGGACAGACCTCGCCTGCCGGAGAAAGAAACGATGACGCCGACCCCATCCGCAAGCACGCAGCCAGAGCAGGCCGGGTCTCCTCTGCTTGACCGCTTTCGCGCCGTGCGGGCTGCGAGTATCGGAATCGCGGCGCCGCTGTCGGCAGAGGATTGCCAGGCGCAGTCCATGCCGGATGCGAGCCCGGTGAAGTGGCATCTGGCCCACACGACCTGGTTCTGGGAAACGTTTCTGCTGGAGCCGAACGCGCAGGGACATGTGCCGTTCGATCCGGCGTTCCGGATGCTGTTCAACAGCTATTACAACGGTGTCGGCGAACAGTTCAGCCGGCCGTCCCGCGGGCTGCTGACCAGGCCGTCGCTTGAAAGGGTGTTTGCGTGGCGGGCGGCCGTTGATGGGGGCGTGGCGCGGCTGCTGGCAAACGCGCCGTCGCCAGAGGTCGCGGCGCTGGTGGAGCTTGGCCTTGCGCATGAGGAGCAGCACCAGGAACTGATGCTGACCGACCTGAAGCATCTGCTGTTCCAGAACCCGCTCCTGCCCGCTTATGCCGGCCGCTGGCCGCTTTCCACCATCGCTCCGGTGCCGCGCAGCTGGGTGCCTTGCCCGGGCGGATTGGTGAAGGTCGGCCACGACGGAGCAGGGTTTGCGTTCGACAACGAGGGGCCGCGCCACCCGGTTTGGCTGGCGCCATACGAGCTTGCCACCCATCCGGTGACGAACGGCGACTGGATCGCGTTCATCGCGGATGGTGGGTATGCGCGGCCAGAGCTGTGGCTGTCGGCCGGGTGGGACATGTGCAGGGCACAAGCCTGGTCGGCACCGCTGTACTGGCGTGCGACCAACGAGGGTTGGCGCTGCTTCACCCTGCATGGCGAGGCGGCGGTGGACCCGCATGCGCCCGTTGCCCACATCAGCTTCTACGAGGCCGAGGCCTTTGCGCGCTGGGCGGGCGCGAGACTGCCGACGGAAGCCGAGTGGGAAGTGGCGGCCGCCGGGCTGCCTGTGCACGGGAATTTTGCCGGCGGCGGGGTTCTTCACCCGCTTGCCGCCGCCCGGCCGGCCGGGGACGGCACGCCGGCGCAGATGTTCGGCGACGTCTGGGAATGGACCCGCAGCGACTATGCACCCTATCCCGGATACCGTCCGGCACACGACGCGGTGGGCGAATACAACGGCAAGTTCATGGTTGGGCAGCAAGTGCTTCGAGGGGGCTCCTGCGCGACGCCGCCGGGCCATGTGCGGGCGAGCTATCGCAATTTTTTTTCACCCGATACACGCTGGCAGTTCGCGGGGCTGCGACTGGCACGCGACAGCACGCGCACCGAAGAACGGCCGCTGGTGCGGCGCATATCGGAGCCTGGTACGGACGAAGCCGCGCGGGTGACGGCCGGCCTGCTGGCCGAGCCGGCGACGATCGCGTCCGGCCATTTCTATGACACGCTGGGAAGCCGTCTGTTCGAGGCGATCACGGAACTGCCCGAATATGGCCTGACCCGGGCCGAGGCCACGATCCTGGAGTGCCACGCGCCCGATATGGGTGACGCAATTCGGGCCCGGCTGGGCACCGACTTCCAGCTGGTGGACCTGGGCGCCGGCAACTGCGTCAAGGCGGAAGGGCTGCTGCCGCTGCTGGCGCCGTCGCGCTATGTGGCGATCGACATTGCCGCCGACTTCCTGACCGACGCGCTTGCCCGCGTGAAGCAGGGTTGGCGTGGCGACGTGCAAGGGCTGGCGATGGATTTCGCCGCCCGGTTCACGTTGCCCGAAGACCTGAAGGACCGCCCTGCCCTGTTCTTCTATCCCGGTTCGTCAATCGGCAACTTCGCGCCAGCCGAGGCGGCACGGTTCCTTGGCGAGCTGAAGGCCGGGCTGCCACGCTCGGCCCTGCTGCTGGGAGCTGACCTGGTGCGCGATGCGGCGCTGCTGACGGCAGCATACGACGATGCAGCCGGCGTGACGGCCGCCTTCAACCGGAACATCCTGCAGGTGCTGAACCGGCGGCATGGAACGGATTTCGAACCCGCCGGCTGGCGGCATGTCGCGCGCTACGATGCCGACGCCGCCCGGATCGAGATGTGGCTGGAGGCGGACGCCGACATGACGGTGCGCTGGCCCGGGGGCGAACGGCGCTTTGCGAAGGGCGAGCGCATCCGGACCGAGATCTCCACCAAATGGACGGTCAGTCGGCTGACGAGCTTGCTGGAGGCGGCCGGGTTCGGCGATGTGCGGCTTTGGATCGCGGCAGATGCGAGCTTTGCGGTTGTTCTAGGCGGCTAGCCACGCCGCGATGTTGCAGGCGTAGGCCCGCGCTTCGGCAAGTGCCTGGGGGTGCCGGGCGTATCCGGTGCCGGGGGCTTCTGTTACAAAGCCGGGGAAGCCGAGCGACGGATCCCAGTTGGCGTCGGCGAAGCGGTGGAAGGTCGCCTCGGCAACGACCCGTCCGACATCTGCGCCCTCGTCGCGGTGGCGGTCGATTGCGACCATCAGGTTGAAGGGCCTGGCGGAGACGATGCTTTGCCCGCGCGCCACCACCTTCGCGAAGCCCTCTGCACCCGGGGGCACGGAAACCGCGCCTTCATGCGGGTGAGCGGGCAGGCG
>BBPD01000414.1_pt2 | contig 15028 bp, 13 predicted proteins | sample 1344911 | NCBI WGS metagenome assembly BBPD01 (sample SAMD00019088, study PRJDB2971) | groundwater metagenome | biome: freshwater biome; feature: mineral spring; material: ground water | place: USA: CA, Sonoma | collected 2011-09 | depth surface m
GCCATTGGCCGCACCCGCCGGAGGCTATCCTGCTTCGCCAGAAGGCATTTCCATCAGTCAAAGGCAAGGCGGGTCGGTATCAGTTGCCACCGGAATGATCGACCCGCCGTGGATGAAAACCAGGCGCGCCCTTCGACCTGGCGGCGCCGCTTTCTGTTTAGTCGTCGCCCGCGACGAGGCGCAGCGCGGGCGCCGGGGTCGGCAGCAACACCTCCTCGGCGACGGGCTTGCCGACGAGCCAGCCCTGGATGACGGAGATGCCGGCGCGGCGCAGGGCGAAGGCCTGCGCCTCCGTCTCCACGCCCTCGCCCACCACCTCGATGCCCATGGAGCGCGCGAGCGCCATGGTGGCGCGGAGCAGCGCGTAGGATTTCGGGTCGTCGGGCAGGCCCGAGACGATGGAGCGGTCGAGCTTCAGCCGGTCCACCGGCAGGCGCACCACGTGCGGCATGGCGGAATGGCCGCTGCCGAAATCGTCGAGCGCGAGCGCGACGCCCACCTCCTGCAGCGCGGAGAGCGTGCGCGCCACGCCCGGCAGGTCTACCACCGCGAGGTCCTCGGGGATCTCGATCTCGAGGCGCGCCGGGTCCACCCCCGCGCGGAGCAGCGCCGTCGCCACCTCCTCCGCGAAGCCCGGGTTGTGCAGGGTGCGGGCGGAGATGTTGATGCCCAGGCGCTGCGGCGCGTCGGGCCGCGCGCGCCAGCGCGCGAGCAGCCCCACCGCCTCGCGCAGCACGAAGCGGTCGAGCTCGGGCAGCAGCCCGGCCTCGGCCGCGGCGGGCAGCAGCTCGCCCGGATAGACCCAGCGGCCGAAGCGGCAGCTGTTCCAGCGCACCAGCGCCTCGGCGCCGACCACGCGCTTGGTTTCCATGTCCTGCTGCGGCTGCAGGTGGAGCAGCAGCTCGCCGTCGTCGCGCTTCAGCGCCTCGGCGAAGGCGTCGCGCAGCTGCGCGCGCTGCTCGTGGTGCTCGCGCAGCGCCGGGTGGAACAGCGCGAGCGCGCCGCGGCCCTGCGCCTTGGCCTCGTAGAGGGCGAGGTCGGCGGCCTTGCTCAGCGCCTCGGCGCGGTCGGCGTGCAACGGCGCGCACGCGGCGCCGACGCTGGCCGAGAGCGGCAGCTCCGCCCCCTCCACCGCCACGGGGGCGCGCAGCGCGGAGCGCAGCCGCTCGCCGATGGCGGCCACCTGCTCCGGGACCGCGCCGAAGGCGACGACGGCGAACTCGTCGCCGCCGAGGCGGCACACCAGGTCGGAGGGGCGCACCGCCTCGCGCAGCCGTTGCGCGGCGGCGACGAGCAGCGCGTCGCCGGCGGCGTGGCCGAACCGGTCGTTCGCCGCCTTCATGTGGTCGAGGTCGAGCACGAACAGCCCGCCCCCGCGCGGGTCCTGCGCCATGGCCTCGAGCGCGGCGTGGAAGGCGGCGCGGTTGGCCAGCCCCGTCAGCGGGTCGTGGTCGGCCAGGTGCTCGATGCGCTCCTGCGCCGCGCGCAGCGGCGTGACGTCCAGCAGGGAGAGCACGACGGAGCGCCCTCCGGCCGGCTCGGGCAGCCAGGGCGAGGCGGCGGCGAGCAGGCGCATCGGCGGCTCGCCGGGGCGCTCGAGCGACGCCTCCACCTCCTCGCCCGAGGGAAGGCCGAGCGGGCCGTCCGCGTCGGGCACGGCGTGCAGCGCGAGGCCGCTGCCCTCCAGCGAGTCGGGCACGCGCCCGCCGAACAGGGTGGCGAGGTGCGGGTTGCCGAACAGCGTCCGGCCGCCCTCGTCGAGGTGCCAGATGCCGCTGCGCGCGACGCTGAGCACGGCGTGCAGCCGCCGCTCGGAGGCGCGGATCCGCGCCGCCTCGGCGCGCAGCGCGGAGATGTCGTGGGCGAGCGAGACGACGCCCGAACCGCCGGGAAGCGGGGCGAGGGTGACGACGAGCCTCTGGCCGCCGAAGCCCACGCCGTCCTGCGGCGTGCCGTCGGCCGCGTCGTGGCGCGCGAGGCGGCGGGCGATCTCCTCGCGGCGCTCCGGCTCCGGCAGGTCGCGCATCGCGTCCGCCAGCAGCGCCTCGTGGGTCGGGCGGCGCTCGGGGGCGAGGCGGGCGAGGGACTCGGCGAAGGCGTCGCGGAAGTGGCGGTTGGCCCAGAGCAGCTCGCGGCGGGGGCCAAAGACGCAGAGCCGGCCCGGGCAGTGCTCCAACGCGGTTTCGAGGAAGTCGCGCTCGCGCGCCAGGCGGCGGCGGTCGAGCAGCAGCGCGACGACCCCCGCCGCGAGCGCCGCGGCAAGCGCGCCGGCCGGGCCGGCCCAGGCCCCGCCCACCGCCGAAGACAGCGCCGCCAGCGCGATCGCCGCGCATGGCGCAAGGGGGCTTCGGGGGGCCAAAGGGGGACGCGGGCGGGGGACCGGCATGAGAACGCCTTTGCCCCGCCGTCAGTTAACGGAGCGTTAGCCGAGCGTCGCGAGACGGAGCGCGAACCATCCGAGCACGAAGCCGGCCAGCCCGGCACCGAGGCCGAGCAGCGCCGCCCGCGCGGCGCCGCGGATTGCGACGTGGCCCGCCGCCCGCCCGTGCAGCCAGCCGCCCGCGAGCAGCCCGCCCGCGGCGGCGGCCGACGCGCCGAGCCAGCCCCAGCCGCCGAGCAGCGCGGCCAGCGCGGGCAGCAGCCCCGCCAGCGCCGCGCCGCCGGCCAGCGCCATCCCGTCGCGCGCCGCGAAGGCCGGGCGGGGTTCCAGCAGGTCAAGCTCGAAGCGCAGCATGAAGTCCACCCAGCGGCGGCGGTCGGCGGCGACGGCCTCGACCGCGCGGCCCAGCGCCTCGCCGCGCAGCCCGTAGCGGTGCAGCACGGCCGCGACCTCCCACCGCTCGCGCTCCGGGTATTCGTGGGTTTCCGCCTCCTCCCGCGCGCGCTCGGCGGCGAAGCGCTCGGCCGCGCCCAGCGCCGCGAGCCAGCGCTGCGCCCCGAGGGCGAGCGCGCCGAGCAGCGCCGCGGCGACCCCCGCGGCGCCCGCGGCGGCCGGGCCGAAGCCGCCCGCGAGCAGCGCGATCACGACCCCGAGCGGCGCGGCCGCGCCCGCGGCCAGCCCTTCGAGGAAAGGCACCGTCGAGCCGCCCAGGAAGGCGTGCTGCTCGCCCTCGGGCGGGCCGGGCGGCGCGGGGGGGAGGCCGTCGCGGTATGGGTTCGGGGCGGCGGGCGCAAGCTGGTCCATCGGCCTAGCGTAACGCATCCGGAGCCGTTTTGTGAGTTACGTGCGGGCGGCGATTCGCTTATGTCGGGGGGCCGTTGACGCCGGAGCCTCCCTTGCTCGCCAACACCTCGCCGCAGTTCAAGGAAAACGCCGCCCGCGCGCTGGCCGACGCGGGGCTGCAAAAGGCGCTCTCGCGCACCAGGCCGCAGTTCCACGGCAAGCGGCAGAAGGCGGTGGACGGCCTGCCCGAGTTCGAGCGGCTGCGCGACATCGGCCGCGACATCAAGAACCACGCGCTCGCCCACCTCGACTTCTACCTTGAGGAGTATGCGGGCCGGGTCGAGCGCGCCGGCGGCCAGGTGCATTGGTGCCCGACCGCCGACGACGCGCGCGCGGCGGTGCTCGCCATCTGCCAGCGCGTCGGCGCGCGCACCGTGACCAAGGGCAAGTCCATGATCTCGGAGGAGCTCGGGGTGAACGAGCACCTCGAGGCGCACGGCATCGCGCCGGTCGAGACGGACCTCGGCGAGTACATCCTCCAGCTCCGCCGCGAGCCGCCGAGCCACATCATCGGCCCCGCCTTCCACCTCAACCGCGAGGATTGGGAGGAAAGCTTCCGCAAGATGCACACGGACCTGCCGAAGGACCGCGTGTTCTCCGAGCGGCGCGACATCCTGACCGAGGCGCGGGCGAAGCTGCGCGACCGGTTCCTCGCGGCCGACGTCGGCATCACGGGGGCGAACTTCCTCATCGCCGAGACCGGCAGCAGCGTCATCGTGACGAACGAGGGCAACGGCGACCTGACGCAGACGCTGCCCAAGGTCCACATCGTCCTCGCCTCCATCGAGAAGGTCGTGCCGAAGCTGGAGGACTGCACCTCGCTGCTGCGGCTGCTCGCGCGCTCGGCGACGGGGCAGGATTTTTCCGTGTACACGACCTTCTCCACCGGCGTGCGCCGCGAGGGGGACCTGGACGGGCCGGAGGAGTACCACGTCATCCTCGTGGACAGCGGCCGGTCGAACATGATCGGCACCGACTTCCAGGAGATGCTGCGCTGCATCCGCTGCGCCGCCTGCATGAACCACTGCCCGGTGTACAACGCGACCGGCGGCCACGCCTATGGCTGGGTGTACCCCGGGCCGATGGGCAGCGTGCTCACGCCGTCGCTGATCGGCGTGGACAAGGCGGGGCACCTGCCCAACGCCAGCACCTTCTGCGGCCGCTGCGAGAGCGTGTGCCCGGTGAAGATCCCCCTGCCCAAGCTGATGCGCCACTGGCGCGAGCGCGAGTTCGAGCGGCATCTGTCGCCCGCCGCGGCGCGGGCCAACCTCGGAATATGGGCTTGGTTCGCCAAGCGCCCGGCGATGTATCGGCTGGCGACGCGCGCGGCCGTGGGCGCGCTCGCGTTGCTCGGGCGCAAGCGGGGCAGGTTCGCCTCGCTCCCGCTCGCGGGCGGCTGGACGAAGGGGCGCGACCTGCCCGCGCCGCAGGGCGGCGGGACGTTCATGGCGCAGCACGCGCGGCAGGCCAGGGGGGCGGGGCGGTGAGCGAGGACCCCGAAAACCTGACGCCGGTGTTCCTGCGGAGGATCGACCAGCGCCTGGACCGCATCGAGCGCGACGTGAGCGAGCTAAAGATGCGCACGACCTCGATCGAGAACCAGCTGGCCTCGCTGACGGCAACCGTTGCGTCCCACTACGCGACGAACTCCCTGCGCCTCGACCGCGTGGAGGCGCGCCTCGACCGCATCGAGCGGCGGCTTGACCTCGTGGAGCCGGCCGGGCGATGAGCAGCAGCGCCCGCGACACCGTCCTCAACACCATCCGCCGCGGCCTCCGGCGCGGCCCGCTGCCCGCCGACCAGGAGGCCATGCTGCGCGCGCGGATGGAGCGCCCGCCGCGCCACCTCATCCCCGCGCGCTCGCGCGTGCCGCGGCCCGAGCAGGTCGCGCTCTTCGTGCGCAACGTGGAGAAGGAGTTCGGCACCGTCGCCCGCGTCGCCGAGCGCGCGCTGGTCCCGGCCGCCATCGCCGATTACCTCGCCGCCAACAACCTGCCGCCTCGCTTTGCCATGGCCCCGCACCCGGAGCTCGCGGCGCTCGACTGGGCCTCGCGGCCCCTGCTGGAGTTCGAGGCGCGGCGGGGCGCGGCCACGGACACCGTGGCCCTCCAGCACGCCTTCGCCGCGGTGGCGGAGACGGGCACGCTGATGCTGCCGTCGAGCCCCGCGCGGCCGACCACGCTCAACCTCCTGCCCGACACCGAGATGGTGTTCCTGCGCGTCAGCCGGATCGTCGGCGCCTACGAGGAGGCGTGGGATCTGCTCCGCGCGGAGAACGCGGACGAGCTGACGGGCGGCTTCCTGCCGCGCAACGTGATGTGGGTGACCGGACCCTCGCGCTCGGCCGACATCGAGCAGACGCTGGAGCTCGGCGCGCACGGGCCGCGGCGGCTGCACATACTGCTCCTCGACGACGATCCGCGCGCGCTGCCCGGCGCGGTGGCGGCGGCGCCCGACCCGCGGCCCGAGGCGGCGCGGACGGCGGCGGCGGAGCCGGGCCAGCCGGCCAGCCCGGGGGATTGATACCAACCCGCATTGCCTTTGACCGATGGAAATGACCTCCGGCGAAGCAGGATAGCCTCCGGCGGGTGGGGCCAATGGCCCCCGCCGCCGGAGGTCGCTTGTCTCCCATGGGTCCATCACGAAGCCGGTTGGTATGAGAGGCCCCGCGCGTCGCGACCCGGCGCTTGGCGGCGCCGCGAGCGGGCGCGGCGCGGGCACCCCGGGTCGCGTAGCCTTTCGCATGCGCTCGATCCAGGACAGGTTTCTGGAAAAGCGCCCGCCCTGACAGGCTGCTGAAAACCTCGGCGGTCGGCTGGCCAGCGCCTCTCCGCGCGCGATTCGTCCGAGGGCTTGCCACGACGAACCACAGCGTGGCGGCCCCTCGTCCTTTCGCGTTCGACAACTCACCCGGCCATCCTCAGCCGCCCGTTCTTCAGCAGCACGCTACGTTCGCATGGGCTGACGCACATGGCTTGGCCTTTGCCGGTTCGCGGGATTCCGCGTTCTCGGCGATTCCGCCTCAGCGCATCCCGCGCTAGACCGCGCTGCGTTCGCATGGGCTCACGCAGATGGCCTGGCCTTTGCCGGTTCGCGGGATGCAGCGTTCTCGGCGATTCCGCCGCAACGCACCCCGCTCTAACAGGTTGCGGAAATTCTCCGTCGGGCGCGCAACGAAGGACGCAAGAAAATCGCGCGGCGTCGCTGCTTGAATTTTGCTGTCGTGCCGACGGCGATTATAGAACCAATATTGCGTTCTTCGCTGCCGAAAATCGAATCTTCGCACCCCGCTCTAAGCTTGGCTGTGCCGCTCTGGCAGCCCCGAGGGCGACAGACGGCGCGGGCGGTCTGCCAGCTCGCGCAGGCAGGTCGCTTCGCTTCGCTGGGCGATGCCGCCGGCGCGCGCCTGCACGTGGGCGACGCGAAGCCCGCCGTCGCGCCCCGGGTACAGAACGATGTCGAGGTGGCAGCCCGCGCCGCTGTACAGCCACACCGACGCGCCGCCCTCCTCGCGCCGCAGCACCGGCTCGCCCAGCGTCGCCACCAGCGCCTCGGGCCCCGCGCCGAGGAGCTGGGAGGCGGCGCGGGGCAGGCCGGCCGGCGGCGGCTCCGCCCGGTCGGTCCGCGTCACCGGAACGGGCCGCGGCGCCCGCAGCCGCGGCGTGTCCGCGGAGGGGCTTCCCGCAACGGCCGCTGCCCCGGCCCGCGCGTTGGCGAGCGCGGCTTCCAGCGCCGCGGTCTCGCCGCCGCCCGCGCAGCCCTGGGCCGCGAGAAGGACGGACAGCAGAAGGAAGGGGCGGCGCATCATGCGCGGCGTCCTGACCGGGGTTGGCGGAGGGGCGCCCGGGAGTTTCGGCCCCGGGCGGTGCGGTCAGCCGCCCTGCTCGGGCGGGGCGCCGCCCTCCGCCAGCATCTCCATCCGGCCCATGATCTGGCCACCGCCCTCGACCGAAAGGTGCCTGTACTTCGCCACCCCGTTCACCTTGCCCGTGGCGCGGATGACCAGGTTGCCCTTGGCCGTGATGGTGCCGTCGAACAGGCCCGCGATCTCCGCGTCCTCCACCTGCACCTCGCCGCGGAACACCCCGGTCTGCGCGACGGAGAGCTCGGCGGCGTGGATCATCTGGCTTTCCACCGTGCCCTCGACCACCAGGCGCTCGGCGTCGGAGACGGTGCCCTGGAGCGAGATGCCGCGCCCGACGACGAGCGTCCGGCGCTCCTCCGGCAGCGGCTTCGGCGCCAGCGTGCGGCCGGCCGCACCGCCGGGAAGCGCGGCGGGCCCGACCGGCGCGGCGCCGGGCGGCTTGGGCGGTGGGCCCATCGGCGCCGCCCCCGCGGCGGCGAGGGGCGCGGCGCCGGCCGGCCGGAAGGCGGGCATCGCCACCTCCGGGTCGCGCGTCGCGGCCACGGCGACGCCCATCTCGGGCGAGCCGTCCTCCTTCTTGCGGCCGAAAATAGACATGCTCGGAATCCCCCAAAAAGCGTCCCCGCTGGCCGGACGCCTAGCGCGTCCGGGCCTCGCGCCGCAACATCGCGGTGGCGAAAAATCGCCGCTCCGCTTGGCTTGCGGCTTGGCTTGCGGCGAAGTCCGCGCCGGCCTTCATGCGGCGGCGTGACCGCGGCCTACCTCGACGCCTTCGTTCCCGCCTTCGGGCTGCTCGCCCTCGGCGCGCTGCTGCGGCGCCGGCTGATCCCGGATGACGCGGTGTGGGCCGGCATCGAGCGCCTGATCTACTGGGTGCTGCTGCCGGCGCTGCTCGTCTCGGCCATCGGCTCCGTGCGGCTGGGCGAGCTGCCGCTGGGCGGGATGATGGGCGCCATCTGGCTTTCGCTCGGCTTCGGCACGCTGGTCTCGGTGATGCTCGCGCGGGGCTTCCGCCAGCCCCACGCGGCGATGACGAGCGTGCTGATGGGCGGCATCCGCTTCAACAACCTGATCGGCTTCGCGATCGCCGGCGCGCTGTTCGGCCTGCCCGGGCTGGCGCTCGGCGCGGTGGCGACGGGGCTGATCGTGCCCTTTGTGCAGGTGGTCGTCGTCGCGGCGTTTTCCTTCGGCGGGGGCGGGCGGCTGCGGCCAGTGCGGGTGCTGCGGCAACTCGCCGCGAACCCGTTGCTGATCGCGGTCGCGCTCGGCTTCGCGGTCGCGGGGCTGGGCGGGCTGCCGCCCGGCGCGAAGCCGCTGGTGGAGGCGCTGGGCCGCGCCTCGGTGGCGCTCGGCCTGCTCGCGGTCGGCGCGGCGCTGACCGCCCGCGCGATGGCCGAGCGCCTCCCGCTGCAGGCCTGGACCGCCGCGATCAAGCTGCTGCTCGTGCCGGCCGCGACGCTCGCGCTGTGCCGGCTGTTCGGCGTGCCGCCGCTCGCCTCCTGCCTGGCGACGCTGTTCATGGCGCTGCCCACGGCGGCGACGAGCTACGTCATGGCGCGCGCCATGGGCGGGGACGCGCCGCTGATGGCCGCGATCACCTCCTCGCAGCACATCCTGTCCGTGCTGACGCTGCCGCTGTGGCTGTGGCTGGCGAAGCGCCTGACCGGGCTGTAGCGTGGGGCCCGCAACAGGCACGGAGCAAACGCCCATGATCTCCCGCCGCCATCTGCCGCTCGCCGCCGCGGCGCTCGCGGCCGCCGCGCCCGCCGCGGCGCAGGGCAGCTTCCCCGACCGGCCGATCCGCTTCCTCGTCGGCTACCCCGCGGGCGGCCCGTCCGATACCTTCGCGCGGCTGCTCGCCGCGCAGATGGGGCCGCGGCTCGGCCAGAACATCGTGGTCGAGAACCGGCCCGGCGGCGGCGCGGTGCTCGCGTCCGAGACGGCGGCGCGCGCGGCCCCCGACGGCCACACCTGGATGCACGTGGACAACGGCATCCTCGTGTACAACCCGGCGCTGTTCGCGCGCCTGCCCTACGACCCGGACCGCGACTTCGCGGGCGTCGGCTTCATCGGCCGCTTCCCGCTCTACCTCGTCGTCCGCGCCGAGGCCGGGCCGCGGAGCTTCGCCGACTACGCGGCCGCCGCGCGCGCCCGGGCGCCGACCTACGGAACGCCGGCCGTCGCCTCGCCGCACCACCTGGCGATGGAGCTGCTGCGGCGGCGCGCGGGGATCGAGGCGACCCACGTCCCCTACCGCGGCGGCCCGGCGGCGATGCAGGACCTGCTCGCCGGCAACGTGGACAGCGTGATGATCGACACGGCGACGGGCCTGCCCTTCGTCCGCGACGGGCGCGTGCGCGCGCTGTGCGTGCTGTCCGAGGCGCGCGCGGCGCAGGCTCCCGAGGTCCCGACGGCGCGCGAGCTCGGCCACGACGCCGTCGCCTACGGATGGCAGGGGATGAGCGTGCCGGCGGGCACGCCGGCGGCGGTGATCGAGCGCCTGTCGCGCGACATGATCGCGGCGATCCAGTCGCCCGAAATCCAGTCGCGCATGGCGACCCTCGGCATCGAGTGGCAGCCCTGGAGCCCGGCGCGGTTCAGCGCCTTCGTCGCCGCGGAGAACGCGCTGTGGCGGCCGCTGATCCGCGCGCTCGGCATCCGGCTCGACGGTTGAGGGGCGCGATGGGCCCGTTGGAGCGTCGGCGTCGCGTCGCTGGTTTGCCCGCGCCGTCGGTGAGGAAGCCTTCGCCGCCGGCGGCGTCGGTCGGCGTCTGAGGGCGTGGACGAGCTGGCCTTCCACACGGCGCTGCACGCGCCGGGCGGGGCGATCCTCGACATCGGCGCGCACGACGGGCTGCTCGCCGTGCCGCTGGCGCGGCTGCCCGGCCTCGCGCGGCTCGTGGCGTTCGAGCCGCTGCCCGTCGCCTTCGCCCGGCTGCGCGCGGCCTTCGGCGATGCCGTGCCGCCGCAGGTCGAGCTGCGCGCCGAGGCGGTGGGCGACGCACCGGGCGAGCTCGCGCTTTCCGTGCCCGTGATGGACGACGGCGCGGAGGCCGAACAATGGGCCTCCGTCTCGAAGGACTACGCCGCGCTCGGCGTGACGAGCCGGAGCTGGCGCGTGCCGGTGGTCACGCTCGATTCGCTCGCGCTGGAAAACGTCACCGGGATCAAGCTCGACGTGGAGGGCCACGAGCTGGCCGCGCTGCGCGGCGCGCGGGGGACGCTGCGGCGCTGCCGCCCGGCGCTGTCCATCGAGCTCGAGGAGCGCCACGCCGAGGGCTCGACCTGGGCCGTGCCGGCCTTCCTCGACGCGCTGGACTACGACTGCCTGTTCCACCACGCGGGGAGCTGGCACCCGTGGTCGTCGCTCGACCGCGCGACGATGCAGCGCGCGAGCCCGGATCCGCGCGACTTCCGCGCGTCCGACCCGTACATCTTCACCTGCTACGCGCTGCCACGCCAGCGCGCCGCGGCGATGCTCGCCAAGTTGGGATGACGCGCTTGCCGCGCCCATGCGCCGCCGCTATAGGCCCGCTCTCGGCGCCGGAGTGTAGCTCAGCCTGGTAGAGCACTGTGTTCGGGACGCAGGGGCCGGAGGTTCGAATCCTCTCACTCCGACCAGCCGGCGGATTTTGCGTGGCGCCCCGCCGGGCCCTCTGGCGCGTCGTATCACGGGCGCGGCTCCCGCCGGGGTCGTCCCCCGTGGGTTTCCCGGCATCGCCGTGCTGGCCCGGAACCGCTATCCGGGCCGGCCGACGCCGCCGGACAAGGGCTTTCCGCCCTGCGAGCGAAGCTGGCGCTCCGCGGGCCACGGCGCGACACGGGCGCGGGCAGCGTCTGGGCTGGGTGCGACGGCGAACACGCCGCCACGTCGCCAAACGAAGCTCCCGCCGGCGGCTGGTTGGGGCGCTAGGATTCGAACCTAGGAATGGCGGTACCAAAAACCGCTGCCTTACCGCTTGGCTACGCCCCAGCGTCGGCCGCCGCACGGTGTAGCGAGGCGCCGCCGGCCGCGTAAAGCCCCCCGCCCGCGCGCCACCACGCGGCGGGAAGCAGCGCCGCCGCCGCCGCCGCCGCCGCCGGCGTCGCGTAGAGGCCGAAACACGTCGCACCGGAGCCGCTCATGCGCGCGAGCAGGCAGCCCGGCGTGCCGCGGAGCGCGGCGAGCACGTCGGCGATCACCGGGCGCAGCGCGATCGCGGGCGCCTCGAGGTCGTTCGCCAGCCGCGCGAGGTCGCGCGCCATCGCCGCCGCGTCGGGCCACGCCTCGGGCAGTTCGGCGGGCGGCGAGAAGGGGGCGCCGGCGCGCGCGCGGAACACGTCGGGGGTCGGCAGCGCGGCGCCCGGGTTGGCGAGCAGCAGCCCGCATTCCGGCAGCGCCGGCGCGGGCAGCAGCGCCTCGCCCACGCCCTGCATCCGCGCCGGCCGCGAGGCTACGCAGACCGGCACGTCCGAACCGAGGCGGGCCGCGATGTCCCGCAGCGTTCCCTCGCCGCAGCGCAGGCCCCACAGCCGGTCGAGCAGCCGCAGCGCGGCGGCCGCGTCGGCCGAGCCGCCGCCGATCCCCGAGGCGACGGGCAGGCGCTTCTCCAGCTTCAGCGCCGCGCCGCGGGCCGGGTCGAGCAGCCGCGCGGCGCGGAGGACAAGGTTGTCGGGCTCCGGTTCAAGGGCCGCGCCGAAGGGGCCTTCGCAGGCCAGCGCCAGCGCCGGCGCCGGCTCGGCGCGCAGGGTGTCCGCCGCCGGGCCGAACACGGCGAGGCTGTCGAGCAGGTGGTATCCGTCGAGGCCACGCCGGCCCGTGACGTGGAGGAACAGGTTGACCTTGGCCGGCGCGGCCTCAACGAGGGCCGCCAAGCTCAGCGCGCCGCCTGGGCGTTGGTCGGCACGGCGTGGACGCCGAGGGCGAGCGGCACGGCCGCGCCCGCGTCCAGCTTGCGCGCCAGCGCCTGCGCCTCCTGCGGCTCGGGGTCGAGTCCGAGCGCGCGGCTCCACTGGAACCGCGCCTCGTCGCGCCGTCCGGCCGCCCAGTAGGCGTCGCCGAGGTGGTCATTGATGGTGGCCGAGCGCGGCTCCAGCTCCACCGCGCGTTCCAACAGGCGGATCGCGCCGGGGATGTCGCCCATGCGGAACAGCGCCCAGCCCAGGCTGTCGGCGATGTTGCCGTCCTGGGGGCGGAGCTCCGCCGCGCGCTCCAGCAGGGCGCGGGCGCGCGGCAGGTTCACGCCCTGATCGGCCCAGGTGAAGCCCAGGTAGTTGAGGACGTAGGGCTGGTCCGGCGCGAGGTCGAGCGCGAGCAGGAGGTCGGTCTCCGCGCCCTCCCAGTCGCCGGCGCGCTCGCGGGCGATGCCGCGGGCGTAGAAGACCGGCCAGTCCTGCGCGCGCGGCGCGGGCCCCAGCTTGGCGACGGCGCGGGCGTACTCGTCGGCGGCCTCGGCGAACCGGCCGCGGCGGCGGAGGATGTCGCCGGCGCGCATGTGGGGCTGCGGCTGGCCGGCCGCGGGGCCCTCGGCGGCGGCGTCGCGCAGCAGGGCCAGCGCGCCCTCCGGGTCGTCGGCGAGGTCGAGCAGCCCGGCGCGGCGCAGCGCGGCGACCGGGAAGAGCGGGTCGCCCGGCGCGACCGCGGCGAAGGCCTCGAGCGCCGCCGCGTGCTGCTCGGACTCGGCGAGGATGTCGCCGAGCAGCAGCAGCGCCGGCGCGAAGCCGGGGCGGACGCGCAGCGCGAGGCGGGCCATGACAGCGGGCAGGTCGTCCGCCTCGGCGAGCGGGCCGCGCAGCGCGGCGCCGAGCGCGACATAGGCCTCCGCCATGCCTTCGAGCGGGCCGGAGACGGCGCGGCCGGAGAGCGCGGCGGCGCGCGACGGGCCGACGGCGGCGAGCGCCAACTCGTCGGAGCTGTCGGCGACCTGGTCGAGCAGCCTTTGCGCCTCGGCCCCGCGGCCGTTGCGGTGGAGGATGTTGGCGGCGAGCAGCGCGAGGCGCAGCGACGGCTCGGCCTGGTCGCCGATGGCGATGCGGGCGTGGCGCTCCGCCTCGCGCGCGCGGCCCGCGCCGTCGGCGATCAGCGCCGCGTGCAGGGCGTTGAACGCGCGGAAGCGGCCGTTCTCGGCGAGCGGGCGCAGCAGGGCGAGCGCCTGGTCGGTCTGCCCGCGCCCAGCCAGGGCCCAGGCGACGAGGACGGGCTGCAGCGCCGCGAGCGGGCCCTGCCGGCCGAGGTGGCGCGCGCGGTTCTCCGCCCGCTCCCACCGGTTCTGCGCGGCGTCCGAGCCGAGCAGGACGAGCTGCGCGGCCGGGTGGTCGGGCAGTCGTCGCGCGAGGCGCAGCGCGTCGGGCCGGCCGTCGAGCAGGGCGGCGAGGAAGGCGGCTTCGAGCAGTTCCCGCCGCTCCGGGTCGCGGGCCTGGGCGGCGAGGAGGTTGTCGGCGGCGGCGCGCGTGTCGCGCTCCTCCGCCGCGAAACGGCCGACCAGATAGGCGCCGAAAGCCGGGGAAGCCGCCGGGGCAGGAACCGTGGCGCCGGGGCGCGGCCGATTTTGCGGCGCCGCCTCGGCCGTGGCGGCGGACCCGCCCGTGGCCAGCAGCGCCGCGCCGATCAGCAGCAGGGCCGCGAGCCGGGGGAGCATGCCGCGTGCATAGCACTCCATGCCTTGATCGCGCCACAATTTTGCCCCGCCCTTCGCGCGCCCCGTCGCTGCCCGTGTCGCGCCGGACACGCGTGCGGGGGTGGGCGGCGGGGCTCTGCGCATGGTGCGACTCGCGGCGGGGGACCCGCATGTAACGCTTCGGATCGTGAAGAAGCGGCGAAGGCCGCGCGGCATCCGCGCGTCACGCGATCCCCCTCACAGCCTCCTGTAGTCTGAGAACCGCGCCGCGACCTCGGCCGTTTCCTCGGGGCTGAGATGCGCGGGTTCGAGGCCGGCCGAGAGGAGGGCGAGGTACTGCCGCGCCAGGTTCTCCACCTCGCCCGCCAGCGCCTCGGCGGCGGACAGCGTCGGGCCGCACGCCACGACGCCGTGGTTGGCGAGCAGGCAGGCGCGCAGCCCGGAGCCGAGCGCGGCGGCGGCGGAGTCGGCCAGGGTTTGCGTGCCAAAGGCGGCGTAGGGCGCGCAGGGCACCTCCGTCCCGCCGGCCAGCGCGATCATGTAGTGGAACGGCGGGATGCGCCGGCGCGCGCAGGACAGCGCGGTGGCCATGGGGCTGTGGGTGTGGACGATGGCGGCGAGGTCGGCGCGGGCGGCGTAGATCGCGGCGTGCAGGCGCCACTCGGAGGAGGGGCGGCGGTTGCCGGCGAGGGTGGCGCCGTCGGTCCCGCACTCCACGCAATCCGCCGGCCCCATGGCGGCGTAGGGCAGGCCGGACGGGGTGATCCAGAAGCCGCGCGCGGTGCGGACCGAGAGGTTGCCCGACTTCGTGGGCACGAAGCCCGCGGCGTCGAGCCGCCGCGCGGCCGCGACGATCGCCGCCCGCGCGTCGGTCATCCCTCGCGCAGCGCGCGCGCCCGCCCGGCGGCCGGGCGCGTCAGGCAGCGGTCGAGCCACGCCTTGGTGCGCGGCAGGTGGCCGAGGTCGAAGCCGTTCGCCCACGCCCCGTACAGCACGGCGGCGAGGTTGAGGTCGGCGACCGTGAAGGCCGCGCCGAGCAGGTGGGGCGAGGCGGCGAGCGCTCCCTCGACCACCTGGAGACGCCCGGCCAGCGCTGCCGCGCCGGCGGCGGCCTGGCCGGGGTCGCGCTGCTCCGCGGGCCAGATGTAGGCGTTGTAGGCCCACTGCATCGCCGCCGGCTCGGCCTCGGTCGCGGCCCAGAGCGTCCATTGCAGCGCGCGGCTCGCGTCGTCGCCCTCGGGCCAGAGCGGCGCGCCGGCCTTGCGCGCGAGATGCAGGTTTATGGCGAGGCTTTCGAACAGGACGAGGCCGCCATCCTCCATCGCGGGCACCTTGCCGTTGGGG
>BBPD01002450.1_pt2 | contig 15010 bp, 13 predicted proteins | sample 1344911 | NCBI WGS metagenome assembly BBPD01 (sample SAMD00019088, study PRJDB2971) | groundwater metagenome | biome: freshwater biome; feature: mineral spring; material: ground water | place: USA: CA, Sonoma | collected 2011-09 | depth surface m
GCAGGGGCGAGGCGAAATGTTTGACAAATTCTTCCGTGTGCGGAGTGTGGGATTCGAACCTACGCTCTTTTAAATAACCTTAAACAACCTCAATGGTTGTTTATTGTGTTCAAGCAAAAAAACTCAAGTAGGCAATAAGCCGAATTTTGTCTTGCCCGCCTAAGTTTCTTCGAAATTTTGGCGGGCGTGGACAATCATCTATCTAGGCCAAAAATTGCTCTTTGGCTCAAGCGAGCTACTTTTTTACCCTCTCTTTTGTTAAAAAGAAGGGGGTTTGCTCTTGCACCCAGTAAGGATTTAGCCGTTTCATTCTTAAAGTTTCCAGTAAGATTCGCCAAGCGCATAACAAATGCGCTCGGCGCTTCAGCGCTTTCGCGCTTCAGCGTCACTGTTCGCACCTCTAGCCTCACGGCCGACAGCTGTTAGCTGCTACTTTCAATGGTGTTCGGACTTTCCTCCCCCCACCACTTTATACGGACTTTCATTTTATTTATAAATTCTGTATTGAGAATAACTTTGTAAAATTTGTTTTGGAAGCCTGTATAAAGTGAAGGGGGGCGATTGCCTCGCCTACTTGAGTTGATTTTATTTTAACAAAAAAGAAATAACTATCAATGATTTTAAGCCACATTTCTGTTTCAAAACATTTTCTGAGCGCTACCCTGATTATTTAATGCTTCATTAGCCAGCTTATCCGCTTCTTTGTTTTTTAGCCGAGAAATAAGGGTAAATTTTATTTTTTTGAAATCAATTCTTAAATTCCAAACCAACAAAAACAATGTTTGAATTCTTGGTTCCAGAATTTTATATTCTCCCCTTAAATGCTTTATTAAAAGTTCTGAATCTGTTTTTACTTCAATTTCTGAATTTTTGGCTAATTTTTTTCCAAACAAAGCTTTAAATTTTTTCAAAGCAAAAACCACAGCCTGATATTCGGCCTCATTATTGGTTAAATTATCTCCTAAATATTCCGAGTATCTTTTAATGGGTTGGTTTTTTTCATTGCAAAAAACAACCCCAATAGCTGATGGCCCTGGATTATTGCGCGAACTGCCGTCTGTGTAAATAATAATCTTTTTCATAAATTTTCAATAAGGCATTTTTTAAATTTTTCCAGATTTTTATTTTTTATCCGGAAGCCGGACGCCCGGGGATGACCCCCGAAAACCAAAAGATATTTTGAACACTTTTCCATCAGACAAACGCTGTTTACGCCTAATAATGCCCTTACTGCTCCCCGGCTTTCTTCTACTCCTTTCTTGAATATAAAAGTTGGCTTTTTATATTTATTGCACATTATTGACGCCAACGCGCCAATAAAACCAATTTCCCACTTTGTTGAACCCATAAAAATAATTGGTTCAATTTCTTTTGAAATCTGCCATTCAATTTCTTTTGTTGCGTTGCTTATTTTGGTTTTTTTGATTTCGCTTTTTCTCAATAATTTTTTAATTGCGTTTTGCGACTCTTCTTCGACCAAAGAGGTAAGCAATCTAAAACTGGCTGGTATTCCTTTTTGTAAGTCCCTGATGTTCAAAATGGAAACAAGTTTTGAAATTTTCTGACTTAAATTAGAAATTCCCTTAAACGGCTCCATTTTTAAAAAAGCTTGAATCCCTAGCCGCCAGGAATTTTTTATTGAAGCCATCCCCTGTTCAATAAACATTTTGTTTTCCTGCTCATTCGGCATCATATCAGCAATAGTCGCCAAAGCCGTAAGTTCCAGGAAGTTTTTTCTTAAACTATCTCTCATCTGATTCCCTAAAAGCAACTCTGAAAGCTTAAAAACAATGCCCGTTGTTGCCAGTTCCTTAAAAGGGTATTTATCGCCTTTTTGTTTCGGGTTAACGATAATTGAAGCGTTAGGCAGTTTGCCTAAAACCTGGTGGTGGTCAATAATTATTATTTCAAATCCTAATTTTTTTGCCAGATTGGTTTCTTTAAAATTTCCTATGCCGCAATCTACGACAACGAACAAAGCAGGGGCAAATTTTCTTAAACAATCAAGCCCTGTTTTTGATATTCCATAACCTTCAATTTCGCAGTCAGGAAAATAAACAGCTGCGACCTCGCCTCCCAGAATTTGAATGCTTTCTTTCAAGATAATTACCGAAGCTGCTCCGTCCAAATCAGCATCTCCATAGAGAACAATTCTTTCTCTCTTTTTTATCGCTTTTAGAATACGGTTTGCCGCTTTTTTTAAATTCTTTATTTCCATAATCAATATTAATATATCCGTATCATTTTAGTAAACCTGTTCAGAACAGACTAGAGTATATTGGCATTGTCTTACTTTAATGCTTTAATCCCGGGCAGTTTCTCGCCGGACAAAAAAGCAAGCATTGCCCCTCCGCCGACAGAAGCATGGTTAAATTTTTCCAACAAGCCAATTTCATTTAAAAATTTTAGGGTCTCCCCCCCTCCAATTACTGATAAGGCCGGACTTTTAATAATCGCTTTGGCAATCTCTTTTGATCCCTTTGAAAACTCTTGTTTTTCGATCATTCCCAAAGGTCCGTTCCAAAAAATAGTTTTAGCTCCCTTTATTTTGTCTCTGAAAAGTTTTATTGTTTTTGGTCCAATGTCTTTCCCCTTAATTTCGTCAACTGGTTTAATAATCTTTTGAGGATATTTTAAAGAAATTCTTTTCTCTTTCAGCTCTTTTTGGATTAACCCGTTAATAAGCAAAGAGTCAGCCTGAAATGAGATTTTATCAATTAATTTTGCCTTAGTTTCAACTTTTTTACCGCCAATTATAACAATCAACGGCTTTTTAGCTTTTTTCATTAAATTTCCCAATACGCAAATTTCCTTTTCCAGCAAAAAACCAGCCCCTGAAGGCAGAAATTTCGGCAAGTCAACAAGCGAAGCGTGATTTCTATGACAGACGGCAAATGCCTCATTAATATAAATATCCGCTAATTGAGACAACCTTTCAGCAAATTTTAAATCTCTTTTGGTTTCTTCCTCATAAAATCTTAAATTCTCCAGAAGAATTATCTCGCCCGGCTTCATTTTTTCTGTCTCTTTTTTTACTTTAGCGCCAATACAATCATTTAAAAATTTTACCTTTTGTTTTAACAATTTCTCTAATTTTTGAGCGACTGGTTTTAAGCTATATCTAAGCTCTCTCTTCTTTGGCCTCCCCAAATGGCTTATTAAAATCACCCTTGCCCTTTCTTTAATTAAATACTTAATGGTCGGAATGCTCTGTTTAATTCTAAAATCATCAACAATATCCCCTGTTCTTGAAACAGGAACATCAAAATCACAACGAACCAAAACATATTTATTTCTAAAATTAAAATCCTTAATTGTTTTCATAATGCGCGCTATCCTTCTGTTTTAAAAATCCTTTTTTTCGGAACAGTCGGAGCTTTTATTGAAGGCAAAACTTTTCTTTTATTTAAGCAGGTCTTACAATAGACCGGTTTAGTCCCATCCGTCTTAAACATTGTCTTAATTTCTTTCTGACAGACAGCGCATTTAACACTATAAAGCATTAAAGGCAAATAAGAAGCTTTTTTTAATAATTCTTTTTTTTCCGACCAACGAGATATTTTCCCTTCAATAATATTGCTTAAGCCCCCGTATTTCTCCCTGGAAAGTTTAATAATTTTTTCTTTATTTGATTCCTTAGGCGGCGCTATTGGCGGCAGAGTTTCAGCTGAAAAAGGACGGCTGGTCATGCCGTTAATCATAAGTTTTAAATAGATATTATATTTTGCTAAATTTACTAAATCGTCAACGTCAAATTCAGGAATAAATTCTCGGGCTAAAAATTGAGCGTCTTCAGCGCCTACCCGAAAAGCAATGATAGTTCCTATATTTTCAAATATTGCCTCTTTTATTTTATTATCTACCTGGGCAAGGTATTGATGACCCAAAACCAAGCCTATTCTAAACTTTTTTGCCTCGGTTAAAATGTCGGCAAAACGTTCGGTCGCAAAATTTTGAAATTCATCAATATAGAGAAAAAATTTTTTCCTTTGTTCTTCCGACGAATCAGTTTTTGACAAAACATCAATCTGCAATTTAGTAATTAAAAGCCCTCCCAAAAAATAGGCTTTTTCTTCTCCTATTTCTTCCTTGGATAAATTAACTATCAGAATCTTTTCTTTGTCTATTATTTCTCTAATGCTAATTGAGGATTTAAGCTGACCAATAGTATTTCTGATTAGAGAAGCGGAAACAAGCTGGCCAAATTTATTTTGAATAGCGGCAATGGCTTCTGTTTCATATTTTTGAACATATTTAGGATATTCCTGAACCCAAAAAGTTCTTACCAAGGGATCGCTCACTTTATCAGCTATTTTTTTTCGATAATCTGAATCAGCCAGCATCCGATTAATTCCCAGCAAAGTTGAGTTTGGATATTCTAAGAGGGCAAAAATACAATTATTTAAAATATATTCTATTTTGGAAGACCAAATATCGGGCCAAATTTTTTTAAAAATCCCATTTATATTTGAAGCGATTAAATGAAAATATTTAGAGTCTGTCTTCTCAACAACATTAAGAGAAATTGGGTAAGCCATATCAGCCAGATTAAAATAAACCGCTTCATTAATCCGATGAGAGGGAATAAAGTCCAAAAGTTTTTCCGCTGTTTCGCCGTGAGGGTCAACAAAACCGATTCCATGCCCATTTTGAATGTCTTGAATCGCCATATTCATCATCATCGCTGTTTTACCCATTTCAGTTTTTCCAACAACATAAATATGGCGGAAACGATCATCAATTCTAACGCCAAAGCGCTTTCGTTGGTTGCGAAAGGTGGTTTCAGCAAAAAAATTTATTTCATTGTTCATATTAATGAATTTATCCGATTGGCAAATCCAAAGGAGCTTCTCCTTTTTTAATTCCGACCCGGGGAACGGTTGAAACCGAAGATATTAATCCTGAAGGGATATGAAATAAAGTAGCCGCTTCCTCGGTATTAATCACAAAAGTTCCACCAGGATTGGGAAATAAAGGCGGAACCCTCATTTTATAAAACCTAAATATTTTTCTCTTTCTTAAATAAAGCCTTCTTTTGTCTAAAAACCAAAAAAACACTGATTTTACTTTAGTCATCGTTTTTTTCCAGATTTTTATTCCGCCCAGGTTTTCGGTTGAAATTTCTTTGAAAAAACCAAAAACAAACCTTGCCTTTGGCTTATGAAAAACTTCTCTTTTGCCAAGATAGATGAATCTAATAAAACAGGAAAAGGCAAATTTTGAAATCTTTTCTTCAAGCCCGTCTAACTTTACTATTTCTCCGGGAATTAACGACGGCCCGGGAAAGACAGATTCCGCTTGTTTTGATTTCTGCTGTCCGCTTATTATAATTTCCGCTGCTTCCTGAATTATTGACTTTGACGGTTCTGGTTTTTTCCTTTTGGTTATGCTGTCAATCTCATTTCTTATCCTTGTTCTCCAGGGATTTTCATCTCTTATCGGCTTAAAAATAAACTGCAGCCAAAACTGCTCTCCGGGTCCAATAGTGGTCATTCCTTCTAAAAGCCCTGCCAAAGGATCAATTTTTCTTTCTTTATGAATTTCAAGTTGTGTTTGGTCTTCAAATTTAGAATAAGTTTTAATCGGATAAACATCACTGCCGGAAAAAACAAAATTACAGCCAAAAATATCCCATTCTTTATTAGGAATATCCCGGGGTATATGTTTAGTATAATCATCAACCAAAGAAATTTCCGCGTCAGGATATTGAGAGTAGATATTTGATTCAACAATATCCCGGAAAAATTCCGGGGTTCTTATATAAAAATGAACTTTACCGCCAAGACTTACGATTTCACACGATATTGAAAGCTGAAAAAGACCTTCTACCCATTTTTCTCTAAAGTCAATCACATCGTGAATAGAGTGAATACCCGCAAAAACCTCATCCATTGCTCTAATAGGCCTTAAAACCTGCCTTGGCATCTTAATCTCAAGCAAAATTGGTTTAACATTTTTTTTGTACCATCTTTCATTAAGCCAAAAAAGGTATTGCTTTTTTAAAAATCCTAAAAACAAAAAAGGCAGTATTAACCACCACCAAGTCGCAATTATTTGCCAGGCAAAACCTAATATTAAAAAAAGCTCTTCTGGCAACACTAAAAATTGATCAAGTGATTGAGTCATTTATATTATTTTGGCGACATCTAAACAATTTGTCAAACTTCCCGCCCTGTTTTTAACCCCAACCAGCTTACTAAAATCGGGCCAGCCAAAAAGAAAGAAGAATAAGTTCCAGCTGTTATACCGACAATCAAAGCAAGGGCGAAATATTTCAAAGTTACTCCGCCAAAAAAGAAAATCGCAATTAAAACAAAAAGCGTGGTTAAAGAAGTGTTGATTGACCTGAAGAACGTCTGATTTAAGCTCTTATTCACTGTTTCTTGATAAGTTGTTCCTATTCTTTTTACAAGATTTTCTCTAATCCGGTCAAAAACAACTACTGTGTTATTAATTGAATAACCAAACACCACAAGCAAAGCAGTCACAATGGGAATAGTTATCTCTACATAGTAAAAAAATCCTAAAATTGAAAAAATACCCAGGACAATCAAAACATCATGAAAAAGAGCCATCAAAGACACGATGCTGTACTGCCAGCTGGCAATTGGCTTGGAGACCCGACGGAAAGCCAAAGCAATATAAACCGCTATCGCCAAAACAACCAACGCAACAATTATTTTTGCTCTCTCCCTTAATTCCCGTCCAATAACCGGACCAATCAAATCATTGCGCATCACTGTTAATGCCGCTTTTTCTCTTAATTGCCGGACAATAAGCTCTCTTGTTTCCGTGTCTGTTTCTTTCATTCTGATAATCAGGCCTTTTTCTCCTGTTGGTTGAATAATAATGTCTCCTAAATTAAAATTCTTCAGCTCGGTTCTGATTTCTTCTGAAGAAGGCCTCCTATTTTCAAATTCCACTTCCAGCAAACTGCCGCCGACAAAATCAATGCCGGGCCGCAAACCAAAAACAACCAAACAAACCAAGCTTGCCAGAATCAAAATTCCGGAAAAAATAAAATAAATTTTACGATATTTCAAAAAAGGAATATTCATAAACAAAACTCAAATTATTATTCTATCCCCATAACCACTTTATCTTTTCTAATTTCGTTCTTTCAAAAAAAATTAGAAAGTTCTTGGTAATAATAATGGCTGAAAACATACTGATTAAAATTCCCAAAGATAAGGTTAAGGCAAATCCTTTAACAAAGCTGGAGCCAAAGGCAAATAAAATCAAAGCAACCATTAAAGTGGTCAGGTTGCCGTCGCGAATTGACGGCCAAGCTCTGCTAAAGCCTTCTTCAATAGCCGTCTTAATTGACCTGCCATCTTTTATTTCTTCCCGCATTCTGGAAAAAATTAAAATATTGGCGTCAACCGCCAAACCAATAGAGAGAATAACTCCGGCAATGCCAGCTAAAGTTAAAGTAATCGGAATAATCTTAAATAAAGCTAAAATTAAAATAATATAAATCGCCAGAGCAAAAACAGCCAACAAGCCGGGCAAGCGATAAGCAAAAATCAAAAAAACAACTATTGCAAGAAGTCCAAAAAGTCCGGCGAATAAACTCTGTTCAAGGGAAATTTTGCCCAAAGTAGGTCCAACTGTCTGCTGAGAGATCAATTCTATAGGAACCGGCAGAGCGCCGGCGTTCAAGTTCCGGACCAAATCCCGGGCATATTCAATCGTGAAATCGCCGGTAATCTGCGCCCTTCCGCCGCTGATTCTTTCCTGGACCACTGGCGCTGAAATTACTACTCGGTCAATATAAATAGCCAGGGGCTTTCCAATATTCCTGGCCGTTATTTCTTCAAAAATTTCCGCGCCCTGGTCATTAAATTGAAGCGAGATAATCGGCCTGGGCACTGGTTGGTCAAAACCAACTTCACTTCTTTGCAAATATTTTCCGGTTAAAACAGTTGGCTTAAAAAACGGGTCTTCAAAAATTAATTGCCAGTCATTTATTTCCTGAATTTTCTGAAAATCCTCTGCAGTCATTGCTTCTCCCAACTCCTTGCCAATTATTTCTCTTACTTCCTCTATTTTGGCAAGAATTTTTTCTCTCTCTTCTTCTGTTCTCTGTTCTTTGAATTGAAGAAAAGGCGTTTCGCCAATTATCCTTACTGCTTCGGCAACATCCAAGACACCGGCTAACTCAACAATCAGTCTTTCGTCTTTAACTTGAACCAATGGCTCAGCTACTCCAAAAATGTCAATTCTTCTTTCAATAATATCTCTCAATCCTTGCATTGATCTTTCTCGTTCCCCGGGCTCTATCTCTGATAAATCCGCCTGATAAACCAAATGCGCGCCGCCTTGCAAGTCCAAACCTAACTTAAAAGGAATATTGGGAAAATGCGGCAAACTTAAAAACTGGGGAAAAACCAAATTCCCGGCCAAAAAAAGTAAAATAAAAATAATTCCTATAATTATATGGTTATTTTTCTTTGACATTTTAGTTTAGTATAACAAAAATTACTTTAACTGGCAAGATAAACCTTAACTGGCAAGATAAAAAGCTTTATTTTTACCCCTGGTCTTCCAAATCCCTTCGGAAAAGCGTTAATTATCCTCAAAAATTTTTACAACCTGAAGTCCAATTCCCTTGCTGGCTAAATAAACAGAGTTTCCGGAAACAAAGACCTTTTCAGAAAAACCCGCTAGTTCAATACCAGCTTTCAATTTCGGATGTTTGGGATTAGAAACATCAATAACTTGAAGTCCGGCTTTCCCTGCCGCCAAAAAAGCGTAATTTTTCAAAACAAAGACACTTTCCGCTGAACCGGGGATTTTAAGATTACTTATTAAAATCGGTTGAATAGGATTTGAGATATCAAAAACCTGAAGGCCAAAAATATCATCAGCCAAAAAAAGATAATTTTCTTTAACAAAAACGCTTTCAACATAACCTAAAGTCTTATAAGCGCTTAAAAGTCTGGAGTTTTTAGGGTTGGAAATATCAAAAACTTGAAAACCTCCCTTTTTTCCCTTGGCTGTAAAAAGATAATTTCCAGAGATAAAAACGCTTTCCGTTTCATACAATAAGTCTTTTTCCAAAATTAAATTTGGAAAACCTGGATCAAAAACATCAAAGATTTTAATCCCCCACCATGAATAGGCTAAAAAAGCATATTCTCCAGATACAAAAACGCCTTCTGCTGAAATGGCTGTGTGCCTACTCATCAATTTTGGATTTTGAGGATTAGAAATATCAAGAATTAAGAATCCTCCGTCTTTATCAGCCACAAAAGCAAAATTTCCAGAAACAAAAACATCCTCGCTATAACCGGGGGTATTATAGCTTCCAACTAATTTTAGATTTCCAGGTTGAGAAATATCAAAAATCTGAAGTCCGAAAAAACCATTGGCTAAATAAGCAAAATTTCCCGAAACAAAAACCGACTCTGCTTGACCTGGAGTTTCATAAACGTCAACCAGCTCTAATCTAAGAGGGGGCGCGGCTAAAAAGGAAACTTCTTCTTTTATTTCCTCTTCTTTTAGCCCAGGATCTGATTCAAACAAATTATTCTTGGGCTCGGACAAAATTTTTACTTCTTGTTTCTCTTCCTGCTTTTCTCTGAAAAAAAGAAATCCAAAGAAAATTATTCCTATTATTAAAATTAAACGCAGTATTTTTTTAAAAAATAAAATTTCATAATTTGACATAACAGCATTTTTTGTATTTTATTGGTTTGTTAGTTTTAGGGTTTATTTTGCCGCAGGGGCAAGGGTCATTACGACCAATTTTTGCCTTAGGCCGTGAACCAACATAAACATCCTGTTGAATCAATGGCGCGGTTGTAAGCTGCGCTCTAAATATGGCTTGGACAATTTTGCTTTCAACAGCTAAAAGAAATTCTTGAAATATCCGATGTCCTTCATTTTTATACTCTATCAAGGGATCGCGCTGACCATAAGCTCTTAACCGGACCGAATCCCTAAGTTCTTCCATTTGAGAAAGATGATCTGTCCAAAAGATATCCAAAATCCGCAAACAAAAAGTTTTTTCAATTTGCCGCATATTCTCTAATCCAACCTCTTTTTCTTTTTTTTCATAATCTTCTTCTGAAAAACCTGATTTGGTTATCAATTCTAAGATGTAAAACCTTAAACTGTTTTCAGATTTTTCTAAAATTTCTCTCCTCTTTCTATAAAAAATTTCTCTCTGCTTGTTCATTACATCGTCATAATCCAAGAGATGCTTGCGAGTATCAAAATTAAATCCTTCAATCTTTGCTTGAGATGTCTCAATGGCTCCGGAAACAATTTTAGCTTCAATCGGCTGGTTCTCTGGAAGTTTTAACATTTTCATTAAAGATTTTATTTTATCTCCGCCAAAAATCCTCATAAGGTCATCTTCCAAAGAAACAAAAAACTGGGAAGAGCCTGGGTCTCCCTGACGACCAGCTCTTCCGCGCAGCTGATTATCAATTCTTCTTGCTTCATGCCGCTCAGTGCCAATTATATGAAGTCCGCCAAGCTCTTTAACTTTTTTCGCCCTTTCTTGATTTGGCGGATTACCTCCTAAAACTATATCAACACCTCTGCCAGCCATATTTGTTGCAATGGTCACTGCGCCCAATCTGCCCGCTTGAGCAATAATCTCTCCTTCTTTCTCATGATGTTTAGCGTTTAATATCTGATGCAATAGCCCTTCTCTCTCTAAGAGCTTTCCTAAATATTCGTTTTTTTCTATTGAAACCGTGCCAACTAAAACCGGCTGGCCTTTTTGGTTTCTTTTTTTTATCTGTTCAATAATTGCCTCAAATTTCCCTTGCTTGGTCCGATAAACCTGGTCTGTCAGGTTTTTTCTAATCATTGGCAGGTTGGTCGGAACAATAATTACTTCTAATTTATAAACCTTGAAAAATTCTTCAGCCGAGGTAGCGGCTGTGCCGGTCATACCAGCCAATTTCTTGTATAAACGAAAATAATTCTGAAAAGTAACTGAAGCCAGTGTTCGCGACTCTCGCTGAACTTCAACCCCTTCCTTGGCTTCAATTGCTTGATGAAGCCCGTCGGAATAACGACGACCAGGCATTAAACGACCTGTAAATTCGTCAACAATAACAATCTGTCCTTCCTTTATTACATAATGCTGGTCTTTTTTAAATAAAATATGGGCTTTTAGCGCCTGCTCTAAATGATGAACTTGTCTAATCCCCTTTTCTTCATAAATATTTTCTACCCCTAAAATGTTTTCAACTTTGGTAATCCCTTCATCGGTCAAGGAAACCGCTCTCATCTTTTCATCAATATTGTAATCAATGTCTTGTTTAAGCCGTGGCACAATTCTGGCGAATTCCTGGTACATTTTGGTTGATTCTGAATCAGGAGCGGAAATAATTAAAGGCGTTCTGGCTTCGTCAATTAGAATTGAATCTACTTCGTCAATTATGGCGAAATGATGAATACTTTTTGCGTCAGTTTCGCGTTTTTGTTTCGCGTCTATTTCGCGCGCCTGAACCATTTGGTTCAGACCATAAGCCATATTATCTCTTAAATAATCAAACCCAAACTCGTTATTCGTCCCGTAAGTAATATCAGCATCGTAAGCTTCCTTCCTGGAACAAGGCCTAATATAGCTTTCTGTGATTTTGAATCCGCCGACAATATCTCGTTTCTTATCCCGGTCGTCAGTTTTAAGTTTTGAGTTGTGGTTTTGAATTTTGAGATTTGAGTTTTGAGTTTCTCGTCCATATTCAGGATCATAAATGTATGCCGCTTCATGAACAATACATCCCACTGATAACCCAAGCAAATGGTATATCTGCCCCATCCAGACCACATCTCTTTTCGCCAAATAATCATTAACCGTAATAATATGAACGCCTTGTTTGGTCAAAGCGTTTAGATAAACCGGTAAAGTAGCGGCTAAAGTTTTTCCTTCACCTGTTTTCATTTCAGCAATTTTGCCCTGGTGCAAAACAATGCCGCCAACCAGCTGAACATCAAAATGCCGTTGATTAAGAGTTCTTTTAGCCGCTTCTCTAACTAAGGCAAATGCTTCGGGTAGAATATCGTCTAAGGTCTTGCCTTTTTTAAGCTGTTCCTTAAGCTCAATACTTTTTTGCGTCAGCTTTTCATCAGAAAAAACCTCGAACTTTGGTTCAAGCGAGTTAATTTGAACAACCAATGGCTGGAGATTTAGTAGATATTTTTCATTGGCATCGCCGAAAATTTTATCAAGTATTGACATTAAGTTTCTTTGCTAAATACTTTGGCAAAACAGCTGAAGAAAAATGAATTTCCGGATTATAGTATTCTAAATCTAAATTTAATTTTTTATATCTCTGCTTGATGTTTTTATAGTTCGGCTTTTGGGATACGGATTTTAATGCCAAAATAAAAATGTATTCGCTTGAACATTGCAGAGAAGGAATACAGGCCTGATGAATTTTAACTTCAAAAAAGATTTTTTTCAACTTATTATAAATGCTTTTTACGCGAAGAAATTGCTCAAAAATACAGCCGCTCTGAATAATTAAAACTCCGTTTTCAGCAAGGGCTCTGGAAACATCTTGATAAAATTTCCCATGAAAAAACCCTATTGACAGCCCTGAAGGGTCGGTAGAATCAAGAATTATTATGTCAAAAAAGTTTTTATATTTTTTAGTAAACTTTATTCCATCCTCAATAAATATCTTTGCTCTCTTGTTCTTGAAAGCTCCTTTTGAAACAAATGGCAGATATTTTTTTGAAATTTCAATTACTTTTTTATCAATATCTACTACACACGCTTCTTCAATCGGATGCTTTAAGACCTCTCTTAACGCTCCTCCGTCGCCACCGCCAATAATTAAAACTTTTTTCGGATTTTGATGAGAGAACATTGCCAAATGAACAAGCATTTCATGATAAATAAATTCGTCTATCTGCGATAATTGAACAACTCCGTCCAAAACTAACATTCGGCCAAAAACTAAAGTGTCAAAAACTTCTATTTTTTGATAAGATGATTTTCCGGAATATATTTTCTTTTTTATCTTTATGCTAGTCCTTGATTCGTCAAGAATTTCGGGAATAGTTTTTTCAAAAAACCATTGATCTCTCATAGCAATATCCCTCTTTTTATTTCTTTTATCTTTACTTTAGTAGGCTGGAATTTCTTTTTTAAGTAATCAAGGGCTTTATAGGGAAAAGTTTTCCCGCCACAAGTGAAAATATCAATTGCTACATAGTTCCATTCAGGCCAAGCATGAATAGCTAAATGGCTTTCAGCAAGCAAAACAACCCCGGTTATTCCCTGAGGTTGAAATTTATGAATAGCTATTTTTAAAGGAACATTTTTAGCTTTCTTTGCCGCTATAATTAAAATATTCTCAATTTCTTTTGAGTTCTCAATAATTTTCCCATTCCAAAATTCGGCAAGCAAATGAATACCGGCATGTTTTGATATTTGTTTTTCTTTGACCCATTGAATGGATCTCTTTGTTTTTTTGGTCATATTTTTTCAATCGCCTTATCTTTATCCTGTTAAATGTTTACGAAGTAAATTTAACAGGTCTTAAAAAACAAAGAGTGAACAAAAAAAGCGATTACATTAGTATAACAAGTCTGCGAAAAAAAACAACCCCCCACCAGAACATGTTCTGGTGGGGAGAAGAAAAGAAAAAATTTTATTTCTTCTTTTTTGCTTTCTTTTTCTTTACCATGAAAATTTTATTATTCTTAAAAGATTCAGCAAATAGTCGACCTCTATTCGCAAAAAACATTTCTTGTTTGGTTTTTCATTTTAGGAGAGTTTGTCAACCCCGTTAGAAATCAACTTATCCACAGGTAAACTATTTTTAAATTATTATTTAATAATCAAGGAAATTTCTAACAAAATCAAGTGTGGAAAACTATAAAAGCTCAATTTCAGTTTCTAAAATTATTCCAAATTTCTTTTTTACTTTTTCTTTTATTAATTTTATTAATTCTTTTACATCTTTTGCTTTTGCGCCCCCCAAATTAACAATAAAGTTGCTATGCTTCTCGGAAATCTGCGCTTTGTTAATTTTTTTTCCTTTCAAACCGCATTTTTCAATAAGGTAGCCAGCGGGAATGATATTATTTTTGATTATTGTTTTTATATTTTTATCTTTTTTAATTTTACTTTGTAATTTTTCATTTGGTATTTGGTATTTGGTATTTTTAAATATACTGCCAGCCGAAGGAAAATTTAATGGCTGAGTTTTTTTTCGCTGCTCCAAATTTTTTTTAATTTTGTTTTTTATTTCTTCCCTGCCCTCCTTTTTAAGTTGAATCATTAACGAAAGAATAATTAGATTTGGTTTTTTCTTGAAGACGCTCTCTCTATAACTAAATTTACAATCCTTGTTTTTAAAAAATTTAATTTTTTCTGTTTCTGCGTCAAAAACCTCAACAGTTTCAACCACATCTTTCATTGATTTACCAAAAGAACCAGCATTCCCTCTAATCGCCCCTCCAACACTTCCCGGAATTCCCGCTGCCCATTCCAAACCCATCAGCGATTTCTCTAAAGATATTTTTAGCAAATCACTTAATCTAACCCCTGATTCAACATAAATAGTTTTAAGTTTTAAGTTGTGGTTTTGAACTTTGAGTTTTGAGTTTTGAGTTTTGATAACTAAACCTTCATATCCTTTATCAGCCGCCAATACATTGCTCCCTCCTCCCAAAATAAAAAATGGCAATTTATATTTTTTTGCCATTAAAATCGCCTCTACTAAATCTTTTTTTGTTTTCGCCGCAAAAAAATACTTGGCCGGTCCGCCGATGCGAAAAGTAGTGTCTTTTTTTAATAAAATGTTTCTTTTAACGCCTGGCAATAGTTTTGCGATATTCATTTTAACTACTCAAATTTTGCGACAGCAAAATTTATGGGCCGGAAGAGTTAACTCCAATACTAAGTCTTTAGTGAGTGCTATCCTCCCGACCCAATTATATTATATTCAAAAATAAAAAAAACAGCAAGCTTTGCTCGAGAAAAGCCTGCTGTCGACTTAGTAAGAGCTCCTTTCGGAACACTCACTTCCAC
>BBPD01003021.1_pt1 | contig 14984 bp, 11 predicted proteins | sample 1344911 | NCBI WGS metagenome assembly BBPD01 (sample SAMD00019088, study PRJDB2971) | groundwater metagenome | biome: freshwater biome; feature: mineral spring; material: ground water | place: USA: CA, Sonoma | collected 2011-09 | depth surface m
GCATTATTGCTAAACAACCAGCTGAAAGTGGTAAAGCTATCATTCTTTCCGCAATGGTAGAGACTTACGCAGTTATCGGTCTTCTAGCAACTATTCTTATGATTAACGGAATAAATCTAGGATAACCAGTTTTATTAATCCGGCCGAATTATATTGGGCCGGACCATTAAGATTAATTATTTAAAATGGCATTAGAAGATATCATCAAAAAAATAGAAGTTGAGGCAGAAGAAAAGGTGAAAGAGATAGAGGCCGAAACAAAAAAAGCTATTTCTCATATAGAAGAGAAAGGAGTTCGTGAGTTGGATCGAAAGAAAAAAGAGATTTTAGCTGAAGCTGAAAAACAAAAAAAGTCTATTATTGAAAAGGCTCGCTTTGATTTTAAAGGAGAAACCAAGGATAAGATTACAGAGAGAAAGCTAAAGGTCATAGACGATGTTTATTTAAAAGTTTTCGGCGAACTTTCTAATCTTAAAAAAGAAGATTATTTGAAATTATTAGACAAGTTTTGGTCAAAAATTTCAGACAAGAGTGGTCTTGAAATTTTTATTGCTGATAAACGAGAGAATGAGACAAGCGAATTTTTCCAAGGAAAGGGAGTGCAAATTGCTGGAACAGTTAATTCTCAAGGTGGATTTATTGCTAAAACCAGTAAATTAGAGGTAGACAATACTTTTGAATCAATAATAAATAATTTTAAAAAAGAAGTTGATATGGAAGTAGTTAAAATATTGTTCAATTCCTAATTATGTCTTATCCTTTTGCATCAGGTAAAATAAGGGTTTTAGAGAAAAGTCTTCCAGACAAGGTAGACATTGATCGTATGGTTGATGCCGAGAGCGCTGAAAAATCCTTTCAAGTATTTAATGATACTGACCTTTCGGATAATCTTTTAAATATTCAACCTCATGATTTTGAGAAAGCAATCTATGCAGATATGATTCAAATGCGCGACTTCGCAAAACAAGTATCTCCCGATCCAAAGCTGTTCGAATTCCTTTTTATAAAGAATGATTTTCATAATATAAAAGTATTATTAAAATCAAAAATGGAAGGTAAGAGTGATTATCAAGAAAAAATTATTCCCTTTGGCGTGTTTGAGGCAAAAGATATTGAGAACTATATTATGAACGAAGACCGAAAGTCATTAGCTAGCGAATTATTTACCAAGTCATTAGATAAGATAATGAAAGCTCCTTCCTTAGATAAAGTAGATCCAATCTGCGATAAAGAATATTTCAATACATTGATTGGTTATACAAAGAAAATAAAAAGTAATTTTATAACCCAGCTCCTTATTTCAGAGATTGATTTTTCAAACTTAAGATTAGCATTGAGGGTAAAAGATAATATTAAAGATTTACATATATCGGGAGGAAATATTTCTAGTAAAAAATTAGCCGAATTACAGGAAGGAAAAGATGATAAGGTTGTTGAATATCTTAAATCAAAGCTAACCAGATCTGAATTAAAAATATTTGAAAATTATTTTGCTGAACGAAAATTATGGCAATTTGAGAAAGCAGTCGATGATGTTTTATTAGCTCATTTAAAAGAAGCTAGAAAAATATCATTTGGACCAGAAGTTATTGTTGCTTATATCAAAGCCAAGGAAATTGCTTTTCGTAATATTAGATTGATAATGACCGCAAGACTTAACGGAGTAGAACCGATTATCATAAAAGAAAGAATAAGAAACGTTTTTTAATTATGAAAATAGCTATTATCGGAAATCCAGAAACAATTAAAGGATTTAAATCATTGGGCATTGACCTTCTTGGAGTAAGAAATAAAGAGGAAGCAGAGAAATCTTTCCTTTCAGTTTATTCTAGCGATGAATATGCCCTACTTCTTTTAACTGAAGATTGGTTTACTGAATTGAGAGATCAGATAAAAGAATTTGAAGAAAAACCATTACCGGCCCTTATGATGATCCCCGGTATTGGAAGTAAAAAATCGATTGCTGAGCAAGAACTTAGGCAAATGATTGAAAGGGCTGTGGGATCCGATATATTTTCTGAAAAATAATCAATATATATTAATATGGAGGAAACAAAAGAAAAAAAAGGAATAATCGTTAAGGTTTCAGGACCTCTAGTTGTTGCTCGAGGAATGAATGAAGCTAAAATGTACGATGTGGTCAAGGTTGGTGATGAAAAACTTGTTGGAGAAATAATTGAGCTTAAAGATGATCAAGCATCTATTCAGGTTTATGAAAATACTTCAGGTGTTGGTCCAGGAGAACCAGTATTTTTAACCAAGAAACCCATCTCAGTAGAGCTTGGACCGGGACTAATTGAGTCTATCTACGACGGCATACAAAGGCCATTAAGTTTGCTTTACAAGGAAAGTGGTGATTATATCGCCCGAGGAGTTGAAGTTCCAGGTATCGATCGTGAGAAGAAATGGAGTTTTAAACCCAATGTTAATATTGGAGATATTGTTAGTGGGGGAGATATTCTTGGTGAAGTGGAGGAAACAGTTTTAGTTCCTCATAAAATAATGGTACCTCCTTTTGTAAAAGGAGAGGTAGTTGATATAAAAGAGGGAAGTTTTACTGTAGAAGAAACAGTGGCTACGATAAAAACTGAAAAAGGAGAGAAAAATATTCCAATGATTCAGATTTGGCCTATTCGTGAACCTAGACCAATAAAAGAAAAAATTAAACCAGACCAGCTCCTTATTACCGGACAAAGAGTAATCGATGCTTTTTTTCCAGTTGCTAAAGGTGGTACAGCTTGTGTTCCCGGACCCTTTGGTAGTGGAAAAACTGTAGTTCAACACCAATTAGCTAAATGGGCCGATGCTGACATTATAGTATTTATCGGATGCGGAGAAAGAGGAAATGAGATGACCGATGTTTTACAAGAATTCCCTGAACTTAAAGATCCGCGTACTGGAGAATCTTTAATGAAAAGAACAATCTTGATTGCTAATACTTCAAATATGCCTGTAGCTGCTCGTGAAGCTTCTATTTATACCGGCATAACAATTGCAGAATATTTTAGAGATATGGGATACAAGGTAGCTTTAATGGCTGACTCAACATCACGTTGGGCAGAAGCTATGAGAGAAATATCAGGACGTCTTGAAGAGATGCCTGGTGAAGAAGGTTATCCAGCATATCTTGGATCTAGGACCGCAGCTTTTTATGAAAGAGCGGGAAGAGTCATTTGTCTTGGAGATAAATCTAATCGTGAAGGTTCGCTTACTGTGATTGGAGCAGTTTCACCTCCAGGAGGAGATCTTTCAGAACCAGTTACCCAAAACACGCTCAGAGTTGTGAAGGTTTTTTGGGGATTAGATAGTAAGCTTGCATATGCAAGACACTTCCCTGCTATTAACTGGCTAACAAGTTATTCCCTTTATTCTGATGATCTTAATAATTTTATGAAGAAAGAAGCTGGAGAAGAATGGCCTGAAATGCGTGCTACTGCCATGAGATTACTTCAAAAAGAAGATGAATTAAAATCAATCGTTCAATTAGTCGGCGTTGATGCGCTTTCACCAAAAGAACAATTAATTTTAGCGACCACTCAGTCTATTAGAGAAGACTTCTTGCATCAAAATGCTTTTGATGATGTTGATACTTACACTAGTCTTACAAAAATGTTTTGGATGCTAAAGGTCATTTTAGAATTGCATGAAAGGTCAATTTCGTTATTAGACAGCGGAAGGCCATTGAAAGATGTTATTGGTCTTCCGGTAAGAGAAGGAATTGGAAAGATCAAATTTATTCCCGAGAGTGAAATTGATAAATTCAAGGAGATCATTAACGAGATTAAAGAATCAACAAATAACCAATAAGTCAAATGATCAAAGAATACAAAACATTAAAAGAAGTTGCCGGTCCTATTCTTATCATAGATAAGGTCAGCGACGTAAAATATGAAGAGCTAGTTGAGGTAGAATTAGCAGATGGCTCAATAAGAAGGGGTAGAGTTCTTGAAATTACTGATACCCAAGCGGTTGTTCAAATGTTTGAGGATACTCGTGGTATTAACCTAGAGTCTGGAAAAGCCCGGTTTATAGGTAAGACTATGGAAATCGGTGTTTCTACCGATATGTTGGGAAGGGTTTTTAATGGTTCAGGAAAACCAAAGGATGGACGCCCAGAGATTGTGCCAGAAAAAAGAATGGACATTAATGGTATTCCTTTAAATCCTTATGCTAGAGATTATCCTAATGATTTTATTCAAACTGGAATTTCAACGATTGATGGATTGAATACCTTAGTTAGAGGACAAAAACTTCCTATCTTCTCAGGAGCTGGTCTCCCGCATTCAGATATTGCTGCACAAATCGCTCGTCAAGCAAAGGTAAAAAGTGAAGAAGGTTCATCTGAAAAGAATCCGTTTGTTGTTATCTTTGGGGCTATGGGTATTACTTTTGAAGAAGCTAATTTCTTCATCGAAGAATTTAAAAAAACTGGTGCAATTGAAAGAGCTGTTCTTTTTTTAAACTTAGCAAATGATCCAGTAGTGGAACGTATTACTTTACCTCGTTTGGCATTAACCACTGCTGAATATTTAGCCTTTGAGAAAGACATGCATGTTTTGGTTATCTTAACTGACATCACTAACTATTGTGAAGCTTTGCGTGAAATTGGAGCAGCAAGAAAAGAAATTCCTGGAAGGAGAGGTTATCCTGGATATCTCTATACTGACCTTTCAACTCTTTATGAAAGAGCTGGAAGAGTTAAAGGAAAAAAAGGATCAATCACTCAAATACCAATCCTTACCATGCCTGAAGATGATAAAACTCATCCGATTCCAGACCTAACCGGATATATTACTGAAGGACAGATTATGCTTTCTCGTGAACTTTATCGACAAGGAATTCAAACTTGTGTAGATGTTTTACCATCTCTATCAAGGTTGAAGGATAAGGGTATTGGAGAAGGAAAAACAAGAGAAGATCATTCAAGCGTTCTTAATCAACTTTTTGCTGCTTATGCTCGTGGAAAAGAAGTTAGGGAATTGGCGGTGATTTTAGGAGAAGCAGCTCTTTCAGCTGTTGATAAAAATTATCTTGAATTTGCCAATAGCTTTGAAGAAAAGTTTGTAAAGCAAGGAAGAGATGAAGATCGCTCCATCGAAGAAACCCTTACTATCGGTTGGGATCTTTTATCAATCTTGCCTAAATCTGAATTGAAAAGAGTAAAGGACGAACATATTAAAAAATATTTGTCTACTAAATAATTATGTCAAAGCTCGCAGTCAATCCAACACGAATGGAGATGCTTAAGCTTAAGAAAAGGCTTAAGACAGCAGAGCAAGGACACAAACTTCTTAAAGACAAGAGAGATGGTTTAATGAAAGAATTTATTCAAATCATTAAAGAGGCTCGACAGATTAGAAGAGAAATAGAGCCAGAGCTTCAAAGAGCTTTTGAGGGATTTCTTTTTGCTTCTGCTTCAGCTTCTCCTTGGAAAATAGAAGAAGCATTACTAGTGCCAAGAAAAAAGATAAGCCTAGAAGCGGACACAAAGAATGTTATGGGAGTAAACATTCCAATTTTTGATTACAAAGAAGAAGATATTCCTGTTGCCTATTCTTTGACTCAAACTCCATCAGACCTTGATGAGGCGACTGAAACTTTCTCCAGTGTTTTAAGGAAAATGGTTAACCTAGCTCAGATTGAACATTCAGCGAAATTACTTGCTTTTGAAATTGAAAAAACTAGACGTCGTGTTAACGCTCTAGAATATGTTTTTATACCGGATATAAAAGAGACGATAAAATACATCGAATCAAAACTTACCGAGCAAGAACGAAGTGTTTTAATCACACTGATGAAGGTTAAAAAACAAATGACAGCTTAGATTATATAACGGCTCTTAGGAGCCTTTTTTTATATCCAAGAGATTAATAACTTTCTTTCGATCAGCTGCCCAGAGAAAGGTTGATAGTCTGGGACCCGTATCTTTTCCGATTAGGAGATTATAGACATCTTTAAAGAAAGCCCTCTGAAGGGGAGCATTTTCTTTAATAGATAGCTCTTCCTTTTTTGGGATAGCATAAACTATTGTATCTAATTCTTTTATTGAAAGGTCTTCCTTTTCTTTCAATGATTCCATTAAAGAATTTACCTGTTCTTTTTGCTCAGGATTCATTTGATTAACATAAACAAAATTAATTTGATCTAGGATTCTTATTACTTGATCATTATTGTATTTTTCTAACCAGTTCTTGGCTTTTTCAATTCTTTCATCAATTGATTTGGGATCGTAGTTGAGTTCCATACCTTTAAGGATATGACTCAATTTATTTTTATCCCACTGTACAATTTGACCAAAGGCAACCGCCTGTCGAAAAGGAATATTTGGTAGTCTATCTTCTTGATAAACACCAGAAAGATTCAACGCGAATTTTCCTGAATTTTCGAGTGTCCCCTCGTTCAGTTTTAAAATATCATTATCAAACTCACTGTATTGTTTGTATATTTCGCTACCGAAAGAAAGTTCAAAGGTTTGGTTTGGTATTCTTCTGAAATAAGTCCATTTAAGTAGTTCTGGGGTATATATTTCAAGAAGATCATCAGGGGAAATAACATTACCCTTAGATCCGGACATTTTACTGCCCAACCCTTGTATTCCAACGAATAGATATTCTTGAAATAAGGGGGGAGTGATATCGAATATATCTTTAGCGATATTTTTGGATACATCGTAGCTTCCTCCAGGAGCTGCATGATCTGCTCCGCCTGGCTCAAAGTTAACTTCTTCTTCTTTCCATCGCATAGCCCAATCAACTTTCCAGGATAATTTTACGATTCTTTTTTTTCTTATATCAATAGTTTCGGTCTTTCCACTATCAAAGCATTTATAAGTTATCGTTGAGTTGCCGTCATAATCAATAACTTTTGTGTTATCCTTTCCGGTAAATTGAGAATAGACTGAAATAGGATAATATTCATTTTTATATTTTTCAGGATCAATATTTTTATTAGCTTTTCCCTTTTCACTCATAAAAGATAAGAGAATATCGGCTAATTCTTTTCTTTTTCGAAGAGCATGAATAATGAGATCATCATATCTTCCAGAATTGTATTCTTTTGTTTGATATCGGTAGTCTAATTCAATTCCAACAGCTTCCATGGCTTTCTCAAATTTCTTTTCAAATTTTTCAGCGTAAGAAGAATAGTTTCCATTAGGAGAAGGAATAGCTGATAACGACGTACCAATATATTCTTCAAAAGAGGGGTCAATGCCATGGGGGACTTTTCTAAGTCTATCATAATCATCCCAAGAGAAAATTAGGCGAACTTTTTTACCTTTCTTTTTAAGAGCTTCGGCCACAGCATAGGCGGTTGCCACATCTCTAAAATTTCCAAAATGAACTACACCTGAGGGGCTTATGCCTGCTGCACAGGTATAGGTATCGTTATTGGGAAATCGTTCAATTACTTGATCAGCTATTTTTTCTGACCAATGTTGATTATGATTTGTCATAAGTTACTTTTATCAAAAAAAGAACCTTATGGCAATGAAAAAAGCCCCATAATTTAATATGAGGCTTTTGAATCTTGAGAAGGATAGTAGAGATCCTGACGTTTTTTCATTCCTCGTTTTTGTTCTTTCCAGATGGTCGTTCTTCCTTTTCTTAAAAGCTTTGCTATTTCCTTCTTCTTTGTCTTGGTTCTTAGCAGAACAGATAGCTGATTTTTCTGTTCTAGTGTAAAATGTTTGTAGGACATGTTGTTTGTTGGTTAATTAATGATGTCTCATTAATTATTTTACCCGAAAACACATGCTCTTTTAATTTATTTTGATGTTTCACTTCGGAGTAGAATGTACCGAGATTGATTTTTCGGTATAATAGGGTATAGTATATAAAAGTTTCAAATGAACCCCCCGTAGTAGATAAATCGGGGAGATTTTTTATGTTTAAATTAGTATCAAAATTTAATCCTGCAGGTGATCAGCCTAAAACTATTAAGGCCTTGAATAAAGGTTTAGAAAAAAATTATAGATTCCAGACTCTTTTGGGTGTGACTGGATCAGGAAAGACATTTGTAGTTTCGAATATAATTTCTAATTTTCAAAAACCAACCTTGGTCATTGCTCCGAACAAAGTTTTGGCAGCTCAGCTTTATAGGGAATATAAGTCTTTTTTCCCAAACAATAAAGTTTGCTACTTTGTTTCTTATTACGATTACTATCAACCAGAAGCCTACATTCCTTCTAGTGATACTTATATTGGAAAAGAATCAATGATCAATGAAGACATTGATAGATTAAGACATGATACGACATCTTCTCTTATGACGCGAAAAGACGTAATCGTTGTAGCTTCAGTTTCTTGTATATATAACTTGGGAGTACCAGTTAATTATTTTAGCTCAGCAATCTATTTAGAAAAGGGAAAAATTATAACCAGGAGTGATTTAATTTCTGAGTTAATAAAAATAAACTTTACAAGAACCAATGTAGATCTAAAGAGGGGTGACTTTAGATTGAGAGGTGATACTTTTGAAATAAGACCAGCTTCTGGAGAAGTGCTTTATAAGGTTATCTTAAAAGATCAAAAAATTGAAGAATTATCAGTAATAGATGAAATGACTAGAAAAGTACTATATGACCTAAACGAGGCCGTTATTTTTCCTCCTAAGCATTTTATTTCTAGTGAGCCAGAAACAGAGGAAGCAATTAAAAATATAGAAAGTGAACTTAAAGAAAGGGTTGATTTCTTGAAAGAGAAAGGAAAGTGGTTAGAAGCTGAAAGGTTAGATAAAAAGGCAAGAAATGATTTAGCTATGATGAAAATAGTTGGTTATTGCCATGGAATAGAAAACTATTCAAGACATTTAACCGGTAAGCTTCCGGGAGAACCACCAGAGTCATTGCTTTCATATTTTCCTTACAAAGACGGAAAACCGGATTTTTTAACCGTAATAGATGAATCACATATTGCAGTTCCACAGATAAGGGGAATGTATGAGGGAGATAAAGCTAGAAAGAAGACTTTAATTGAGCATGGTTTTAGGCTTCCGTCTGCATTAGATAATCGACCACTTAGATTCGACGAATTTCTTAAAAGAGTTGGTCCGGTAATATTTACCTCTGCAACTCCATCATCTTTTGAGGTAAGTAATTCAGAACAAGTTGTCGAACAAATCATAAGACCAACCTTTTTGGTTGACCCTGAGATTGAGATAAGATCAGTTTTTGATGTTAAAAACAATAAGAGTCAGATTGATGATTTAGTTTCAGAAGCCCAAAAAATGACTGAAGGGAGAATAATTGTTAATACTTTAACTAAGAAGATGGCTGAAGAATTAAATGAATTCTTGAACAACAAGGGTATTAAATCTAACTTCATGCATTCAGAAACTAAAACGTTAGAGCGAGCAAAAATTTTAACTGAATTCAGAAGGGGAACTTTCAATGTTTTAGTTGGAGTTAACTTACTACGAGAAGGGTTAGATCTTCCCGAAGTTTCTTTAGTCTTTATTCTAGACGGAGATAGGGAAGGATTTCTAAGAAGTAGGACCAGCTTGATTCAGTTAATGGGTAGAGCAGCTAGAAACTTAGACGGTAAAGTTATAATTTATGCAGACTCTATGACCGGTTCGATAAAAGAGGGTATTGATGAAGCAAAAAGAAGAAGGAAAATTCAACTGGAATATAATAAGAAGAATAATACAAAACCTACGGGTATTCAAAAAGATATTATATCATTTATAGATTTAGAAAAATGAAAGAAATAAAAATAAAGGGCGCAAGAACCCATAATTTAAAAAATATCAGCATTAATATACCAAAAGATAAGTTAGTTGTTTTTACTGGTGTTTCTGGTAGTGGTAAGTCTAGTCTAGCTTTTGATACTATCTTTGCTGAGGGGCAACGAAGGTATGTGGACTCACTTTCTCCCTATGCTCGGCAATTTATGGGTCAGATGGATAGGCCTGATGTTGATAGTATAGAAGGGTTATCCCCTGCCATTGCAATTAATCAAAAGGCTCTTTCTCATAATCCTCGATCAATAGTTGCAACTTTGACTGAGATATATGACTACATGAGAGTTCTTTGGGCCCGAATTGGTCAAGCATATTGTCCACTTTGTTCTAGGGAAATAAAAAAACTTACAATAGATGAAATATTCTCAATTATTATTGATAAGGCCAATGAGTTAAAAGTTGATCATATTACCATTCTTTCGCCTGTTGTAAGAGGAAGAAAGGGAGAATATTATCAATTGCTTTATGATTTTCTTCATAAGGGTTTTTCAAAAGCTCGAATCGATGGTGAAATGAAGTCTCTTCATGAAAGAGTGGTTTTATCGAGATATAAAACTCATGACATCGAAATAGTAATTGATCAGCTTTTATCTGATGAAAAAACCAGATTATTTGAAGCCTTAGAACAAGCATTAAATTATAGTGATGGATTAGTTAATATAATTTTTGGAGAAACAGAAAATGAACTATTACTTTCTTCTCGTTGGGCTTGTGCTCATGATGGGTTTTCTTTCGGTGAGATAGAGCCTCGTCTTTTTTCATTTAATAGTCCTTATGGTGCATGTGGAACTTGTCATGGAATTGGAAAAGAGAGTTTTTTCGCCGAAGAACCTTGTCCTTCATGTAATGGAAAAAGATTAAAAGATGAAGCTCTTTCTATCAAAATTAGAGGTCATAACATTTGGGATGTTGCGTCCTTAAGTATCGAGAAAGCAAGCGAATTGTTTTTATCCTTAGAACCTCTCTTAAATGAAAAAGAGAAAAAAGTTTCTGCAGGATTGGTAGTGGAAATATCATCGCGCTTAGAATTCTTACTTGAAGTGGGTCTTGATTATATATGCCTTAACCAGGAAGCGTCTACTCTTTCAAGGGGTGAAGCACAAAGAATTAGGCTTGCTAGTCAGATCGGATCAAAACTTTCCGGAACTTTGTATGTATTAGATGAGCCGACCATTGGTCTTCATGAAAGAGATAATGAGAAATTGATACAAACTCTAAAGAATTTAAGAAATCTTGGTAATACTGTAATAGTCGTTGAACACGACGAGCAAGTCATTAGAGCATCCGATTATTTAATTGACTTAGGTCCTGGAGCCGGTATCCAGGGAGGAAAAGTAATAGTCGCTGGGGATACTAATAAATTAATAAAAGATAAAACTAACAAATCTTTAACTTTAGATTATCTTAGGGGAGAAAAAGATATTGGAACACCTGGAAAGAGAACTAAAAGAACAGAGAGTCTTAAGATTATAGGTGCGCGATTGAATAATTTGAAAAATGTTGATGTAGAGATACCATTAAGAAAATTGGTTGCAATTAGTGGAGTTTCGGGTGGAGGAAAATCTAGTCTTTTAGAGGTTATATATAAAAATACAAATAATATGCTCCATGGGTTTAAAGATTCACTTGAAGATGTCTCAAGGGTTTTAGGGACCGAATATATTAATCGGGTAGTTGAGGTTGATCAAAGCCCAATTGGGCGAACTCCTCGATCTAATCCAGCAACCTACACAGGTCTTTTTACGCCAATTAGAGAGCTTTTTTCTAACCTTGAGGACTCAAGGAGGCGAGGGTACAACAAGAGTCATTTTTCTTTCAATGTAAAAGGTGGAAGGTGTGAAGCTTGTACTGGAGCTGGTTTTAATTTAATAGAAATGCATTTCTTGCCTCCAATTCTTGTTAGGTGTGAAGTTTGTAAGGGGAAGAGGTTTAATAGGGAAGTTTTAGAAGTAAAATATAATGATAAGAATATTTCTGATATTCTTAATATGAGTGTTGATGAAGCCTTAGATTTTTTCAAAGACATTTATTCAGTGGTTGAAAAGCTTAAGGTCTTAGAAGATATTGGATTAGGATACATTAAATTGGGTCAAAATGCTCCCACTCTTTCAGGAGGAGAGGCTCAGCGAGTAAAGCTTGCAAAGGAACTTTCAAATGCTTCAATAAAAACAGTTTATCTTTTAGATGAACCAACTACCGGGCTTCATTATCATGACATTAATCTTTTACTTAAAATAATTCAAAGACTTATTGATCGGGGAAATACCGTAGTTGTTATTGAGCATAATCTTCATTTAATAAGGTCATGTGATTGGGTAATTGATCTTGGGCCGGGAGGTGGAGAAAATGGTGGCAAGATAGTAGCTACCGGAACTCCTAAAGAAATATCTAATAATAAGAATTCGTTCACTGGAAAATTTTTAAAGAAAGTAATGTGAGAAAAATATTTGATGATATAAGAAAAGCTCCTAATAGTCCTGGCATATATGTCTTTCAGGATAAGAAAGGCGTTCCTTTGTATGTGGGAAGATCGGTTAATTTAAGAGAAAGACTAAAGAGCTACTTAAATCCAATCGATCCCAGAATTAAGGCTCTAAGAGATGAGAGCTATGATCTTAAGGTAGTAACCTATGAGACTATCCTAGAAACATTCATTGAAGAGGCTAGTTTAATCAAGAAATGTCAACCAAAGTACAACATTAAAGAAAAAGACGATAGGTCTTTTATTTACATATCAATTCCCAAAGAAAATTGGAGTTACCCAAGACTGATTAGGGGTAGATTAATTTTTAAAAATGACGGAGAAGTTTTCGGACCTTTTAGAAGTCTTCGAATTGCAAAATCAATACTTCTTATTTTAAGAAAAGTTTTTCCTTATAGTTCATGTAAGTTGGATTTAGGTAAGCCTTGTTTTCATCGTCAAATCGATCTCTGTCCAGGTAAGTGTACCGGAGAAATAACTAAAAACGAATACAATAGAATTATTAAATATTTAAGACTTTTTCTTGGTGGAGAGAAAGAGAAGTCAGTAAGATTTTTAAAAAAATATTATCCGAAAAGATTTCAGATATTAGAAATGATTGATGATTCTTTATTAATAGTAAATGAAGATAATTTGCCCTATTGGCCAAAGAAGATGAGAATAGAGGGTTATGATATATCTCATTTCGCAGGCAAAGAAACAGTTGGATCTATGGTAGTATTCAAAGATGGAGAGCCAGATAAAAAAGAGTATCGTCTTTTTAAAATAAGGGGTGATTTTCATGGTGATGATATCGGAGCCCTTAGGGAAGTTTTTGAAAGAAGAATTAAGCATTCTGAATGGAAAATGCCAGATCTTATTTTAGTTGATGGAGGAAAGGCTCAAGTTAATGTTTTTGATAAAATTCTTTTAGAGAATAAGATTAAAATACCAGTTTTAGGTATTGCAAAAAATAGTGGAGATAAACTGGTGTTGGGCAAATACTTAAAAGAAAACAATACTTCATTAGAAACACTAATCTTGATAAGAGATGAAGCACATAGGTTTTCTAACTCCCTTCGTAAGAAGATTTATAGAAAAAAGATGCTTAGATAACGATTTGATTTTATTGATATTTAAGTTATAATTCCTTGGGTAATAAGAACAGATAGGTCTTGTGAAGGTCATAGTGGGGGATATTTTTCATACAAACTAAGCTGAAATATGATTTTAGTTTCGACATTCTTTCATTTTAAAGAAAAATATTGGAAGGCAGTTTTTTATGTAATATTAAAAGCAATAAAGAAATTATGATAGATGATGATAAAAAACTTTTTGAGAATCCGATATCAATCTCAAATTACATAGATCTTCTCAATCAGGTCCTCAAGAAAATGAGGGTTAAACTTATTGGAGAGGTAACCCAATTAAAATTTCACATCCCAAGTGGACATGTTTATTTCACTCTTAAAGATAAGGATAATGGTAGTATTATTAATTGTGTTATTTGGAAATCAGTCTATCAAATGTGTGGAGTCAAGTTAAAGGAAGGAATGGAGGTGGTTATTTTAGGAAGTGCTGACATCTATCCTGTAAGGGGATCTCTTACGTTTAAGGCAGAAACTGTAGAGCTAGTTGGAGAGGGGGCTCTTAAGAAAGCCTATGACGAGTTAAAGAAAAAACTATCCGAAGAAGGTATTTTTGATTTAGAGAAGAAAAGGCCAATACCTGAATATCCTCAAAAAATAGGGGTAATAACTTCAATTCACGGAGGTACGGTTATTCATGATTTTACTAGTAATTTAGGAAAATTCGGTTTTAAAATAAAAGCGATGAATTCAAAAGTTGAGGGACAGGAGGCAGTGAAGGAGCTCATTAATTGCATAAGATCATTTAAGAAAAAAGATATAGATGTTTTAGTTATTATAAGAGGTGGGGGATCACTAGAATCACTAATGGCCTTTGATAACGAAATGTTAGTTCGAGAAATAAGTTCTTTTCCTGTTCCGGTGATTGCAGGAATAGGTCATCATAAAGACGTGACACTATCTTCACTGGCTGCTGATGCGATGGAATCAACGCCAACTGCTACTGCTCATATTTTAAATAAATCCTGGGAGAGAGCTATATATAAAGTTGATAGATTTCAAAGCCAGATATTACAATCTTATTCCAACGATTTAATAAAGGGGAATAAAACAATTAATCGATCAACTGATAAAATAATGCAGTTTTTTAGATCAATTTTTGATGACTATAAGAAAATAGAAGAAAAAATTAAGAGAAATGTTTTTAGAATGAAAGATCTAATTATTCAAGAAAGGAGAAATATAGACAATTTCAATTCATCTTTAATTAGAGGTTTCTTGTTTCTTAAAGATAAAACTGATAAGAATATATCTGAGCTAGAAAAGACTGTTAACCATAATAGCCCTGAAAGGCAGTTAAAATTAGGCTATAGTATAGCTAGATTTAATGGATCAATACTAAGAAGCGTTAAAGAATTAAATCTAGGCGACAATATAACTGTTGATTTATTAGATGGATCCATTGATTCAGAGGTTAAAAATAAAAAAGATAAAAAATAATTATGAGTAAAAAAAATATTAACGATAATTTAAAAAAACTATCTGAAATTGCAGAATGGTTTGATAACAGGGATGAAGTTGATGTAGAGGAGGGATTGAAAAAAGTAAAAGATGCAGTAGCTATCATAAAGGAAAGCAAAGAAAGACTAAAAGAGATAGAGAATGAGTTTGAAGAAATAAAAAACAGTATGGAT
>BBPD01000317.1_pt4 | contig 14911 bp, 13 predicted proteins | sample 1344911 | NCBI WGS metagenome assembly BBPD01 (sample SAMD00019088, study PRJDB2971) | groundwater metagenome | biome: freshwater biome; feature: mineral spring; material: ground water | place: USA: CA, Sonoma | collected 2011-09 | depth surface m
AAAGACGTATCGCTGTCTTTTTTCCCTGGCGCCAAAATTGGCGTGCTGGGCACCAACGGTTCCGGCAAGTCCACGCTGCTCAAGATCATGGCCGGTCTGGACAAGGAGATCGAGGGCGAGGCGATTCCCATGCCCGGCATCCGCATTGGCTATTTGCCGCAAGAGCCGCAGCTCGACCCAAACCAGAATGTGCGCGAAGCGGTCGAGGCCAGCATGGGCGCGCTGAGAGCAGCGCAAAAACGGCTTGACGAGGTGTATGCAGCCTACGCCGAAGAGGACGCCGACTTTGACGCGCTCGCTGCCGAGCAAGCGCAGTTGGAGGCCGTCATCGCCACCTCGGGCAGCGACGGCGAACACCAGTTGGAGATCGCTGCCGACGCGCTGCGGCTGCCGCCCTGGGACGCCAGGGTCGGCGTGCTCTCGGGTGGCGAGAAGCGCCGCGTCGCGTTGTGCTGCCTGCTGCTGTCCAAGCCCGACATGCTGCTGCTCGACGAACCGACCAACCACTTGGACGCTGAGAGCGTGGACTGGCTGGAGCAGTTTCTGGCCCGCTTCCCTGGCACCGTGGTCGCCATCACCCACGACCGTTATTTTCTGGATAACGCGGCCGAGTGGATTTTGGAGCTCGATCGCGGCCACGGCATTCCCTACAAGGGCAATTATTCGAGCTGGCTGGAGCAAAAAGAGGCCCGGCTGGCGCAGGAGCAGCGCGGCGAGGACGCGCGCGCCAAGGCGATGAAGAAGGAGTTGGAGTGGGTGCGCCAAAACCCCAAGGGCCGCCAGGCCAAGAGCAAGGCGCGGCTGGCTCGCTTTGAGGAATTGAGCGACGTTGAATACCAAAAGCGCAACGAGACCAACGAGATTTTCATTCCGGTGGCCGAACGTCTGGGCAACGAGGTGTTCGAGTTCAAAAACGTCTCGAAGAGCTTTGGCGACCGCTTGCTGATCGATAACCTGAGTTTCCAGATTCCAGCCGGCGCCATCGTCGGCATCATCGGCCCCAACGGCGCGGGCAAGTCCACCTTGTTCAAACTGATCTCGGGCAAGGAGCAGCCCGACAGTGGCGAGGTCAAGATCGGGCAGACGGTGAAAATGGCGTTCGTCGATCAAAGCCGCGAAGGCCTGGCGGGCGACAAGACGGTGTGGCAGGACATCTCCGGCGGCCTGGACACGATCACGGTGGGCAAGTTTCAAATGCCCAGCCGCGCTTACTGCGGGCGCTTCAACTTCTCTGGTGCCGACCAGCAAAAGCGCGTCGGCAGCCTCTCGGGCGGCGAGCGCGGCCGGCTGCACCTGGCCAAGACGCTGGCCGAAGGCGGCAACGTGTTGCTGCTCGATGAACCTTCGAACGACCTTGATGTGGAAACCCTGCGCGCGCTGGAAGAGGCTTTGCTGGAATTTGCCGGTTGCGCGCTCGTCATCAGCCACGACCGCTGGTTCCTGGACCGCATCGCCACCCACATTTTGGCCGCCGAGGGCGACAGCCAGTGGGTGTTTTTCAACGGCAACTACCAAGAGTACGAAGCCGACAAGAAAAAACGCCTGGGCGAAGAGGGCGCCAAGCCCAAGCGCATGCGGTTCAAGGCCTTGAAGTAAAACAACAATCGGCCCGCACGCCTGCGGGGCTTTCCCCCGGGGCACCCATTGGGCTGCTGGGGCCCTGGAGACCGACATGGAATTGACTGACGAAATCGTTTTGAACGACACCCGGCGCTGGATCGAGAAGGCCGTCATCGGCCTCAATCTGTGTCCGTTTGCGCGTTCGGTGTACGCGAAGAACCAGGTCCGCATCGTACTCAGCCGGGCGCGGCACTTGGATGCCTTTTTGGACGATCTGGACCGCGAACTGCTGTTGTTGGCGCGCACGCCGGCCGAGGAGATCGACACCACGCTGCTGGTTCACCCCAGCCTGTTTCCTGACTTCCTGGACTTCAACGACTTGCTGGACCTGGTCGACGAAGTTCTGGTCGAGCACGGACTCGAAGGCGATCTGCAAGTGGCCAGTTTTCACCCGCAATTCGTGTTTGAAGGCGTGGCTGCTGACGATATCAGCCATGCGACCAACCGCGCCCCCTACCCCACGCTGCACCTGCTGCGCGAAGCCAGCGTGGCGCGCGCCGTCGCCAGTGAAGGCGGCGACGCGCAGGCAATCGTCGAGCGCAATATCGAGACCCTGCGCCGCCTGGGCGCAGCCGGCTGGCAGGCGCTGCTGAAAAACGACTGAAAGTGCGGGTTTTTGCTGGCTTTGGCGCTTTTCCTGCCGTCTTTGCGCACAGATTATCTCGGATAATGCCTGCATCCACCCCGTTGGCGGCCCCAAAAAGAGCGAAGCGAGCGTGCGCATGCAGACCGATTCTTTTGATGCCTGCCTGAAGGAAGCCTTGGTGCAAACGCGCCAGTGGGTGCCGCGTTGGCTGGACCAATTGCACGCCACCTTGCTCGAACGCGAACGGGCGGTCGGTCATCTGCACGAACGGCAGATACTGTTGCAGGCTCGCGTGACGCTGGAGAGCCACCGCGAACTGATCGCCAGCCGTTTTCTGGCGGCTTTTTCAGAATCGATCGAGGGCGCTTTGCCGCAGCAAGGCCGTCCGGTGCGCCCTCTGGATGCGCTCAGCCTCGATGAGCTCGAGCTGATGGGGCACGAGCAGGTGCAAGAAACGGTTGAGTTCGCTCGGGTGCAGCAGCTCATCATGATGGCGGTTGACCTTGAACTGGTGGCCTTGAACGCTCGCATCAGCAGCGCCCGCGGGCTGCAGGGGGTGCGTTTGCAAGCCAATCCGCTGCGCCCGGAGCTGGTGATCGCGGCCCTGATGCGCGCGCTCAATGGCGTGCATGTCGACCCGGTGCTGCGTTCGCGCTGGCTGCAAACCGGTGCGCTGGCGCTGGGCAAGGAGTTGCAAGCCATGTATGCGCGTTTGAGCGCGCTGCTGGACGGCTGGGGTGTGGCACCGACGGGCTTCGTCGTGCCCCAGCTTGTCCAGAACCGCGCTGCCCATGCCTCATTGGCGGGCCTGGGTCCTGTTGCCCAAGCGGTGCCCAAACCGTCCTTGCCGGGCAACGAGGCCTTGCTGACGCTGGATCATTTGCATCAATTGCTGGTGGGTAATTTGCAGCCAGCCGTCGGCCCAGCCGGCGCAGCGGATCAAACCGATGCCAGCAGCACCATGGTGCGCGTGCTGGCGGCTGAGGTGGTCACACTGATGCTGCAGCGCATTGCCGACGACACCCGTTTGCTGGCGCCGCTGCGCGACCTGTTGCTGCAGATGAAGCCCGCCCTGCTGCAATTGGCCCGCAGCGAGCCGCGATTTTTTGCCGACCGGGACAACCCGGCGCGCCAGTTGCTCGATGCCATTACGGCACAAAGCCTGGCGTTCCCGAGCGAGGATAAACCAGGTTTCTCCCAGTTCGCCTCACAGGTGCAGCACATCTTGCGCACACTCCAGCAGCCGGGGGTCGATTTGCAACAGTGCTTTCCCGTCTTGCTGGCTGAGTTCAAGCGCTCGCTGGCCGAATCGGTCGAACCGGCCCAGTTGCAAGCACGCGGGCTGGCAGTGCAAACGCTGCTGCGCGTGGAGCAGCGCAATCTGCTGGCCGAACGGGTGGCGGCCGAATTTCGCGCCCGCAGCGACTATGCGCGTGCGCCCGGCGTGGTGCGACGCTTTCTGACCGGGCCCTGGGCGCAGGTGGTGGCGCAGGCGCGCATGAATGAAAACGATCCGGCGGCAAAGCCGGGGGCGCCGTTGCTGGCAACATCCACCGCGCTGCGCTACAGCGGCCTACTGAGCGATCTGCTGTGGTCGGCTCAGCTCCAGCAGGCCAGTCAGAACCGTCCGCGCCTGGTCAAGATCATCCCCGGCCTGCTGCGCACCCTGCGCGAAGGACTCGACGGCATCGACTACCCGCGCAAGCAGACCGAAATCTTTTTTCAGGCGCTGCTGGGCCTGCACGAAGCGGCCTACAAGACCCAGCGCATCGAGCGCGCGCCGGCAGAGGAATATCCCAGTCTCCAGCCCGAAGAAGAGCCCTGGATGCAGCGTGCAGAGGCACGCGACACCGGCTTCATGGAAGATGCGCCCGCCCCCGTGCAGCCGGTCTTTGCCGATACCCTGCCGATGCAGGGCGACTGGGTGGACATAAAGGTCGACCCGACGCCCGACAGCGCCACAGATGTGACGCGAGACCTGAAGGTGGGAACCTGGGTCGACATCTGGCAGCAAGGTCAGGCCCTGCGCTGCCAGATCAGTTGGGCCAGCCCGCACGGCACCATGTATTTATTCACCGGCTCCGGCGGGCGTTCGTTGTCGATGACCCGGCGTGGACTCAAACGCTTGTTGGCGCAAGACCGGCTGCGCGTGGTGGCCGAGCAAGGCGTGGTGGACGAGGCACTGGACGCGGTGGCGCGCCAGGCCTGGATCAACAGCGCAGCGGTGCAGCAACCCGGTGACCCGGGCTGATTTCGGCTGCGCGCCAGTTCAGCGAAAATACGACTGGTAGACGCGGCTGCTGCCGTCGGCAAGCACCAGCAGCACATCGTAGGGGTCGCGCCGGCCGGCGTATTCAGGGCCGTCCATGCCCGGGCTGCCCAGCGGCATGCCAGGCACCGCCAGACCTAGCGCCCGCGGTCGCTCTTGCAGCAGGCGGCGGATTTCGCGCGCGTTCACATGGCCTTCGATCACGTAGCCGGCAATCAGCCCGGTGTGGCACGAGGCGTACTGCTGCGGCAGGCCCAGGCGCTTGCGCACGGCGGCGTTGCCGCTGTCGAACACATGGAGCCGAAAACCGTCGCGCTGCAGGTACTCGATCCAATCTTTGCAACAGCCGCACTGCGGGTCTTTCCAGACTTGCAGCACCGGCAACAAGGGGCTCGCCGACGCGCTGGCTGCCCACACGGGAGCAATGGCCAGCGCCAGCTTGGCGCCGGCAACAAGAAAAAGGGATCGTCTTTGCATGCTGTGACCGGTGATCGGGATTGGCTTGTATTGTCCAGCAAAATGGGTGGGGCAAGCCAAGTGCAACAGCTTGCTGGCAAGCCGCCATAATCCGCGCATGAATGCTACTGTTTCGTCCCCCGCTGTCCTTGTCGCTTGGCCGCGTATTGCGGTCTACAGCGGCAGCTTCGATCCGCCGACCCTCGGGCATGAGGACGTGGCTCGGCGTGCTGCGCTTTTGTTTGACCAGGTCATCATCGCGGTGGCGCAGGCGCACCACAAAAAACCCCGCTTCAGTTTGTTGCAGCGCCTGGAGATGGTGAGCGAAGCGGCCACTCGTTTGCCGGGGCAGGTGCGGGTGTTGCCGTTTGACGGTCTGCTGGTCGATTTTTGCCGCCAGCAAGGCGCTTGTGCCGTGGTGCGCGGCATCCGCCATCCGAGCGATTTTGACTACGAGGCCCAACTGGCGGCCATGAACCGCAAGTTGCACCCGACGCTGGAGACCGTTTTTTTGCTGCCGCAGGCCGACTTGCAATGCATCTCCAGCACGCTGGTGCGCGAAATCTCCGCTCTCGGCGGCGACGTCTCTACCCTGGTCAACCCGGCGGTGGCGCGCTGCCTGGCGCCGCCGGTGTTGCAGGCATGAAGCGCTTGCGTCTGGCCGCCGAGTGGCGGGACCGTGTTGCGCACGGCAAGGCGCTGTGCTGTGCTTGCCAGCAGGGGGGCGCGGCATGGCTTTGATGATTACAGACGAATGCATCAATTGCGACGTTTGCGAGCCCGAGTGCCCGAACCAGGCCATTTATCTCGGCCCCGAAATTTATCAGATCGACCCCGCCAAATGCACCGAATGCGTGGGTCATTTCGACGCGCCGCAGTGCGTGCAGGTTTGTCCGGTGAGCTGCATACCGGTCGATCCGGGGCATGCCGAGAGCCAGGCCACGCTGTGGCAGAAATACCAGCGGCTGCAAAAGCAGGTGCAGACTCAGAGACTCTCAGCCTCTCAGGCTTCGTCGCTGGCCGCAGCGTCCGACAGCGGCGCTTGAGCGCTCGGCGTGACGGCGATTTGGGCCGGCCGCGGCGGCTTGGGCCGCGCGGGTTTGCTGGTGTGTATCAGTGCCGTGGCCTGTTCCATGTCACCCGCGAGCAACAGCGCCAGCGCTTTGAGGCTGCGCTCTTGCGCCTGCGCGATGGCGATGCGTTCGTCGGCGCTGGGTTTTTTGAGTACCCAGTTGACCACGTCATTGCGCTGGCCGGGGTGGCCAATGCCGACGCGCAGCCGCCAGTAGTCGGCGCTTGCGAGCTGGGCGTGGACGTCGCGCAGACCGTTGTGGCCGGCGTGGCCACCGCCGCGCTTGAGCTTGACCTCCCCGGGCGGCAGGTCAAGCTCGTCGTGCACCACCAGCACTTCTGGCGGTGTGATTTTGAAGAAGCGCGCCAACGACGCCACCGAACGGCCCGAGTGGTTCATGAAGGTTTGCGGCTTGAGCAGCCAGACGCTGTGGCCATCGAGACTGGCGCGCGCGACCAGTCCGGCGTGGCCGCGCTCCATCTGCAAGGGGGCCTTGAGCAGCCGCGCCGCTTCGTCCACCCACCAGAATCCGGCGTTGTGGCGCGTGTGTTCGTATTCGGGGCCGGGGTTTCCCAGCCCGGCGATAAGTCGGATCATGCGCGGGATTATCCTGGTCGAACGGTGGGTCGTGCCTGACCTTAATGCAAACGGCCCGCCAGGGCGGGCCGTTGCAGACAGCAAAACCGCAGTGGTCTTACTTTTTCTTCTTGGCCTTTTTGTCGCCGGCGGCGGGCGCAGCCACCGGGGCCACCACCACTTCGGCCACCGGCTCGATCACGCTGGCCACGGTCAGTTTGGAGCGCCCGTGCAGCACCAGCTTGATGTCCTTGTCCAGGACGATGTCGCTGGTGTGGACGGACGAGCCCTTGGTGACGGCGCCCAGGTCAACCGTGATGTGCTCGGGCAACTGGATTGCCAGACACTCGATTTCGACCTCGGTCAGCACGTGGTTGATGGTGCAGCGGTCGATTTTTACCGCCGGTGAATGCTCGGCGTTGACGAAGTGCAGCGGCACTTTCTTGTGCAGGCGGGTCTTTTCGTCCACGCGCTGGAAGTCCACGTGCAGCACCTGCGGCTTGTAGGGGTGGTACTGCACGTCGCGCAGCAGCACTTTTTCCAGCGTGCCGGCCAGCTCCATGTCTAGGATGCTGGCGTGGAAGCCCTCCTTTTTCAGCGCGTGCCACAGGGCGTTGTGATCGACCTCGATCATCGCCGCCGGGGTCTGGCCACCAAAAACGATACCGGGCGCGCGACCGGTGTTGCGCAGACGGCGGCTCGCACCCGTACCCTGCTTGGCGCGCTCAAAAGCGACAAATTGCATGATTTTCTCCATTGTGGGGGATTCCGCGACCAGAACGCCCCGGTTTTAAAAGAGCCAGCCCCATAGGTGGGGTGACCCGCTTTTTGTTGCTGCCAAGACCTGCTCAGAAAAGATGGTCCTGATCGGCAAACAAACTCATGACCGATTCGCCCGAGGCAATGCGCGCGATGGTTTCGGCCATCAGCGGCGCCACGCTGAGTTGACGAATCTTGGTGCAGGCCTGGGCGGTCTGCGACAGCGCAATGGTGTTGGTCACGACCACCTCGTCGAGTGCGCTGCCCTGGGCAATGCGCTCGATCGCCGGGCCAGAAAAAATGGCGTGCGTGCAGTAAGCGTAGACGTTTTTGGCGCCGCGCTCTTTGAGCACTTCTGCTGCCTTGAGCAAGGTGCCGGCGGTGTCAATCATGTCGTCCATGATGACGCAATTGCGTCCGTCGATGTCACCGATCACGTGCATCACCTCGGAGACGTTGGCTCTGGGGCGACGCTTGTCGATGATGGCCATGTCGCAGTCGAGCTGCTTGGCCAGTGCGCGCGCGCGCACCACGCCACCGACGTCGGGCGAGACCACCAGCAGGTCCGGATAGTTCTTGGTGCGCAGGTCGCCCAGCAACACCGGCGAGGCGTAGATGTTGTCGACCGGAATGTCAAAAAAGCCCTGAATCTGGTCGGCGTGCAGGTCCATGGTCAGCACGCGGTTGACGCCCACCGCTTGCAACATGTTGGCCACCACCTTGGCGGCAATCGGGACACGGGACGAGCGCGGGCGGCGGTCTTGGCGCGCGTAGCCGAAGTAGGGAATGACGGCCGAAATATTCACCGCCGAGGCGCGCTTGAGCGCATCGACCATGATGATGAGCTCCATCAGGTTCTCGTTCGTCGGCGCGCAGGTCGACTGGATCACGAACACCTGGCGCGCGCGCACGTTCTGGGTGATCTCGACCGAGACCTCACCGTCAGAGAATCGTCCAACGTTGGCAGAGCCGAGTTGCGTGCCCAGATGGCGGGCGATTTCGGCTGCCAGCAAGGGGTTGGCGTTGCCGGTAAAAAGCATGAAATCGGGGGCGTGAGCTTGCATGTGTTTCCGATCTGCAGCAACGGCGCGACTCAGGGCCGCCACACGGGCGCGCGCGAACAAGCAGGGGCCGGGGATGATTCAGAAAGAGTGGCAGGGGAGGAAGGATTCGAACCCTCGCATGCTGGAATCAAAATCCAGTGCCTTTACCAACTTGGCGACTCCCCTACGCAGGGCGCTGGCCAGACGAAAGCGTCTGGCTGGCAACCCGTGATAACCGCATAGCGCACATCGTTTTGCTAAACCGCGTGCAGCGGGTATTTTACCCGCAACACCAGTCGCGCAAAGGATGCGCATCCATATTGCTGCATTCGTGAACCGTCCAATTCGCCGGTGCATCCGTTGGCAGCGGCGCCGATTGAGCCAGCGCAAACACCGCCGTTCCCGAGCCGGTCATCCGCCCTTGCAGGCCGTGGCTTTGCAGCCAGTTCAGGCACTGAGCCATATCGGGGCACAAATGTTGTACCACCGCTTGCAAGTCGTTCTGTCCAAAGTTCAGAATGCTCTGAATTTGGCTGGGCGACTCGGGTTGTTCGTCGATTGCAGCAAAGCCTTGGATTCTAGCAGGCTTTGTGTCGCGCTTTAGGTCGGGCGCGCTGAAAATGTCTTTGGTGGACGCGCCCGTCGGCGGCTTGACGACCAGAAAGCGCGCGCAGGCCAGTTGGAGCGGGGTCAGTCGTTCGCCCACGCCTTCCACCCAGGCATTGTTCCCGCCAATGAAAAAGGGCAGATCGGCGCCGAGTTGCAAGCCCAGCGCAGCGAGTTGCTGGCGCGTCCAGCCCAAGCCCCAGAGCCGGTTGAGCGCCAGCAGGCAGGTGGCCGCGTCCGACGATCCGCCGCCCAGGCCGGCCTGGGCCGGCAGGTGTTTTTCCAGCCCGATGTGTACCCCCAGCGAGCAGCCGCTGGCTTGGCGCAGGGCGTGGGCGGCGCGCACCGTCAGGTCTTGGGCGGGCAGTTCGCCCGGGCTGAGGTCTTCGCGGCTGATGCCGCCGTCGCGGCGCAGCTCCAGGTGCAGCCGGTCGCACCAGTCGAGCAGCATGAACACCGATTGCAGTTGGTGGTAGCCGTCGCTGCGCCGTCCGACCACGTGCAAAAACAAGTTGAGCTTGGCTGGGGCGGGCAGGTCGTACAGGCCTTTGAGCGGCGCTGAGTGGGCAGGCAGACTCATGGTTGAAAAACGATGCGCAGTTCAGCCGTCGGCAGCGGGCTGCTGCGTCGGGCGACCAGGCGGCCTTCGGCGTGCCGCGTCAGATCGACTTGCCAGTCCAGGCTTTGCTGGGCGCGTCCTTGCAGCCACTCGAACAGGGCCGCCAGCGGCAAGCCGCTGGCACCGAGCCCGGTAGCCAGATCTTCCAGGTTGGGGTAGAGCGTGAGCCGATCACCCTGGCGCAACTCGACGCCGTGCTCGCTCCAGCGCACGCTGGCCAAGGTCTGCCCCAGCGCAGAGCTGAGCAAGAGTTCGCCGTTTTGCGCCGAGCCGCTCAAATCAAAGGCGGCGCTGAACGACTGCGGCGGATCGCTGTGGACCTGCAGCGCCAGCCGCCCGCTCCAGTACGGGGCCGCTGGCAAGCTGCTGTGCGGCTCGCTGGTGCGCTGCGGCGTGGCACAACCGACCAGCAGCAGCAGTGGCAGGCACAGCAGCGCCAGCCAGCACAGCCGTTTCATGGCTGCACCTGCAAGCGCTGGAGGGTTTCTTGCAGGGTTTCGTTGTCGCTTGCGCGCGTCCAGGCGGCGCGCCAGACCTGCAGCGCTTCGTCACGCCGGCTCAGGCTCCAGAGCACCTCACCCAGGTGCGCGGCGATTTCGGCGCTGGGGTCTTTGCGGTGTGCGGTTTGCAGATAGCTCAGTGCGCGCTGCAGGTTGCCAAGCCGGAATTCGACCCAGCCCATGCTGTCCAGAATATAGGGGTTGGTGGGCGCGAGTTGCAGCGCACGCTCAATTAGCGCCTTGGCTTCTGGCAGCCTGGTGTTGCGGTCGGCCAGCGAATAGCCCAGCGCGTTGTGCGCGTGGTAATGCTGTGGCTGGGCGGCGATGAGCTGGCGCAGCAGGCGCTCCATGGTCTCGTAGGCGCCTGTTTTTTCGGCCATCATGGCTTGGTTGTAGAGCAAGTCGGTATCGGCCGGGAAGCGCTGCACGGCCTCGGCGTAGACTTCAAAGGCGGACTGCCAAGCCTGGAAGTCGCGCAGCAATTGGGCCTCGGCCAGCAGCAAGAGACGCGCATCCTCCGGGCTGCGCTGGGGCTGTCCGCGCAGCAGGGCGCGCGCTGCTGTCATGTCGCCCTGCCGAGCCAGCAGCGATGCGCGGCGCAGTTGCACTGCCAGCAAGGTGTCGGCGCCCTCGATTCTGTCCAGCCAGGCCCGCGCCGCCTCCAGCTCGTTTTGTCCTTCGGCCACCTGGGCCTGCAGCAAATAGGCGTGCATGCGGCTTTCCAGCACACGCTGGTCGTTCGACCGGTCGGCCAGCGACAGAAAAGTTTGCAGCGCTTGGCCGGCCTGCGCCCAGGCCTGGGTCTGAACCTGCAGCGAGGCCAGCAACAACCAGGCCGACGCCAGCTCAGGCTGGCGCGCAGTCAGTTGTTCCAATTCATGCTTGGCTTCGGCGGTGCGCTGCAATTGCAGCAGCGTTTGCGCGTAGGCCAGTTGCACCGCGTGCGCGTGCGGCTGGGCAGGCGTTGGCGTCTGGACCAGCAGGTGCTGGCGAACCAGGGTCTCAGCCTGAACCTGCCCGCGTTGCAACAGTTCCAGTGCCAGCAGCGCAGGTAGCGGGGATGTGGGTTCGGCCGCGTGGCCCCGGCGCGCTGCCGCCAGCGCTTGCGGCAAGTGGTTTTGTGCCAGTTCCATGCGGCCCAGCGTGGTCCAGGCGGCGGCCGCGTGCATGGGCTGACGCAGCGCGCCTGCCAGCGCCGAACGCACCGCCGCCAGCGCTCGCGCGGGCTCGTTGACGCGGGCAAAGGTCTGCGGTATGGCGCTGATGACTTCGTTGCGCTGGGCTGGAGGAGTGCGCGCGAGAATGGCGCGCAGCACCGGAGCGGTTTCGTCCACGCGGTTGAGCGCCAGCAGCAGTTGCAGCACAAAGCGGTCGGCTTCGGCATCTTGTGGCAGGTCTTGCGACCAGGCGCGCGCGGCCGCCAGGGCGGCGTCGCCCGATTGCGCTTGCAGCGCGATGTCGACCGCGCGCCGATAGAGCTGCGCGCTGCGTTGCCGGCGTGCCGCGTCCAGGAGCAGCGAAAAGCCGGTGCCTGCGTCGCTGGTGCGCACACTGATTTCACCCAGCAGCAGTTGGTAAAACAGCGCGGCGTCGAGCGCCGACTGTGGCGCTGCGCTGGCGCTGATCGACGGCGGCGTGGTGGCCGTGGTTTGCGCCCCTGCGGCCAGACTCAAGACCAGCAGGCCGCTGGCCAGCGCCCGGCGGCGCGTGCTGGCCAGCGCCGCGCACGGCCGCAAAAGATGGCGCCAGCGAGGCAGGGCCGCAGCAGCGGCATGGGGTAAAACGTCACGAAACAAGCGCATGGCAGCTACTATAGCCCGGCTGCCGACAAGTGCGGGCAGGCTTCTTTGGTGTCGGTCGCGGGGTTTGGGTTCCCAAGCGGGCCGGAGGTTTTCCATCTGGTGCGCTTGCTCTGCCGCAGCCGGGCCCGGGCAGGTGGTGTTTGTTCGTGCACGACGGGCTAAGGCCCTCAATCTCGACCTGCTCATTTCAATCGCTCCGAGTTCGATCCCCGCGTTCGTCCTGAGATCCGTTCGTCCTGAGATCCGTTCGTCCTGAGCCTGTCGAAGGGGTCGAAGGGGTCGAAGGGGTCGAAGGGGTGGCCGCTGAATACGCCAGACAAAGGCCCTCAGGCAGGCGCTTGGTCCAGCACGCCGCAGGCCTGAAGCGGCAGACGCGGATCAAACTTGGCGCGCTTGAGGCTGAAAAAAGTCTTCACGTTGCGCACATTGGCCTGGCTGGTGAACAGTTCCTGCGCCAGCTCCAGGTGGGCTTGCATGTGCGCGCAGTGCAGCACCAGCATGAAGTCGGGCCCAGGGCTGACGCGGTAGCACTGCTGCACCGCCGGGTGCTGCAGCACGTGTGTCTCAAACGCCTGCAATTCTTCGGCGCCCTGGCGCTCGAGCGTGATTTCCACCAGCGCCGTCAGGCCGTGACCGATCAGTGGAGCCAGCCGGTCGGCGTCGAGCAGTGCCACCTGGCGCTCGATCAGGCCCAGCCGACGCAGCCGCTTGACGCGGCGCAGGCTGGTCGCTGGCGACAGATGCGCTTGTTCGGCCAGCGCCTGGTTGCTGCGCGAGGCGTCTGTTTGCAGCAAATCCAGCAGCCGCAGGTCGATCTTGTCTATGAAATAGTCTTTCACTGCAAGTCAATTATTGAAAGTTTTCTGATTTTATGATTTTATTCAAAATTTTCAGTCAAAAACATAAAAAATTAAATTGATTATTTCATTCTTGATGAACTAGCATTCAGGGCATTCAAGGAGTGGCTTATGTGCGGAATCGTGGCGGGGGTGAGTGGGCGCGACATCGTGCCGGTGCTGGTACAGGGCTTGCAGCGGCTGGAGTACCGCGGCTATGACTCGTGTGGCGTGGCGGTGCATACCGGCGCGGCTTTGCAGCGCGCGCGCAGCACGGCGCGCGTGGCTGAGCTGGCGCAGCAGGTGCAGCGGGAGGCGATTGCCAGCGGTACCGCCATTGCCCATACCCGTTGGGCCACGCACGGCGCACCGCTGGAGCACAACGCGCACCCGCATTTCAGCAGCGGCCCCAACGCAGCCGCAAACACGCCGGGCCGCTTGGCGCTGGTTCACAACGGCATCATCGAAAACCACGACGAGTTGCGCGCCGCCCTGCAGGCCAAGGGCTATGTGTTCGAGAGCCAGACCGATACCGAGGTGATTGCGCATCTGATTGATTCGCTCTACGACGGCGACTTGTTCGCCGCCCTGCAAGCGGCGCTGGCGCATTTGCGCGGCGCCTATGCGCTGGCGGTGTTTCACCGCGACGAGCCGCACCGCGTGCTTGGTGCGCGCGCGGGTTCGCCGCTGGTGCTGGGTGTGGGGGCGTCCCAGGGTGGCCTGGGGCCAGAGCATTTCCTGGCCAGCGATGCCATGGCGCTGGTCGGCGTGACGGATCAAATCGTCTATCTGGAGGAGGGTGACTTGGTGGACTTGCAGTTGGGGCGCTATTGGATCTGCGACGCCAGCGGGCGCGCGCTGCAAGCCAGTCAGCGCCCGCTCCAGACCGTGCAGGCGCACAGTGGTGCGGCCGATCTAGGCCCTTACCGGCATTACATGCAAAAGGAGATTTTCGAGCAGCCGCGCGCCCTGAGCGACACGCTTGCCGGGGTCGCCAGCGTGACGGCCGAGCTGTTTGGCGACGGCGCCCACCGGGTGTTCAAAGAGATCGACAAGGTACTCATATTGGCCTGTGGAACCAGCTATTACAGCGGCTGCACGGCCAAGTATTGGCTGGAGGAGATTGCCAAAATTCCGACCCAGGTCGAGGTGGCGAGCGAATACCGCTACCGTGCCAGCGTGCCCGATCCGCGCACCCTGGTGGTGACCATTTCGCAAAGCGGCGAGACCGCCGACACCCTGGCCGCCTTGCGCCACGCGCAAAGCCTGGGCATGAAGCACACGCTGACCATTTGCAACGTGGCGACATCGGCCATGGTGCGCGAATGCGCGCTGGCCTACCTCACCCACGCTGGGGTGGAGATAGGCGTGGCGTCTACCAAGGCGTTCACCACCCAGTTGGCCGGCTTGTTCTTGCTCACCCTGGTGCTGGCGCAATTGCGCGGGCGCCTGAGTCCGGCGCAAGAGGTGGAGCACCTGAAGGCGCTGCGGCACCTGCCGCAGGCCTTGCGCGCGGTGCTGGCGCTGGAGCCGCAGATCATTAGCTGGTCGCAGGATTTCGCCCGCATGGACAATGCGCTGTTCCTCGGGCGTGGCCTGCATTACCCGATCGCCCTGGAGGGGGCTTTGAAGCTGAAGGAGATCAGCTACATCCACGCCGAAGCCTATCCGGCCGGCGAGCTCAAGCACGGCCCGCTGGCCCTGGTCACGGGTGCCATGCCGGTGGTGACGGTGGCGCCGAACGACGCGCTGCTCGAAAAACTCAAGAGCAATATGCAGGAGGTGCGCGCGCGCGGTGGCGTGCTCTACGTGTTGGCCGACGCCGGAACCCGGATTCAAAGCGGCGAGGGCTTGCACGTCATTCGTATGCCAGAACACTACGGGCCGCTGAGCCCGCTGCTGCACGTGGTGCCGCTGCAATTGCTGGCCTACCACACCGCCCTGGCCAAGGGCACCGACGTCGACAAGCCGCGCAACCTGGCCAAGAGCGTGACGGTCGAGTGAGCCCAAGATGCCTCCCCCGTGCCAGGCCGGGCGATGGCCAGCGCCATGGCCGCTCGATTGATTGCAGCCATCTGATGGGTGCGTAGCGCTCTCACCCAGCAGGTGACGGCCTTCGTGGTCAAATGAGTGTGTGTTCCTGAGCGTTTCCAGCGGAAACTGCGCG
>BBPD01000277.1_pt4 | contig 14821 bp, 15 predicted proteins | sample 1344911 | NCBI WGS metagenome assembly BBPD01 (sample SAMD00019088, study PRJDB2971) | groundwater metagenome | biome: freshwater biome; feature: mineral spring; material: ground water | place: USA: CA, Sonoma | collected 2011-09 | depth surface m
GGCGGGAGCGGAAAGCTGGTCCAGAAGACGGAGGGCAACCCGGCGATGACCGGCGTCGGAGTCGGTGGCGGCCGCACGCCCGGCGAGATCGACATCGGCGAAACGCTGCTCGGCCGTTCCGGCGGGCCGCCCGGCGTGCGCATCGATGCGATCGTGTTCGGCCTGCTCCATGACGGGCACGAGTTCGACGACGTGCGGGAGATCGCCCGCGTCGAGGGCGCCGCGATGGACGGCACGGCGCTCGCACGCACGTTGACGGCCAGCGGCGAAACCTTCGCGGCCTGGAGCGGCGCGTCCGGTGTCGCCAACCTCTCTCCGGCGCGGCTGAGCAGCGCCGGCGCGTGGCGCGTGGACAGCCCGTTCGGCGCAGCCGTGCTGGGGGATATCGCCTTCACCGCACTGCCGAACGATTCCCGGCCGATGCCGGTGGAGATGTGCATCCAGTCCGACTTCGTCCTGCTCGGGCTGGAGATCGCGTCGAGCGCGGGCGGCGGTTGCGGGCCGGCCGCGACGCCTGTGCCGGCGCCGGAGGGCACCGCGGTTCTCACGGTCGCAGCGCTCGCCCTCGCCGCCGTGCGGCGGCGCACCGGCGCCGCGCCGGCCTGACGCTGGCGCGGGAGACCGCGCTGCCGCGCCTCGCGCACCCCCATCGCCAGCTTCCGCTCGTCCGCCCGCGGCTCGTGGCCCAGCGTGCGGGCGCAGGTCGGTGTAGTCGCCGGGGGCGCCCGCCGGAATCGGCTGCGCGGTGGCACCGGCCGCTCCCTCGATCACCCGGTCGGCCACGATGCGGCGCGCTTCAACCAAGCGACGGCTCTCGCATCAGCGCCAGCGTCGCCTGCGCGCGCCAGGGCGGGAGCGCCGAGCACCCGGGTGGCGGCACGCCCGCGAGCGACAGGCGCAGCGCCGAGAGGTCATCCGCCTCGTCCACGTCGTGCCAGGGCGGCAGTTCCGCAAGGGCGACCCCGGCGCGCGCGGCCGCCGCGCGGGTCTGCGCCAGCACGCCCGAGGTGCTCCAGGCGATGCCGTCGAACAGCTCCGGCACGGGCCGACCCAGCGCGATGGCGCAGTAGCCGCCGTCGAGCGCGGGCACGACGACCGCCGGCGCCGGGTGCGCGAGGGCCAGTTCGAGCAGCGCCGGCGGCAGCGTCGGCGCGTCGGCGCCGATCAGCACCGCCCGCTTCGCGCCGCCCGCGAAGAGCGCGAGGAAGGCGCGGTGCATGCGCGCACCGAGGTCGCCCTGGCCCTGCGGCAGGGCGATGCGGCCCGGGAACAGCGCCGCCAACCCGCCCACCGCATCATCCGGCGTGACAAAGACCGCGAGGTGCGCGCCGGCGCGGTGCGCCACCTCTTCCGCCAGGGCGGCGCTGTCCGCAAGAAACGCCGCCGCGAGCCGCGCCGCGGCCCCTGCCCCGATCCCCGCCGCCAGCCGCGACTTGCCCAGGTGCGGCGGCTTGCACATCAACCCGAGTGCCAAATCCGTCATGGCGGCGACCCTGCCACGCGGCGCGCCGGGCGCGTAACCTCCCCCCTCCCCCAGCCGAAGAGCCGAGCATGAGCCAGCGACGCCGACCGACCCGCCGCGACGGCGCGATTCACTGCGACCTCTGCGTCATCGGCGCGGGCAGTGGCGGGCTGACCGTCGCCGCGGGCGCGGCGCAGATGGGCGCGTCGGTGGTGCTCATCGAACGCGGCGAGATGGGCGGCGACTGCCTGAACGCGGGCTGCGTGCCCTCCAAGGCGCTGCTCTCCGCCGCGAGGCGCGGCCTGCCCTTCGAGGCGGCGATGGCGCATGTCCGCTCCGCCATCGCCACCATCGCGCCCCATGACAGCCAGGAGCGCTTCGAGTCGCTGGGATGCCTCGTGCTGCGCGCCCACGCGCGCTTCGTCTCCGAGACGGAGCTGGAGGCGGGCGCGGAGCGCGTGCGCGCGCGGCGCTTCGTCGTCGCCACCGGCTCGCGGCCGCTGCTGCCCGACGTGCCGGGCCTGCGCGACGTGCCGTTCCTGACCAACGAGAGCCTCTTCCGCCTGGCCGTGCGCCCCGATCACCTCGCCATTCTCGGCGGCGGGGCCATTGGCTGCGAGATGGCGCAGGCGTTCCGGCGGCTCGGCGCCGCGGTGACCGTGGTCGAGCGCGGGCGCCTGCTCGCCCGCGAGGATGCGGAAGCCGCGGAGGTGGTGCGCGCTTCCCTGCTCGATGCCGGCGTGACGATCCTCGAGGGGACGGAGCTGCGCGCCGTCCGCCCCGGCCCGGTGCTGGAGACATCGCGCGGCGCGGTGGCGGCGACGCACCTGCTGGTCGCCGCGGGCCGGGTGGCCTCGCTCGACGACCTCGGCCTCGATGCCGCGCGGGTGGAGTGGGGCGCGCGCGGCGTCACGGTGGATGGCGAGCTGACCACGACGAACCGGCGCGTGCTTGTCGTGGGCGACGCGGCCGGGCTTGGCCAGTGGACGCACCTCGCGGGCTTCCAGGGCGGCAGCGCGATCCGTCGCGCGCTGTTCTCGCTGCCCGCCAAGGCGCTGCCGGCGGCGCTGCCGCGCGTCACCTACACCGAGCCCGAGCTGGCCCAGATCGGCCCGATCGCGGCCGAGTGCCCGGGCGCCACGGTGCAGAAAGTGGCCCTCGCGCAGAACGACCGCGCCGTGGCGGAGGGCGCGACGGCGGGTTTCGCCAAGCTCGTCATGGGCCGGCGCGGCCGCATCCTGGGTGCCACGATCGTCGCACCTCACGCGGGCGAGCAGGCGGCGTTCTGGTCGCTCGCCATCGGGCGCAAGCTGACGGCGGCGCAGGTCGCCAGCGTCGTCTTCCCCTACCCCACGCTGTCCGAGGCGGCGAAGCGCGCCGCGGGGCAGCACCTCGCGCCAACGCTGTTCGGCGCTGGCGTGCGGCGCATTGTCGGGATCGTCCAGCGGATCCTCCCGTGAGGAACGTCCTGGCGCCCGCAGCACCGGCCGGGCTGCTTGTCGCCGCGCATGTCGCGGGGCTGACGGGCGACCTCCCCTTCGAGGTGCTCCGCGACACCCGCGCCGCGCCGCCGGGCTGGGCGGGCGCGAACCCCGTGCCGCAGCGCAGGCCTGCGTCGCGCTCGACATCGCCGCCATCCCGCTGCCCGGCGCGGTGTGGCAGGCGCTGCCGGGCGGCTTCCCATTCGCTGCCGGCGTTGCAACCGCGCGCGTCGTCCTGCTGGCCCGATGGCCGCTCCCGGCCGGGGGGGCGAGGGCGCGCTGTCGCGCTGCGGCGAGCGCGGCGCGCGGCTGGCCGAGGCGATCCGGCATGGGGGGGTTTTCGCACCTCGCCGCGCTGCGCCCCGTGCCGCTCCTGCCCTCTGTCCTGGTGAACCTGCCGCCGGCCTTTGTCGGCATAAGCCTCGGCACCCAGAGGGTCGCGGCGGCACTCGGCATCGTGCCGGCCGCCGCGGTGGTCTCGCTTGGCGGCGCCGGCCTCGGCCGCGCTTGCCCGGCTCTCGCGGCGCACGACCCCGCTGCAGCGCCGGATGACGGGCCGCGGCGGTCAGCCGGCGACACGCTCGACCACGCCCAGCACCGCGGTTCCGTACCGCTCCAGCTTGCTGTCGCCCACGCCCGGCACGCCACGCAGATCGCCGAGCGTCGCGGGGCGGCGCGCGGCGATCTCGGCCAGCACCACGTCGTGGAAGATGACGTAGGGCGGCAGCTTCTGCGCCCGCGCCTCGTCACGCCGCCAATCGCGCAGCGCCTGGAACACCGGGTCGTCCATGGCCGCCGTGCCGCGGTCCTGGGCAGTCGTGCGCCGCTCCTCGCGGGGTGCCGCCGTCGCCCTCGCCAGGTCCTCGCGCAGCTCGACCCGGTCCTCGCCGCGCAGGATGGGGCGCGCGGCCTCGGTCACCACGACCTCGCCGTGGTTCTCGATCGCGACATCGAGCGCGCCGCGGGCGACGAGTTGGCGCAGCACGCCGCGCCAGCCGGTGTCGGAGAGGTCCTTGCCGACTCCGAAGGTCGGCAGCCTGTCGTGGCCGAATTGCGCGACCTTTTCGGTGGCGCGGCCACGCAGCACGTCCACCACGTGCCCGGCGCCGAAGCGTTGGCCCGTGCGCAGCACCGCCGAGATCAGCTTCTGCGCGGCCACCGTGCCGTCGAACACGCGCGGCGGGCGGGCGCAGTTGTCGCAGGTGCCGCAATCGGCCGCCATCTCCTCGCCGAAGCAGCGCAGCAGCACGCGCCGCCGGCACGTCGCCGCCTCGGCGATGGCCACCATCGCATCGAGGCGCGACCGCTCCACCCGCTTCTGCTCGGCGGAGGCCGGGCTCTCGTGCAGCCGCATCCGCGCGAGGGAGATGTCGCCCGCGCCGTAGAGCAGCAACGCCTTCGCGGGCTGGCCGTCACGGCCCGCGCGGCCGATCTCCTGATACCAGCCCTCCGGCCCCTGCGGCAGCGCAAGGTGGGCGACGAAGCGCACGTCGGGCCGGTCGATGCCCATGCCGAAGGCGATGGTCGCGCACATCACCACCGCGTCGCCGCGGGCGAAGCGCTTGTGCGCCTCGCGCTTGGCACCGGACTCCATGCCGGCGTGGAAGGCCAGCGCCTCGACCCCGTCGTCGCGCAGCCACTGCGCCGTCTGGTCGGTGCGCGCGCGCGTCCCGCAATAGACGATGCCCGCGCCGGAGCGGTCCATCGCGCCGCGCAGGAACGCACGCAGCTGTTCGCGCTCGCGCTCGCGCGGCTCGGCGGCGAGGCGGATGTTCGGCCGGTCGAAGGAGGAGCGGAACACCGGCGCGTCGCCCAGGCCGAGCTGCGCGCGGATATCCTCGGCGGTGCGCGGGTCGGCGGTCGCTGTCAGCGCGAGGCGCGGCACGCCCGGCAGCCGGCGCACCAGCTCCGGCAGCGCGCGATACTCCGGGCGGAAGTGGTGGCCCCATTGCGAGATGCAGTGCGCCTCGTCCACCGCGAGCAGCGCGAGTTCGGTGCGCTCCAGCTCCTCGCGCATCGCGTCCGTCGCCAGGCGCTCCGGCGAGACGTAGAGCAGCTTGATGGCGCCGTCGCGCAGCCCCTGGCGCACCGCCCGCCGCTCCTCCTCCGGCAGCTCGGAGTGCAGCGCCGCGGCAGCCACCCCCTGCTGGCGCATGGCGGCGACCTGGTCCTCCATCAGCGCGATGAGCGGCGAGACGACGAGCGCAAGGCCGGGTCGGCACAACGCGGGGATCTGGTAGCAGAGCGACTTGCCGCCGCCCGTGGGCATGAGGACGAGGCCGGAGCCACCGCCGACCACGTGGCGGACGACCTCCGCCTGCAGGCCGCGGAAGGCCGCATGCCCGAAGACGTGCTGCAGCACTCCGACCGGGTCGGAAGTGGCGGCGTCGGAGGTGCTCTGAGAATCGCGGGACATGGATGGCGCCCCGCGTCGTTTGCCCCCCGGGGCCGCGCCGTTCAAGCGTCAGCCCGGGTGGGACAGGCGGATTTCCACGCGGCGGCTCTCAATCGGCACGGACTCGAAGGGCGTCGCGGGCTGCGAATCGGTGGCGATGCGCTCGCGCGCCACGCCGGCCAGCACCAGCGCCTCGACCACGGTGCGGGCGCGCTCCTCCGCGACGCGGCGCTCGGCCTCGGGGTCGCCGCCCGGCGAGGAGTGGCCGATCACCACCACCCGCGCCGCAGGCTCGGCGCGCGCCGCCTCGGCCGCGGCGCGAACCACCTCGAGACCGGCCGCGTCGATCGCGGCGCGGTCGGGGGTGAAGAAGACGACCCGCGCCGGCGTCTGCGCCAAGGCCGCGGCGGCGGCGGCGAGCAGGAGGGGGATGGCAAGAAACAGCTGGCGCATGGCGACTCTCTCCGCGTGATATCGCGAGGCGCCGTCAACGCGAGCAGGCGGCCCCGCCCAAGACGCAGAACTTCGCGCAGTGCGGATGGTTGAGCGGCACCGACGCTTTCGCCTCCGCCAGCGTCGCGCCCAGCTCGAAGGCGGCGTCGTAGGGCAGCAGCGTGCAGGCGATGTAGGCCGCGCGCGGCGCGCCCCTGCGGCGCACCAGCATGCGCGCCGACGCGCACATCACCGAGGCCGGGCTCTTGCCCAGGATCCCCCAGCAATCCTCCGTGATCTCCGGCACGTCCACCGTCTCGTCCATTTCCGGAAACAGCATGAGCGATACAGGGTCGGCCGCCTCCACCGGAATGGCGTGCGCCGCGAACAGCCGCACAAAGCCATCGCGCGCCTCCGCCTCGCCCTCGCCGAACCCGGCGCGGCCCGCCACGTCGAGCGCGAAGCCTTGCCGCGCGAGCCAGACCAGCCCATCAAGGGCGATGTCGAACGAGCCCGCGCCGCGCTCGAGTTCATGCCGCGCGGCGCTGTGGTGGTCGAGGGAGACGCGCAGCCGCAGCCGCGCACCGTGCCGCGCCTGCAAAGCGAGCAACGCAGCCTCGTGGTGGCGCATCGGTTTCATCGCGTTGGTCAGCACCAGCGCGGAGAGGCCGCGCGACAACACCTCCTCCAGCATCGCGGGGAGCTCACGGTTGAGGAAGGGCTCGCCCCCGGTGAAGCCGACCTCGCGCAACGGCTCGCCCAGCGCCCGGGCCTCGTCGAGCGCCGCGCGCACCTCCGCACCCGTCAGGTAGGCAAGGCGGTCGTTGCGAGGGCTGCTCTCGATGTAGCAGTTGGCGCAGGTGATGTTGCACAGCGTTCCCGTGTTCACCCACAGCGTGTCGAGGCCGCCGAAGGCGACCACGGCGCGCTGCTCGCCGCGCGCGGTGACGGCGGTGTCGCGGAACTTCCGCGGATCGAGGGGCCTGGGCAGCGGGCGCGGCGCGGTCATCCTCGCAACATAGGGCACGCGGCGCATGCCGCCAGCGTGGCCTCAGGCCGCCGCGGGCACCAGGCGGCCATGGGCGAGGCGCAAGACGCGATCCAGCCGCTCCGCGCCTGTGAGGCGATGCGTGACGAGCAGCAGCGACCGCCCCTCCGCCGCCTGGTCCAGGGTGGCGAGGAACGCGCGCTCCGTCTCCGCGTCGAGGCCGGCGGTGGGCTCGTCCAGGAGGAGGATCCTCGACGGCGGCAACAGCGCGCGGGCGAGCGCGAGCCGGCGCGCCTGCCCGCCGGACAGCGCGGCCCCGCCCTCGCCGCAGCGCGTGGCAAGCCCGTCCGGCATGGCGCGCACCGTCTCGGCGAGGCCGGCCCGGGCGAGCGCGCGCCACAGCGCCGCGTCGGGCGCGTCAGGCGCGGCGAGGCGAAGGTTCTCCGCCACGGTGGCGTCGAAGATCCGCGCGTCCTGGCTCAGGCAGGCGATGGCGGAGCGGACATCCGCGGGATCGAGTTCGCGCAGTTCCGCCCCGCCGAGCGTCATCCGCCCGCCCTGCGGATCTGCGAGGCGCAGCAGCAGCGCGGCGAGCGTGGACTTGCCCGAGCCGGAGGGACCGAGGATCGCGACGCGCTCGCCCTCGCGCAGCTCGAGGTCGATCCCATCCAGCGCGGGCTCGTCGCGTCCGGGCCACGTGAAGCGGACGGCTTCGAGCCGCAGCGCGTAGCCGGCGGGCAGGGCGTCGGGTGCGGCCTGCGAGGCGACCGGCGGCGGCGCGTCGGCCGCCTCAAACAGCCGCCGCGCGCCGGCGGCCGCGGTCGCCAGCATGGCCCCGGCACGCGGCATCAGCCCGAGCGCCTCGGCCGCGGCGACGCAGAGGAACAGCGCGAGCACGGCGACGCCTGACGCGGCATTTCCGCTCCACAGACCGAAGCCGAGCGCGCCGAGCAGCGCCGCCTGGGTGAGCGTCGAGCCAAGCGCGCCGGCGAGCGAGCCCCTGCGCGACACCTTGCGCTGCGCCGCCATCAGGCCGGCATCGGCGGTGCGCAAGCGGGCCAGCGCGCGGCCCTCGGCCCCGGCGGCGAGCACATCCTCGGCGCCGAGCAGCGGGTCCACGACGGCCGCCCGCAACCCCCCGCGCGCGTGGGCCGCGTCCGCCGCCGCGCGTGCCGTCGCGGGCGCGACGAGCAGCGGCAGGAGGAGCGCGAGCGCAAGCGGCAGCGCGACGAGGGCGAGCAGCGCCGGCTCCGCGCCCAGCAGCAGCGCCACGGCGACGACCACGGCCAGCCCCGCCGCCGCCGGCACCAGCGCGCCGAGGTACAGCCGGTCGAGCGCGTCCACGTCAGAGACGACGCGGCCCAGAAGGTCGCCCGTGCCGCGCGCGCCGATGCCGGCCGGCATCCGCTCGGCGAGGCGGCGGAAGAACCAGATGCGCGTGTCGGCCAGCGCGCGGAACGCGGCCGCGTGGCTCGCCATGCGCTCCCACCACCGCGCGAACGGCCGGATCGCGACGAAGGGGCGCACCCACAGCAGGGCCGCGATCCCGGTGAGCGAGACCGCGGCGGCCCCGGCCACCCCCGCCGAGGCGACACCCGCGGCGACGCCCTTTCCCGCGAGCGCCATCAGCGCCACGCCGGTGAGCGCGGAGAGCATCGCGACCGCCAGCCCGAACAGCAGCGCGCCGCGCCGCGCCCGCCAAAGCCCCAGCACGCGCGCGAGGTCGGCCCACATCGCCGTCAGTCCCCCGCCGCGCGGGCCGCGGCGGCGCGGCCGCCCGCGATCTCGACAACTCGCCCGCCCGGCAGCCCGCGCAGCGCCCGGCTGTGGGTGGCGATGACGGCGGTCCGCCCCAGGCAAAGCCGGCCGACGGCCTCAAGCACCTCCGCCTCCGTGCCCGGGTCGAGATGCGCCGTCGGTTCGTCGAGCAGCACCAGCGGCGCGTCGCGCAGGAAGGCGCGGGCGAGCGCGACGCGCTGCGCCTGCCCCCCAGAGAGACCGTGCCCGCCCTCGCCCACCGGCGTGTCGAGTCCCAGCGGCAGCGCGTCGCTGAACGCCGTCACCCGCGCCTGCTCGGCCGCGCGGCGCACCTGGGCGGGGGTCGCGCCCTCGCGCGCCAGCGCGATGTTGTCGGCGATGGTGCCGGCGAAGAGGTGCGCGCGCTGCCCGACATAGGAGGACAAGCGCCTCAGCTCGGCGGGCGCGAGCGCCGTCGCGTCGCGGCCGTTGATGGCCACGCGGCCCGAATCCGGGCGCGCGAAGCCCATCAGCAGGCGCAGCGCGGAGGACTTACCGGCACCGCTCTGGCCAACCAGCAGCACCGTCTCGCCCGGCGCGACGGCAAAGGTCAGCCCCGACAGCGCCTCGCCGCGCGATGCGTCGTAGGTGAGGCGCACGTCGGTCAGCGCGATGGCGACCCGGGGCGGTACCTCCTCGAGCCGCAGGCCACCCGTCTCCACGCGCTCCAGCACCGGCAGCAAGGCCGCCGCCGCGCCGCGCGCGCTCATCGCCTCGTGGTAGCTCTGGCTGAAGGCCCGCAGCGGCGCGAAGAAGACGGGCACGAGCAGGATGCAGAAGATTGCCAGCGCCGGATCGGGGTGGCCCGCGCCGAGATGCGCGCCGTGTCGCCAGGCGAGGTAGGCCAGCGTGCCGGCCGCCAGGAACTCGAGCGACGCGGAGGAGAGGAATGCGACGCGCAGCACGCGCATGGTGCGGGCGCGGAACTCGTCCGCCGCGGCGCCGAGGGCACGCGCCTCGTCCTCCTGCCGGTTGAACAGGACGAGCGTCTTGAGGCCGCGCAGGCGGTCCACGAAGCGGCCCGACAGCCGGCCGAGCGAGTCCATCTGCCGGCGGCTTTCCAGCGCGGCGCCGATACCGGTCAGTGCCATGGCGACGGGCACGAGCAGCCCCATCACGAGCAGGACGAGCGCGCTCACCCAATCGGCCGCGAGCGCGGCCAGGATCACCAGCGCCGGCGAGATCACGGCCAGCGCGACGGCGGGGATCCAGCGGGCGAAGAAGCCGTCCAGCGCCTCGATGCGGTCCACCAGCAGGCTTGCCTTTTCGCCCACGGGCACGGCGTCCGCGTCCAGCAGGCGCGCGAAGGCGGCCGCGCGGAGCTTCGCGCGCGCCGCCTCGCCGGCCGCGACCTGCGCCTGCTCCTGCGCGGCGCCGAGGCCGGCCATGAGCAGGGCGAGCGTGCCGGCCAGCGCGAGGTCGCCCCAGCCGCCACTTGTGGAACCACCGCCCTCGAAGCCGAGCAGCGTGGCGATCAAGCGCGCGACGAGGAAGGCCTGAGCGATCGCGGCGCAGGTGATCGCAGCGCCCAGCAGGATCGGCAGCGCGGCACGGCCGCGCAACGCCCGCGTCTCGCGCACCAGCCAGCGGCGCGCCGCCTGCCCTTCGCTTGCCCCCTCGCGTGTTTCACCTTCCCCGGCCGTGGACATCCCCACTTCCCTACGGCATCCGCAAACGCCTGCCCAGGAGCCGAGACACCGGTGAGCCTCCCCTCGCACGACCGTTACGCATACGCACCTTGGCCGGAGCGCCGCCGTTGGGAGTGGCCGGGGGGCGCGCGGCTTGCCGTGTATCTCGGGGTGAACCTGGAGCATTTCGCCTTCGGTGAGGGGCTGGGCGCGGAGCTGGCGCCCGGTGCGAATTCGGGGGGCGGCCCGGCACCGGACGTGCTGAACTTCGCCTGGCGCGACTACGGCAACCGTGTCGGCGGGTGGCGGCTGATCGAGCTGCTCGACGAGCTGTCGCTGCCGGCCACGGTGCTGCTCAACACGGCGATGTATGCGCACGCGCCGCAGCTCGTCGCGGCGCACCGCGCCCGCGGCGACGAGATCGCCGGGCACGGGCGCACCAACAGCGAGCGGCAGGGCGTGCTTGCGGAGGCGGAGGAGCGCGCGCTGATCGAAGCCTGCGCCGCCGAGATCGCGCGCCACGAGGGGGCACGGCCGCGCGGCTGGCTCTCGCCGTGGATCGCCGAGAGCCGCGCCACTCCTGACCTGCTGCGCGAGACGGGCCACCGCTACACGCTCAACTGGTGCCACGACGACCAGCCCACCTGGATGACGACGCGCGCGGGGCGGCTGCTCTCGATCCCTTACCCGCAGGAGGCGAACGACATACCCAGCATTATCGCGCGCAAGGACGGCGCGCAGGCCTTCGCCGACCTCGTGCTTGAGGATTTCCGCGAGCGTCTGCGCCAGGCCGCGCGCGACGGCGTGCCGCAGGTGATGGGGATCGCCCTGCACCCCTATGTCGTCGGGCAGCCCTATCGCATACGCGCACTGCGCCGGGCGCTGGCCGCCATCGCCGCGCACCGCGACAAGGTGTGGATCACCACCGCCGGCGGCGTCCTCGACGCCTGCCTCGCCCTGCCGGAAGGAACGCTCGCGTGAAGCTGTTCGCCGCCACCGCCGCCCTGATCACCCTCGGCCTCGCCGCCTGCTCGGTCCCCGAGCCCACCGAGGCAACGCCGCGCCCCGTCGCGTCCGTGGACCTCGCGCGCTACGCCGGCCTCTGGCACGAGGTCGCGCGCTACCCGAACGCGTTCCAAGACACTTCGCGCGTCCGCTGCGCCGATACGACGGCCTTCTACACGCCGCGCGCGGACGGGCGGGTGGGCGTGGAGAACCGCTGCCGCAACGCGCTGGCCGACGACGCCGCCCCGGTGCGCGTGGCGCGCGGCGTGGCCTACGCGGTGGACGGCTCGAACAACGCGCGGCTGCGCGTGTCGTTCTTCTGGCCCTTCTTCGGTGACTACTGGGTGATCGGCCTCGACCCCGGCTACCGCTGGGCCGTCGTCGGCTCACCGCGGCGGGACTACCTGTGGATCCTCTCCCGCACACCGGACATGGCCGCGGCCGACCGCGCGGCGGCCGAGGCGGTGATCCGACGGGAGGGGTTCGACCCGGGGCGGCTTCAGCCGGCCTCGTAGCCCGAGATCGCGAAGACGCGGTCGCGCCGCATCGCCGGCGGCGGCGCGCTGTACAGCCGGCGCGTGGCGAAGCCGGGCGACATCCCCGCCGCGCGCGCGAGGGCCACGGCGGCGGCGTGGTCCTCGCGCACGTCCATCGCCACGGGGCCGGGCGGCGCGTCGCGCATCAGCGCGGCCAGGATCGCGCAGGCCACCTGGGCATCCTCGGCCACCAGCGGCCCGATGCGGGTGCCGCGCCGCGTCGGGCGCAGCACGCCATAGCCCAGGGGGCGGTCCATCGCGTCGAGCACCGCGCGCACCACGTGCCCGCGGCCACCCAGCAACGCGCGGAGGAAGCCGGTGCGGGCGAAGGCGAAGGATTGCGCGTCGAAGGCCACCAGCGGCGCGAACGGCGCCGCCCGCGCATCCACCAGCGACTGCCCCACCCGCAGCTCGGCCGCAGGCACCAGCGGCTGCGCGGCCAGATGCCGCTGGTGCGTCCAGGCGGCGGCGAAGCCCGTCGCGCGCTGCGTGGCGAGGCCGGGCAGCAGGTCATCCATCACCAGCGAGGGCGTGCCGCGGAGACGGTCGATCCCGGCCTGCCAGACAGCCCGCCCGAAGCCCTGCCCGCGCGCCTCGGGGCGCACCAGGAAGAGGCTCATCCGACCGACCTGCGGACCGCAGCGCAGCGCGGCGAGGCTGGCCTGCGGGACGCCCGCGCCATCGCGCGCGACAAGCAGCCCGCCCCCGTCGCCCTGCGCATCGAACGCGCTGAGGCACTCGGCGTCGGTCAGCGCCGGGTCCCACCCCTCCGCCGCGGCCCAGTCCAGCGCGAGGTCGAGCTCGGCGCGCGTCATGACGCCGATCCGCGGGCCCATCACGGTCATGGCGCAGCGCTCAATGCATCACGTCCCCGCCATTGGGCGAGAGCGTCGCGCCGCAGTAGAAGCCGCCGCCCGGGCCGGCGAGCAGCAGCGCGGTGGCTGCGACCTCGTCCGTGCGACCCACGCGACCCACGGGCAGCGCGGCCTCCATCGCCCGCCGCCACTCCGGCCCGCGGGCCGCGATGAGGTCGGTGTCCACCGGGCCGGGCGCGATGGCGTTGACCAGCACGCCGCGCGGTGCCGCCTCGAGCGCCAGCGCGCGGGTGAGGCCCACGATGCCGGCCTTCGCCGCGCAATAGACGACGATGCCGGCCGAGCCCTTGAAGGCGAGCTGCGAGGCGATGTTGATGATCCGCCCCGAGCCGCGCGCCGCCATCGCGGGAAAGACCGCCTGGGCGGTGAAGAACATCCCCTTGAGGTGGACGGCGATCACGCGGTCGAAATCCTCCTCTGTCGTTTCGGCGAACGGCTTGCGGATGTTGAGGCCGGCGTTGTTCACCAGCACGTCCGGCGCGGCACCCGGCGCCTCGGCGGCCGCGGCGGCAAAGCGGCGGATGGCCTGCACGTCGCCTGCGTCGGCCTCCATCGCGAAACCGCGTCGGCCGCGGGCGATGACGGCCTGGACGAGGCTGCGCGCCTCGGCCTCGTCGCGCAGGTGGGTGATGGCGATGTCAGCGCCGGCATCGGCGAGGGCGATCGCGCACGCCCGGCCGATGCCGCGGCTGCCGCCCGTCACCCACGCAATCTGCCCGCGCAAAAACAGCGAAGAATCCATCACGGCAAACTGCCCGGCTCGCGCGCGCTGGCGCAAGCGCAGGGCGTGTTCCATCCTCGCGACATGCGAGACGACGCGGCACCGCAGGCGACACCGACGCCGGCGGAGATCGAGGCGACGATGCGGGCCGGCCTGCCCATCTCGGCGGCCTGGGGCGTGGAGGTGCTGGAGGCATCGCCGGGCCGCGCCGTGCTGTGCCTGCCGCGGCAGGAGGGGCTGCTGCGGCCGGGCGGCATCGTCTGCGGACCGGCGATCATGGGGCTGGCCGACATGGCCGTGTGGTGCGCGCTGCTGGCGCAAAGCGGCGGGCGCGACCTCAGCCTGACGGCGGCGCAGAACGCGACCTTCCTCTCGGCCGCCGGGCCGGGCCCGCTGACGGCGGAGGCGCGCCTGATCAAACCGCGCGGCCGCCTGCTGGTCGCCGAGGTGTTGATTTTCCGCGAGGACCTGGCGCACCCTGTCGCGCACATCACGGCTACATGGGCGGCACGTCCAGGGTGACCCCCCCGGTGACCGCCCCCAACAAGGACCGGGACACATCGCCATGCCACCGGCCAACGCCGCCGCCACCGTCGCGCGCGACATCATGACGACCGACATCGTCACGGTCGGCCCCGACACCCCCGTCGCCGAGCTCGCCGCGCTGCTCGCGGGCCGGGGCATCTCCGGCGCGCCGGTGGTGGATTCCGAGGGCGCGCTCCTGGGCCTGGTGACGGAGGGCGACCTGATGCGCCGCCTCGCCGCCGAGCGCGACCGGCCGCCGGGCTGGCTCGCCGGGCTGCTCGGCGACGGCACGGAGCTCGCCCGGCGCTTCGCCCGCACCCACGGGCAGCTCGCGGGCGATGTGATGACGCGCGACCTCGCGACCGTGGGGCCGGACGTCCCGGTCGCCGATATCGCGCGGCTCTTCGAGACGCGCGACATCCGCCGCGTCCCCGTTGTCGAGGCCGGGCGGCTGATCGGCGTGGTGAGCCGCGCGGACCTCCTGCGCGCGATCCTGGCGCCGCTGCCAGCCCAGGCGCGCGGCGACGCGGCGATCCGCGACGAGCTCCACCGCCGGCTGCGCGAGCAGCCCTGGGTGGACCGCAACTTCCTGCACGCGGCCGTGAGCGGGGGCGTCGTCACCCTCTCCGGCTTCGCGCGCAACGAGGACCGGCGGCGCGCGCTGCGCGTGCTCGCCGAGGGTGTGCCGGGCGTGCGGGAGGTGCGGCTCGACCTCGCGCCCCCGCCGCCCTTCATGCTGGGCGTGGGCTGAATCCGGGAGGATATGTTGATGAAGGTGCGTGACTTGATGACCCGCGAGCCGATGACGGTCTCGCCCGACATGCCGGTCGGCGCCGCCGCGGCGCTGCTCTCCGAGCGCGGCATCTCCGGCGCGCCGGTGGTCGCCGCAAGCGGCGAGGTGCTGGGCGTGGTGACGGAGACCGACCTTGAGCGACGCCTCGCCGCCGCGGCGGGGCGGGACGAGCGCTCATGGCTC
>BBPD01000334.1_pt1 | contig 14774 bp, 12 predicted proteins | sample 1344911 | NCBI WGS metagenome assembly BBPD01 (sample SAMD00019088, study PRJDB2971) | groundwater metagenome | biome: freshwater biome; feature: mineral spring; material: ground water | place: USA: CA, Sonoma | collected 2011-09 | depth surface m
TCGAACACGGTGGCGGTGGCGTCGAAAAACAGCGGCAGGTAGTACTCGATGCCGGCGCTGGCCACGCCGTTGCCCATGTCTTTGTAGAGGCGGCTGCGGCTCGGGTCGCCTTCGAGCAGCTCGCGCCAGCGCGCACGAAACTTGCTGCGCGCGGCCTCGTCGAGCGGAAACTCGCGCCCCGGCAGCAGCCGCACCTCGGGCACCGGGTGCAGGCTGCGCTGGGTGTCGGGGTCGAAGGTGCGGATGGAGTCGATCTCGTCGTCGAACAGGTCGATGCGGTAGGGCAGCGCAGCGCCCATCGGAAACAGGTCGATCAGGCTGCCGCGCACCGCGTATTCGCCCGGGCCCACGACTTGGGTCACGTGCTGGTAGCCGGCCAGCGTGAGTTGGGCCTTGAGGCGGGCCGCGTCGAGCGCTTGTTGCTGCTTGAATTCGAAGCTGTAGGCGGCCAGAAAGGCCGGCGGCGCGAGCCGGTAGAGCGCGGTGGTGGCGGGGATGAGCACCACGTCGGCCCCGAGGGCGCGGTCGCGCTGCACGATGCGCCAGAGCGTGGCCAGGCGCTCCGAGATCAAATCCTGGTGCGGCGAGAAGCTGTCGTAGGGCAGGGTTTCCCAGTCTGGGAACAGGGCGCAGCGCAGGCCGGGCGCGAAGAAGGGGATTTCGTCGAGCAGGCGCTGGGCGTCGGCGGCGTCGGCGCAGACCACGGCCGTGAGGCGGCCGGCAAGGCGCTCGCGCTCGGCCAGTTGCGCCAGCAGCAAGGCGTCGGCGCTGGCTAGGGGGCGCGGCAACTGCAAGCGCTTGCCGGGGCTCAGGGGGGGCAGGTGCATGGTGGGCGGGCGGGTTGGGTAGGGGGCCCGCAAGGGGTTCAAAATGGGGGCGAAAAGGCGCAAAAAAACGGCTGCAGGGCAATAGCCCAGCGGCTGATTCTAAAATCACACACCGTGACCCATCCCACTGCAAGCAAAATACCTGTAAGCCCGTTGCCTCTCGATGAGGGTGCTGCGGGCTTTTTGCTGCCCATGCGGCCAGCATTCCCCGAACGGGTAGGCCCCGCCCCTTGGGGCGGCGTGGCCGAGGGGGCCCCGGCGCGCTGCTATGCCCTTATCACCAGCGCGGGCAATGGCAGCCGGGCCGTGCGCCCTTATCCGCCTGGGATGCTTGGTCAGCTTGGGCCGCAAGGGCCGCAAGGGCAGGCTGTGCCGCCTGGGCAATCCGCTCAGCTTGTGCCTTCCGATCAGCCCGCCCAGGCCGCGCCCAAGCAATACCAACTGCTGGCCGGCCAGCGCGTGATCGACCACACGCTGGCGGCCTTTCTGGCGCTGCCGCACTGGGCCGGGGTGGCGGTGGTGGTGGCACCCGGTGACGATGCCTACCAGAGCAGCGACGAGCGGGTGCGCGTCTGGCCCGTGGGTGGCGCGGTGCGCGCCCAGACCGTGCTCAATGGCTTGCAGCAACTGGCTGCCGCCGGGGCCCGCGACGCCGATTGGGTGCTGGTGCACGATGCCGCGCGTTGCCTGATCGAGCCGCAGCAGATCGAGCGCTTGCTCGCGGCCTGCTGGCACGACCCGGTGGGCGGCCTGCTGGCGCTGCCGCTGCCCGATACGCTCAAGGTTGCCACAGCCGCCACAGCCGCCATGCCCCGGGTGGCGGTCACGCTGGAGCGCGCCGACAAATGGCTGGCGCAAACGCCGCAGATGTTTAGGCTGGCCGCCCTGCGCGCGGCGCTGGCGGCGCACCAAGGCAGCGGTTTTGCCGGCATCACCGACGAGGCCAGCGCTATTGAAGCCAGCGGCGCCCAGCCGCTGCTGGTGCCGGGCAGTGCCAGCAACTTCAAAATCACCTACCCGGCCGACTTCGCGCTGGCCGAGGCCGTGCTGGCGCAGCGGCAGTCCCAGAGCCTAGCGCTGTCAAATCCCGCCCCATCAGCCACATCAGCCCCAGCCTATGCTTGGGCGAGCCCGCCCGCCCCGGCGCCGGCCACACCCACAGCCCCCATGAACCCAGCCAGCCCTGCTTTCGCAACCCCCACGGCCCCCGCCCCCAACCCCCTGGCAGCCCTGCGCATCGGCGAAGGCTGGGACATACACGCGCTGGTGCCGGGGCGGCCGCTGATTTTGGGCGGCATCCACATACCGCACCCCAGCGGCCTGCTCGGGCACTCCGACGCTGATGCGCTGCTGCACGCCATCACCGACGCGCTGCTGGGCGCGGCCGCGCTGGGCGACATCGGCACCCTGTTCCCCGACACCGACGCGCGCTTTGCCGGGGCCGATTCGGCCCAGTTGCTGGCGCAGGCCATGCAGCGCGTGGCCGAACACGGCTATGTGCTGCTCAACCTCGACACCACCGTGATTGCCCAAGCCCCCAAGCTGGCCCCCTACAAAGCGGCCATGCAAGCGCGCATCGCCGCCGTGCTGGGCTTGCAGCCGGGCCAAGTGAATGTGAAAGCCAAAACGGCCGAAAAACTCGGGCCGGTGGGGCAGGGTTTGGCGATCGAATGCCGCGCGGTGGCGCTGTTGCAGCGGGTGGCTTGAGGCTTTCACGCGCCTAGGCCGGGCCGTGCCAGATCGGCTTGTGGCCCACAGCAAAGGGCTACGCCGAAAGCAGCCTTCGCGCCAGCAGCGACTGCATATGGCGCCGACCATCGGCAATCAGCGCGACGATGACCTGCTGGCCGCTGACGCGGTAGATCACCCGGTAGGGCTTGAAGGCGGTCTGGCGGTACTCTTTGATTCCCAGCGCCAGCAGCTCCTTGGGGTAGCTGCCGCGCTGCGGAAAAATCGAGAGGCTTTGCAGGGTTTCCAGCAAGCGCTCCAGCACGTAAGCGGCATTGGCCGGGGAGTCGAACGCGGCGATGTGCTCGCAGATCGATTCCAAGTCCCGCTGCGCGCCCTCGGTGAGCAAGACCTCGAATTCGGGCGCAGCGTTTGCCATCAGGCCACAGAGTGCTTGGTGCGCAGAACGGCACCGACTTCGGCCAGCGGTTTGAGCTTGCCTGCGGCCACATCTTGGTTGGCAAGGGCCAGGATTTTCAGCAGCGCCAGGGTTTCCTGGGTTTCTTCATACGAGGCCACATCTTGCAGCACCGCCCGGGCTTGCCCGTTTTGGGTGATGAGCAAGGGTTCGCGCTGCTCAGACAAGCGCGCCAGCACGGCAGCCGCGTTGGCTTTGAGGTAACTGATGGGCTGCACCTGCGAGGGGTATTGCATGGGATGGATCCGGGTTGGGTGAAGCCCGAATGTAGCCTTTTTACAGTCTGGTTGCAAGTCTGCAAGCCAATACTGCACCTGCGCAGTTCATGCCCTCAAGTCTGCGCCGGTGCCACCGGCAAACGCAGCCTTGCCAGCAGGCCACCGGCCACGCCGTTGCGCAGTTCCAGCGCGCCGCCCATGAGTTGCAGGGTTTTGTCGGCGATCGCCAGCCCCAGTCCGCTGCCGTTGGCGGCGGTGCGGGCGCTGTCGGCGCGAAAGAAGGGCTCGGTCAGGCGCGGCAGCAGCGGTGGCGGCACGCCCGGGCCTTCGTCGGCCAGTTGCAGCGTCAGGGTGCCGGCCGGGCTGGGCGGGGCGTTGATGCGCAGCCGCAGCAAGCCGTCGGGGCTGCGGCCGTAGCGCGAGGCGTTTTGCAGCAGGTTGTCGAGCACGCGGCGCAGTTCCACCGGGTCGGCCAGCACGTGCAAACCAGGCGGCAGCTCCAGCGCCACGGCGCAGTCGGGCGCACCTTGGTAGGGTAGCAAGGCAGAGGCAAGCAAATCCGCCAGATCGACGGTCTGCAATTCCCGCACCTGCTCGACGCGCGCGTAGTCGAGGAACTTGTCGATGATGGCCGTGACCTGCTCAATGTCGCCGGCCATGAGCTGGCGCGCGTCCTCGTCGGCCACGCTGAGCTCGAGTTCCAGCCGCAGCCGCGCCAGTGGGGTGCGCAGATCGTGCGAAATGCCCGCCAGCATCAGCGTGCGGTCGGCCTCGACCTTGGCCAGTTGTTCGGCCATGCGGTTAAAGCCGATGTTGAGGGCGCGAATCTCGTGCGTGCCCGCCGTTTCGTCCAGCCGTGGGGCGCCAAAGTCGCCCGAGCGCACGCGCGCCGTGGCAGCACCCAGGCGCTGCAAGGGCTGATTGAGCAGGCGCGCAAACACCGCCGCCCCGAGCAGCGACAGGGCTGCCGCAATGCCCAGCCACACCAGCCAGGTGATGCCCCCGACCTTGCCCACGCGCTCCGGGTCGGCCAGCAGCCAGAACTGATCGGCACCGATGGAAAAACCGATCCACAAGCCATCAAAGCCGTTCACCGCACGCGCCACCACGGTCTGCGGCCCCAGCAGGGCGGCGAGTTCGGCGCTGATGCGCCGGCTCAGCGCGTCCTGGTTGTAGGCCTGGTAGCTGTCGGCGGGTTCGCGCACGGCGATGCGCAGGTTTTCCTGTTGCAGCAAGGTGGTGACGAGCGAAATGCGCGCGATCGGGTCCGCGTGTTCCAGCGCCGCCCGCGTCAGGTTGACCAGCGAGGCCAGTTGCTGTGCGCTTTGCAAGGCCCGCGGCTCCTCTTCGAGCGTGCGAAAGGTTTGGTACCAGGCCAGGATCGAGCCCAGCAACAGCGCCGCCAGCAGCACAAAAGTGCGCACAAACAGGCTGATGCCACGGCGCGACAGCGGGCTGGGAGGAATCATCAGCGGATCATCGGCGGCTTTGGCTGCCTCAGGCTGCCTCAGGCTGCCTCAGGCTGTGGGTCATCGGGGATGAACACATAGCCCACGCCCCAGACGGTTTGCAGGTAGCGCGGCGCGCCCGGGTCGGTTTCGATGAGCTTGCGCAGGCGCGAAATTTGCACATCCAGGCTGCGGTCGAAGGGCTCGAATTCACGCCCGCGGGCCAGTTGCGCCAGCTTGTCGCGCGACAGCGGCTGGCGCGGGTGCCGCACCAGGGCCTTGAGCATGGCGAATTCGCCCGTGGTCAGGCCCAGATCGCTGCCGTTTTTTTGCAGCGTGCGCCGCCCCAGGTCGAGCTCGAACGCGCCAAAGCGCACGATTTCCTGCTCGCTCGAAGGGGCACCGGGCACTTCCGGTGGCGGGCGGCGGCGCAGCACGGCGTGGATGCGCGCCAGCAATTCGCGCGGGTTGAAGGGCTTGCCCAAATAATCGTCTGCCCCGACTTCCAGCCCGACGATGCGGTCCACGTCTTCGCCCTTGGCCGTGAGCATGATGATCGGGGTGCGCAGGCTCTGGGCGCGCAGGCGCCGGCAAATGCTCAGCCCGTCTTCGCCCGGCAGCATGAGGTCGAGCACGATCAGGTCGAAAGTCTCGCGCAGCAGCAGCTTGTCGAGCGCGCGCGCATCGGCCGCCAGCAGCACCTCGAAGCCCTGCTGGCTCAGGTAGCGGTTGAGCAGATCGCGGATGCGGGCATCGTCATCGACGACCAAGAGGCGATCGGGGCGATCGGGGCGATGGCTTGAAGTGGGCATGGGAGCGGTGGGGGATGGAGCCAAGGAGGCGCTGCGCCCCATTGTGGCACCGCAACCGGGGTTTTGGGCTGCCATGGAGCGCTGGCGCAACGCCTGGTTACAGTTGCTGTGTTTGGATACAGCCTTTCTTGGCACCCAGCCCGGCAACGCGAGGCACAATGGGCTCGTTTTTGCTTCACTACAAACTGTGCAGGAGTTGCCATGAGGGATATGCAGATACTCGCCCGCCGGGCGCGGCCAGTGGGTTGGCTGGCGGCGCTGGCCTTGTGCGCTGGGCTCGCGCTGGCGCTGCCGGCCCAAGCCCAGACCCAGCCCTTGCCTCACAACGTGGTGCAGTTGAGCGCCACGGCGCAGCAGCCGGTGCGCCAAGACTGGCTCACCCTGACGCTGGCGCAGCGCGTGCAGGGTGCCGACCCGGCGGCCTTGCAGCGCCGGCTCAGCCAGAGCGTGGAAGCGGCGTTGCGCCAGTTGCGGCCGCAGGTGCGCGCGGGCGAGTTCGAGTTGGGCACCGGGCACTTTAGCCTGCAACCGCGCCACGACTCAGAGGGCCAGATCGTGGGCTGGTTTGGCAGCGCCGAGCTGCTGCTGCAAGGGCGCGATGTGGCGGCGCTGGCCACAGCGGCGGCGCAGGTGCGCGGCCTGAACGTGGCGCAGATGCAGTTCTCGCTCAGCCCGCAGGCGCGCCAGCAGGTTGAGGCCAGCGTGCGCAGCGCCGCAATCGAGCGCTTTCGCGCCAGCGCACAGCAGGTGGCGCGCGACTTTGGTTTTGGCGGCTACAGCTTGCGCGAGATTGCCATTTCAGACGGCGAGCAGGAATTTTCAGCCCGGCCACGCCTGATGATGGCCGCGCAAGCGCGCCTAGACGGTGCCGAAGCTGCGCTGCCCGCCGAACCCGGCACGGCGCAGGTGCAGGTCACGGTGGCGGGAACGGTGCAACTGCAGTAGCGGGTTGCGCTTATTGCGCCGCCCAGCCGCCGTCCATGTTCCAGGCTGCGCCGCGCACATTGGCCGCCGCTGGCGAGCAGAAAAACACCGCCAGCGCACCCAGTTCCTCGGGTGTGGTGAATTGCAGCGAAGGCTCCTTCTCGCACAGCAGGTGCTTGGTGGCTTCGGCATTGCTCAAGCCCAGCGCAGCGGCGCGCTCATCGACCTGCTTTTGCACCAGCGGCGTGAGCACCCAGCCGGGGCAGATGGCGTTGCAGGTCACTCCCGTGGTGGCGGTTTCGAGTGCCACCACCTTGGTCAGGCCCACCAGCGCGTGCTTGGAAGCCACATAGGCCGATTTGTTGGCCGAGGCCACCAGCCCATGCACCGATGCCACGTTGATGATGCGGCCCCAGTTGGCCGCCTTCATGGCCGGCAGCGCCAGCCGCGTGGTGTGAAAAGCGCTGCTCAGGTTGATGGCCAGCACCGCGTCCCAGCGCTCGGGGGCAAAATCCTCGATCGGGGCCACGTGCTGGATGCCGGCGTTGTTGACCAACACATCGATGCGGCCAAACTCTGCGGCAGCGGCGCGCAGCATGGCCTCGATCTGCTGCGGCTGGCTCATATCGGCCCCTTGGTAGCTCACCCGGGCCCCCGGCGCGGCCACGGCGGCCACTTCGGCGCAGGCGGCTTGCGCGTCGCCAAAGCCGTTGAGCACCAGATGCGCGCCTTGTTGCGCCAGCGCCTTGGCGATCCCTAAGCCAATGCCGCTGGTGGAACCCGTCACCAAGGCCGTCTTGTTTGCGAGCATGAAAACATCTCCTTTTGATTTACGATAGGCAGCACGAGCTACTGACCTGAATTATCGCGGACAGCGCCTGCGCTGGCTGGAGACAAAACTTTCAAGACCGATATGGAACCTACCCTGCACCACTTGGCCGTTCCCGGCCCGCTGGCTCGGAACCACGAACCGCGCCGCATCGCCTGGTGGGAGTGGAGCGCCCAGCCCAGCCAGTGCCCCGAGCAGGTGGTGCTGTGCGTGCATGGCCTCACACGCCAAGCGCGCGACTTCGACGTGCTGGCCCAGGCCCTGCTGGCTCAGGCGCAACGCCCGATCCGGGTGCTGTGCATCGACGTGGCCGGGCGCGGCCACAGCGACTGGCTGGCCGATCCATCTGCCTACGGCGTTCCCACCTACGCCTCCGACTTGGCGGTGTTGCTGGCACACCTGCGCGCAGGCCACGCGGCGGCAGGGGGCAGCGTCGAGCCCGCCGAGCTGGCCATCGACTGGGTGGGCACCAGCATGGGCGGGCTGATCGGCATGGCGCTGGCGGCGCAACCGGCGCTGGGCTTGCGCCGCCTGGTGCTCAACGATGTGGGGCCGGTGATCGAGGCCGCCGCGCTGCGCCGCATTGCCACCTACGTGGGCAATCAGGCGGTTTATGACAGCGAGCAGTCCGCCGTGCAGGCGCTGGCGCAGTTGCACCGGGGGTTTGGCCCGCACAGCCCCGAGCAGTGGCTGGCCTTGTCGCGCCCGATGCTGCGCCCGGTGCAAGGCGGCTGGACGCTGCACTACGACCCGGCCATCGCGCAGCCGCTGCGCGCCATGTTGGCAGCGGGGCAGGAAGCTGGCGCAGACGCGGCTGCCGCCATCCACGCCGGCGAGGCCTTGCTGTGGCAAATGTACGAGGCCATCACCGCCGAGGTGCTGTTGTTGCGCGGGGCCGAATCCGATTTGCTCAGCCACGCCACGGCGCTGGCCATGACGCAGCGCGGGCCGCGTGCGCGCTTGCACGAATTTGCCGGTGTGGGCCACGCGCCCACGCTGGTGGCCCCCGAGCAGGTGGCGCGGGTGTGCGATTTTCTCTTGGCCCCATGAAATCAGCCCCACCGCCGCCCGATTTGAGCGCAGCCGCCCCCGAGGCTGGGCCAGCTGCCGAGCAGTTGCAGGCCCGGGCCGCCGACGACCAAGCCGCGGTGCTGCGCGCACGCGCCTTTGCCGAACCGCTGCTGGCCGCCGAAACGCTCGATACCGGCGAGAACACCCTGGCGCATGCCGATGGCGTGGCCGCCGTGCTCGACCTCATCGGCGGCCCGGCCGAACTCAAGGTTTGCACCTATCTGGTCTATGCCTGCGAGCACTTGAACCGCCCGCGCGAGCTCATCAGCAAAGCATTTGGCAGCGACTTGGCCAATGTGGCGATTGAGACCACCAAGCTGGTGCAGTTGCAACGCCAGACCCGGGTCAAGGCGGCCCAGGTGCGCCTCGATCGGGCCAACGGGGCCGAGTCGGGCAGCGCCGCCCGCGCCGTACCCAGCGAGCTCGAAGCCAGCCAACACGAAAACATCCGCAAGATGCTGCTGGCTTTTTCACGCGATTTGCGCGTGGTGCTGCTGCGCCTGGCCTCGCGCCTGCAAACGCTGCGCTACATCGCGGCGGCCAAAATTGCGCCCGACCCAGCCCTGGCCAGCGAATCGCTGCATGTGTTTGCACCGCTGGCCAACCGCCTAGGCATCTGGCCGATCAAGTGGGAGATCGAAGACCTGGCCTTTCGCTTCCTAGAGCCCCAGACCTACAAGGAAATCGCGCGCCATCTCGACGAAAAACGCATCGAGCGCGAAAGCCATGTGGAGCAGGTGCGCCAGCAGTTGCAGCAGGCGCTGCGCGCGCAAGGCATACACGCCGAGGTGCAGGGGCGGCCCAAGCACATCTACAGCATCGTCAAAAAAATGCGTGGCAAAGCGCTCAACTTCGACCAGGTGTTCGACCTGCGCGCCCTGCGCGTGGTGGTGCCGCAGATCGAAGACTGCTACCGCGTGCTGGCCTACGCGCACGCCCAATACAGCACGCTGCCCGAGGAGTTCGACGACTACATCGGCAAGCCCAAGCCCAACGGCTACCAGTCGCTGCACACCGTGATCCGCGATGTGCAGGGGCGCGCCTTCGAGCTGCAAATCCGCACACAGGCCATGCACGAGCACGCCGAGCACGGCGTGGCGGCGCACTGGGCCTACAAAGAAGCGGGCAGCAAGGGCTACCAGGGGGTGAGCGCCAGCTCCGACTACGACGCCAAAATCGCCGTGCTGCGCCAGTTGCTGGCCTGGCAGAGCGACGTAGAGAGCGAGCGCCGGCAGGAGGCAGCGCAGCAGCTTTTTGACGACGCCATTTACGTGCTCACGCCGCACGCGGCCATCGTCGAGCTGCCCAAGGGGGCTACCGCGCTCGATTTTGCCTACACCTTACACACCGATCTGGGGCACCGCTGCCGCGGAGCCCGCGTCGATGGGGTCATGGTTGCGCTCAACACGCCGCTGCAAAACGGCCAAACGGTAGAGATCATCGCCAGCAAAGACGGCGGCCCCTCGCGCGATTGGCTCAACCCCGAGCAGGGCTACCTGGTGAGCCACCGCGCCAAGAGCAAGGTGCGGGCCTGGTTCAATGCCCAAGCGGCGCACAGCACCACCCAGCGCGGCCGTGAGCTGCTCGACAAGTGGTTGCAGCGCGAGGGCAAAACCGCGCTCAACCTCGACGAACTGGCCAGCCGCATCGGCTACGACGACGCCGCCAGCCTGTGCGAGGCGCTGGGCAAAGAGGAAATCACCCTGCGCACGGTCGAGCAACTGCTCAACCCCACCCCAGCCATGCAAGCCCCGGACGAGGTGCAGGTGCGCAAGGCGCGCCACAGCCCGGCCCGCGCCCCGCAAGGCAGCGTGCTGGTGGTGGGGCTGGACTCGGTGCTCACGCAACTGGCGCGCTGCTGCAAACCAGCCCCGCCCGACGACATCCGCGGCTACATCACGCGCGGCAAAGGGGTGGGCGTACACCGCGCCGATTGCTCCGACTACGCCACGCTGGCACTGCGCCACCCAGGCCGTGTGATCGAGGTGCAGTGGAACGGTGTCGGCACCAAAGGCGATGCGGCCACCCACTACGCCGTCGATGTGGCGATCGAGGCACTAGACCGCCAGGGCCTGCTGCGCGACATATCCGACGCCTTTGCCAGCCAGAAAATCAACGTCATCGGGGTGCAGACGCAAAGCGTGAAAGGGGTGGCCTGGATGACCTTCACGGTCGAAGTCACCGACGCCGGGCGGGTGCAGCGCGTCATGGCGGCGCTGCAAGACGTGCCCGGCGTGCAGAGCGTGCGGCGACGCTAAAGCCTGCTACAATAGCAGGCTTGCAACCGACCTTAGGCGCGTAGCTCAGCTGGTTAGAGCACCACCTTGACATGGTGGGGGTCGTTGGTTCGAGTCCAATCGCGCCTACCAATTTCAAAACCCCAGGCAAGTCCTCCGATTTGCCTGGGGTTTTTGTTTGTGCTCCGCGCCGACGCAGGGCCGCTGGAGGCACCGGTTCAGGTGTAACTTGTGTCATTTTCCCAAGCGATAATGTTTCGGTGAACCAAACACCAGAACCTACAGAATTTGATCTTTCCACCGGAGTAGGCAGTCGCCCCCAGCAGCGCATCAACAAGCCCATCGTCGGGGCGGCGGCGGCGCTGTCGGTCTCGATTCCTCACGCCATTGGCCTTGGGCTGTTGGCTTTTGCACCCTTGGCCTATATGGGGTCGGCCAGTGCGCTGGCCCTGTGGTCGGCGGCGCTGCCGGGGGCCTTGCTTACCCTGCTGGCGCGCAGCAGGGGGGTGATTTATGGGCCATCGACGGCCGTGGCGCTGTTGTTTGGCGGCATGTTGGCGCTGGTGGTCGGGGCCGGAGCCGCCGCTTCCATTTCTGCTGCGCAGGCGCTGGCCATTACCGGCGTTTTTGCCGCGCTGGGTTTTCTGTTGCAATCCCTGATCGCCTGGAGCGGCTTGGCCCGGCTGGTGCGCTTCATTCCGGTTGCCGTCACGCAGGGCTTTGCGGCTGGGGTGGGCTTGTCGCTGATTTTGGCTCAGGTCAAGGGGCTGCATTACATCAGCGGTGCGCAGTGGGGTGCCTTGCTGGGCTGGCACGTGGCCATTGCGCTCGCCGTGGTGGCCCTGAGCCTGGTGTTGCAGCGCCTGTGGCCGCGTTTTCCCACGCTGCTGCTCGCGGTCGTCTTGGTCGCCTTGCCGTGGCTGTTCTGGACCCCTGGGGTGGAGCTGCGCATGGCGGCCGAGGACGCGGTTTTCTTGCTGCCCATCGTGCCCGACTGGTGGGCCGCGCCGTGGTGGCTGGTGCTCGATCGGGTCGGGTTTCAGCTCGCCTCGCTGGCCTTGCTGATGGCGGTGGTGAACTCGCTCGAGGTGCTGGTCTATCACCAGCAACTGGAACATGAAAACGGGCAACCCTGCCGGCCCGGTCTGGTGCTGGGGCGCGAGGGCTGGGTGGGCGTGGGCTGTGCGCTGCTGGGCCTGATTCCGGCCTCGACCAGTCTGTCGCGCTCGCGCACCGCGCTCTTTTACACCGGCACGCCGAGCCTGCGGGCTGGGCAGTGGCACGCGCTGGGCTTGCTTGTGGTAGCCGTCAGCGGCTATTTGTGGCTGCCGTGGGTTCCCATGGCGGTTTTGATTGGGGCGCTGCTGATCGCCGGGGTGCGCATGATTCCGCCCTCGCTGTGGGAATTGTTCGCAACCCGCGAGGGCCGCAGCTCGCGCCTGCAGGCTTGGGTGGTGGCACTGGTGTTTGTGGGCTCCAGCGGTGCCTTGGCCTTGCTGGCCGGTTTGCTGGTGGCTACGCTGGAGCTTTTGCGGGCATCGGGCGAACACGCCATCCGGCGCGTTCATCTGGAAGGCAAGCTGCGCTCGCGCCACGTGCGCGGGCCGCAGGACGAAAGCTGGCTGGCCCCGCGCATGGCCACGGTGGCGGTGTTTGAGCTGCAGGGCATCGTCTCCTTTGGGGTGGCGGCGCATGTGGTGGAGCGGGTGCGATCCCATCTGAACGGGCACCGTTGCGTGATCCTGGATGCCGCGCGCGTGCCTTCCTGGGATGAAACCGGCTGCTTGCGCCTGATCACCTTGGCGCACGAGCTGCATGCGCAAAATGTGGCGCTGGTGCTGTGCGGCGTGCGCGGTTTGGCGGCGCAGCGCATGGCCGGCTTGCACATCCGTGCCGACTTGGATCGAGCCCTCGAATGGGCCGAAGACCAGATTCTGGCCAGCCGGTCGGCACAGGTGCAGCCGGTGCAGGAGTCGGCGGCGGCCCTGGGGGAGCTGGGTGCCGAATTAACGGCGGCCCAGTGTGTGGCGCTGCAAGCCCTGATGGGCAGCCGGCGCTACGCCCCTGGGGAGGTGATCATCCGCCAAGGGGAGCGCGAGCGCACGCTGCTGTGGGTGGAAGTGGGTACCGTAACGCTTTCGACCTCAGAACTGCCCGAGCAGGGGGTGCGTTTGTCGGTGATCGGTGCCGGGGCCGTATTTGGCGAAATGGCCTTCCTAAACGGCATGGCGCGCACCGCCTACGCGCACGCTGGCAGCCAAGGCGCGCTGCTCAACACCCTGACGTGGGAGCGGTTCCAGCAGTGGCGCCAGAGCGACCCCGAGGGGGCGTTGCTGTTCATCACCGCCCTGGCGCGCATGGGCATTCGGCGCCTGGGGGCAAGCTCGCGGGAGCTGCGCGCAGCGATGGAGTGAGGGTGTTGTTGTAAGCTATTGATCTGATTGGTATTTGGCGGAAGCGGTGAGATTCGAACTCACGAACGGGTGACCCCGTTGCCGGTTTTCAAGACCGGTGCAATCGACCACTCTGCCACGCTTCCACGGCTGCGATTGTAAGTGGCTTCGGCGCAGGCAAGCTGAGGCGCATCGCGGGCAAGGCTGGGGTACTCGGGTCAAGCAGCCGCTAACATCGGCGGCTTGTAAAGGATGAAGATGTCTGCCTTGTTTCCCCCACTAGAGTCGTCTGCGGGTGCCGCCTACCCCGAAGCGCTGGACCCGCAGTACGCGCAGTTGCGCGTGCCGCCCCATTCGATCGAGGCCGAGTCCAGCGTGCTGGGCAGCCTGCTGCTGGACAACACCGCCTGGGATCGGGTCGCCGACCTGATCGCCGAGTCCGACTGCTACCGGCGCGAGCACCAGCTCATTTTTGCTGCCATCGCGGCGCTGATCAACGCCAACAAGCCGGCCGATGTGATCACCGTGTTCGAGCACCTGAGCAGCCAGGGGCGCGCCGATGAAGTGGGCGGGCTGAACTACCTCAACGCCTTGGCGCAGTACGTGCCGAGCGCGGGCAACATCCGGCGCTACGCCGAGATCGTGCGCGAGCGCGCCATTTTGCGCAAACTCATCAGCGCCAGCGACGAAATCGCCGGCTCCGCCTTCAAGCCCAAGGGGCGGCCGGTGGCGGTGATTTTGGATGAGGCCGAGCAAAAAATCTTTCACATCGGCGAAGAGGGTTCGCGCCTCAAGCAAGGCTTTCAGTCCATGGACTCGCTGGTGGTCAGGTTGCTCGACCGCGTGCAGGAGATGGCCGATCACCCCAACGACATCACCGGCGTGCCGACCGGCTTCATCGACTTGGACCGCATGACCTCGGGCCTGCAGGCGGGCGATCTGGTGGTGCTGGCCGCGCGGCCCTCGATGGGCAAAACCGCCCTGGCCATCAACATCGCCGAACACGTGGCGCTGCACGAGGGGCTGCCGGTGGCGGTGTTTTCCATGGAGATGGGGGCGGCGCAGTTGGCGGTGCGCATCGTCGGCTCGATTGGGCGCATTCACCAGAGCCACTTGCGCACCGGCAAGCTCAACGAAGACGAATGGCCGCGCCTGACCGAAGCGATCGAGAAGCTGCGCCACGTATCCTTGCACATCGACGAAACGCCGGGGCTCTCGATCGCCGAGCTGCGCGCCAACGCCCGCAGGCTGGCGCGCCAGTGCGGCAAACTGGGGCTGATCGTGGTGGACTATTTGCAGCTCATGAGCTCGGGTTCCTCGGGCGATGAAAACCGCGCCACCGAATTGGGCGAAATCTCACGCGGCCTCAAAATGCTGGCCAAAGAGCTGCAGTGCCCGGTGATTGCGCTCTCGCAGCTCAACCGCTCGGTGGAAACGCGCACCGACAAACGCCCCATGATGAGCGACCTGCGCGAGTCCGGCGCCATCGAGCAAGACGCCGACATCATCATGTTCATCTACCGCGACGAGTACTACACCAAAGACGCTTGCAAGGAGCCCGGCGTGGCCGAAATCATCATCGGCAAGCAGCGCAACGGCCCCACCGGCACCGTCAAGCTCACCTTCCTCAACGTGCTCACGCGCTTTGAGAGCATGGCGCAAGACGGCTATCATGGCTAAAAATCCAGACACGGCATGGACCATTCCAACACCCCCACCGCAAGCCAGCGCCCCAGCCCCTTGGCGCGCACCGAATTCCGCCATTACGTTCCGATCCAGACGCGCTGGATGGACAACGATGTCTATGGCCACGCCAACAACGTGGTCTATTACAGTTGGTTCGACACGGCCGTCAACGGCTACCTGATC
>BBPD01002791.1_pt1 | contig 14760 bp, 15 predicted proteins | sample 1344911 | NCBI WGS metagenome assembly BBPD01 (sample SAMD00019088, study PRJDB2971) | groundwater metagenome | biome: freshwater biome; feature: mineral spring; material: ground water | place: USA: CA, Sonoma | collected 2011-09 | depth surface m
GATTCGCAATACTTTGCACTATTTGGTGGAACATCCGTTAAACTTAACACATTCATCTACTTTTTTCAAGCAAATTTCGGTACAAGCCAACAATTCTATGAGTGGGCTTGACAAAACTTTCGTTATGAGTAATGTCTCAAAGAGTAGACGTCGCCCGAAAGACTCTCAAGTCGTAGCTGAGGTGCTTTTCTCTAAAATCGCTCCATTCCCGGTACTTGACGGCTAATTCCGGCTGACATAGCTTTCCCAGGATGAAGTAGCAAATCCGCAGCATAAATCTTGTCTGAATATTAAGCTCGTTGGAGGTGACAAATACCCCATTCTCATTCAGGCGGTTACTTATTCCGCTCAAATATGAATGGAGTTTTCGCTGGAAAAGGAGCCGGACAAATATGTAGTGAAGAGATGCACTCTGAATGATTACGTCAAAGCGCTGGTCTGGCAGCAGGCCCCCTCGGAAAAGCTGGATTGCATCAGCCTCGATAAATTCGACGTTAGGGTGGTCTTGGTATTTCTCGCGCGCCCTGGCGATAGCGGTCGCCGAGATGTCAACGCCAGTAATCTTCGCCTGGGGAAAAGCTTCGGACAGCATGCCGGTAAACACCCCTTCGGCGCAGCCCACTTCCAGAATACTCTGCGGTTGCGGGTAAAACCCCTGTATTGCTTCCAGTTGCCTGAGGTACTTGACCCTCTCGTAATCGCTCAGGCTGTAGTGCCACGGGTCTTCGCCGGTGAAAACCCTGTCAAAATACTTTTTATCAAACTTGAGGAACATTCTTTACCACCTTAATCTGGATGTACATAAAGGCCAGGAAGACAGCCAGGAAAACAGCGGGAAGATAGGCTATACTCAGTTCCGTGGTGTGGAAAAGGGCTCCTGCCAGCAGGTATATTCCGTCAAAGACCAGTCCCGAGAACAGCGTTCCGACGAGAAGCGGCTTGAGCCTTCTCCGCCAAACGAGCACCAATTTAATTGACAAGTTAAGCCAGGTGAGCATGCCCAGCGTGGCAGCCAGTGGAGACAGATATCTGGTATCGAAATTCTCCCGGCCAAAGTTCTCTCGATAGAACCCCTCGAAATGATTCCGATAGAACCCGTTGGACTGTATAGGTTTCAGGAGGAGCTTTGAGAGGGGTTTATTCAGGACGGGAAAGAAATAGTAAAGCGCCAGCATGCTTACCTGCCTGCTGGTCTGTGCCGCCAGCAGTATTAGCGCCGTATTGAACAGTGCGATATTGTTCACCCGGCTCTGATAGCCGACCAGAAGCCATATGGTTTCCATCAGCAGCGGAATCTGCAGGTTCACCTCGCCCAGCATGGCTATCAGGAAGAACGTGCCGATTACTGCCGGGTTAAAGGCAGATGATATATCGAACACATCTAGTACAGGCAAGAAGAGCTTCTCTAAAACCATATCTCACCGCCGCTACAGTATTTAATGCCACTAAACGCAGATTGTCCCCCCCCTTTTATCAGCCTTCAGATGCCTGCCAGCTTCGCCGGATTTGAAGCGCTTTCTGTTGCCAGTTCTCTGCCATATCCATAGGCAGGTTCGTGGAAAGGAGTGCCATTGTAGGCGGGCACATCCAGGAGATCGGGGACGGTTACAAAGCGGTATCCTTTCCCTTGTAGTTGCTTGATAATTAATGGCAGAGCCTTAACGGTCAAGCTTCTATCCGATTTGGCACAGCCATGCGCGGTTCCGTAGCCATCATGCAGGAGTATTATTTTACCGGGCCTGGTTTTACTGACAATCTTCCGGGCAAATGGTTCCGGAGATGGTTTACCGAGCAGAGCCAACGCATGCTGGTCATTAGCAGAGACGCTCCAGGTTACCGCGATCAGTCCCTCTCTTTGGACAGCTTTTAGCTGCCAGGGGGTTTTCCGGCCATGTGGCGGGCGGTAAAGGTGCGGCGAAACGCCGCTAATGTCATATATTACCTGCTGTGCGCGCCGCAGGTCCCGGGAACCGTAACGAGTGATGGCATGATCGGCATTATGAGTATGAGAATGGTTGCCTATCACATGTCCCTCATCCAGGATGCGCCGGCCAGTTTCGGGATAGATCTCGACATTCTTGCCGATAACAAAGAAGGTCGCCTTGATATTAAAGCTGGCGAGAATATCAAGGATTTCTGAGGTATACGGCTCGTTCGGTCCGTCATCGAATGTTAATGCTACAGCTTTTTCCGTGGTCTCTCCCTTATGATAGACCTTACCGTTGGTAGATGATGCCGGTACAAAATATCCATATAAGACCATAGGAGCGAACACCGCTACCCGCAGTAGTCGGGCAACCCCATACAGTAGCGTTCTGGTGGTGAGTCCTCGAAGGTCACTTAGGGAGCTCTGCATCAAATATGCACCCCACCGGGCAAAATTTGCCAGAGCCTCCATCATGAGAATGAAGGTAGGCCTCTGCACCCTTCTGGCGGAAGTCAGACAGTAGAGGTCTCTATCATACAGAACCTTCCCCCGTTTACTCAGGCGGGCGCAGATACCGTACTGATCCGCCGAATAGGATAACCCCCGGTAGCCATCGAGGGATAAGAAAGACCCCCGGCGGAAGGCGAAGGTTGCCCCTGAGACGACCATCGGTCTGCTGAAGAGAGCAACGCTCATGCGGTTAATATGATGCCTCAGCAAATATTCAACCCGTGCCCACCAGAAGCCATCTCGATAGATAAACCTGCCCGATAGAGCGACAGCCTCCGGGTGAGAAGCAAACTGGCTGGCTATCCTGTTTAGCCAGCCACCGGGGTAAACGGAATCGGCATCCGCCTGGACAATGATGTCGCCACGGGCAGCATCAGCACCAACCTGCCTGGCAAAAAAGACGCTCTTTATCTCAGTGCAAGGTATCACCCTTACTCCGAAGTCCCTCGCAATGCCGGCGGTGCCGTCAGTACTGCCGTTATCAACTACGATAATCTCGTAATGACCGGGGTAATCCTGATCTTCAAGAGACCGCAGGCACTCGGGCAGGAGTTTTGCCTCATTTAGAGCGGGAATGATGATACTCAATTCGGGGCGGTGATTCATAAATCCTTACCTCGCTTTGTAATAATTTATGCTTTCGCCAACAGGCAGGCGCTGGATGAAGGTATCTACATAAATTATAGCAAGGCAAGGTTAAAGGACGGTTGAATACAGGTTCAAAAACGGTTAAAGAGGTTGAGGGAGTGGCACGATGTTAATTGTCCCTGAACGGCAAATGAATGGAGACCGTGGTGCCAGTGCCTTCCTGGCTCTGGATCTCCAATTCCCCACCATGAAGGTCGATGATCTGTTTGACGATGGCTAGCCCCAATCCGACCCCACGGCTTGCAGGCTTCTGGCAGGCGACATCCCTGTGGAATGGCGCGGTGAGGCGGGAGAGCTTTTCCCGGGGTATACCCTGCCCGGTATCCGTGACGGTAATAGTCGCCCATTCCCCCTCCTGGCTCAGCCCCAGCATTACGGAGCCGCCTTTGGGAGTGAACTTTATGGAGTTGTCAACAACGTTCAGCAGCATTTGCTTGAGGAGGTCGTAATCTCCAGCGATAACCATAATCTCGGGGATGGATACGCTGAGATGCAAACCATGAGCCAGCACCCGTGCTTCTCTGGCTACCTCGTCCAGCAATTCTTTGAGGTCCACCTCTTCACAAGTGAACACCGGCGCTGCCTCCAGTTGTACGCTGAGCAACAAATTATTAGTCATTCTGGACAACCGGCGCACCTCCCTCGACATCGCATTCAGCCTTTGACTGGCCTCAAGGTCGAGCGATGGCTGCATCAGCAGGATGTCTATCTGTCCCTGGAGCACGGTGAGCGGTGTCCGGAGGTCATGGGAAACGTTGGCAAAAAATACCTCCCTGGTCGTGAATGCCGTATGCAGGCGTTGCATCATGCTGTTCAGTGTATCTGCCAGTTGTTGCAATTCCTGCGTTCTGGGCTCTTCTGGAATTCTGGTGGTGAGGTCTTTGCCCCCTACCTGTTGCACCCGGTTAAGGATTTTGTCGAGAGGGCGGAAACCGCGGTGGAGAATGAAGAACATCACCGCGAGCGCCACGGCACTGCCCCCCAAGCCAACAGCAAGGGTGTATCGCCACAGTTCATTCTGCGCCTCGGTAATCGCGACAAGGCTATCGCCGGTCTGCACAAAAAATATAATCTCACCCGTGGCTGGGTCGCGCACGGGGACAGTATATAGCCGCAATGCCTCATGTCCCCTTTTACTGATGGTCTGGAAACGTCCCTCGTCAAGCCCCGGCAAGAGCAACTGGCGGTCCATCAAGGGAATTAACGGGTCGGGAATATCGCCAAACGAGGTGAGGATGTTACCATGGGGATCGCTCATGCGCAAAACTGCGGGAACGTAGGGAAGCCGATGCTCGATCAGCCTGTGAACCATGTCTTCATAGGACTCGCCGCTTTCCCCAGGTCTCAAGATGATGCTACGGGAAACAATCGCCGTCCGCTCTTGAAGGCGGTGGTCAATAGCGCCACGCAGTCCCGCCAGCAGGACCTGGTGTGCCACAAAAGCCAGCCCCACCATAATGAGCGGCACCATCAGGACGTACCAGAGAAATATCTGCTGGCGGAGACCTATGCGCATTAGCCCTCCCGCAGTGCGTAACCGAAGCCACGCACAGAGTGTATCAGGTCAGCTTCTCCCTCGGCATTCAGTTTGCGCCGCAGAAAGTTAATATACACCTTGACCGGGTCGGTCTCTCCCTCAAACTCGTAGCCCCACACGCGCTGGATAATTAACTCACGGCTGAGAGGCTTGCCGGTGTATTGAGCCAGCAACCGCAGCAAGTCAAATTCCCGTGTCGTCAGGTCTATTTGCCGGCCGCCCCGCCTTACCTCCCTCCTTTCGATGTCAATCTCGAGGTTCCCCACCCGGATGACACCTCCAGCCGGAAAGCGCCGGCGAAGTACCGCTCTGATGCGAGCCAGGAGTTCTTCAAAGGCAAAGGGCTTTGACAGATAATCGTCAGCGCCAGCTTCCAAACCGCGCACTCTCTCTCCGATCATGCTGCGTGCCGTCAGTATGATTATGGCCGCGTCACCGCTGGCTCGGAGTTGCCGGCACACATCAATGCCGTCAATATCGGGCAGCATTAAATCCAGGACCACGAGGTCAGGATTCTCGTACTGTGCCGCCTCCAGCCCCTGGTAGCCGGTCTCAGCGACGAGGACATCAAAACCGCTCTGGATCAGCTCGTGCCTCACAATGTCGGCGACATTTGGGTCATCTTCGATAACCAGAATCTTGGTCATCTTGCTACTGCCCGGCAGCGATCTTGATAAAAGTTATCATTGGTAGGGATTATACACTCGCAGGTCTGTCCTCAGCGAGTGCGGCTTCTGGCACGACCCACCCGGTTGGCAATCAAGGCCGCCAGTGCACCAGCCCCGAAACCGTTATCTATGTTGACCACCCCTAGACCGGGCGAGCAAGATTGCAGCATAGTGAGTAAAGGTGCGATACCCTTCGCCCCCACCCCGTATCCCACCGAAGTAGGAACGCCGATCACCGGGAGGTCCACCAGACCTTTGACCGTGATGGGAAGGACCGCGTCCATTCCCGCAACCACCACAATCACATCTACTCCTTTGCTCAGCATCTCCTCAAGCGGAGTGAGCACGCGGTGAGGCCCGGCGATGCCGACATCGTAGGCACTGTGAACTTCACACCCCATCTGATCAGCGGTAACACGCACCTCCTCCGCTACCGATATGTCGGCGGTTCCGGCCGCTATCAGTCCTACCTTGCCCCCGGTTGCGGCCACCTCAAAGCCCGGTTCGCTCACTGAAACCATCCGCGCCTCAGTATATATCTGGATACGATACTCCGATGGCACAACCTCTCTTATCTTCTGGATACACCCCTCATCAACCCGGGTGGCCATCGCCCTACCCCGTTCTTTGACCATCGCCAGGAGAAGTTTGGCCACCCATTCGGGCTTCTTACCCTCAGCCAGGATGACCTCCGGGATGCCCGCTCTCCGGTCGCGATATACATCCAGCCGGGCCAAACTTTCGACGAATTTCAGTTTCATCCTCTCGAAGGCGGTCCTTTCCAGAAGTTCCTCTGCCTCCGCGATAGTGATCTCACTGCTCTTGAGCTTCTGCAATATCTCGCTGATCGTCAATCTCGCACCCTCCGCTCCTGTATAGCCACAGAGTTCACGGAGAACTCCGAGAAAATGAAGACAATCTCTCTGTGATCTCGGTGTGCTCTGTGGCTTTTCTCTTAGCTGCTTCGTAAACCTGTTTGATGGGAATCTGCCCCTCATCTGCCAGACGCCGGCAGTCCCTATATTCCGGGGCAAGATTTACCGCCTCCCCCCTCAGTCTGCCCAGTTTAACCCGCACCTTACCATATTCTGTCTCCACCTCTATCTCTTCTCTTGCCAATTTATATCTTCTTGTCTGGTAGGTTCTTACCCCCAAAGTGGTAGTTTCCCTGAAGATTGCTTCCAGGACGGGGCGCAGGTTTTCCGCAGACACGACAACGGAAAGCAAGGTAGCCGGCCTTGCCTGTTTCATCTGGACCGGCGTGAGAAATACATCCAGCGCACCGCTATCAAATAGTCTGGCCATAATATATTCATAAAACTCGGGGTTCATATCGTCGATATTGGTTTCTATCACCGTAACGGTGTCCTCATCATAGCCACAGGGGAGGGGGACCCCTGACTCTAATTCTCTGTGACCTCTGTAGCTTCCTCGTTCCCCGATGAGAACCCGCAACAGGTTGGGTATCGGGAGATTTCTTTGGCCCGCCCCGTAGCCTATTCTCTCGACCGTCATTTCGGGCAATTCGCCAAAGCCCTGAGCCAATGTGGTGATGATCGCCGCCCCGGTGGGCGTCACCAGCTCAGCATCGATATCGCCCCCATAAACGGGCACCCCTTTTGTCAGTTCCAGGGTGGCCGGGGTAGGAACCGGAAGCCTACCATGGCGACACTTCACGAAGCCGCGACCGAGGTGCAACCGTGATCCATAAACAGCATCGATGCCCAGCAGCTTCATCCCGGCAACCGCACCAACGATATCAATAATAGCATCCACTCCGCCCAGTTCGTGGAAATGCACCTCGCTGAGATCCTCTTGATGTATCCTGGCTTCCGCTTCGGCCAATCTAACAAATATCTTCCTCGCCGGCCCTTTAATCTCCTCAGTTAATGCGCTCTCCTCGATTATGGTGAGGATATCTTCCAGCCTGCGGGTGACATCCTCTTTGCCCAGGATGACGTTCACTTTTGTGCCCTGAATACCTTGCTTCTCTACTTTCTCCACCTCGAGCTGGTAATGAGCAAGGGAGAGTTTATCGAGTTCGGCCCTTAACTCCGCAACCCCCAGACCGAGATCGATCAGCGCCCCCAGTATCATGTCCCCGCTGATACCGGAAAAGCAGTCAAAGTAAGCGATCTTCAAGCTGCTCTCTCCTTAAAATCCCGTAGTCGGGGTCGTCCCTGACCCCGAAAGTGGCTCGTTCATGCTTCCCATGCGGTAGCCCTGTAAATCAAGAGTTACAAAAGTATATCCTATTTCCTTGAACCGGGCAATAATCTTCTCTCGCAGTAGTAGCAAGAGGGGAATATCCTCCGGCAGCACCTCGATCCGGGCAATGGTTTGGTGATGTCTTACCCTCAACTGTCCTATCCCCAGATCTCGTAAGAATGCCTCCGCCTGGTCGATCATCATCAGTTTCTCTTTAGTTATCCGGTCGCCATAGGGAATCCGTGAAGCCAGGCAGGCAAGGGAGGGCTTATTCCAGGTAGATAAGTTCATCTGTCTGGAAAGCGATCGAATATCGTCCTTGGTAAGGAGTGATTCCTCGAGCGGACTGCGCGCTCCGAGCTCACGCACAGCTCTCATTCCCGGCCGATAATCAGCGAGATCGTCATAATTGGAGCCGTCCAGAACATAGCATAGATTATGCTCTTTAGCTATATCATTCAACCGGGAAATCAACTCTCTCTTGCAAAAATAACAGCGTTCCTTGGGATTACTGGCAAAATCCTCGCTCGCTAATTCCGCGGTATGAATTAGAATATGCCTTACTCCCAGCTCTTGTGCCATGTAGCGGGCAGATTCCAGTTCATGAGAGGAATAGGTTTCAGAGATCGCGGTTACCGCAATCACCTTATCCCGCAGCACACCTTGAGCCACTTTCAACAAGAAGGTGCTGTCTACACCCCCGGAGTAGGCAAGAAGGGCGCCACCCATTTCCGCCAAGGTGATCTTTAGGCTTACCAGTTTCTCATCGGGGGTAGGCATATTAGCTCTTACTGAGTACCGCTTTAATCTTCCCTTCGATGGTTATTAGTTTATCACGGCGATCATCGATGTAAATGGTGGTCGCCACTCGCTTCACTCCCATCGTAAACGGTGACTCGTGCATTTCCCGCGCCAGTTCGAGTATCCTGTCCAGAGGCCCCTGGACAATCGTCCCCATGGCGGTCAATTGATAGGTTATGTCTTCAGCCGCTTTGAGAATATCGAGGCAGGCAGCGACGTAGTGACTCAAACTGGCAGTTTCCGTACCCAGAGGGACGACATGTATTTCAGCAATAACCTGCTCTTGTCGAGTAGAAGCCATTTCAACCTCCTTTCTGGCTATAAGCTTCCCGCACTTGGGGCAATGAATAGAATGATAGTGATGTTCTGTTACAATAGGCTTTATAGGAGGTATCTCCACCTGCTGCCGGCGTTGATAACTGCCACTGACGGGAATATCAGGTGGGATATCTATCCCGCAATGTCTACACATTTTGGGTCGATGGTCTATAATTTCGGTGGGCTCAAGGAAAAGCCTTCTATGCCCTTTGGCCCCTTCTTGCTTGCCAGGTCTTCTCCCTGTCGAGGTTCGGCGAGGGTACTTCATCGAGGGAGGATCGCTGGAAGGAGGTTTGGAAGAGTTAGTGGAATTGAGGCCCAAACATCTCTTAAGCTCAGCATTTTCTTCCCTGAGCTTGGCATTCTCCGCCTCCAGCCTCTCCACTCTCTTGACGAGATTGAAGTAATTCTCCCCCTTAAGAGAGATCACTTCTTCTTGTGGTGGCTCATTGGTGAACACGGGCAAAATGAACTTCATACCGTAGATAGTAAACACCAAATTCACAGAGGTGTCAACCCTTTAGGTGAAAGGCAAACTTCTGGAACTCACTGGGTGAACGGTTACCGTTATTCTTTTGCCATTTTGCGCAAGACTTCAGATTCTAGACCCTAATTGTGACACCTGTCCCGGTGTAAGAGGTTGTGCCCCAAGCCGGATAAGATTTCTGTTAGCCTCATCATTGAGTGTATAGAGGGGCTTTCCCCATGACAGGATATCTCTGGACAATTGCTCCGTCTTCCCCAATGGCTCGGCATAGGCGATGAATACCTTGTCGGCTAATGCAGCGACAAACCTGTTTCTGTATTCCACTGTTTCAAGTGTGGCACGGCGCGGCTTGTTGATAAAAGGCGAGAGAAAGAGCAATCTCCCCTGCTGCAGAGGTTCTCTGTACTCTCGTCCTATGCGCATGCTCTCCAATGCCCGTGGTGGACAAATAATCAAAGGACTAACACCTCGCAGCAAAACTCTCAAGCATTCCTGTTCTATGGGGGAATGGAATCCGCCAATGACGGCTACATGTGACTGACGCAGGTTCTGAGCGAGATCGTAGGTCTGCAAGATGAGATTGCCGGGGCACTTAACCGAGCAGAAAAACGCCAGAGTATTCTGCCGGAGGAGATAGAGATTACCCGAAGCGGCAATGCTTTCCGGCGCCTCACAATTCAAGGATTTGCGCAAAGAAGATGGATAATCAGAGTGGCTTTGATGAAGTTGCACTATTTCCATTCACTCTGTCTCTTTGTTGCGCTCCTCAAAACAAAAGCAACTGCCTTTGCAAGTTCTTCCGGCCTTTGTGATCCGATTAATATTGGCCTTCCATCTAGAAATTCTAAGGCCAGTCCACGATTACCGCTCACATTATATGCTTTGCCTGATCTATAAGAACGAATACCCCATCCTCCGCATTCCGTAATAGGACTATACGTTCGCACTTCATATCTCTTCAACTTCTCCAAAGGAATCCTATGGAAAGAAAAATGGAGAGGGAAGAACCGAATATATAATCCATCACTTCGCACCTCTGTTATCAGTCTTGCGGCATAAAACAGCCAAATAAGACCTGCACCAAGAGCAATAGAAAAGCCTCCGACAATGAGCAGCATTGTATCTGACATTGGATTGTCTCCCCATGGTTGACCAAAAACAAGTTGCCTAATTACTCCATAACCGAAAAGTCCCATAAGAAGCATAGAGGTGGATACTAGGATTAACCAAATCCACCATTGACGAAATCTTTGAACTTCTTGGAAAATCATATTCCATCCTTATTCATATCACCTCTCCCGCTTTAAGGCATTTCACCTAACGTTTCGCGTGTTTGCGATGTTCGCCGATAGGCGAACGAACGGCTTCAGCAATCGCCTCTTTGGTCAGTGCCCCGCGCCATTCCTCAATAATTGCCTCCCGAGCTATGCCGTTGGCTAACCTGTTCAAGCACATCCGCAGCGCCCCTAATTAGCCCCAAATTGCGCCTAATTCCGATATCTTCGAACATCCATTCCCGTCTGCATGTGCAAATGGTAACAGACTATGCCATGGCCAGTCAATAATCATATCCCCTGAGCCGGATGGAACGGCGGCGATGTTCAGCGCGCCCCTATCCCCTACCCATGCGATATTTGATATCGTAGTTGATGATGAAATCCAGTTCCTCATCGGTGAAGCCGTAGTGCTGTGCCAGCACCCGGTCGATTTCGTCGATGATGGGCTTGGAATGTTTCGGGTAGAACTCATCGTAAATGACTTGCCCCGTTGCTTGGTAAAACGCCTCTCTCCGTTGCGAGTGCTGTTTCTGGTCTTTCATCAACGCATCATCTAATTCAGCCAATCTTTTCTTGGTGTTCTCTGACATATTCTCAAGCGAAAGCGGAAAGTTATGAATTTCACGCAAGGTTAGATGCCGACAGTCGGAAAGGATAACAAACCACCAGTAGAACAAGGATGAATTCAATGTGGTTGCAAGAACAGAGGCATCCAATTGAGTCTGTGCGTGCAGTGCCTTAACATGACTGGAGATTTGTTCCCCATCACGTTCGTTCCAGAAGTAGGGAGCAAAGTTCATGGCGCGGATCCAGTATTGGGGGGAATTATGAAAATAAGATAAAGAAACCAGCTCTTTGGTAGTTGATTGGCACCGAACAAAACGCTGTTTTGTTCATCCGTAAATTGCGAATGTTGCTTAAGGCGTTGATGACCGGGAAAAGGAAAGGTAAAATATTGTAATTGTTCAATCTGGCTCTTTGTTAAGTCGCGCCAATCTGCTGTACGCCGCCATTATGCTGTGCCACTATACTGCACTACTGCTAATATAGTCTCCTTAAACAGCGCTGGTGCGGAAACGCCATATGGCTATAATGCCGAATACTGCCGTGAAGCCGATGAGGGCTAACATCTCCGGGACCGCAGCACTGAAGTCGGCGCCGAAGACCATCAATTTGTTGAAGCCGGTGGTTGCCCAGCCGTGAGGAGTTATCTTAGCTATGAACTGCATCCATTCGGGCGTGATGAAGAGGGGCCACCAGCAACCGCCGAGTGGCGCCAGCACCAGCGAGCTGAGCACAGCTATAGAGGCGGCACTACGCTCGGTCCTGGCCAGGGTAGCCAGCATAATGGCAAAGGCTGAAGACATAATCACCATCATAATAGACAGGATAATAACGGCGGCCGGAGAGAGCCCCAGGTCTATCTTGAAAATCAGGATGCCTGCCGTCCAGAATATCGCTATCTGAATCAGACCCCTGGCCGCCGTGCCGGCGAATATGCCCCCCAGAATTGACTCCCGTCTCACCGAACCGGCCAGCAGCCGCTCCAGAGTATGGTTCTGACGCTCGCGGACTATCGTTTGAGCCGACAGAGCAGCAGCAAAGAAGACGAACATCACCAGATAGCCGGGGATAACAAAGTTGGCCGGGTTCATTGCTTCCACCTCCCCCACCTTCTCCGTTCTGAATTCGATAAAGGCTCTCTCTGTTGCCGGGTCTCCACGACCTGAGAAAAGCTGCTGGAGGATGGCTGGCCCAATATCGGGCACTTCACCAGCCGTGGCTAGCCCCTGCTCTACCAGCAGCCCTATGGTGGCATCGGTAGCCACCTGCTGCGCCCCCACGCGGGAGGCAATAGCCCGGGCCAGCCCATTGAGAGCAGCCGTGATGTTGATGGCCTCTGGGTTGACCACTACCTCAAGCTCAGCACCATAGCCCATCAATACCCCTTCGGTGAAATCCGCCGGAAAGGCCAGGAAGCCAGCTAGCTCTCTATTCTCAACTGCCTGGCGAGCTTCATCGTAATCCCTGTGCCAAATTATTTCCGGCTCACCAGGCTTTAGCTGCGAGTCATCTTTAGTCTCTATGGCCCCGATTATCTGATGGCTCAGGCCCCCCTCCGCCTCCCGGGTGACTAGATGAAGTTCCAACCGCTTATCCTCACCACCGACACCAGCCAGGAGGAAATCGAACAGAATCACGAAGAGGAAGGGAAAAAGGATGGCGAAGAGTAGGGCCATACGGTCTGTAGCGAAGAGTTTCAAATCTTTCAGAGCAATGAACCAGATATGTCTCAGTTGTCTCATGGCTTCTTATTTACCTCCCGGCATAACCCTGAAGAGAATTCGGCTGAGTACTAACCCGCCGAGGATAACTCCAGCCAGCACCCCCAGCTCCAGCCCCACATCAGCCAGAGAGCCTCCATGAACTATTATCGTCTTGAAGGCATCGTTGGCATAGGTATTGATGGATGCCTTGCTGATGGTATACAGCACCGAGCCTTCAGAGATCGGGAAGAAAGTACCGCTTATCATAACCATCACCATGGTGAAGAAGCCGGCAATCCAGGTAGCCCCGTCCCCAGAGCGGGCGATTGAGGCAATAACGAGCCCTATGGCACTGGCAGCGGCAGCGAAAATGAGGGCGATAACCAGAGATTCCACAAAGGAAAGAGGGGTGAAAAGCTGAAAGACTATATAGGCTAGCGCTAGCAGAATGAATGTCTGCAGGAAGCCACGAGAGACGTTAGCCAGGAACTTGCCGACAAAAAGCTGCCCCACGCTGAGACGGGTGGTGAGCAGCCGCTCCAGGGTTCCCTTTTTGCGCTCCTCCACCAGGGTCCCGGCGGTCAGGGTTATGGCAAAGAGGACAAACATAGTAACGATACCAGGCAGGAACTGGTTGACCGGGTCAGGGCGACCGCCCACTATCTCCTCCCTAACCCCCACGATCGGATGCTGACGTTCCCGGTCCAGGAACTTCTGCACGGTAATTTCTATGTGGCCTGGGTCAATGCCGGTTCCACCCAGAGCACTCCGCGCCTGAGCCTGCACCTGAAGTTGCTGGGCCATCTCTTCGGCCACGCCACGAATCAGACTGGCCACTATCTGGCCTTCCTGACCACCGTGACCCCCTCTGCTTGAGGACCAATTGTGACGGCTCACCAGAGGCCATCTTATCGGAGAAGTCCTGCGGTATATAGAGAACCAGTAGCAGATCCGCCCTCTCTAGCCTGGAATCTGCCTCCGAAGAGGAAATCAACTCGACATCGAGGCTCTCAAGTTTGTCCAGCCGCTCTAAAAGGAGGGCGGAGTAAGCGGCTCCCTGGTCGTCATTTACCACATGGGCAGTGCCGTGGAACAGGGATTGGCCGCCAAAGGCACCGTACATCAGAGCGAAGATGGCTATTGGCAGGAGCAGGCTGAAGGCCAGGTCAGCTCTATCCTGCAAGTAGGTGCGGACTTCCCGCAGAGCGACTACTAAGGGTCTAATCATATCGTCCTCTAATCGCGCAGGCTTCTGCCGGTTAGCTTCAAGAAAACATCTTCCAGGGTTACCTGCTCTGGTGGTCCGATTCGGCGCCTGAGTTCCAGGGGTGTGTCCATGGCGATTATCTGGCCACCGTCTATAATGGCCACGCGGTCGCAGAGACGGTCGGCCTCCTCCATGTAGTGGGTGGTGTAGAGAATAGTCATTCCATTATCCCGCAGGCTCCCGATAGTTTCGTAGATATTATTCCGCGACTGAGGGTCTATGCCCACTGTGGGCTCGTCTAGAGAGAGGAGCTTGGGGTGACCCATGAGGGCAATAGCCAGGTTAATGCGTCGCTTCATGCCCCCGGAGAACCTGCTCACCTTCCCTCTGGCTCTCTCCGCCAGCCCCATCAGCTCCAGATGAGCCATGGCCTGGACTCGTGCTTCCTTACCATTTAGCCCCACCATCCGGCCAAAAAAGACCAGATTATCGAGGGCGGAAAGGTCCTCATAGAGGGCTAACTCCTGAGGACAGACCCCTATGAGGCTGCGAACAGCCTGAGCATTGTGCCGGATGGAATAGCCCCCTACCGTGGCATCTCCGCGGTCTGATTCCAGAACCGTAGACAGCATGCGTATGGCAGTAGTCTTGCCGGCACCATTGGGACCCAGAAGGCCGAAGATCTCGCCCTTATAGATGGTGAAAGAAACGCCGTTTACGGCCCTATGTTCATTAAAGCTCTTGTTAAGACCTTGTGCTACCAGAAATGCTTCAGCCATAACCTTACCCCCTGATTTGCCTGGCGAGGGTTAGAGTCTGCTCCTGCCAACCCCCATTATATACCCTCGGTCCAAGATTAACAAGACTGGACCCCCGCCTGCCGGAATAAAAGGATTCTTCTCGAA
>BBPD01002588.1_pt1 | contig 14724 bp, 14 predicted proteins | sample 1344911 | NCBI WGS metagenome assembly BBPD01 (sample SAMD00019088, study PRJDB2971) | groundwater metagenome | biome: freshwater biome; feature: mineral spring; material: ground water | place: USA: CA, Sonoma | collected 2011-09 | depth surface m
TTCAACGATGCCGATCTCCTGGGGATACCCATCAGGGTGGTGTTGAGCCCACGGACGCTGAATGAGGGCACTGCCGAGGTCAAGCTTCGCACTCAGAGAGAAGTTGAGTTGGTTCCTTTAGCGGATGTCGCCGAGAAACTCAGAGGGATTCTTGCCTAATACACACCGCGGATAGACACTTTCCAGCCGCTTTTCATGCTCCACGAAAGTGTCACCCTATATTACGCTATCAATTCCTATCGCCTTTTTCCCTCTCTATCTCTTCCAGCCACTCAGGCAACGGGATTTCGCGAATTACCTCCGTAATTTCCCCACGTGTAAGTTCTTCCGTGACTGGGTAGGCTAGCACGAATATTATAACCACCAGTGCCACGATAACTATTGCGATGCCTATCAATAGTTTACGTACATTTACCCCCGAACGCAAGATCACATAGCATGCAAGTGCACCCACTATCGCACCAAGAACGAATTCCATTTCGGCCTCCGTGATGATTTACCTATAGTCATTTACCAAAATGATTGTAACAAGGGCACAGTAATTTATCAACCCATGCAGCAGAGGGTAGGGTGGGGGTAGTGAAACGAAAACCCACCAATATGTAGCTGTATCGCCTGCGTCATCGGTCGTAGTGCCTATCAAAGGATAGACGGTGCCTTTTTCCGGCGGCGGCGCCAGTAGTAGATAATGCCAAGGACGGCTCCCCATACTGGGCTGAATATTATCAGCCAGATAGCGGTAGTGCCAAGATATTGCCCAAAGATAACAATCCCTCGGGTGGCAGATTTAAGCGCCTCAAGAGCGCTCCAGCCAGCACGAACCAGTGGCCTGGCAGTAACTGCCGGTTCGAGATGCACCGAAATTAAGGACATTGATACGGTTCGCTCCAGATACTGCATCCGACCCTTGATCTGCTCTATATCACCCCGCACCCGAGCCAGACTATCATAAATCCTGACGATGTCCTCCACCTTCTCGGCTCTTTCCAGGAGGGCAAGGAATTGCTTTTCGGTTGCCTCAGCGTTCCTTAGCCTGGATTCCAGGTCAATATACTCCTCAGTTACATCCCGGCTGCTGGTGCTCTCCGAGGTTACCCTTACCGCCAGGTCCCTCAATTCGGCCAGTGCCTGCTCAAACTTATCCTCAGTCACCCGAATGGTAATCCATCCCCCGGGCGGACGTCGCATCCGCTGGCCCTCACCCCAAATCTGTGACGAGACCACATAGCCATCGAATCTTACCGCCAGGTCAGCTATCTCATCGCGAGCATCAAGCACATCCTCTACCACCAGCGACATTTCTCCGGTGCGAACTATCATCCGCTCTGCTGCCGGCGATGGTAAAACTCCCCCCGCACCTGCTGGCCCCGCCGGACCTCTGAGAGTAGCTGTCAACCCCGGTTCTGCCTCTAACAGCGAAACTCCAGTCGTATAAACCACAGGTGGTGGCATTGGCGCTGGTAGTCCGACAAGGGCAACTCGCGGTCCAACAAGGGCACCTAGCATCAGCACAAACACTACTAACACGGCTACAGTTATCAAGACACCTGCTGTTATTAACACCAACTTTTTCATAAGGCAACCTCCTGCTTATTACTTATACCTGGATCCGTGAGCACAGATTCAAATGGCTTCAGCTTCAGGGTGAAGGCGATTGGCTTTAGCTTCACGGATTCAAGTTACACTATCCCGGATGTTCCATGGTGACGCAGCACAGATCGTGGTCTCTCTCTATATATAAGACGTCAGGAACAGAGGATTCTGCTCGCCCACTGGCACTCCGGGCCCTTTATCGGGCCCAAGTCTTGCATTGCAACATTCCGACAGCTCTTCCGCTGGAAGATGTAAATTTGCAAGATGCGATCTCTTATAGACCCCTTGTCTATCCGTCTCCGCCGGCCAAGCTCTTCCTGAAATCAATCACGTAGAACAGCCCGCGCCAGATCCAGCGCAAATTGGAATCCTCGATATTCGCCGGGAGCGCTTCTAATGGCGGTTTGTTGGCGAACAGGGTGTTCTTCTTCAGGAGCCAACGGCCGAACCGCGTCTTCTCCTTCCCCGGGGCCAGACCTTCATCGCCGATCACGATCTTCGCCCCCGGCTTGGCCACCCGCACTGTCTCGGCAATCGCCTTTGCCTTCTCGCCGAAGGTGTTGATCCCGCCGAAGTGAAGGACGGCGTCGAACGTATCGTTTCCGTAGGGCAGGTACGCCGCGTTGCTCAAGCTGAATTCAGCCTCGATCCGGTTCTTCTGCTCATCGTCCGCTCCGTGATTACCACAAAGGGCAAAGTTCTGCTTAACTCGATCACTCTCCTTTGGCAAAAGCCTTCCGGATCAACCCGGAGTATTCCCCAGGTACCGTCTCTGCCAGGTCCCGCAGCGAGTAGCGCTCAAGGAGCTTCTCTATCGCCAGATAGCCGACGTAGTATCCGGTCCGATGGTAGGGCAGTTCCTCCGTGGGCCTCCAGGTGGTGAAGAACTTGGAACACGTCTCTTGATCCTTACTATCCAACCTCTCCAGGAGTTGCTCGATCAGCCGCCCCTCGTTCCTCCGGCACCAGGCCCATTGCTCAGGGCTATAAAAGAGGTATGTCCTCTCGCCCAGTCCGGGAATGATCCTCTTCGAGGCACAGGTACCCAATCCTTCGTCGAAGACGTTGCGAGCGATCCAAGATATAAATTCCTCCAGATTCTCCATGATTTTGGCGAAAGTTCCTGGATTGGCTCTCTTGCCGAGCGCTATGTGGAGCCCATGGCTCAGCTCATGGGCGATTAGGGCTTCCGCTCGCTCGATCTCATACTCCGCGAGGTGCTCCAGAGCGAGGAAGACCGCCGGCCGGCCCTCAAGGAGAAAGACGAAGCCATCCGCGCCGTAAACCCCGACGAAAGCGATCACATCCATCTCTATCTCGCCCTCGCCAGTGGCAAAGGCGGTCAATGCCCCCTTGACGATCTTGGGGATCAACTCCGCCGTCTTCCCCGCCGCCTTGGCGATCTTTTCACTGTCCTTCCCATATCCTGGCAGGGCTTTGGGCAGATTCTCGCGGCGACCCCAGAAGGGCGCGGAGAAATAGACTCCGAAAACCTCAGGGTTCTTGGATTCATACATCTCCCACCAGAGCTTGAGCTGCTCCTCTTGCTCCTTGCCTTGTGCCGCATCCCAAAACTTGAGGAAATCCCGGGAAAGATCCCTTATCCGGATCATCGAGCAACCTCCTTAGAAGCAAACAACCCCTCCCGCATCAGCCGCGGTGGCAGCGAGCCGCAAGATAAAATGGCATCGTGGACCTCCCTCAACGAGGCGGTCGGGTGCTGTTGCTTGTACTCATCGATGATCTTCACGATCTCCAGCTTCCCGATGAGGTAGCTCATCGGTTGGGTCGGGCTCAGAGTATAGCGGCGGACCTCGGCCTGGGCGTTGCTCCGTTCCAGGCCGACCCGCTCGACCAGAAAGTCGATCCCCTCTTCCACGGTCATCTTCCCGGTGTGGAGCGAGACATCGAGGATGATCCGCGCCGCCCGCCACAGTTGATCGCTCAACCGGCCTAGACGCTGGATCGGTTTATCAATATAACCGAGCTGCTCCATCAGCTCCTCGCAGTAGAATGCCCAGCCTTCGCAGAACAGCGTGGAAACGAAGGCGCCCAATTTGCGCGGAAGTGTCCCCACGGTGTTGGCGTAGGTCAGTTGCAGATGATGACCGGGATAGGCCTCGTGGAGCGCGGTTACCGGAAGCTTGACGCAACTGTGCCCCTTGAGCTTCTCCTCCTGCTCTTTCTCAGGACTGTTCGGATCGACCGGGGTCACCAGGAAGATCCCCTCCTGTTTCTTCTCCAGCGGCCCGGGCGGCATGTAGGCAGCGTAAGGAATAACACCACACAAAAACGGGGGCGTCGGCTCGATCTTGAGCGACTCCCCTGCGGGGATGGTCACGATATCATGGTCAAGGACGAACTTCCTCGCTTTAGCCATCTCCTCCCGATAGACATCGAGCAGATCCTCGGCCCCGGGATGATCGGACTTCGCTTCCTCTAATATCTCCTCCACGCTCTTCGCCGGATCGATCTCTCCGGCCACCTGCTCCATCTGCTCCTTCGTCTCTTCAAAGAGCCGCCAGCCGGTTTCTAGCAGTTCCTCAGTGGTGTAATCGAGCAGGTGATCTTCGCGGAGCAGCTCTTCAAACAGCTCCTGACCGATGGCGAAATTACCTCTGGCTTGAGGGGAGACCCGCTCCTGCAGGAATTTGATCCAATCCTGCAGCGCCTCGGCAGCCTCCTTGCTCGCCTCGTTCAGCTCCTCTGTCAGCCTGGTGGCCTGCTGCGCCAGGGCGGGAATGAGAACGGTGAACAGCGCCAGCCCCTGCTGGGCACTTTCCAGGGCCACTTCGCACCAGACCGACGGGACCTCCTGCTGGGCGATGTTCTCCTTCCCCTGAGCCAGTACCTGAGGCGTAGCTTTAAGCCGCCCCAGGGCCTTTGCCAATCGCTCCTCCAGGGGGGCGAACTCGCGAATCAGCAGCAGGAAGACCCCACCGAGACATTCCCCAGAGTAGGTCCCCGGATCGCGGAGGTGGTGCCGCAGCTTTTCGTGCTCAAAGCCGCGCAAGATCGATTTCGAGATCTGGACCATCAATCTATGGTCGATCTTAGCATCAACGTCGAAATCCGCTGTATCGAGGCTTTCAAACTCGGCAATCGCCTCCTTTATCTCCCGCTGTTGTCGTTCCTGAGCAGCCTTGCTGTGATCCCCCAGACGGTCATCGAACCGGTGATCCCCAAGTGCGGTGGCGCTGACGGGAGCCTCCTCCATCCACCTGTCGATGAACCCTTCCGTGCGTCGGTAGAACTCGACTTGGCTGATTTTCATTACTTTCTCCCTCCTTCTCCTGAGCGTTTCCAGCTATTCGATCCCAATCAATTTGTAGTATTGATCGAGATCGCCCTTCCAGCCTTCCTGCTCATACTCGGGGAGCCTCCTCCAGGTGCGGCGAGGTTTAGCGATGAGCTCCAGCACCTCAAAGTTGGTGAAGATGTTCCCGCTGTAGGTCGTCTTCACTACGAGGGCCGTGTCCAGCCCCTTGTAGGTACCACCCAGCGTCACGACCGTCTCACCGTCTTCTATCACACCGACGTCCGTGGCCATCAGCGCGACTTCCACGGCAATCTTCGTCCCTGGACCGAAGAGCTCCAGCGCCTTGTCCACGAACGTCACCGGGACAGGGCTATTCCAGCCCAAGGTCCGCCCCACGCCGGCAAATGGTCGCGTCCCCTGCACCACGACCGCGCCGTTCTTCAGCAAATGCTCTTTGACGTGTCGATACTCCGGACGACCGAGCCCAATGGGGATATCGCCTTTGGGGCCCCGGGTCTCGCCTGGGTAGTGCGTGACGACGATGAGCTTGATGTCGGTGCCCTCGAGCACCTTTAGTGCCCTCAAGGCGCTTCTTCCTGTCTCCGAGGCCACGACCATCTTCCCAATGTTCAGTTGGCGGGCCCGATCGCGGGAAAGCTCCAGGGCTTTTTGGGTGTTAACCTCGCCGCGATACTGAAAGTAGCAGGTCGATCTATCGAATCCCAGTTCCTCAGCCGATGTCACGCGACTCACCTCCTTGGTTTGATCCTTCTTATCCGAGTCCTTAGTAATGCCCGCAGGGGGCCATGAGTTTATCCATTTCCCGCAAAGTCGTCTCCTTTGTAGTAAATTGTCGCCGGACAGCCGAGACAGCGGGCAAGCAGTTCACACTCCTTGCAGATCGCTCCACAGGGCGCCACCTCCAGCTTCTCCTGTGGCAATCTGAGATCAAACTCCCCGGGATACGTGACTTTAACCCCATTCGTCACCAGAAGGGTAGCACTTTCGAGTCCCCATGCCTCAGGCGTGTCTCGAAAGGACTCCAGCCACCACAGATGCTTCTTGGGGACAAAGTACGCCGCCACGAACTGATCGTCAAACGCACCGATGAATGCCACATAGGGACAGTTTTCGAATGCTCGAGCCAGTTCCTCAGCCTTCTCTGCCGATCCGGCCTCACCTATGAGAAACCCACAGACCGTCTTTTGTTTCATCTTTGCCGCCTCCTTATCCACCGGTTATTGAGACATCCTCAATTCTGATGTAAGGGGTGACGAGCGACTCTATCCGCTCGGTCTCCCGCGAAAGCCCCGAGACCTTCGGCAGAAGCTCAAAGAGGTTCCCCGCGATCAGGGTCTCGATCAAAGGTCGGGTGAGTTCGCCGTTCTCGATTAGAAATCCCCCCTTGACCACGCCGGAGAAATCGCCGCTCACCAGTTTGGGGAAGCCGGAGAACCGGGTGACTAAAACACCCCGTTTGACCTCGCTTATAAGTTCATCCTTGGTTCTGTCCCCCGACTTGATGAGCAAATTTGTCGGGCCGATCGCCGGAACAGCCCTCGTGCCTCCTGAGGCGTGGCCGGTCGAGGGGCGGTCCTCTTTCCGCGCGGTATAACTATTGTAAAGATACGTCCGCAGGAAGCCATTTTCAATGATCGGCAGGGGAATAGGCGGCAGGCCTTCCCGGTCGAAAGAGAGGGAACCGGCGCCGCCCTCAATCAGGCCGTCATCCTCAATGGTTAGCAAAGGAGAAGCCACCCGCTCTTCAAGCCTCCCGGCCCACTTGCTCATCCCCTTCTGGACATTGTTGGCATTTATCGAGTGAATGATCAATCCCATCATCAGCTCCTCGACGGCATCGGGTGACAGGATAACCGCTCCTTTAAAGCTCTCGCCTCTCTTTGCCCCCAGGGAGGCGATCACGCTCCGGGCGAACTCCAAAGCGATCCTCTTTACGTTGATCTCATCCACTAATCTTGTGGAGTCGAAGCGATAGTTGAAGCTTGAGACCTCCTCACCGTCCCTGGCCATGCCCATAATAAAGTAGACAAAGTGACTCCCCTGCTCCTCTTCTCTTATTCCCCTTGAGCTCACCACCGCACGCCTTCCGACGTTGGCATTGAACTCGGCTGTGCGGACCGTCACCCGACTGTCATACCCTCTAGCAGTTGAGAGTATCTCCTCCACTAAGGGGATACTCTCATCCATTCCAAACCCTTCAGCCCTCTCATCATAAAGTCTGGAGACCTTTTTGATGGGCTTTGGCTCAGGAAGCAGGTTGAACTTATCCCTCGGTGCGGCTTTGCTCAACCTGACCGCATCCCGGGCAGCCGCCTTGATCTTCTTCTCGTCGAACACGTTGACCGAGGCAAAGCCTAAACCCCCATTAGAGAAGACCCGTATGCCGATCCCGTCCCTGACCTGGCTGGTGGCAACCTTGATCACGTTGCTTTCAGCTCTGACGTTTATCTCTCTCCCCTGGATCAAGAAGGCTTCTGCCTCATCAGCGCCAAATGCAACCGCTTTTTTCACCGCAAGTTCGCCTAATTCTAAAATCATCTCTGCCTCCCCCCGATGATCGCCTGACATCTAAGATAGGGACCTCCGGCATCGACCTTTGCCGGCTGAAGCTTTCCACAGTAGCCCGCCCCCAGATCGAAGCGGAACTCTCGGGAAGCGGCGTCCACGGTCTTAAGGACATCGAACGCCTGACCGCAGATGGTCACTCCACGCAGAAGCTCGCCCATACGGCCGTTTTCGATGCGGCATGCCTCCTGAACGTCGAACATGAACTCGGCATTCGCATCGGCCTGGCCTCCCCCGGCTCCTTTCAAAAGATACCCCTCTTTCATCTCAGCAATCATCTCCTCTAACTCGTTCTCTCCGGGCTCAATATAGGTATTGCGCATTCTAATCAAAGGGTCATTTGAATACTCGAACGCCCGGGCATTACCCGTCGATGACACGCCGAATATCCCGGCGGTCTCCCTGTTGTGCAGGTAGGTTTTTAGGATGCCATTTTCGATGATCACCGTCCGCTCGGTGATCACCCCTTCATCATCAACGAGCAGGATGCCGGCGGCGTGCTCTTCAAACTGCGACGGCCCGCTGTCAACTAAAGTTACCAGTTCACTGGCCACCCTCTGGCCGATTTTGTCCCTGGTGATCGCTCCGGTAAGCACAGAATCAGCTTCTACAGTGTGGCCGATGGCCTCATGGGCCAGAAGCCCCACGATCCCCGGGTCCAAGATCACCGTGGCCCGCTCCCCCTTGGGGTGCTTGGCCTGGAGGAGATCGCTGGCCCGTTTGGCGACGATCTCTACCATCTCATCGGGCTCCCTTTTGAAGAGATCCCGCCAACCGCCCGTCGCCCCCAAGGCTTCAGAAGCTTCTACCCGCTCGCCGTTATCGGCGGCTACACCCATCAGCCTGAATTCGGGCTTGGAATCGATGATCTCCGCCCGGGCACCGTCCGTGGTCACGATATATTTATGGTCGAGGTTCTCGATGTAACTACAGGCCGTCGCGGCGATGAAACCGAAAGAGCGTAGCTTCTCCTCAGTTTTACGCACCAAAGCGAGCTTCTCTTCGAAGGGGTGGTCGGTGAGCGGGTCGTCTATCCTGGGGGCGAATCTGCCCCTGGCCAGATTGGCCTGTCCCAGTTTGGCCTGCTCCTGCTTGCCTGCGGCCTTGGCCCCGCGGATGGCATCGTAAATCGCCCCTTTGATGCTCTCTTTATCGCCACGGCTGGTGCTGCTGAAGCCCCAGCCTCCCCGGTGAAAAACCCGCACCCCGACGCCGCTATAAAGGGTAGAGCTGACAGTCTCTAGCTCCCCCTGCCGCATGGCGATGTTCGCGCTTCTGCGCTCATGATACCGCAGCTCGCCGTAGCCCACTCCACTGAACTCACTCAACAGATCTTCCAATAGTTCAAGCATTGTTCCTCCTCTCTTCTTCATTTTTGTAGGGGTCGGATTTATCCGACCCGCTTTTAACGGGTTCGATAAATCGAACCCCTACATCTGGGTAGGGCTTTAATCTCCGCTGAAAAACTGCGTTTTCAGCGGTCCTCAATAGTGCCCCAGCAGCCCCCTGTTCTTCGCCGTCTTCAGCAGCAGGTTGAACACCAGCAGGCCGCAGCCAAAATAGAAGGCAGTGTTGATCGCCAGGAATAACAGATCGCCGATGGGAAGCGTGCCGATGGATAGCCCCTCGGCCATCACCCCGCGGATCAGGCGGCTTCCTTCGGCGAGTGGCAGATAACGCAGGATCGGGAACCGGTCGATCGGAGCCACGATGAGCCCTACCATGGCAAATTGAAGTATCCCGATAAACGACTCGAGGCGCTTAAACACCAATGCCAGTCCCGCCATGATAAACCCGATACCGCAAACACCAGCCAGTGTAAGCAGTATCAATGGCAGGAGACTGATTACATCCAGGTGCAGCCACCTGCCGGTAGTTGCCATCATCAACAGAAGGATAACGACGTTAAAGGTGAGCGTGATGGAAAAAGAGCTGACGATGCGAAATAGGCAGACCCTGGTGAACCCGAGCGGGGACATATACAACTGCTCTAACGTCCCTTCTTGCGCCTCGCGCACCATTCCCTGGGCCATGTCGCTATAGGCGAATAGAGCAAAGGTCCAGACCAAGAACCCGACTACGATGGCGTCCAGGGTAGCGCCGAAGCCCGGTGCGCCGCCACCGAGAGCGCGCGCCCCGAGGAAGATGAGCAAGAAAATGATGTAGATAGCGATGAGCCCGGAGATGAAATTGAACAGGTAGCGCCTCATCAGGATAAATTCCTGTTTTAGCATCGTCTTGAAGAGCACCAGGTATCTCAATTTGCGCCTCCTTTCACAATCTTGAGGAAGATCTCCTCCAGGTCAGGTTCCCGGCGATCGATCGCTTTTATACAACTGTCGCCCGCTTTCAAGATCTCCATGATCTCGTATATCTGGCTGCCATTGATCAGCTCCACCTCGATCTCGGTGTGATAGTCAGGCTCGCTGATCTTGAGCATCTCGAACCGTTCCTGCAATCGACTCGCCTGGTGCTCATCCAACCGACCTTCGATCTCGAATCGATAAGCACTGGCCTGGAACAGCTTGAGCAAGTTGGAGACTTTGTCGTCGGTGACGATTCTCCCACTGTTGATGATGATCACCCTCTCGCAGATATCCTGCACTACACTCATATCGTGGCTGGAGACGATGATCGTCCGCTCGCCCCGCTGGGCCATCTCTTTTAAGGCGAACCGGAGTTCATGGGACATCCCCACATCGAGCCCCAGGGTCGGCTCGTCGAGCAGCAAAACCTCGGTTCCCTTTACCAGGGCGCAGGCGACGGCCAGTTTCTGCTGCATCCCCCGGGAGAGCTTGCGGGCCTCCGTCCGTTCTTTCTCTTTGAGCTGGAATAGTTCGATCAACTGATCAATATGGCTCCGCACCTGCCGGATGGGGAGCCCTTGCAGGCCGGCGAAGAACTCCAGGTTCTCCCTGACTGAGAGGCGCCAGTAAATATTCCTGTTCCCCTCCAGGACTGCGGCCACGTGTTTCAAGGCAAGGCGTGGGCTCTTTATAGCATCAGCGCCGTTGATGTGGATCTCTCCCTCGGTAGGCCCGATCAACGTGCAGAGGCATTTGATCGTCGTCGTCTTCCCCGCGCCGTTCGGCCCCAGGAGCCCGACGACCTCGTTCTTCTGCACGCTGAAGCTGATATCATCGACGGCAACGACGTCATTGCCCCGCCGCTGCTTATAGACCTTGGTCAGATGGTGCGCCTCCAGCACTGGTTCGGTCATCTCATCCCTTCAATATCGATTCTTAAAGCCTGGACGAGGAAAGCCCAGCGGTGAGTAATCTCCTCGATAATCTTGGCAGTCGGCTTGCCGAACCCGTGGCCGGCCCTCGTCTCAACCCGGATCAGCACGGGAGCCGTTCCCGCCTGGGCTGCCTGCAACGCCGCGGCGAATTTGAAGCTGTGCCCCGGGAAGACCCGGTCATCGTGATCGGCTGTTGTGATCAGCGTCGCCGGATATACTGTTCCCTGCTTGATGTTATGGTAGGGAGAGTATTCCAGCAGGGCAGTGAACTCCTCGAGGTTCTCCGGCGTGCCGTAGTCAGAGGTCCATGCCCACCCGATGGTGAACTTGTGGAAGCGCAGCATATCGAGGACCCCATTGACTAGAATGCAGGCCCCAAAGAGATCAGGCCGCTGAGTCATGCAGGCGCCGATGAGCAGCCCTCCGTTGCTGCCACCACCGATCGCCAGCTTCGGCGTAGAGGTGTACTCGTTCTCGATGAGCCACTCCGCGGCAGCAATGAAGTCGTCAAAGACGTTTTGCTTCTTCAGCTTCATTCCCGCCTCATGCCAGGGCTTGCCGTACTCGCCGCCACCGCGTAGATTCGCCTGGGCGTAGATGCCTCCCATCTCCATCCAGACCAGGTTGCTCACGGAGAAGGCGGGGGTCAGCGCGGCGTTGAACCCGCCGTAGCCATAGAGGAAGGTTGGATTGTTCCCCTCCCGCTTCAGCCCCTTTTTGTAAGTGACAAACATCGGCACCGCTGTCCCGTCCTTGCTCCGATAGAAGACCTGTTCCGTCACGTATACATCGGGGTCAAAGTCAACCCTCGGTTCTCGGGAGATAGTGCTCCGGCCGGTCTCCATATCGTAGTGGTAGATGGTGCCCGGTGTCATAAATCCTGTAAAGAGGTAAAAAGTCTCGCGGTCCCCACGGCGGCCGTCAAACCCCTGCACCGTCCCCATGCTGGGGAGTTCGACCTGGCGCACGATTCTTCCCGCCTTGTCCAGAATCCTCACGCAGGTGTGAGCGTCGTGCAGGTAGGACGCGACAAACATGTCATAGACCAGGCTGACACTCTGCAGGACATCAGACGACTCCGGGATGATCTCCTTCCAGTTCGAGCGGTCTGGATCGGTGATGTTAATGGCAATGACCTTCGACAGCGGTGCGTCGAGGTCGGTCATGAAGTAGAAAAGGGGACCATCGTTGCCGATGAAGGTATAGTTGGCATCGAATTCGTTGAGCAGCTCGATGACCTCTCCCTTCTCCGCCGGGAGGTCCTTGTAAAAGACCCCGTTCTCACGGTGCGTGCCCTTCCAGACCGAGATGATCAGGTAGCGGCCGTCGTCGGTGACGCGACCGTCGAAGCCCCACTCCTTGTGGTCGGGTCGTTCATAGACCAGCTCATCGGCAGACTGGGGCGTGCCGATGCGGTGATAGTAGAGTTTGTGGTAGTAGTTCGCTCCCTTGTAGGCCAGCCCCTCCCTGGGCTCGGCGTAGCGACTGTAGAAAAACCCCTGCCCGTCGTGGGTCCAGGAAGCGTTGGAGAACTTGACCCACTTCAGGTGGTCTTCGAGGTCAGTCCCACTCTTTACCTGACGAACCCGCCATCCCTGCCAGTCGGAGCCGGAGGCAGAGAGCCCGTAGGCCAGCTGTTCCCCATTTTCACTGACCGCATAATCGGTGAGCGCCACCGTGCCATCTTCCGAAAGTTGGTTGGGATCGAGAAGAACCTGGGGTTCGTCCTCGAGGGACTCAGCCCAGTAGAGGACGCTCTGGTTCTGTAGACCGTCGTTGTGGGTGAAGAAGTAGCGTCCACCCCGCTTGAAAGGGATACCATACTTCTCGTAGTCCCACAACTCGGTGATCCGCCGGTGGATCTTCTCGCCGAGGGGTATCTGGTCCAGGTAATCGAAAGTGACCTCGTTCTCGGCCGTGATCCAATTTTGGGTCTGCTCGGAGTCGATCTCCTCCAGCCACCGGTAGGGATCGGCCACCTGAACTCCGTGGATCATATCAACCCTGTCCGTGCTTAGGCTTTCAGGGTATTTTATCATAGCTCCTCCTCAATATCAAAGGTCGTCCAGGAGCGGCTGCAGTCCCTCGAGGACGGCGCTGTCCGGTGGATCGACGAAGATGCAGTGCCGCAGGTTCCGTTCCTCCCCCGGCTTAAGCCACGTAAGCGTTGTGCCTTCCTCGTCGCCCTCAAAAACGAACCCCCATAAACCTAACCCGGACAAGCCGGAACCAAAATTGTAACTATTCACCACGGGGGAACAGAGACACGGAGAAATTTTGTGTTTTTTGTTGTTATAGCACTCCCTTCATATAACATTAGTGAGACTGTTGCATAACTCATTGAAGGGGGGTTTCCACAAAATGTAGTACGAATTATGTTTGCCAATCTCAATCACTCCTCCTCTGTACCTGTTCGTTTACCGGTGCTCGGCGGTGAAATCTTCCTGTTTCACGTCGCCTGGAAACAGTTACTACCGCCGTCGCTTGATTCGATGGATCTTAGCGTAGCCGCGCTTACCGATGCGGTAGAGGAGATAGGGGCCCAGGGCGATCCCCACCCAGAGGACCGGTGACCAGAACAGGAAGCCGATCAGGGCGAGTGCGACGATCACCATTCCGGCGGCTTTTTTCCCTGGCAGATGTAGGATTGCAAGACGCGACCCCTTGTTACTTGTAATGCTAACTGCAAGGCGACAGCAATCTATCGTTTAACCTCCCACCACCAACTCACCCCGCCGACGATCGTACCGTCGTCCCTTTCTACGCTCACCGATATCCGGTAGAGACCTCTCTCTGTAGCTTTCATTTCGATCCGTGAAAAGGTGACGTTCTCCTCTCGTTTAATCAATACAGGGGGCGAAAGATCAAAGGTTTCCACGAACCTCCAATACCATGGAGCAGTTTGCATTCGCCACGAAACGGTTAGCGGCTCCCCAAAACTGACAGTGAAGATTCTTGTCTCACCAATGCTGTTGAGTACGATGTGTAGATCTGGATCCCACCTGAGATCTATATCATCTGGAACTGGTGGCAGAGTCCTCATCGGCGCTTCATAGTCAATCATAGGTGGCAGGCAGCCTCCGCCTACTGAGAGGGACAATACCAGCAACAACAGGATGATTGTGTATTGTCTCATACAGTCCACCTCCTCTAATCGAGCTAGTCAAGGGGAAAGGATTTCCCACTAGGATGCCCTTTACTCTCGGTTAGTCATCGTTCCCTCATTTTTCAGTATGCTTCTGGAAACCGGGGACACTATACTTATTTCACCGTTCGGTAGACAACTCGCTCATCTTTGATGAATTGAGTATTATGTCTCCAGAAACCATGCCTAATAAGCAAAGCGGCTGGACAATGCCCAGCCGCTTTTTATACCCTACGTAAATCTCACCCCATATTACACTATCAATTCCTACTATCTTAATGCGCGCCTGACCCGCTTCATTTTGGTCACGACCCGCAAGGTATCCTTTTTGAATCTCAACTGACGATTCAACCTCTGCCTAACAGAGATAGGCCCCGTCTTTTTTGCCAGACCAGGACATTGGCACCCCCGAGGAGGAGCACCAGGACAGCGGATGCTATCTGAAGCGGTCGCAGCCAGGGCCAGGGATAGGGTTCTCTGATGGGGAGGACAGCCTCGGGTATTTCGGCCAGCGGGAAAGGCAGCAGCTCCCACTCCAGCCCCGGCTCCAGCCCCGGTTCAATTAGCAGCCGCGCTATACGCCTATCCTCGGCAGGATGCAGGGGGGGTATGGGCTCCTTCGCTTCTGATGGTATCCTGACAATCTCTTCGGGAGGATCCTCGGCCGGTAGCTCAAGTGGGTCCACTGGCGGCTCCAGCGCGATATCCTCAGGGTCGGCTACGCCTTCGCGGACTGCAATCTCAGGCACTTCCTGTTCAACCCTGTTATCGGCATAGAAAAGTCCGCTAAAATCGCCCGCTAATAGGACCGCCAGCAGAACGACAGCCAGAGCCGTCGCCAGGCGCAACCGGTTCATACTCGGGATGGCGAAAGAAATCCGTCTCCGTGGTGCTTCTGCC
>BBPD01002695.1_pt1 | contig 14705 bp, 16 predicted proteins | sample 1344911 | NCBI WGS metagenome assembly BBPD01 (sample SAMD00019088, study PRJDB2971) | groundwater metagenome | biome: freshwater biome; feature: mineral spring; material: ground water | place: USA: CA, Sonoma | collected 2011-09 | depth surface m
TCAACGATGGTGAGGGTGTGCTGATCCGCGTTCGTGGAGATGCGCAGCGAATCGACGCGCTGCTTGAGCGCATCAAGCAAGAACCACCGCCGCTTGCCGCCATCACTTCAATAAGCCGACAGGCCTTCGACGGGTGGTTGCGGAGCGGTTTTTACATTGCCGAAAGCGCCACCGGCAAGGCCAGAACCGAGATCGCGCCGGATGCCGCGACCTGCCCCGCCTGTCTTGCCGAAACTTTCGATCAAACGACGCGAAGGCATCGTTATCCATTCACCAACTGCACCTACTGCGGCCCGCGCCTGAGCATTTGCCGCTCGATTCCTTTTGATCGCGCCACCACGACGATGGTGGCGTTCGCGCTTTGCCCGCAGTGCGCCCAAGAATATTCTGATCCTCTCGACCGTCGCTTTCATGCCGAGGCCAACGCTTGCCCACACTGCGGCCCGAAGGCGCGCCTCGTTCGTTGGGACGCCAGCGCCGATCAAGTCGACTCCAGCGGCGACGCCATCGCGACGACCGCCGATTTGATCTTGGCCGGCGAGATCTTGGCGATCAAAGCCCTTGGTGGCTACCAGCTCGCCTGCGATGCCACCAACCCTGAAGCCATCGCGCGTTTACGCTCACGTAAGCAGCGCCAGAGCAAGCCGTTCGCGCTGATGGCGCGCAATCTTGAGGTGATCTCCCGCTACTGCCATTGCAGTGATGAGGAGCGTGCGGCCCTGACCAGCATCGAAGCCCCGATCGTGCTGCTCCGCGCCAACGGGCGTGAATGCTTGCCTGAAGGAGTGGCACCGGGACAAAACAATCTTGGGTTCATGCTGCCGGCAACGCCCTTGCATCATCTGCTGCTGGCCGGCTTCGATGTGCCGCTGGTGATGACCAGCGGCAATGTTTCCGATGAGCCGCAAATCATCGATGACGCCGAGGCTGCGGCAAAGCTGGCGGCAATCACGACTTATGCCCTGCTGCATGACCGCCCGATCGCCAACCGCATCGACGATTCGGTGCTGCGCCTGATGTCCGGCAAAGTGCGCTTGTTGCGGCGCGCGCGCGGCTATGCCCCGGCTTCACTCGCTCTTCCGCACGGATTTGCGCAGGCACCGGATGTTTTCGCTTTCGGTGCCGACCTGAAAGCGGCCTTCTGCCTGATTCAAGACGGCCGGGCGATCTTGTCCCAGCATCTGGGTGATCTCGAAAACGTCGCGACCTTCGACGATTACCAGCAGGCGATCCATCTCTACCAACAGATGTTCGAGCCGGCCTCAACCGCGCTCGCCGCGGATCGGCATCCGGAGTATTACTCCAGCAAACTGGCGCGACGCACGGCCAGCGCGACCAACCTGCCGCTGGTCGAAGTGCAACACCACCACGCCCATACCGCCGCCTGTCTGGCCGAAAATGGCTGGCCGCTCGATGCCCCGGCGGTGCTCGGGGTAGTGCTCGACGGGCTTGGCTATGGCGACGATGGCGCGATCTGGGGTGCTGAGTTTTTGCTGGCGGACTACCGCGGCTACGAGCGCCTTGCGAGCTTCAAGCCCGTCGCCATGCCCGGCGGCGCGCAGGCGATACGCGAGCCGTGGCGCAGCCTTTACGCGCATCTGCGCCCGCTGCTGGCGGCCCCTGACAGCGCAGCTTATTTGACCGAACTGCCGCTGCTCCAGGCGCTGCATGCAAAACCGCTGCCGGTGCTCGATGCCATGATCGAGCGCGGTCTCAACTCACCAGCGGCCTCATCCTGCGGCCGCCTATTCGATGCCGTGGCCGCTGCGCTCGGCATCTGCTTTGATCGCCAAGAGTTTGAAGGCGAAGCGCCGGCTCGGCTCGAGGCGAGGGTTTCGGCGCACGCACTTGCCACCGACAGCGACCACCTCGCCTACCCATTCGCGATGGTTCCTGCCCATCCCGAAGACGACGCTCCTTTGCTGCTCGACGCTCTACCCATGTGGCGAGCGCTGCTCACCGACCTGCACCTTGGCGTGCCGACCGAACGCATCGCTGCGCGCTTTCATGCCGGCTTGGCGCAAAGCGTGGCGACGCTGGTGCTTGAACTTTCCGCGCGCCAAGATGCGAATCGAGCGCCCCGTTTCGACACCATTGCCTTGTCGGGCGGCTGCTTTCAGAACAAAATCCTCTTCGAGTTGCTCGAACAGCGGCTTCACGCCCTTGGCTTCAAAGTATTGAGCCATGCCCTCGTTCCCAGCAACGACGGTGGCATCGCCTTGGGCCAAGCCGTGATCGCGGCGGCGCTCGGCACCAAGCCCACCATCAAACCAGAAGCAGCCCACCCATGTGCCTTGGCATCCCCGGTCTGATCGTCAGCATCGATGATCGCCAGAAACTGTTGGCGACGGTCGATATCCTCGGTGTCCGGCGACAGGTCAATATCGCCTGCATCGTCGATGCTGCGCATCCAATCGATGCCTGCCTCGGCGACTGGGTGCTGGTGCACGTCGGCTTCGCGATGAGCCGCCTCGACGCCGATGAGGCCGCTGAAACCCTACGGCTGATGCAGGAAATCGGTGAAGTGGCGGCCGAGATCTCGGCCATGCAGCGGTCGGCCGAATCCGAGATCGTAAAACCTGCACCCTTGCGCGACGCCGTGCCATGAAATACCTCGATGAGTTTCGCGACAACACCAAGGCTCAAGCCTTGCTGCGCGAGATCAACACGCTTGCCGCCGCCATCTTTGCGAAGCGACAGCGCCCGACATACATCATGGAGATCTGCGGCGGCCACACCCACACGATTTTCCGCCACGGCCTCGATGGCCTGCTGCCGGACAGCATCGAACTGGTACACGGCCCAGGTTGCCCGGTCTGCGTCCTGCCGCGTGGTCGGGTCGATGATTGTGTGGCCCTCGCCGAACGACCAGAAGTGATCTTCACCACCTTCGGCGATGCCATGCGCGTGCCCGGCTCGGCAAAGAGCCTGCAACAAGCCAAGGCCGATGGCGCCGATGTGCGGATGGTCTATTCGCCCATGGACGCGCTCGCCATTGCCCGCAAGAATCCAAACCGCGAGGTGGTGTTTTTTGCCCTTGGCTTTGAAACCACCATGCCCTCGACCGCACTGACGGTGCTCGAAGCCGAGGCCGAGGGTATCGAGAACTTCTCGGTGTTCTGCAATCACATCACCGTCCCACCGACGATGAAGGCGATCCTCGACGATCCGGCGCTGCAGATCGACGGATTCATCGGGCCCGGCCACGTTTCGATGGTGATCGGTCTTGCGCCGTATGCCTTCATCGCCGAGACCCACCAGCGGCCCTTGGTGGTGTGCGGGTTTGAACCGCTCGATGTCTTGCAAGGACTCTGGATGGTGCTTCTCCAGCTCGCTGGCGGAGAGGCGAAAATCGAAAACCAGTACACGCGTTTCGTCCGGACCGAGGGCAACGCTGCGGCGCTGGCTGCCGTCGGCCGGGTTTACGAGCTGCGCGAGTTCTTCGAGTGGCGCGGGCTCGGCTCGATCGCGCACTCGGGAGTACGAATGCGCGAGGCCTATGCCCGCTTCGATGCCGAACGCCGCTTCGCCACTCCCAACCTCACCGTCGCCGACCCAAAAGACTGCCAATGCGGCGAAGTGCTCAAGGGCCTTATCAAGCCTTGGCAATGCCGGCTTTTCGGTAGCGTCTGCAATCCAGAAAATCCGCTCGGTGCGCTGATGGTGTCGAGCGAGGGTGCCTGCGCCGCCTACTACCAGTACGGCGGTAAGCGGCCGGCGATGGTGACGGCATGACGAGGCTATGAACGCTGCTATGACGAGCTCCCGTCGACGACGCGGGCGGCTGTCGGTGCCGACCGTAACCCTCGCGCATGGCGGCGGCGGAAAGGCGATGAAGGATCTGATCGATGATGTTTTCATCGACGCCTTTACCGCATCAACCGACGCGCTCGAAGATCAGGCCCGTTTTCATTTGGCCGATCTCGCTGCCCACGGCGACCGGCTCGCCTTCAGCACCGATTCCTATGTCGTCGATCCGCTGTTTTTTCCCGGTGGCGACATCGGCAAGCTGGCGGTCTGCGGCACCATCAATGATCTCGCCGTGGGTGGTGCCATTCCGCTTTATCTCTCGTGCGCGGTGGTGATCGAGGAAGGCATGCCGGTCGCCACCCTGCGCCGGATCGCAGGGTCGATGGCCGCGGCTGCGGCCGCAGCCGGGGTCGCCATCGTCACCGGCGATACCAAAGTGGTGCAGCGCGGTGCCTGCGACAAGATTTTCATCACCACTACCGGGATCGGCGTCATCCCGACCGGAATCGAACTCGGAATCGGCCGGGTGCAGAAAGGCGACGGTATCTTGGTCAACGGTCTACTCGGCGAACACGGCGCGACCATCCTCTGCGCCCGCGGCGATCTCGCGCTCGAAACTCGCATCGAGAGCGACTGCGCCGCCCTGCATGAGTTGATCGGTGTCTTGCTGAAAGCCGCGCCCGGCACGCATGCCATTCGTGATGCCACCCGCGGCGGCGTGGCCACGGTCTTGAACGAGATGGCCGAAGCCTCGGGGCTTGCCATCGCGATCGAGGAAGCGCTGATTCCGCTGCGCGAGGATGTGCGCGGCTTTTGCGAGATCCTGGGATTCGACCCGCTGTATCTCGCCAACGAGGGCAAGATCGTCGTCGCCGTGCCATCCGAGCAGATCGACGCCGCACTCGCCGCCTTGCGCGGCCACCCGCTCGGCCAAGGGGCGGCGCTGATCGGGTACGCCGGAGCTGGGCAGCCGGGGCGTGTCACCATGCAAACCCTGTTCGGTGGGCGCCGCATCGTCGATATGCTGGTCGGCGAACAACTGCCACGAATCTGCTGATGGGGCTTTGAGATGCACGAGCTCGCCATCACCTGCAACGTCGTCGCCATCGTCGAGAAGGCCGCACAGGGACGTCGTGTCAGCGCCGTGACGCTCGAGATTGGGCAACTCGCTGGGGTGTTGCCGGACGCCGTGGCATTCTGCTTCGATGGGGTCACCCAGGGCACGCTGCTCGAAGGTGCCGCCCTGACGATCCGGCAGATCGAAGGCCGCGGCCGCTGTCGCGCCTGCGGCGCGGAGTTTTCCACTACCACCATCTACCAGATCTGCGCCTGTGGTTCGGCTGACATTGATCGAATCAGCGGCGAAGAATTGAATGTGCGCGAGATTGTCATCGAGGAGAACGATTAATGTGCGGCACCTGTAATTGCTCCAACAAAGCCACGATCCAGGTCATCAACCTGGCCCACGATCACACCCACGATCACGCCCACGATCACGCTCACGATCACGATCACGATCACGCCCACGATCACGCCCACGCTCACGCTCACGCTCACGCCCATCATCATGCGCATGTGGTGCACCAATCCGCAGCAGCAGTCGCGGTCGAGGAACGAATCCTCGCCAAGAACGACGCGCTGGCGGCCCGCAACCGCGCATGGTTCGCAGGCCGGGAAATCCTGGCCTTGAACCTGGTTTCCGCGCCGGGAGCCGGCAAAACCAGTTTGCTCGAGCGCAGCATCCGCGACCTCAAAAACACGCTCCTGATCTCGGTCATCGAAGGCGACCAAGCGACCAGCAACGACGGCGAACGCATCCGCGCAGCCGGGGCCGCAGCGGTGCAGATCAACACCGGTAGCGGCTGCCATCTCGAGGCCGATATGGTGGCGCGCGGGCTGGCCGAGCTGAAACCGGCGTTCGGCTCGGTGGTGATGATCGAAAACGTCGGCAATCTGGTCTGCCCGGCCCTGTTCGATCTCGGTGAACGCGCCAAGGTCGTCATCCTCTCGGTCACTGAAGGCGAGGACAAGCCGCTGAAATACCCGCATATGTTCCGCGCCGCAGCGCTGCTCTTGATCAGCAAGACTGACCTAGCACCCTACGTTGATTTCGACATCCAAGCCGCCGCCGCCAACGCCCGCAAAGTGAACCCCGAGATCGAGATCATCGAGATCAGCACGAAAACCGGAGCTGGCCTTGCCAACTGGTACGCCTGGCTACAGCGCCACGCTGATGTGGCCAGATCGAACACCCTTCTCGCCTGAATCTCGACCAGCTATCAGCTCCAACTCACAACGGAGAACACCATAATGAATGCTTCCAAAGCGCGTTTCCTTGCTCTTGCGGCACTGGCAATGCCAGCTATCGTGATCGCCCACGACGGCAGCGCCGGGCATGATTTCGCCCACGGCTTCATGCATCCCCTGACCGGCTTCGATCACCTGCTGGCGATGCTGGCAGTGGGCATGGTCGCGGCCTTTCTTGGCGGCAAAGCGCAATGGCAGTTGCCGCTCGGATTCCTGCTGATGGTGGCGGCTGGCGGCCTCGCCGGGGCATTGGGTTTCGTGCTTCCGTTCACCGAGATCATGATCGCGGTGTCGGTGATCCTGCTCGGCCTCGCAGTGGCCCTGCAATGGAGCCTGCCGGCTACGGCCAGCTTGGCGCTGGTCGGATTCTTCGCGCTGTTTCATGGTCAGGCCCACGGCACCGGGCTGCTCGCCGATGCTTCCGGTCTGGGCTATGCCGCCGGTTTCCTTTTGGCCACCGCAGCCCTGCATCTGGCCGGCTTCGCCGCTGGCCGAGTGATCCCGTTGCTCGCGGCCCGGCGCGGGCGCTTGATGCTGCATGCGGCTGGCGGCGTTATGACGCTGGCCGGTGTCGGCATCCTGATCGGACGTCTGTAACCCGCCCGCTCGCCTCCTGCCCGCTCATGCTCTGGTGTTGTCGGGGCATTGCTCAGGAATCGAGCAGCACGGCCATCTTCGCCTCGATCTCGGCACCAGTGACCGGGCCGAGAAACTGGTGCGCCACGCGGCCGTCGGGTGCGACGAGCACGGTAAACGGCAGGCCGCGCGGAGTCTCGAAGTCGGCCGGTGGGTTGTAGACGTCGATAATGGCGATGGGGTACTCGGGCTTCACCTGCTCGACGAAAAAAACGCGCATCGCCTCGGGGGTGATCTCCTCGTAGGCCAAGCCGATCACTAACAGATCGTCGCGCCGGGCATCGAGCGCGTTGAAGTCGGGGATCTCCTTCAGACAGGGTGCACACCACGTCGCCCAGAAGTTCACCACGACCCAGGTTCCACGCTTCTTGGCGAGGTCGAAACGGCCGTGGTCGAGGGTATCGACACGAAGGTTTGGATGGGTGGGCTTCGCGACGGGCTCGGCCGCGGCGGAAGCTGCAGGCGCGGCAACAGGCGCTTCGGCAGGGTCAAGCGCTGGCCCGCAGGCAACCAAGCAGGCCAGCGCGAGGGTGAGCAAAACAGTGCGAAAGGTGGAGCAGGTCGAGCGCATCAGCGGGAATCCGATTCGGGCAGCAAGAAGTCTGACAAAGGGTGCCTTAGAGCGATGTCGAGGGGTTGTCGCAAATGGCGAAGCGCTGAAAGCGCCGAACGTCCGATGGCATCCGTCGCGCCCGGCAGAGCGCAGTCGGCTGGCGGCAGACGCAGGCCAAGGCCCTCGTGTAGGTCTTCCAACGTGACCGTGCTTAGGTCTCGCACCGGCAGCCACGCATCACGCTCGCCGCGTTGAACGATGTCGAGCGCGGCGAGACGGCCAAGCAGGCGCAGACAGGCGTAGAACTCGGCACCGGCAGGCAGACGCTGGTGTCGCGGCTGAAAGCGAAAGGCGCCGAGTGAAGCGGTCAACGACGCACCGAGCAGCACGACAAGCCAACTCAGCCAGACCCAGATCAAAAAAATCGGAATGACGGCGAGCGCGCCGTAGAGCTGCTCGAAGTTGGTGTTACGCAGATACCAAGCAAACCCGTATTTCGCAGCTTCGAACAACACAGCGGCGAGGAAGGCACCAGCGAGTGCAAAGCGCAACGGGACCGGGCGGTTCGGGATGAGCCGGTAGGCCGCCGCAAAAACCACGAACGCGACGACGAAAGGCATCAAGCGCAGGGCCTGTTGCTCGATGGTGACATTAGCCAAAGCGAATGCGGGCAGTGCAAACAGCCATGTGCTGATCGCTAGACTGGCCGCAGCGAACACCGCGCCGAGCGTCAACAGCGTCCAGTACACGACGAGTCGCCACAGCGTCGGTCGTGGTTGCGCGACCCGCCAGATACGATCAAAGGTTTGCTCAACGGCGAGCATCACCAGCAGCAAAGAAAACATGAGCGCGATCAGCCCCTTCCAACTTATTTGTCGTGCGCTGCCAGCGAGTTCGCGCAAGGTTCCAGCGACGGTCGATGCCGCTTCCGGCACGAAGTTCTGAAACACGAAGTCGACGAGCGCCTCGGTCCAAGCGTCGAATATCGGAATGGTGGCCAGAATGGCGAAAACCACCGTCGACAAGGGAACGATGGCGAACACCGTGGTGTAGGACAGCGCACCGGCGGTCTCGAAGCAGCGATCATCAACAAAGCGCCGCGCGAGGAAACGGAAGAACGTCGTGCTGCGGTCACGGTCGAGCCGTTTCCACCCGCGCTGGAGAACGGCAAGCCAAGTCATGCCGCAAGCCTAACGCGAGGCCATGGGTCACGGGAATCACGCCATGACTGCCGACAAGCCGCCCCGATGCGCTAGCCTCTGCAACCTTCCTGTTCCGCCTTGGGTGCCGTCATGGCCGATATTCTTGTCCTCTACTACAGCCGCGGCGGCTCGGTGGCCGCGCTGGCCCGGCAGATTGCCCGCGGCGTCGAATCGGTCGAAGGCATGACGGCGCGGCTACGCACGGTCGCGCCGGTGGCGTCGACGACGGTCGAAACCAGCCCGCCGGTACCCGAGGACGGCGCGCCCTACGTCACCCATGCCGACCTTGCCGAATGCGTGGGCTTGGCCATCGGCAGCCCCACGCGCTTTGGCAACATGGCTGCGCCGATGAAGCACTTCCTCGACAGCACCGGTGCCGACTGGGCTTCGGGCACACTGATCGGCAAGCCGGCCGCGGTGTTCACATCAAGCGCATCGATGCACGGCGGGCAGGAATCGACCCTGCTTTCCATGCACCTGCCTTTGCTGCACCACGGCTGCCTGATCGTGGGCCTGCCGTTCTCGGAAAGCGCACTTTCCACCACCACCAGCGGCGGCACGCCCTACGGTGCCAGCCATGTCGCCGGCCCGCGCGACGATGCGAGCTTGAGCGAAGACGAAAAGGCTTTGGCGCAGGCGCTCGGCCGACGCTTGGCCGATTTCGCTCGCCGTCTCGCCACCTGACCCGACATCCCCCCATGACCACTCGACTGCTGATCCTTGCCCTCTTTTTGCTGCAACCGGCTTGGCACCTCTGGCTGGCACCGCCATCGGTACTCCCGCCGGTTTTCGTCGCCGTGCTGATGAGCCTGCCGATCCTACCCGCACTCATCCTCGCGGCATTGGGCCGTCCGAGCGCCGGATTCTGGGGCGGATTGGCGGCCTTGTTGTACTTCTCGCACGGCGTCATGGAGGCCTGGACGACGCCCGCCGTGACCTTGCTTGCGTGGACCGAGATCGTACTCGCGACGGCGCTGGTCGCTTCCGCCAGTTGGCCTGGATTGCGCGCCCGCCGCGACGCACGGCGAGCGCAGTAAACTCGCCACCCGCAACACGGAGGAACAGTCACGATGGACGAGTTGTTGATCGTCACCACCGGTGGAACCATCGACAAAGTGTATTTCGATGACCAATCGGATTACCAAGTCGGCGACCCGCAGATCGGCAACATCCTGCGCGAGCTGGGTGTAGCCTTCCGCTTCACAGTGATCCCCGCGCTGCGCAAGGACAGTCTGCACATCAGCGACGAAGACCGCGCGATGCTGCGGACGCTGATTGCCGCGCAGCCACAGAAGCGAGTGCTGGTGACCCACGGCACCGACACCATGGTGAAAACCGCGACGCTGTTGAGCGACCTCGACAAGACCATCGTGTTGACTGGCGCGCTCAATCCGGCGCGCTTCCGCGGCTCGGACGCGGAGTTCAATGTGGGCTGCGCCGTCGGCGCGGTGCAGTCCCTGCCGCCGGGTGTCTACATCGCCATGAACGGTCGCGTCTGGGAGCCATCGAAGGTGCGCAAGAACGTCGCGGCCAATCGTTTCGAAGCCCTCGATTGAGACGGCCCGCGTCGCGCGACGCAGGCCGTTTCCCTCAGCACAAAGCAATGCGGCTCAGAAGGCTGGGTGCCGGCTCTGCATCAGCGCGAAGATCGAACCCGCCGAGGTACTGGTCACCGAAGTCACCACGCCGTTGATGGAGTTCTAGGCCGCTATGCAGTGTGCAGCCGGTGTGGATGACGGCGACAAGTTTGACTCGGGTCAATCCCAAATCGGGAGGCGCCTCTCACACTGGCGTCACTTCCCCGAAAAGGCCTCCCATGATCGCCACCGCGCCCACACGGCAACCCGGCAGTCCACCGGCCACCTACAACGACCGTGTCGTCCTACAGTTCTCGCTCGCCACCGTGCTCTGGGGCGTGGTGGGCATGGCGGTCGGCGTCTTGTTGGCGGCCCAAATGTACTGGCCAGCACTGAACTTCGACGTTCCTTGGCTGAGCTTCGGCAGGCTGCGGCCACTGCACACCAACGCGGTGATTTTCGCCTTCGGTGGTTCAGCGCTGATGGCCACATCGCTCTACGTCGTGCAGCGCACGGGTCATGTGCGACTGATCTCCGACAAACTCGCGAGCTTCGTGTTCTGGGGCTGGCAGGCGGTCATCGTCTCAGCCGTCATCACCCTGCCGCTCGGGCTGACTCAAGGCAAGGAATATGCCGAGCTGATTTGGCCGATCGACATCCTCCTCGCGGTGGTCTGGGTGGCCTACGGCGTGCTGTTCTTCGGCACGATCATGAAGCGCCGGGTCAACCATATCTACGTCGCCAACTGGTTCTTCGCCGCCTTCATCATCACCGTCGCGGTACTGCACATCGTCAACTCGTTGGCGCTGCCGACCTCCTTGACGCACAGCTACCCGATCTACTCGGGCGCGGTCGATGCGATGGTGCAGTGGTGGTACGGCCACAACGCGGTGGGCTTCTTCCTGACCGCCGGCTTCCTCGGGATCATGTATTACTTCGTCCCGAAGCGCGCCGGGCGACCGATCTACAGCTACCGCCTGTCGATCGTGCATTTCTGGTCGCTGATCGCCATCTACATGTGGGCCGGCCCGCACCACCTGCACTTTACGGCCATCCCGGACTGGGCGCAGAACCTCGGCATGGTGTTCTCGCTGGTGTTGCTGGCTCCGAGTTGGGGCGGCGCGATCAACGGCATCATGACGCTTTCGGGCGTGTGGCACCTGCTGCGCACTGACCCGATCCTCAAGTTCCTCATCGTGTCGCTGTCGTTCTACATGATGAGCACCTTTGAAGGCCCGATGCTGTCGATCAAGTCGGTTAATGCGCTGGCGCATTACAGCGACTGGGTCATCGGGCACGTCCACTCCGGTGCGCTCGGCTGGGTGGCGATGATCTCCATCGGTGCCATCTACATGCTCATCCCGAAGTGCCTCGGCCTGAAGGAAATGTTCTCGACGCGGCTGATCGATCAGCACTTCTGGGTACACACCATCGGTGTATTGGTGTACGCGGTGTCGATGTGGATCTCCGGCATCGGTCAGGGCCTGATGAGTCGCGCGGCCAACGCCGACGGCACCCTGACCTACACATGGATCGAGATTGTCAGCTTCACCTACCCTTATCACCTGATGCGTCTGGTCGGTGGCCTGCTGGTGATGTACGGAATGGCGCTGATGGTCATCAACGTCTGGAAGACGATCAAATCCGCACGCGGTGTGGTCGAACACCCCATCCTCGAACCGGCCCACGCCTAAAAGGAGCCTTCCGATGAGCCATGACAAAATCGAACGCCACATCGGCCTGATGGGCGTGCTGATCGCGGTGGCGATCAGCTTCGGCGGCCTCGCGCAGATCCTCCCGCTGATGCACAGCGCCGAGCAGGTCGAACCCCTCCCAGGCATGAAGCCGCGCCCCGCTCTTGAGCAGGCCGGTTTCGATATCTACATCCGCGAGGGCTGCTACGTCTGCCACTCGCAGATGGTGCGGACCCTGCGCTTCGAAACGGCACGCTACGGTCACTTCTCGCTGGCCGGGGAATCCGTCTACGACCGCCCCTTCCAATGGGGCAGCAAGCGCACCGGCCCCGACCTCGCTCGTGTCGGCGGCCGTTACTCGGACGACTGGCACCGCGTACACCTGATCGACCCGCGTGCCGTGGTGCCCGAATCGAACATGCCAGCCTACCCATGGCTAGCGGAAACACCGGTCAACGCCGAAGCGACAACCCGACGCTTGAGGGCGCTTCGGATGCTCGGCCATCCCTACACCGATGCCGATATCGAGGGCGCCGCCGCGGCACTCGAAGGCAAGACTGAACTTGATGCGCTGGTGGCCTATCTGCAGGGCCTCGGCCGATACGCACCCCGGGGTTGAATCATGGTTAACGGCATTCTCACCGCTCTTTTACTCGCCGCCTTTCTCGGCGGTGCCTTTTGGCTGTATGTCATGCGCCGCGCGTCGGACTTCGACCGCCTCGCGCGCATGGCGCTGGATGACGAAACCCCGGAGGACCTCCCGTGAGCGATTCTTGGTCATGGTTTGTAATCGCACTCGTTGTCATCAATCTCGTTGGCTGCGTCTTTCTCATCTGGTACACCTCCAAACGCCGGGGCAGCAAGCTCCCGACGGGTGAAACCACCGGCCATGTCTGGGACGGCGATATCACCGAATACAACAAGCCGCTGCCGCGCTGGTGGATCAACCTGTTCTACCTCACCATCGCCTTCACCATCGGCTACCTCGTGCTCTTTCCCGGCTTTGGCGGTATGGATGGCAAACTGGGCTGGAGTTCGCAGGCACAGCACGACGCCGAGAAGGCCGAGGCGGATCGCCTGTTCGCGGAGCGCTACGCCAAGTACGCGACGATGCCGGTGGCTGAGATTGCGAAATCCCCCGAAGCCCTCGCCGTCGGCCGCAACCTGTTCGCCAACACCTGCGCGCAGTGCCATGGCTCCGACGCTCGCGGTGCACGCGGCTTCCCCAACCTCACCGACCAGGTCTGGCTGTACAGCAATGATGAAGCGTCGCTCCTCACCACCATCATGCACGGGCGTCAGTCAGTAATGCCCGCTCTGGGTGCCGTGGTGGGTGACGACGCCGCGATCACCGCACTCGCCACCTACGTACAATCGCTGTCCGGGCGTCCCGTGGATCGGAGTTTGGCAGCTGCGGGCAAGGCGAGTTACGAGATGGTCTGCGCCGCCTGCCATGGCATCGACGGCAAAGGCATGCAAGCACTTGGTTCACCCAATCTGACCGACGCCGAGTGGCTCTACAGCCCGGATCTCGCGACGATCCGTGGCGGCATCGTCGATGGTTTTGCCAGCCAGATGCCGGGCATGGAGCCGGTGTTGGGCGAGAAGCGGATCCGCCTCGTGGCCGCCTATGTTCACGCCCTGAGCCACGACCCGGACGCCGTCGCCGCAGCAAGCCCGGCAGGCGCGGAACGCTGACCGCTCCATGGACGAAGGCCCACGCATCGAACACGCGCCGAGGAGTTGGACAGAACTCCTCGGCGCGATCTTGTGGCCTTCGTTCTTCGCCGCCGGCGTAGCGACCATGGTGTTCTTCGCTTTTGTCGACCCGCTCGATCTGCGCGACATCACCTTGCCCTATCTCGACATCGATCGCGCCACCGGCTATACCATCGCTTTCTTCCTGCTCTGGACGGCGACGGCAAGCTCCAGTCTGTTCACATGGCTCCTGCTGCGCCCGGCCAACCGTTTCAACCGCCCGCTGAAGGACTGAGCCCATAGGCAAGCCGCTGCCAATTCAGGTCGTCGATGACGCGCTCTACGTCTCCGAGGCCAAGATCTACCCGCGCGAAATGGCAGGCCGTTTTCAGCGCCTGCGATACTTGGCGGTGTTCGTGCTGCTGGGCCTCTACTACGGCGTGGCTTGGATTTCGTTCGACGGCCAACAGGCCGTGCTGTGGGATCTGCCCGAACGTAAGTTTCATATATTCGGTCTGATTTTCTGGCCGCAGGATTTTGTCTTTCTCGCACTGCTGCTAGTGATGGCAGGGCTTGCACTGTTCTTCTTCACCGCGCTGGCTGGGCGATTGTGGTGCGGCTATGCCTGCCCGCAAACGGTTTGGACCGAAGTTTTCATTTGGATGGAGCGCTGGGCCGAAGGTGATCGCGCCCGGCGCATGAAGCTCGATGCCGCACCGTGGTCGCGCGAGAAGCTACTGCGAAAATCCGCCAAACACCTGATGTGGGCGGTCTTCGCGCTGTGGACGGGCTTCACTTTCGTCGGCTACTTCACGCCCATTCGCGAATTGAGCGAGCGCCTCGTTCCCTTCGAATGGACCGGCAACGAAATCTTCTGGACGCTGTTCTACGCGCTGGCAACCTGGGGCAATGCGGGCTTTCTGCGCGAGCAGGTGTGCAAATACATGTGCCCCTACGCGCGTTTTCAAAGCGCCATGTTCGACCCTGATTCTTTAATCATCGCCTACGACGAGCGTCGTGGCGAGCCGCGCGGCCCACGCAAGCGCAGCAGTCTCGACAGCGTGCTGAGGCGCGGACGCGGCCTGCTCACCAAGACCGATGCCGAGGGCTGGGTGTCTTGGTTCGCGCGGCACCGAAGTGCCGCAGATCTCGCCGCTGGAGCACGCGGCACCACCTCGGTGCTCGACCTCGAGATTGCCGTCGAAGAACGCGAAAAGCCGGTCGTTGCCGCACTCGGTGACTGCATCGATTGCACGATGTGCGTGCAGGTTTGCCCCACCGGCATCGA
>BBPD01003624.1_pt1 | contig 14692 bp, 14 predicted proteins | sample 1344911 | NCBI WGS metagenome assembly BBPD01 (sample SAMD00019088, study PRJDB2971) | groundwater metagenome | biome: freshwater biome; feature: mineral spring; material: ground water | place: USA: CA, Sonoma | collected 2011-09 | depth surface m
TGGGCTCCCTGCAGCGTCATTCGGTCGTCGACGGCGACGGAGATTATGTCGCCTGCTGCGCGGGATAGTGACACACCCCTCTCGTCAGCACGCTCTCTCAGGCATGCTCGCGTTTTCGGGTCGAGGTAGATGAAAGTTTTGAAGAGACGAGTAGCCATCAGCGCGCCTTCCCACATCAGTGGTCCAGTTGTCGCGCTCACCCTCCATGGCCTCAGCGATGAAGTCATATGGAACGAACCGCTCTTGGTCAAGGCTGAATCTGGCGGAATTTCGGCGAGGCGCTCGGCTCCATGTTTCGTCGCAGTTGCGCTAGAGACTTGGATCAGCGAGGGCATGCCCGTGGGTTTGTCGCGGGCATGCCCGCGTACCTACGGAGGGCATCCCCGCGTGCCCACGGAGGGCATCCCCGCGTGCCCACGGTGGGCATGCCAGTGACACCGTAAAGCTCGTGCCCTAACACAGCTGTTTAACAGCTGAACTCAGTAACTTAGCGCCAGCAGCCGGTGCATTCGGTGTGGATGAAGTAAGGCGATCTTGCCTCACAGCTGTTACCACCCCTCGTTTTCTGGTGTTGTGGGGGACAGCTTTTCGCTCCGGAGCATCGCGTCCGACTGGCGCCACCTCCAGTCGCGTTGGGCGTTGATCGCGTGAACGCTCCCGGCGGCATTTGTGCAACAGAGAGGCTTCGACGTTCACCTCAAGGAGGCGTCCAGCTGTTGGTTTCGACCCATCGGTATTGACGTCCGCCTCGTTGACCGCATCGCACGGCTTGCGCCATAGCAGGCCGTCAGAAGACTTGGGCGGGGCAAAGCGTAGTGGGCACTGAATTCAATCGGCTTTGCACCCCATCCGCTGAGGTCCACAGCGACAGCATTGTTGAGCAGGTTGCCCGCATCAGCGATGTCGCAGCAGGCACGATAGACGGTGATGCCTTTTTTCGCAGAAATCACTTCACGGAAGGCCTGGGTCGGCTTGTTGCCACTGGCTTCGAGCGCCTCGCAGGCAAGTCTGATACCGGTGCCTTTTACCTCACCCAAGCAATGGGCGGCGGGAAAACCCACTCGCTGATTGCTATGGCACTGCTGGCAACAGACGCCGGCCTGCGGCGGCGGGTGGTGCCTGATTTAGCCGGAAAACATGATTTCGGGACTGCCAAAGTCATTGCCTTCGATGGCCACAACTCGCCCACCAACTTCCTTTGGGGTAACATCGCCGATCAACTTGGCCGCCCTGAAGCAATGCAACGCTTCTGGGCCAACGGCGCGGCGGCTCCCGGTGTTGATGATTGGGTGGCGACGATCGGCACCGACGAGCCTGTTCTGATCCTCCTGGATGAATTGCCGAGCTATCTGCAGATGGCGACTGGCCAGCTTGTGGGCAGCAGCACGCTCGCAGACCAGACAGTCATTGCCCTTGAGCGCCTGTTCAACGCGCTGCCGAAACTGCCGCGCGCCTGCGTGATCGTGACCAATCTGAAAGATGACGTCTACCAGGACGGCGCCGGCAAGCTGAAGTCGGCCATCGATGGTCTCTCCAAGCACTATGACCGCAACGCCACGGCCATCACCCCGGTGCAGCAGAATACCGGGGAGGTGTTCGAGATTGTTCGAAAGCGGCTGTTCGACAAGCTGCCCGATGCAGTCGCGATCGAGGCCATAGGCCAGGCCTATGTCGACTCGCTGGAGGCCGCCAAGCGGGTGGACACGCTTCCGGTGGTGCCCGAAACCTATCTCGCGCGCATCCGCGAGACCTACCCGTTTCACCCCAGTATTCGCGACATCGCTGCCCGTTTCTCCGAGAACAAGGGCTATCAGAAGACGCGGGCGCTGATTCGCCTGATGCGGCACGCCGTTCGCGGCGCGATGAAATCCGACGAGCCCGTTTTCCTCATCGGCCTTCAGCATCTCGACCTGAACGACCAGGCAACGCTCGAAGAGGTTCGCAAGATCAACGCGACCTTCACGAACGCCATTTCGAGAGACATTGCAGACCGTGGCAATGCGACGGCCGAGAAGATCGACGCGGCCGATGGCAAGCTCCAGGCAAGTGCGGTGGCGAAGCTGCTGCTCATGTCCTCGCTTTCGACAGCCGAAAATCCCAATCGCGGGCTGCGCGAAGGCGACATCTATGAAGCCCTGGTCGATCCGCTGGTAAAGGTATCTGACCTGAAGCCCGCGCTGGAAAAACTGCAAGGCCAGGCTTGGTATCTGCAACGCGATACGCAAGAGCGCATCTACGTCAGCCAGACCCAGAACGTCACGGCCGAAATCAACGAGATCGCCGGTGCGATCGCCACCGAAATGGTGGACGACACGCTCCGGACCAAGCTCGCCGAGGCGTTCAAGCCGGTCCACGGCGATGTGTACGACAGCGATATCGCGATTTTGCCCGGCCTTGATGAGCTGGCGGTGCCGGATGACCGGGTCCGGCTTATCATCCTGGAGTACAAGGCCGATGCACTGCCCCCGGCATTCGACGCCTGGTGGAAAGCGCTTGAGCGGCAAAATGGCGTGCTGCTGTTGACCGCCGATCCGAACGCCGTCGGCTCCATGCGGCAGCTTGCCCGGCGCATGCGGGCGATCGACCGTGTCGAAGGCAATCTCCGGGGCCGGCAGGGAACCACATCCCAGCAGCTGGCCGAGCTGGAAGGCATCCGATCCAAGGATGCCAACGCCTTTTCCAGCGCGGTGCGCGAGGCTTTCAAGACCATCATCTACCCGGTGGGTGGCGGGCGCGGCGGCGCGCTCAGGGCCTATGGCGATTTCCGCATGGAGTTTTCCAGCAACGATTATCGCGGCGAGGAACAGATCCGCACCACGCTGACCGAGCGTGGAAAATACATCCCGGCAACCGAGTTCGACGCAAAATATGAGCAACTCCGCCTCGATGCCGAGGAGATGCTGTTCGATGCCGATGCCGTCCAGCGCAGCTCGCTGAAGCGCAAGGCGGCGCTGCAACCCGGCTGGTACTGGATGCGCAACAACGGCCTGGACGACCTGATCCGGATGGCCATCCAGCGCGGGCACTGGCGCGAACGGGATGGCCTTGTCCACAAGCGGTTTGAGCGCAAGGCCGAAATCACGGTCTCGATCGACGCCTTCGCGCCCGATCCCGTAGACGTGGGTTATTACACGTTGACCATCTCCACCCAGGATGCGGACACCGTCTACTTCTCCGAAAAGGGGCCGCCGGATACGACGTCTGCGGTGATGTCAGGCCGGGCCCACGAGCTGTCGGCGCCTGCTATCTGGCTTCTCGCGGCGGATTCGACCGGCAAGGTGAAACCCAGCGACGTGCTGGAATATCGTGCGCCGGTGCGCATTCGCCCGGCAGTGGTTTCCAAAGCCGAGGGAAAGACGCTTACCGTGCAGGCCATCCCGCGCGACGCGACGGTCCATGCCAGCTTCGATGGCTCGGACCCGAAGCAGGCGCCTGCCATTTCGGCCGAAGCCCCTGTTCCGGCCGACGCTGTCCAGATCAGGGTGATCGCGACAAGCAGCGGCGTCTGGAGCGAGGAAACGCAGGTGCCGCTTGCTGGCGGAGGCGTGGGCGAGAAACCGCTACGGCCGCTGCCCAAGCTCGATGACAACAAGCCGCTGACCTGGGAAGGCAGCTACGCTTCCGCTTCGTCTGACAAGGCGTTCGATGCGCTGTCGGTGCTGCGCAGCCTTCCTGACCTGATCGTGGAAGCCGGCCTGTTCGAGATCGAGAGCAAGCGCGTGGAAAGCGAGATGTTGGGCCTGCGGGTCAACACGCCGCTGTCCGGCGCTGCCCTCGATGCGCTGGCCAAGCATCTGGTGGAGGCCAGCGGCTTTCCGGCACCGGACGCGAGCCTGCGGCTTCGCAAGGTCAGCTTCGCGACCGGCCGGGATTATCGTACATTTGCCGACAAGCTGGGGCTGGATTTTGATCGCCAGCAGTGGAGGCAGCCGGAATGAGCGGGTTTGACGTAACCGACATTTACCAGGAGCATGCCTTTCTGGTGCAGATCCCGCGCACGGCGACGGGCGTGATCCACATCCACGAGGTATTCGGCGGCCCGCCCAAACCAGAAGAGCGCGAATGGCGGCCCGAAACCATCCTGCGCGCCGAGCTTCCGCGCGCCCGCTGGGATGCGATTTCGGCCGACTTGCGCCAGGAGCTGAACCGCCGGCTGAAAGAGCTGGGCCGCAAGGGTGGCCGCTGGTCCATCGGCGACAATCCCGTGCAGCGGTTGCTGGGCAAGGAATTGCTGGTGCTGGCCTGGGCGATCGAGCTGGATGAGGTGATGGACGAGGAACTGCATGTCGCGCTCAGGAACTGGCTTGGCCTGAAGCCCGAGGAGCGCTGGTGGCTTTACACCATGACGGCGGCAGCCACCGGCCAGGCGCACCAGGCCGGGCTCGGCTGGCGCGGGGCGCTGAGGCAGGCGCTCTGCTTCGGAACCGGGCGCGATCTGTTCGGGCTGGGTGCCATCACCGCACGCGGCACGCTGCCGCCGCGCGAAAATCCGCTGCACAAACCGCCGATGCGCGATGGTTCAAGCGTGCATGACACCCCCCTTGGACAAGCTTGAGATTTGATGCCCCTTGCCCCTTTTTCGCTCAAGGATGCCCCAAGCCTGATCGAAACCGTGTTCCCCGTGGGGAGGCTGTCGGCGGAGGCCTATAAAGAGCGGAAGGCAGGCTCGGGGCAAACGCTGACTGCGCTTGGCAGCTATTGGAAGGGGCGCAAGCCACTGATCCTGTGCCGGGCCGTCACGTTGGGTTGCCTTCTGCCCGCGTCGGAAAACCCGGCCGCCGATCTTGATATCTTCCTGTCGCTGATGGCGATGGACGATTCGGCCTTCGGGCGTCGCTTTCAGGGATCTGTGGGGGACTTCATCCGTGCCGTGGGCCAAAGCGAAGCGGGGGTAGCGGTCGCTTTCCACGACGCGCGTGGCCAGCCGCTGCTCCGCCCGTGCTGGCGCGACGATCTTGACCATCATCAACGTCAGGCCGCAATTGCCCAGGCGCTGACGGCCCTGCCCTATAGCATCGAAGCGCGGCTGAAGGTGGTGAAGCGGCCCGAAGAAGTGGACGAGCGCGCCTTGCTGCACCCGATCTGGCCGCGCGTGAATGCGCATCTGGGAACGAATGCCGGCAGCTTGCCCGAGCTGGTGGAGCAACTTGGTATCGCCCGCTTTGGCCATCGGCCGAAGCTGGCGGACACCTTCTGCGGCGGCGGGTCGATCCCCTTTGAGGCGGCCCGCATCGGTTGCGACGTCTATGCTTCGGACCTGAACCCGATTGCCTGCATGCTGACCTGGGGGGCATTCAACATCATCGGCGCCCCTCCCGAAAGGCGCGCGGAAATCGAGGCGACGCAGGCGGCAGTGGCGGCAAAGGTGGATGCGGAGATCACCGCGCTCGGCATCGAGCATGATGCCGATGGCAACCGTGCCAAGGCTTATCTCTATTGCCTGGAAACGCGCTGCCCCAAGACCGGGTGGATGGTGCCGATGGCGCCATCATGGGTCATTTCGAAAACCCGCAATGTCGTGGCGAAGCTGGTGCCGGATCATGCGGCCAAGCGCTATGCCATCATCATCGAAACCGGAGTCAGCCCTGCCGACATGGCGGCGGCCGAGCTTGGGACGGTGCAGGGCGGCCGGCTGGTGCATCCGATGAACCCGGACCGGTCAGGCGTGGAGATCAGGACCATTCGCGGCGACCGGCCCGGCGGCGGGAATACGCTACGGCCATGGACCGTCGACGACTTCGTGCCGCGCCCTAGCGATATCTGGCAGGAGCGGCTTTATTGCATCCAGTGGATTACGAAGACATCGCTGGACAAGGGCGGTCGGGTGGAGACCTTCTTTGCCGGCGTGACCGAAGCCGACCTTGCGCGCGAACGGCAGGTGGAAGCGCTGGTGCGGCAGAACCTTGCCGATTGGCAGGCCATCGGCTGGGTGCCCGACATGCCGATCGAGCCTGGGGACAAGACGGGCGAGCCGATCCGGACGCGCGGCTGGACCCATTGGCATCATTTGTTTGGGGCGCGTGGAATTGTAGCTCTTTCGCTCTGGAAGAGCTTCTCCAATGACCCCGAGAGCTTGTTCGGTTTGGCGCGCGATGCTGATCGCTTGGCAAGGCTTTGCCGATGGAACGCTTCGCCCCAGCCCGGACAAGGGCCAAAAATAGAACAGGTTTTCTCAAATCAAGCGCTCAACACATTGGTCAATTATGCCACCTATTCGAGGGGAGGTTTAGAGCCATACTACGAAAAGTTGTCGAGTGCAAAACTGCCAAACACCTCCCGTAATACGGTTTCACAGCCGGCGGCGGCTATAGATGATGTGATCCATATCTACGTCACAGACCCGCCCTACGCTGACGCCGTAAATTACCACGAAATCACCGAGTTCTTCATCGCTTGGTTACGCAAGAATCCGCCGCCGCCGTTCGACCAATGGACCTGGGACAGCCAACGGGAAAAGGCCATCAAGGGCAAGGGTGCAGACTTCCGCCGCGCGATGGTGGAAGCCTATGCCGCCATGACCGAGCAGATGGCGGATAACGGCCTGCAGGTGGTGATGTTCACCCATCAGGACGCCGGCGTCTGGGCCGATCTTGCCGGCATCCTCTGGGCCGCCGGCTTGCGGGTAACTGCCGCCTGGAATGTGGTGACGGAAACCGAAAGCGCGCTGAAGGAAGGCAATTATGTGCAGGGCACGGTTTGCCTGGTGCTGAGGAAGCGCACCGGCACCGGCAATGCCCGGCGCATGGAGCTGGAGGCCGAGATCGAGGAGGGGGTGAAGGCCGAACTGGCACGGCTGACCGGGCTGGACGAAGGCTGGCAGAATTACCGCGGCGCCGAGGCGCTTTATACCGATGGCGACCTGACCCTGGCGGCCTATGCCGCCGCGCTGCGGGTGATCACCGCCTATGGCACCATCGACCGGCAGGAGATCGGCCACGATGTCTATCGCGAGCTGAAGAAGGGCGACAAGACCCAGCTGCGCCTTCTGATCGATTATGCCGAAGGCGTCGCCAACCGCGAACTGGTGCCGCGCGGCTTTGAAAAATCGCTGTGGCGCAATCTGGAAAAGGCCAGCCGCTTCTATGTGCGGATGCTGGACATGGAAGCGCGCGGCAGCCCGAAAGTGGCCGACTTCCAGAATTTCGCCCGCAGCTTCGCGCTTGCCGACCACACGCGGCTGATGGCGGAAACCCGCGCCAACAAGGCCGCACTCGCGGGCGCCGAAGACCTGAAGGCCAAGCTGCTGCGCGACCCGGAAATTGCCGGCCAGCCGCTGTTCCAGCTGCTGTTTGCGCTGTGGAAGGCCATCGAGACAAATGACCCGCGCGTCGGCGTCACCCAGCTGCGCACGCACTATGGCGGCGAATACTGGCAGCAGCGGCAGACCCTGATCGCACTCGCCGATTATCTGGCGGCCAAGACGAAGACGACCCGGCCGGACGAATCGGCAGCCGCGGCGGAGCTGGCCGAAGCTCTGAAGGTGGACCGCCTCTGACCATCCGGCGTCACAGCTCGCGGCTTGGCCCGCTTGGGGACATGCTGGCCGAACGGCTGGCAGGTGCGAAGCGCTATGACCGGATCGCCGGCTATTTCCGGGCCAGCCTGCTGGACGTGGCGGGCGAAGCGCTGGAGGGCGTGGGCCAGATCCGCATCGTCTGCAACGGCGAACTGGATGCCAATGATGTGGCGGTCGCCAAGGCCGCGAAGGAAGGCGCAGCAGCGGTCGCGCGCGCGCTTGCCGGCCGCTGGCAGGCGAGCGAAGACCGGCTCGACACGCTGCTGAAGCGGGAACGCTACCAGCGGCTGCACGCGCTGTTGTCGTCAGGCCAGATGAAGGTGCGGGTGGTGGCATCCGGCGGGGGGCAGGTGTTCCTGCACGGCAAGGCGGGCGTGATCGAAAGCGCCGACGGGCAGTTGCATGCTTTCGTGGGCAGCGCCAACGACAGTGTCAGCGGCTGGCGCCACGCCTATGAGCTGATCTGGGAGGATGATGACCCGGAAGCCGCCCGATGGGTGCAGGCCGAGTTCGAACATTTCTGGAACCAGGGGGTTGACCTGCCCGACGCCGTGATCCGCCATATCGGCGCGGTCGCGGCGCGGAAGGACTATGCCAGCATCGAAGATGCGCGCGACGACACCGGCAATCTGGCAGCAGCAACGCTGGCCGAACGGCCATTGACCCGGGCGGGGCAGATCCTTCGGCCGTGGCAGAAACGGTTCGTGCACTATTGCGTGGAAGATCATCGCATCCACGGCAAGGCGCGGTTCCTGATTGCGGACGATGTGGGGCTTGGAAAAACCCTGTCGATGGCGTCAGCCGCACTTGCGCTGAGCGTGCTGGACGGCGGGCCAGTGCTGATCCTGGCGCCCGCGACCCTCACATGGCAGTGGCAGGCCGAGCTTTGGGACATGCTGGGCGTGCCGGCGGCGGTCTGGTCCACGCAGGGCAAGCAATGGATCGACCCGGACGGCTATGCGCTGACGCCGAAAGGCGACGTCAGCTTTGCAGCGCGCTGCCCCTGGCGTTTCGGGATCATGTCGACCGGGCTGATCGTGAACGGCGACGACGATGGCGAACGCGGATTGCTGCGGGCCAAGCGCTTCGGCGTGGTCATCCTGGATGAGGCCCATAAGGCGCGGGCGAAGCGCGCGCAGGATGGCAGCCGGGAGGGCAGGAACAATCTGCTGGCCTTCATGGAGCAGCTGGCCGCCAGCTCCGGTTCGGTGTTGCTGGGCACGGCGACGCCGATCCAGCTGAACCCGGTGGAGCTGTGGGACCTCGCCTTTCTGCTGCACCAGGGGGCACCGCAAGTGCTGGGGCAAGGGACGACGGAATGGCGCCACCAACGGTCGATGGAGTATCTGACGGGTGCCCGGCCCTGGCCGCATGACGAGCTGTCCCGCTGGGGGCTGTTCAAGGACCCGCTGCCCCCACGCGTCGAGCATTCCGCCTTTCGCTACATTCGCGACAGCGAAGGATTGCCGGACAGCAAGCTGCAAGGTCCGCGCTGGGATCAGCTGAGCGCAAGCGACCGGCAGGACTTCCTGGATGCCTGGGGGGATATTTCGGCGCAGCACAACCCGATCATCCGGCGCATCATCCGCCGTACCCGCCCGATGCTGGAGGAGCGCGGGTTGCTGCCGAAGATTGCCGTCATCAATCACCCGAACAGGCAGGATCGGCTGCCGGAACGATGGTTTGACGGCGAGGGCCTGCAGATGGGCCCGGCCTTTCGCGAAGCCTATGAGACCGCCGAGCGCTTTTGCCGGGTCTATGCCGCGCGGCGGCCTGGCGCGGGCTTCCTGAAGACGATCTTGCTTCGGCGGATCGGATCGTCGCCTATGGCGGGCCTGGCGACAGCCAGTGCCATGGTCGACCGTGCCGAAGACGCAGGGATTGACCAGACCGAAGTGGGCGACAGCGAAGCAGCACCCCGGGCCGCAGCCCCGCTGGACGAGGGAGAGACGGCGCTGTTGCGCACCGTTGTCCGATCGCTGGAAGCCGTGATGCTGGAGGCTGACCCGAAGATCGAGGTCATCCTCCACTATCTGCACAAGCAGGACTGGTTGCATTCGCACGGCGCCATATTGTTCAGCCAGTATTTCACGACGGCGGAGTGGGTTGCCCTGCGGCTGGCTGAGGCCTTTCCGTCGGAACCTGTGGCCATCTATGCGGGCGGCGGGCGGTCGTCTGTGATCCGTGGCGGCACCCGGCAGCTTGTCGATCGGGACAAGATAAAGAAGGCCCTGCAGGGCGGCGAGATCCGGCTTCTGGCGGCAACTGACGCAGCATGTGAAGGCCTGAACCTCCAGCGGCTGGGCGCCCAGATCAACGTGGACTTGCCCTGGAACCCTTCACGCCTGGAGCAGCGCAAGGGCCGCGTGCAAAGAATTGGCCAAGTGCGGCCGGCAATCCATGTCGTCAATCTGCGCTATGCCGGTACGGTAGAGGACGAGGTCTATGCTGCGCTCTCCAGTCGGCTGGGCGACATTTTTGCGACCCTGGGCCAGCTCCCGGACAGCTTCGAGGATGAATGGGTCAACGCGGTTCTCAAGGACCGGGAGGCGGTCAGGTTTTTTCCTGCGCGGGTCGAGACATCGAGACCGCCGATGGAGCTGCGATATGCGCGCGATGTTGCAGATGACGAGGGGTTGGACTGGGAGTTCACCGACAAAGTGTTATCGGAACGGCATTTGGCGGAGTATTTGCGCAAGGGGTGGTGATTGGGAACGCAGCCTTCCCGGCAGACCCCCGGCCGCAGCGCCCTTGTTTACGGAATATGGGCTCGCGATACATGAGCTTGGGTAAAGTCGTCGCCCTTGAACAGCAGCGGCTCTCCGGTTGCCGTTGCGAGCGCGTAGGAAAAGCAGTCGCCGTAGTTGAGGCCTGCCGGGTGGCGTCCTTTGCCGAAGCGCTGGAAGGCTTGGATCGCCATCGACGCATGTTCGTCTGTGAAGGGCACGACGTTCAGTTTCAGCACTCTTATTAGGGCGGTCAATTCCTCAAGCCCTGCCCCTCCTTTCCGGCCGACGGCAACAATGGCGGCCTCGACGCGGGTGGCGGCGCTGATCAGGCGGTTGGGGGCAAGCTTAATGGCGTCGCGGAACGCGGGCCCTTCCGGTTCGCGATTGAGGATTGCCATCAGCGCCGACGTGTCGATGACCATCAGGACGGCAGGCCATGTTCATCGTAACCGAGGATCTCATCGTCGGTACGAGAATCCAGAAGAGGCAGGCCGGCAAATCGCTCGATGATGGCGTCGATGGCGCCGTCGTCCCATGCCGGCTCGCCGCGCTTCAATTGCTCGTCGCGGAGCCTGAGCCGCAGTGCGCCTCGGACGGCCTCTGTCAAGGATTCACCCGTTAGGGCCGCCACCTGCCGGGCGAGACTGTCGGTTTCCTTGTCCTTTAAGCTCAGTGCCACCGCGCCACCGCCTGTCTAGAAAACGTAACGTATTATATACAGCGATGTACCGGATGTCGAGCGTGCGGTGAAATGCAATTCTGAGATCAGACGCTGCGGGAACGCCTGCCATCGCATTCTCACTACGAACTCGCCTGTTCCATTCTACCGGATAGCTGTCCACGAACTCGACCCGTGGCTCCACCCCTCCGCATGCCAACGCGAATATGTTAGGGAAGCGGTGAGGCAAGAAGGGGGCTTTATGAGGTTTCTGGACCGGATGCGCAGTTGGTTTGCCAGTGCCAACCACCGCGAAGAGCTGCACCACAATCCTGCGACCGGGCTCCCGATGACGGGCGGCATCGACATCCTCGGCAACCTATGGGGCAGCGACCTCGTCGCCGAGCGCCGCGATGAAGAGCTAGGCGAGACGCACGCGCGACACCGCGAAGCAGAGGGCTGGCACCATCATGAAGATCGGCACCGCACCAGTTGGGACGACTGGCACGATCACCACCGCTGGGATGACAGCTGGTAAACCAGCCCCGTGAAATCCACCGCCCCGAGCAGCGCTGCGATACCGATCAAGTGCAGCTCGTGGCAGTCCGTTCAATGCACCGGCTAAGCATCCTGACAGGATCGGTATCCAGCGCCTGGGCGATCACCACGAACTCGGCGACGTCGAGCTGCCGCTCACCATTCTCATATTTGGAGACGAAGGACTGCGGTTTGCCGAGCCGGGACGCCAGCTCGACCTGCCGAATGCCTGCCGCCTTCCGGGTGGTGATCAGCGCTTCGACAATCGTGCGGTAGAGTGGCGATGATGCAGTCCTGACATCCATCGGCCCACACTAGGCAGGCTTGTTCCCCATCCCATTTCGGGATATTGAAAGAGCCATGTCGCTGATCCTGCCGCCGAAGACGGATATCCCCGACTACCGCGGCCGCCTGCGCGCGGCGCTTGGCATGCCGCGGTGCGATCACGCCGAGATGATCATGCGGCTGCGGCTGTTCCCCGACTCGATGTTCGACGAGTTCGGCGCGACCCAGCTGCAGGTCGCCAAGCTCGCTATGCTGGCTGCGTGGTGGGAAGAAGGCGATGCCGGCCAGGAGATGAGCCGTTTGGCGCGTGCCCTGGATGCCGATCCGCCGCTGCTTGCCTATGCCGAGGATATGACGCTCGAGCATTGGTCGCAGTGGCTGTGCTCGCTGGATCCGACGCCATGATGACGTCCGAGGCGCTTATCCGGCATGTCTGGGAGCAAATGGTGCAGAACTTCTATGGCCATTCGGAGATCGTCTGGTCGCGCGTGCCCGATCTGCCCTGCGACGAGATTCCGGACTGGGAGAGGGCGAAACTGCCAATGCCGCCCAATGTCGAAGATTACCCCGACCTCTACCTCGCGCGCCGAATGAACACGATCCTGCTCATCGACTGCGTGCCCGGCCGAGGGCCAATCGATGAGCCACGCCGCGTCCAGCTGATGGAGATGTTCAAGAGCAAACGGCCCTACGTGCAGTGCGTCACGGTGTTCGAGGATCGCCGCGCCATGGCGGACGTTGTGGACAGGATCGCCTGGGACACAAAGGTCTGGATCGCTGCGGAGCACAATTGTCAGATTCAGTTTGAGTCCGCCGAGATGGCCGTTGAAATGTTCAAGAGGTTGCACGGCATGCCTGGCGCAACTCCGCCAGTGGATCGCTACTAGGCCGGGATCAGCTATGCGCAGCTCATCAGCTGCGAAGGGAACGGCGCCTGCAGCGCCAGCGCCTGCTCCAAGCTGCCGCTGAGCCAGCTGCTCCTGCCCTCCGGCATCAGGATGACCGGCATTGCCTTCTCGTGCAAAGGTGCGACCAGGCTGTTGGGTTCGCACGTCGCGAATGCGAACAGCGGCCCCGCCTCGCTCGGGCGCCACAGGCCAGCGAAGGCTGCCATCGGTTGGCTCGGGATCGAGAACCAGTGCTGGGCCGGACGGCCGTCGTCGTCCTTCCCGGGCTTCGGCTCGGCGAACTGAGTGAACGGCACCAGGCAGCGCCGCGCGGGGTTGACGACCGCCGAGCGCCAGAAGGGGCTGTCGAGGTTGCGGGCGTTGGTAATGTGCTTTGTCAGCATCTTGGTTTTGCCGGGCACCTGCCGCGGGAACCCCCAGGCCATGAGCTCGAGGACGCACCGTTCGCCGTCCAACCGCACCACCGGCGCCGAACATCGGGGATAGACCTCGGGCTTCCACTGGCCGATGCCCGGATCGACAGCATCGAACAGGGCCGCGATCTCGGCGGCGTTGGTGCGGATACGGTACAGATTGCAGATGGCGAAGTCCTCCCTAGGTTCATCTTCATCACGATCGCTGGCGGGATACCAGTCGCTTCCAGGTGCGCTCGTGGGGCATCGGGAGCTCAGAGGTCGCCGGCGCCTCGGTAACGACGACGTCTAGGGGCCGCTTGCGCCTGCGCTGCTCGTGCCAGCAGCGGGTGCACCGGAATCGCCGGGCGGCCGCACGCAGCCGGTCGTCCCAGCCTTTGCGCTTGAACAGCCACCAAAGGGCATGGCCGTCAAACACTGCCTGGTGCCCGCAGCTTGGGCAATGGACTGCCACATTGCCATGGAACAGCGCGCAGTCGGTGATGGTGGAATAGCCGCGATACTGTTCCCGTCCCGGCAGCCAACCATAGCGCGCCCGGCTATCCGAGCGGGCGGAGGTCATCGGTGAACAGCGGAGGCTGAGCGGTTGGCTGGCGCGAGTCCTGCTCGCGGTCGTTGCCCACGCCGGCGAGGCGGTCGGCGAGGAACGCGGCGAGGAACGCTGCAAGATCCTGCGTAGCCCGCCGGCGGTTGTGGCGATCGTCCGATGCGAGCGCCGACAGCGTCCGATGCGGGGCTACTGACAGCGCGACTTCGAGGACCAGCGGCAGCGTCGAAGAGGATGGACGGGGCATTGGCACATGAGAACATAACAGAAACATGCTCGCAAGCAGCTGATTTCGATCGGCTCAGATTCTCGTGGACAGGGCGGTGCGCAAAGTCCGGAAGTGGCCGATTCTCAGGCCTGGATTCGCTACGACTTCATCACCTCATCCCATGACAGGTGGATATCGATCGGCGCCAGATAGATGCTGGCGGGCCGCTCCACCGTCCGCATCTGCCAGCCACCGCCTGCATCGCGCTCGTGGAAGGTGATGACCTCGCGGTCGATGTCGATCACAAGCAGGAGCTCGAGTGTCTCGATCGCGAGGAACTCCGCCACACGCTTTGCATCGAGGGGCGTATGGGTCGCGGGCGAGATCACGTCGGCAATGACTTTCGGGAACCGACCGGCCCGCAGCGTATTGGGATCGCAATCAAGGTCACGCCGGTCACAGAACACCCCCAGATCGGGGTAGCGGACGGTGGCAAGCCCGGTCTGCACTGCAAACTGGGACCCCAGCACCAGACAGCGCGGCCCCTCAGGGATGACGCGGGATGCGACTAGCAGGTTACCGATAATCGAAGCGTGCCAGATGGTCCGCGGCGGCGATTGAACCGGCAAGCCATCGACCAGCTCCCACCGGCCTTCGACCTCGGCATAAGCGTCGAAGAATGCGTTGAAGCTGTAGGGAGGCCCTGGCGGATGCATCTTCGTGGTCCTCGGCAGCTGCGTGGCGACCGTTCGGCCGCACGCGGTCAACACTGCGCATTGATCGCTACGAGAATATCGCTGACGGGTGCATTTTCCAACGCCGGAGCGGCCGGTCAGCGACTGCAGCACCTTTAAGAGTCTGATTCAAAATTATTTTGAACCTTGGCAACGC
>BBPD01000625.1_pt1 | contig 14642 bp, 15 predicted proteins | sample 1344911 | NCBI WGS metagenome assembly BBPD01 (sample SAMD00019088, study PRJDB2971) | groundwater metagenome | biome: freshwater biome; feature: mineral spring; material: ground water | place: USA: CA, Sonoma | collected 2011-09 | depth surface m
GCCATCTGCGTGAGCCCATGCGAACGCAGCATGGTCTAACGGCACCACGGGCAGTTCGAGCCACTCGACCACCACCGTGGCGCGGACGCTTCCCATGACCGTCAGCAACCGCGCGTGGATCTCCGCTCGGTTCACGGCGCTCACCGCGCAGCGGCAATCGCGCAAGGCGGCCTCCACGCGCTCCGCTCCCGGCTCGAGCAACAACAGCGCCACGATCGCGGAGCTGTCGAGGATCGGGTCGGTCAGCGCGCGGCCTCCCGTGCCGCTTCCGCCCGCCGTTCGGCGATGAGTTCGCCTGACGACACGAAGGAGCCGCCTTCGGCGATGTGCTCGGCCACCAGGGCCTGCGCGCGGCGGATGCCGGCCATGGGCGTCTTGGCCCGCAGTTCGCCGTCCTCGACGGCCAGGGTGACTTGGCCCGGCCCGGCGAGGCCAAGCCGCTCCAGAACCTCCGGCGGCAAAACCACCCGCCCGGCCTCGTCCACGGCCACGGTGGATCGGGTCATCGCAGTCCCTCCTGCCCCGGGCGGCATGTGGGATGGGCGCCCCACGCCTCCAACTCCAGCACCGCATCCGCCGCGAAGCACCCCTCGCCCTCCGGCAGCACCATCACCGGGTTCACATCCGCCGACAGCAGCCCGGGCTGCGACGCGCCGAACGCCGACAGCGCGGCCAGCGCGCGCGCGAGCGCCAGGACGTCCGCCCGGGGCCGGCCGCGCGCGCCGTCGAGCAGCGCAAAGCCCCTCAGCGAGCGGATCATCGCCTCCGCCTCGCGCGCGCCGAACGGGCAGCGGCGGAGGGCGACATCGGCAAGCACCTCCACGAACACGCCGCCCAGCCCCACCATCGCGACGGAGCCGAAGGCGGGGTCGCGCACCAGGCCCATGGCGATCTCGACGGCACCTGCGACCTGCTTCGCCACCAGCACGCCCTCGAGCCGCGCACCCGCGGGCGCGCGCGCCAGCAGCGTCGCGAAGCCCTGGCGCACGGCCGCCGCGTCGGCCACCCCCAGCAGCACGCCGCCGATCTCGCTCTTGTGCGGGATGTCGGGCGAGAGGATCTTCATCACCACCGGGAAGCCGAAGCCGCGCGCCGCCTCCACAGCCTCGTCCGGCGTCGCGCAGGCGCGTTCCGGCACGCAGGGGATGCCAGCGAGCGCGAGCAGCCGCTTCGCCTCGGCCTCCGACGGGCTTTCGGCGGGGAGTTCGACGCGCGGCGCCTCCGGCGGCGGGGAGGGCGGGGCGGCCGCGAAGGCGTCGCCGAAGCGGCCCATCGCGTGCAGCGCGACCACCGCGCGCGTCGGGTCCTCGAACACGAGGAAGCCGTCCGCCTCGTACGTGCGCACCATCTCGGGTGCCGCGATGACGGAGAGCACCCACAGCCGGTCCGGATGCGCGCGCATCACCGCGCCGAGCTGCTCGCGCATCTTCGGCGCGACGGTCCGGCTGCCGCCCACTTGGCTGAAGAAGGCGAGGCAGCTCTTGTATCCGCCGTCGCGCGCCATGCACGACGAAAACTCGCCCATCGCCGAGGGCAGGTTGAAGGCCTGCGCGGTGCAGTCCACCGGGTTGCGCGGCGCGCAGAACGGGATGATCGCGCGCAACGCCGCCTGCGCCGCCTCCGGCATCGGCGGCATCGGCAGGCCGACAGCTTCCGCCGCGTCGGAGATCAGCACGCCCGCCCCGCCGCTCACCGTGATCACGCCGAGCGTGTTGCCGGCCGGGTAGATGCGCTTTTGCGCGGCGTAGGCGATGTCGAGCATCTCCTCCGTCGTGCGCGCGCGCACCGCGCCGAACTCCGCGAACACCGCGTCGGCCACGGCGTCGTCGCCCGCGATGGAGGCGGTGTGCGAGCGCGCGGCCGCCGCGCCGAGGGCGGAGCGGCCGACCTTCATGATCACGACCGGCTTGCGATTGCGCCGCGCCGCGTCGAGCGCCGCGAGGAAGCGCGCGCCGTCGCGGATGCCCTCGGCGTAGGCGCAGATCACGTCGATCTCCGCGCTTTCGGCCATCCAGCCGATCACGTCGGCGAGCGTCACCTCGCCCTCGTTGCCGGTGGTGACGCAGACCGGCGTGCCCATGCCGCGGTTGCGTGCGACGGCGAAGACATGCGTGCCGTAGGCGCCCGATTGGCTCGCGATGCCGATGCGGCCGGGCAGCGGCCAGCCGCTCTCGAAGCTCGAAGAGAAGATCGGGTAGAAGCCGATGGCGTCGTTGAACAACCCCAGGCAGTTTGGGCCGAGCAGGCGCAGCCCGTGGCGCTTGGCCGCCGCCACCATCCTGCCCTGCGCCGCGGCACCCGCCGCGTCCACCTCCGCGAAGCCGGCGGTGAACACCACCGCCGCCTTGGTGCCGCGCGCGCCGAGCGCCTCGACGGCCTGGATCGCCGCCTCGCCCGGCACGGCGACGATGGCCACGTCGGGCGTCTCGGGGAGCGAGGCGACGTCGGCGAAGGCCTGCATCCCCTGCACGGCGGCGCGGTTGGGGTTGACCGGATACAGCGCCCCGGCGAACCCGCGCTCGCGCATGTAGGCGATGGGCCTTCCGCCGATGCGCGCCGGGTCATCCGAGGCGCCGATGACCGCGATGGAGCGGGGTCGGATCAGCGCGTCGAGCGAGGCGAAGCCGGCGCTCACGCGGCCAGCATCCGCGCGAAGAGGTCGGCCGCGCGCTCCAGCTCCGCGATGCGCACGTGCTCGCGCGGCGTGTGCGCCGTCTCGACCGTGCCGGGGCCGAGGATCACGCAGGGTGCCACCGCCTGCAGCTCGCTCGCGTCGGTGCCGTAGGGCGCGGTGCGCGCGGCGCGCTCGCCCGTGGCCCGCAGCGCGCGGCGGATCAGCGGGTGGTCCTCCGGCAGCTCCGGCGGCGGCCCCTCCTCGCGGATGTCGAGATCGAGGCCCGCGCGCGCGGCGGCGTCGCGGATCGCGGCGAGCACCGGCGCCGGGTCCACCCGCGCCGGGCGGCGGAACTTGATGCGCGCGGTGGCGCGCGCGGGCGTCACGTTCATCGCCGCGCCGTGGTTGTCGAGCACCAGGTTGAAGTCGCAGAACGGCGGCTCGTAGGTGTCGTCGTGAAATGCCGCGTCCTCGCGCAGCCGCCCGTGCAGCGCGCGCATTTCGGCGAGGAACGGGATCAGCGCCCAGTTGGCGTTGACGCCCGCGCCCGTCGCGGAGTGCGCCTGCACGCCGCGCGCGGTCGCGACGACGTTGGTGGAGGAGCGATGGCCGCGCACCGGCTGCAGCCCCGTCGGCTCCGCCACCACGATGCCGTCGAGGCCGCGCGCGAGGACGGAGCGCGCCGCGACGGCCTTGGCGCCGAGCTTCGTCGTCTCCTCGTCCGCGGTGAGCAGCAGCGTCGCGCGCGCGGCCCCGCGCGCCGCGACGACGCAGGCCGCGACGGCACCCTTCATGTCCACAGCGCCGAGCCCGTGCAGCACGCCGCCCTCGATCCGCCCGCTCCACGGGTCGTCCGTCCAGCCCGTGTCCGGCACCGTGTCCATATGCCCGCAAAGCGCGAGCCCGCCCGGCCCGTCGCCGCGGCGCGCCACCAGCGCGCGCTTCGCCACGCCGCCCTCGTCGCGGTAGTCGAGCCGCTCGATCTCGAACGCCCCGTCCAGCTCCGCCTCCAGGCGTTCGGCGATGGCGATGTTCGGCAGGTGGCTGCGCGAGTCGATGCGCACCAGCTCGGCGGCGAGCTGCGGGAGCGGCGTTTCCATGGGGCGCGAGGCTTGCCCGCCGCACCGCCTGGCGCAACCCTGCGGCCGCCCATGACCCCAAGCTACCTCGACCCGCGCTCCGGCCGGACCTGGCCGCTTGATACGCCGCGCTGGTGCGGCGACGCGCGCGAGCCGCTCCTGCTCACCGACCTGCCCGGCATCGGCCGCGACGAGATCGTGCGCGGGCGGCGCAGCCTGTGGCGCTACGCCGCCGCGCTGCCCTTCGCGCCCGACGCGCCGATCACCATGGGCGAGGGCTGCACTCCGCTGGTCGAGCGCGCGATCGCCGGCGCCACGGCGCTGATGAAGTGCGAGTGGTTCATGCCCACCGGCTCCTTCAAGGACCGCGGCGCTTCGGTGATGCTGTCGCTGCTGCGCGCGCAGGGCGTTCTCGATGTGCTGGAGGATTCCTCCGGCAATGGCGGCGCGGCGGTCGCGGCCTACGCCGCCGCCGGCGGGATGCGGGCCGCGATCTTCGTGCCCGCCCAGACTTCGCCCGCCAAGACGGTGCAGGCGCGCGCGAGCGGGGCGGCGATCACGCTCGTGCCCGGCAGCCGGCAGGATTGCGCGGCGGCCGCCGAGCGCGAGGCGGCGCGGCTGTTCTACGCCAGCCACAATTGGCACCCCTTCTTCCTCCAGGGCACCAAGACGCTGGCCTACGAGCTGTGGGAGGATCTTTCGTTCGCCGCGCCCGATGCGGTGGTGGTGCCGTGCGGCGCCGGCTCCAACGTGCTCGGGCTGTGGATCGGGTTTTCCGAGCTGCTCCGCGCGGGGCGGATCGCGCGCCTGCCGAGGATCTTCGCGTCGCAGCCCGCCCATTGCGGCCCCATAGCGCGCGCGGCACTCGGCCTGCCGGCGGAGGCGGCGCGGCCCACCATCGCCGAGGGCACGGCCATCGCAGCACCCATCCGCGTGCCGGAATGCCTGCGCGCGCTGCGCGAATCGGGCGGCGGCGCGGTGCTGGTGGAGGAGGCTGAGATCGCCCGCGCCGCGCTCGAACTCGCGGCCGGCGGCGTCTATGTCGAGCCGACCTGCGCGCAGGCCGCCGCCGCCTTTGGCCAGCTGGTCGCGGCGGGACGGCTCGACCCGCGCGGGAGCAACGTCGTCGTGATGACCGGCACCGGCCTCAAATCCACGCAACGCTACGCCGAGCTGCTGGGGGTGGCGCTGTGACACCCCGCGTCGCACTGGCGGGCTTCTGCATCGCGCGCCACCGCTTCGCGCCCATCGCCGCCCGAGCCCCCGCCGAAGCCGAAGCCGATTTCGGCGGCCGCCGCGCTCTCGGCTCTCGGCGAGATGCCGGGCTTCCTCGCGGCGATGGACGCGGCCCGGCCGTGGGCGCCGCGATCCGCCCTGCTCGCCACGGCCGAGCCCGTCGGCGCGGTGGAGCAGGCATGCTTCGATGCGGTGATGGCGCGCTGGCGCGCGGGGCTGGCGGCGCTGCGCGGCGCCGGCCTCACCACGGCGCCGAACAGACCAGAGGGCGTGCCGAGGGCGCCGGCGCGGTTCGACCGCGAAGCCGGCGAGGACCCCTTCGCCCGCCCCCTCGAAGCACCCGCGGAGGTGCGCGCGCTGTCGAACGGCGATGCCACCGGCCGCCGCGGCAGCTCCGCGGGCCGCGCATGCGCCTCGGCAAGACGGCGTGGCCGCGCCTCGGCGGCGTGGACGTGGCGGTGATGCAGGCGCGCATGCAAGGCGCCGGCCCGGGCTTGCTCGCGCAGCTCGGCACGGATCCGCGCGGCACGCGCGTTGTCGTCATGACGTCGCGCGGCCAGCGCCGCGGCGGCTTCGACGAGTTCTTCCCCCCCGACCGGATCGTCGAGGTGGACGCGCCCGGCCTCACCTCCCCCATCCTCTCGCGCTTCGACGGGACGCGCCTGCCGCGGCCCGTGCTGCCGCTCGACCGCGAGGCGAACTGGGAGACGACCTGGCGATGACCGGCCTCACCCTCGACGACCTGCCGACGCCCGCGCTGGTGCTCGACGTCGCCGTGCTGCGGCGCAACGTCGCGCGCATGGCCGCCGCCATCGCGCGGCACCCGGGCGTCGCGCTCCGCCCGCACATGAAGACGGCGAAGTGCGCCGAGGTCGCGGCGCTGGCCGCGCCGGGCGGCGGCCCGATCACCGTCTCGACGCTCGCCGAGGCGCGGCACTTCGCCGCGCGCGGCTGGCGCGACCAGATCTACGCTGTCGGCGTCACGCCGCAGAAGCTCGACGCCGTGGCGCAACTCGGCCGCGGCGTGAAGGTCATCACCGACGATGCCGAGACCGCCTCGGCCATCGCCGCGCACGGGGCCGGCATCGCGGCGCTGATCGAGGTGGACGTGGGCGAGGGCCGCGGCGGCCTCGCGCCCGACGACCCGGCGCTGCTCGAGATCGCGCGCCGCCTCGGCCCGTCGCTCGCGGGCATGCTGACGCACGCCGGGCACTCCTATGCGGGGCGGGGCGAGGGGGAGATGCGCCGCATCGCCGAGGCCGAGCGCGCGGGCATCGCGGAGGCCGCGGGGCGCCTGCGCGGGGCGGGGCACGCGGTCGGCATCGTCTCGCTCGGCTCCTCGCCCACGGCGCTGCACGCCGAGCGGCTCGACGGCGTCACGGAGGTGCGCGCGGGCGTGTACATGTTCGGCGACCTGTTCCAGGCGCAGCTCGGCACGCACGGCGAGGCGGACATCGCCGTGACCGTGTTGACCTCCGTCATCGGCCGGCGTCGCGGCGCGCTGCTGGTGGACGCGGGCGCGCTCGCGCTGTCGAAGGACCGCAGCACGGAAGCCGCGCCCCGCGACCTCGGCTTCGGCCTCGCCCTCGCCCTCGACGGCGCGCCGCTGCCGGGCGAACCCGTGGTCCGCCGCGCCTACCAGGAGCACGGGGTGATCGAGGGCGGGAACCTCGACCTGCCCGTCGGCGCGCGGCTGCGCATCGCCCCCAACCACGCCTGCCTGACCGCCGCCGCGCACGAGCGCTACGCCGCGGTGGAGGGGCGCGGCCGCGAGGTGCTGGCGTTCTGGGAGCGCGCGAATTTCTGGTGAGGCGCTCACGGCCGCAGCGCCCCGCGCAGGCTGTCCAGCAGCGGCTCGACCAGGGGCGAGCGCCCCTGCGCGTCGCCGAAGAGGCACATCTCCGCGGTGCCGAGCGCCGGCAGGTCGGGCCGCGGCACCAGGCCACCCGGCAGATCCTCCGCGCCCAGCACGGTGACGCCGAGGCCGGCCTGCGCGGCAGCGGCGACGCCGAGCAGGCTCGCCGAGGTGTAGGTGATCTCGGCCGCGATCCCGGCCCGCGCCAGGGCGGCCAGCGCGCGCTCGCGAAACATGCAGCCCTGCGGCAGCATCGCGAGCGGCAGGGGCGAGCCGCGCTCGAAATCGGGGGCGGCGACCCAGATGACGGGCTGGGCGAAGATCAGCCGCCCCTCCGTTTCCCCCTCCCGCCGCTTGCCGAGGACGAGGTCGAGCGCCTCGGTCCCGAGTTTCGCGCGCAGCTCGTGGCTGCGGCCGACCTCCACCTCGATCCGCACGCCGGGCCAGTCGCGGCGGAAGCGCGCGAGCGCCGGCGCCAGGTGGCGCGGCACGAAGTGGTCGGCGACGCCGAGGCGCAGCCGCCCCGCGACCGGGGGCGCGACGAACCGGCGCACCGCCTCCTCGTTGAGCGCCAGCATGCGCCGCGCGTAGGCGAGCAGCGTCTCGCCCTCGCGCGTCAAGGAAACACGTTTTGGCAGGCGCTCGAAGACGGGCTTGCCCAGGATGTCCTCGAGACGCTTCACCTTCAGGCTGACGGCGGATTGCGTGAGGCCCAGCGCCTCGCCCGCCGCGGTGAAGCCGCCGCGCTCGGCAACGGCGACGCAGGCGCGCAGGAGGTCGAGGTCGAGGTCCGGCAGGCGCATCACGCGGCGCCCGCGACGAAGCGCCGCAAGGTGGCGAAGAGCCGCTCCGGCTCGTCCACGCGCAGCGAGTGGCTGCTCGCGCCGAACAGGACATACTCGCTGCCGGGGATGAGCCGGTGGATCTCCTCCGAGAACTCGGGCGGGCAGATCCAGTCGTGGGCGCCCGCGATGATGAGCGTCCGCGCCGTGATGCGCGGCAGCAGCGGGCGGAGGTCGAAGCGGCGCAGCACGCCGCCCGGCCGGAAGGCGCGGTTGAGCGGTTCGACGGCATGGATGGCCCGCGCCAGCGTGTCCTCCGCCGCCGCAGGGTCGTGGCGGCGCGCGTAGATCGGCCCCATCACGCGGAAGAAGCGCTTCAGCTCCGCCTCGTCCTCGAACCCGCCCTCCCACACCTTGGCGGTGAGCGCCTTCTGCTCCTCGGTCCCGCGCTCGGCGAGGGTCTCCTGCGCGCGGGGGATGAAGCCGCCATGCGACGCGGTGACCATCAGCGCGAGGTGCGACACGGCCTCGGGGTAGCGCGCGGCGTGCGCCATCGCGACCATGCCGCCATAGCTGGTGCCGAGCGAGACGATGGGGCCGAGGCCGAGGTGGCGGCGCAGCGCCTCCATGTCCTCCACATTCTCGTCGAGGGTGTACCGCTCCGGGTCGCCGCGCGCGGACCGGCCCTGGCCGCGGTGGTCGAAATAGACGAGCTGCATGGTGTCGGCGAGCGCCGACCAGCCCGGCTTGAAGCCGGAGTGGTCGGAGCCGGGGCCGCCGTGGATCACGAAGGCCACGGGGCGCTCGCGCATGCGCGTCCCGTCGGGGACGAGGCCCGGGCCCTCGATGTCGAAGAAGATGTCCGTGCCGCGGATGCTTGCTCGCATGCGCGGGAGGGTCGCGCGCGGTCACAGCAGGCGCAACTGGCCGGAGGCGTCGGCGGCACCGCCGGGCACGCGGAACTGGGAGCAGTCCAGCGGCGTGCCGCCCGGCCCTCCGCCGCGGCGGTCGAGGCCGAGCCGGCGGCGCGCCAGGTCGAAGCGTCGCGCGAGCAACGCCGCGTAGGGACCTTCGCCGATCTGGCGCTTGCCGAAGGCGCTGTCGTAGAGCTTGCCGCCCCGTGTCTCCCGCACCAGGGCGAGCGCGCGGTCCGCGCGCAGCGGCGCGTGCAGGCGCAGCCATTCCTCGACGAGCGGCGCCACCTCGAGCGGCAGGCGCAGCAGCACGTAGCCCGCGCTCGTCGCGCCCGCCTCGGCCGCGGCCTCCAGGATGCGTTCGAGCTCGTGGTCGTTCACCGCCGGGATCATCGGCGCGGCGAGCACGGCCGTGGGCACGCCGGCGGAGGCGAGCTCGCGGATCGCGGCGAGGCGGCGGTGCGGGGCGGCGGCCCGCGGCTCCAGCGTGCGCGCGAGCTTCGGGTCGAGCGTGGTGACGGAGAGCGCGACGCGGACGAGGTTCCGCGCGGCCAGGCGCGCGAGGATGTCGCGGTCGCGCAGGATGCCGGCGCTCTTGGTCACCGCCAGCACCGGGTGGCCGAAGCGCTCCAGCACCTCCAGCACGCGGCGTGTTATGCGCAGCTCGCGCTCCACGGGTTGCCACGCATCGGTGTTGGCGCCGAGCATCACCTGCCGCGCCACGTAGCCCGGCCGCGACAGCTCCGCCTCCAGCCGCTCCGGCAGATCGGGCTTGAACAGCAGCCGCGTTTCGAAATCGAGGCCGGGCGACAGGCCGACATAGGCGTGGGCCGGGCGGGCGTAGCAATAGACGCAGCCGTGCTCGCAGCCGCGGTAGGGGTTGAGCGAGCGGTCGAAGCCGAGATCGGGGCTGTCGTTGAACGTCAGCGCCGATTTGCACGCCTCGCGAGTCAGCTCCGTCGCCGGGCGCGGCGCCTCCCCCCAATCGCGGTCGAGCGCGCCCCAGCCGTCGTCGAACGCCTCCGCCCCGCGCGCCTCATAGCGCACGGCGGGGTTGGAGGCGGCGCCGCGCCCCTTGCCGGCGGCGGCGGTGCCCGGCGCGGGGGCGCGGGTGAGGGCCTGGGACATGGCGGGAGCCTCGCAGATGGCGCGACCCAGATCAAGAACAAAAATAGAACTTGAGCGCCCGCAACCCGCAGCCTACACAGCCCGCATGCGCTACATCTCCACCCGCGGCGAGGCCGCGCCGCGCGGCTTCGAAGGCGTGCTTCTCGCGGGCCTCGCCGAGGACGGGGGGCTGTTCGTGCCGGAGACCTGGCCCGTGCTGTCGCCGGCGGAGTGGCGCGCGCTGCGCGGCGTGCCCTATGCCGAACTGGCGGCGGAGATCGTCCAGCGCTTCGCGGGCGACGCGATCGCGCGCGACGACCTGCGCGCGATGTGCCGCGAGGCCTATGCGGGCTTCCGCCACCCGGCCGCGGCGCCGCTGGTGCAGCTCGACGGGGGCATGTTCGCGCTCGAGCTGTTCCACGGCCCGACGCTGGCGTTCAAGGATTTCGCGCTCCAGTTGCTCGGCCGCATGTTCGAGCATGTGCTGGCCCGGCGCGGCGAGCGCATCACCATCGTCGGCGCCACCAGCGGCGACACGGGTTCCGCCGCCATCGAGGCGTGCCGCGACCGCGACCGCGTGGACATCGTCATCCTCCACCCCGAGGGCCGCACGAGCGAGGTGCAGCGGCGGCAGATGACGACGGTGTGGTCGGCCAACGTCGCCAACATCGCGGTGCGCGGCGGCTCCTTCGACGACTGCCAGGACCTCGTGAAGGCGATGTTTTCCGATGCCGCGTTCCGCGCGGAGATGCGACTGGCGGCGGTGAACTCCATCAACTGGGCGCGCATCGCGGCGCAGATCCCCTACTACGCCGCCGCGGCGCTCGCGCTCGGCGCGCCGGACCGCGAGGTGGCGGTGTGCGTGCCCACCGGCAACTTCGGCAACGTGCTCGCGGCCTGGGCGGCCAAGCGCATGGGGCTGCCCATCGCGCGCTTCACCGTCGCTGCCAACCGCAACGACATCCTCGCGCGGTTCCTGGCGTCGAACGACATGAGCGCGCGTGCCGTGGAGCCGTCGCTGTCGCCGTCGATGGACATCCAGGTGTCGTCGAATTTCGAGCGGCTGCTGTTCGAGCTGCTGGGCCGCGACGCGCCGCGCACGGCCGAGATCATGCGCGGCTTCCGCGCGACGGGCCGCATGCCGGTTCCCGACGCGGCCTGGCGCGCGGCGGCGGCCGAGTTCCAGGGCTTCGCGCTCGACGATGCGGGCACGCTCGCGGAGATCGCGCGGCTGTGGGGAGGCCAGGGCTACCTCGCCGACCCGCACACCGCCATCGGCACCGCGGCTGCTCGCGCGATGCCCGCGCCGCGCGGCGTGCCGACCATCGTCGCGGCCACCGCCCACCCGGCCAAGTTCCCCGACGCGGTGGAGCGCGCGACGGGCCTGCGCCCGCCCCTGCCGCGGGAGCTCGCTGACCTGTACGGACGCGAGGAGCGCTTCTCCGTGCTGCCGGCGGGGCTCGGCGATGTGCAGGCCTTCGTCCGCGCCCACGCCCGCCGCAACCGCGTGGCGGAGCCGGCCTGAACGGCGTTGCGCCGCACGGCGCGCGGGGCCACCTTCGGGGGGCCATGGGCCAGAACCTCTACAGCGAAGACTTCGTCGCCTGGAGCGCGCAGCAGGCCGAGCTGTTGCGCCGGCTCGCGGCCGGCGAGCGGGTGAACGACGCGCTCGACTGGGGCAACCTGATCGAGGAGGTGGAGTGCTTGGGCCGGAGCGAAACGCGGGCGGTGCGCTCGCTGCTGACGGAGGCGATGGTGCACGCGCTGAAGGCCGCGCGGTGGCCCGGCAGCGAGGCGGTGCGCCACTGGCGCGGGGAGGCGCTCACCCTGCTCGACCAGGCGCGGGACGACTTCCTGCCGAGCATGGCGCAGGACCTGGACGTGGCGGAGTGCTTCGCGAAGGCGCGCCGCCGGGCGTTGCGCGCCGAGGTGGACGGCCCGGCCCGGCCGATCCCCGAGACGACGCCGCTTACGCTCCGCGACCTGATGGACAAGTCTGCCGATCTGGACGCGCTGGTGGACGCCTTGGGCGGGGGCCGCCCGTGAGCGCGGGCCGGGCGGCGGAGAGCCTGTACGACACGGACTTCGTCGCCTGGAGCGAGCAGCAGGCCGCGCTGCTGCGCCGGCACCTCGCGGGCGAGCGGGTGAACGGACTCGACTGGGACAACATCGTCGAGGAGCTGGGGGATTTGGGGAAGTCGGAAACGCAGGCCGTTGCCTCGCTCCTCACCCAGGCCATGATCCACGCGCTCAAGATCGCGCGCTGGCCCGAGAGCCGGGCGCGCGACCACTGGACGGCGGAGGGGTTGACCTTCCTCGACCAAGCGCGGGCGCGGTACCTGCCGAGCATGGCCCGCACCCTCGACGCCGGGCGCTGCTTCCAGCGGGCGCGGAAGGTCGTGCTCGCGACGCCGGGCGACGCGCCAGCGCGGCCGCTGCCGGAGGACCTCGCGCCCGCCCTGGCGGAGCTGATGGACGAGGAGGCCGAGCTCGGCGCGGTGCTCGACGCCATCCGCGGGGGCCGCCCGTGAGCGCGGGCCGGGCCTCGCCGAGCTGATGGACCGCAACGCCCCCCTCCGCGACGCGCTCGTCGCCTGCGCCCCCCCCCGCCTGATCTGCGCGCCTGACCTGCGCGCCTGTGCTGCGCGCCTGACCCGCACCCCCCGCCAATGGCGCAACCGCGCCCGAGAGGCCATCTTCCCCGCATGACCGCCCCCACCGCCGACAACCTCCGCCTCACCCGGCTTCCGTCCGGCCTCACCGTCGTCACCGAGCACATGGCGCGCGTCGAGACCGTCTCCTTCGGCGCCTACGTCGCCGCCGGCACCCGCAACGAGGCGGCGGAGGAGAACGGCGCCTCGCATTTCCTCGAGCACATGGCCTTCAAGGGCACCGCGCGGCGCGACGCGGCGGCCATCGCGCGCGAGATCGAGGACGTGGGCGGGCACATCAACGCCTACACCGCGCGCGAGCAGACCGCGTACTACGTCAAGCTGCTCAAGGAGGACATCGCGCTCGGCGCCGACATCATCGGCGACATCCTCTGCCACTCGACGCTGGTGCCGGAGGAGCTGGAACGCGAGCGCGGCGTCATCCTGCAGGAGATCGGGCAGGCCAACGACACGCCCGACGACATCGTGTTCGACCACTTCCAGGCCGCGGCCTTCGCGGCCCAGCCGATGGGCCGGCCCACGCTGGGCACGACCGAGATCATCGAGCGCATGCCGCGCGCGGCGCTCGCCAACTACATGCGCCGCCACTACGGGCCGGACCGCATGGTGGTCGCCGCCGCCGGCGCGTTGGACCACGACGAGGTGCTGGCGCTGGTCGAGCGCCACTTCTGCGATCTGCCGATGGTGGCACCCCCGCCGCCGGAGGCCGCGCGCTACACCGGCGGCGAGCACCGCGAGGAGCGCGACCTCGACCAGGTCCACATCGTCCTCGGCTTCCCCTCGCCGCACTACGCCGACCGCGACCACTTCCCCGCGCTGCTGCTCTCCACGCTGCTCGGCGGCGGCATGTCGTCGCGGCTGTTCCAGGAGATCCGCGAGAAGCGCGGCCTCGTCTATTCCATCTACTCCTTCGCCCACCCGTACATGGACAGCGGCAACTTCGCGATCTACGCCGGCACGGGCGAGGACCAGGCGGCGGAGCTGGTGCCCGTCACGCTCGAGGAGCTGCGCCGCGTGCAAGGCGACGTGACGGAGGATGAGCTGCGGCGGGCGAAGGCCCAGTTGCGCTCGTCGCTGCTGATGTCGCTGGAGAGCACCGGCTCGCGCTGCGAGCAGCTGGCGCGACAGCTGCAGGTGCATGGCCGCGTCATCCCCATCGAGGAGACGAAGGCGAAGGTCGCCGCCGTCACCGTGGACGACGTGCAGCGCTGCGCGGCGCGCATCTTCCGCGCGGCCCCCACGCTCGCCGCGCTCGGCCCGCTGTCGCGCGTGCCCAGGCTCGCCGACATGGCCGAGAGGCTGGCGGCGTGACCCGGCAGCGGGCGGAGCAGGCGCGAGGCTCCGAGGCATGACCGACTCCGATATCCTGGCTGGCCTGCTCGACGCGGCGCGGCGCGCGGGGGCGGAGCACGCGGACGCGCTGCTCGTGCGCGCGGCGAGCCTCTCCGTGCAACGGCGCATGCGCGCGATCGAGCAGCTCGAACGCGCGGAGTCGCTCGACCTCGGGCTGCGCGTGTTCGTCGGCCAGCGCGTCGCGGTGGTGAGCAGCAGCGACGCGCGCGGCCAGGGCTTCGCGGCGCTGGCCGAGCGCGCCGTCGCGATGGCGCGCGCCGTGCCGGAGGACCCGCACGCGCTGATCCCCGACGCGCCGCCGCCCGCCGACGCCGCGGCGCTCGACCTGTTCGACGCGGTGGAGCCGACCGCGGACGAACTGCTCGCCCGCGCGGCGGAGGCGGAGGAGGCGGCGCTCGCCGTCCCGGGCGTGACCAACAGCGAGGGCGCGGAGGCGTCGTGGTCGCGCACCACGCGCACGCTGGCCACCTCGCGCGGCTTCCTCGGCGGCTACACGCGCGGCGCGCACGGCGTGTCGGCGACGGCGCTGGCGGGCGGCGGCACGGCGATGGAGCGCGACTACGATTACGCGAGTGCGGCGCACCTCGCGGACCTCGATGCCGCCGCAGCACTCGGCCGGCGCGCGGGCGAGCAGGCGGTGGCGCGCCTCAACCCGACACGGCCCGCGACGATGCGCGGCGTGCCGGTGGTGTACCACCCGCGCGTCGCCGCCTCGCTGCTCGGCCACCTGGTCGGCGCGATCAACGGCGCGACGGTGGCCCGCGGCACCTCCTTCCTCAAGGGCCGGCTGGGGCAGCAGGTGATGGCCGCGGGGCTGACGGTGCGCGACGACCCGACGCGCCCGCGCGGGCCCCGCTCGCGCCCCTTCGATGGCGAGGGCCACCCGGGCGGGCCGCGCGCGCTGGTGGATCGCGGCGTGCTGACGACATGGCTGCTCGACGGGCGCAGCGCGAGGCAGCTTGGCCTCGCCAGCACCGGCCACGCGGCGCGCGGCACGGGCGGCTCGCCCTCGCCCGCGCCGACGAACCTG
>BBPD01003200.1_pt2 | contig 14576 bp, 13 predicted proteins | sample 1344911 | NCBI WGS metagenome assembly BBPD01 (sample SAMD00019088, study PRJDB2971) | groundwater metagenome | biome: freshwater biome; feature: mineral spring; material: ground water | place: USA: CA, Sonoma | collected 2011-09 | depth surface m
AGGAGAAAAATAATCAATAACAATCCCATCTTTCTTATATGGTTTATGTTTTGAGTTATCCCGAATTGGTTATGGAAGTTGACCCTGTCAAATTGGCTTCGCCCAAAATCCGAAAGATTTTATTTGACAAGGTGAATCCCAAAAAATTTGGTATAATTGTAAAAACAGCGCCGATAACTCAGCCCAATAGTGATGACGTTGTTTTCAATGGTCATTTTGTAGCAAAAACCGGTCTTTTACTTCCCGATTTAGATGGTATAGATACGATTGAAAAACAAATCTCAATTGCCTGTCAAAAAGCCGGAATAAATCCTTCCTTTGAAAAAATCCTAATTTATAAGTTTACTGTTGAAAAATATCAATAATGCCGAAAAGTGTTCTCGGAATATTAGAAATATGACAAATCAAAAAATCGCCAAAATATTGCAGGAAATAAGCGAGATGCTGGAAATAAACAGCGTCGCTTTCAAACCAAAGGCCTATCAAAAGGCAGCTTATTCATTGGAAAATTTAAAAGAGGATATTGCTGAAATATATCAAGAAAAGGGACTAAAAGGGTTAGAAAAAATACCGAGTATTGGCAAAAGCATTGCCAAAAAAATTGAAGAATTTTTGAAAAAAGGCAAAATTGATTATTATACTAAACTAAAACAAGAAACCGCTATTCGCCAGATTATTACTCATTATTTTGAAACAAAAGGATTAAATTTAGATGAAATTAAAAAGAGCGCGAAAAAGAGAAAAATAATTTATTCTCGTTATACCAAACCGGCAAAACAGCTTTTGGAATTGGCCGGCTCAATAGAAAAAGCGAAAAAAGCCATTGATAAAGTGGCTCAATGGGCAAAAACAAGAGAATTGGATTACGCCATTGAAACGGTTTTTAAGAAGTGGCTGGAATTGGACCGGCTAAAACCAAAAGAAATAGTCAAAAAGCCCTATTTTCTTGGAAATCTAATGATTTGGTCAGAAACCAAGAAAAAATGGTATGTGATTGATGAAGCCGGCGAATGGTTAGAATTTGCCGGCAAAAAAGAGGAGATAGAATGGCGAATCGTAAAATAATAACGGGGTCTGACCCCTTAGGCGCGCACTCAACGAACAATGAACAATGAACAACGAACAATAAAGCCTAAAGTTGTATTTATGGGCACTCCTGATTTTGCCGCTACTATTTTAACAACTATTATTCGCTCTTCTTTGTTTGATGTTTGTTGCGTTATTACTGCTCCCGATAAACCAGTAGGCAGGAAACAAATTTTGACTCCGTCAGCAGTCCAAATTGTCGCTCAAAGATACAATATAAAAGTTGGACATGCGATGTCCAACTTTTTGAATATCAAGCCGGATCTTATCGTGCTTGCAGCTTATGGCCAAATTTTGCCAAAAGAAATTCTTGATATCCCCAAATATGGCTGTTTGAATGTTCACCCTTCGCTTTTGCCAAAATATCGCGGCCCCTCCCCTATTCAATCCTTTATTTTAAGTGGCGACAAAAAGACCGGGGTAACCATTATCTTGATGGATACCAAAATAGACCACGGCGGCATAGTCGCAAATTTGAAATTTGAAATTCAAAATTCAAAAATAACTTACAAAGAATTACATAATAAATTAGCAGAATTGGGAGCTAATCTTCTTGTTGAAACTATTCCCAGATGGATTAAACGTGACGCAAAACCAAAACCCCAAGATGAAAAAAGAGCTACTTATACCAAAATTTTGACTCGGGAGCATGGTAGAATTGATTGGAGAAAATCAGCTCAGGAAATTGAGCGACAAATTAGGGCTTTTGACCCCTGGCCAGGAACTTATACTATTTATAAGGGAAAAATATTGAAAATATTAAAAGCAGAAGCTGTCCAAAATAAACTGATAATTAAGCAGGTCCAATTAGAAGGGAAAAAACCAATGAGCTTTGAAGATTTTCTCCGAGGCCACCCAAATTTTTCTATCCAAAACACTGAGTAGCGCGAACATTTACCTTGGTGGACCGTGCCAGATTTGAACTGGCGACCCCCTGTATGCAAAACAGGTACTCTACCAACTGAGCTAACGGCCCGTCTGCCAATCTACTTAATTTAGTATTTAGTGAGCGTGCGTGAACCCGAACCACGGACATCCCCTATCCTTCCCGTCCTTTTTCTGTGGGTGTGGTAGGAATTGAACCTACGACCTCCATTTTATCAGAATGGCGTTCTACCACTGAACTACACACCCATAAAAGAGCGGAGCGCCCTAACCAGCTGAACTGTACACCCAAATAAATCCTCGTAAGTTTAATATTAACAAATCAGAAATTAGAAATCAAGTTAAAGTTTCCAACCAGGCGCTCAATGTGTTGAGTGCTCGGTTTGGAAGACTTAGGTAATTAAAAAACTCGCCCCCTCCTTTTTTAGTTTTAACAAAGAGGGGGCGAGTTTTAATAATTTTAGTTTCTTAGAGTTGCCCTGAATCCGCCTAAGTTTTCCGAAGAAAATTTAGGCGGGTGAACAATCGATCTTTATGGCGTTCGATCAATGCCATAGGATTGATAATAGAATTCTCAACCATCAATCCTAATCGACGCTAATTTTCCTAAATATAATTTAGAAAAATTTAAAATGTGATGATCCACCGACAGGTTCCCCTACCGGTGCCTTGTTACGACTTCACTCTTGTTACCGACCTTAGCTTAGCCCCGCCCCCTAAGCTCTATGTTTTTACTATCATGTTTAACAAAGCAATAAAATAAAGTTTCCAAACCGAGCACTCAAAGTTGAGTGCTCGGTTTGGAAGACTGTTGTTTTTTTATTAACTTTGCCATACAGCATAGAGGGCGGGTTTTCGGCTACTGCCGGCTTCCCTAGTGTGACGGGCGGTGAGTACAAGATTCAGAAACATATTCATCGCACCATGGCTGATATGCGATTACTAGCGATTCCGGCTTCATGAGGTCGAGTTGCAGACCTCAATCCGAACTGAGACTGCTTTTGATGGGATTAGCTCCGGCTTGCGCCTTAGCAACCCATTGTAGCAGCCATTGTACCACGTGTGCAGCCCAGGGCATCAAAGGGTCACGCTGATCTGGCGTCATCCCCACCTTCCTCCCCCTCCTAACTTTTTGAATTATTCTTCTTTTTTATAATAACTAAAAATTGTTTGGATATATTTTTTCAAAAAGTTAGGAGGGGGCGGTTTTGCTTGACAAATAAAACAAGCAATAGGGGTTGCGCATGTTACCCCATTTAAGGGTGCGTCTCAAGATACATGCTGACGACGACCGTGCAACACCTGCCCTGATGTCCTTGTGGGTAGTCCTAACTTTCATTAGGATTTCATCAGGGTGTCAAGCCCTGGTAAGGTTCCTCGCTTATCGTCGAATTAAGCCACATGGTCCACCGCTTGTGTGAATCCCCGTCTATTCTTTTAAGTTTTAGCCTTGCGGCCGTACTTCCCAGGCGGGACACTTAACGCGTTAGCTTCGCCACTTGAAGGGTCGACACTTCAAATAGCTAGTGTCCATCGTTTACAGCGTGGACTACAAAGGTATCTAATCTTTTTTGCTCCCCACGCTTTCGTCTCTCAGTGTCAGGATCGCCCCAGCTGGCTGCCTTCGCTTTTAGGGTTCCAATCGATATCAACGGATTTCACCCCTACACCGACCATTCCGCCAGCCCCTAACGTCCTCTATCCAAGAAGTATCTTAGGCATTCCCAAAGTTAAGCTCTGGGTATTTAACCAAAGACTTTCCTGGCCACCTACAGACTCTTTACGCCCAATAAATCCGGATAACGCTTGGGGGCTCTGTATTACCGCTGCTGCTGGCACAGAGTTAGCACCCCCTTATTCCTGGAGTACAGTCATATAAATATTCTTCCTCCAGAAAAGCTCTTTACACCCCGAAGGGTTTCTTCAAGCACGCGGCGTCGCTGGTTCAGGCTTTCGCCCATTGACCAATATTCTCGGCTGCTGCCTCCCGTAGGAGTGGGGCCCGTATCGCAATGCCCCTGTTGGCGGTCATGCTCTCACACCGCCTATCCGTCATTGCCTTGGTGAGCCATTACCTCACCAACAAGCTGATAGACCGCAGACCAATCGTCAACCGGAATTGATTATTCAAAACCTTTACCGAGCGCTCATCAAACTGAGTACCCGGGCTATCAAGGATTAGCCTATCTTTCAATAGGTTATACTTGTGTTAACGGTATGTATCTACGTATTATTAACCCGTTCGCCACTCCGAGCACTCAACGAATTGAGTGCTCGGCGTTCGACTTGCATGCCTTATCCACGCCGCCAGCGTTCATCCTGAGCCAAGATCAAACTCTCAATAAAACACAGATTTACACAGAATAGCTGTGTTGATCTGTGCGTATTCAGGACAACTCTAAAAAACTAAATGAACGATAAAGAATCTTCTTTTTGTTCAAATTAAATCTTCTTTTCGTTCAGTCTCAATTGTCAAAGAACTCTCCTTGATTTCTGTTTTTTCATCTTACTTATCTAAAAATTTTTGTCAAGTCCCCTCTCTCCCAAGCGTAATTCTTAACAGATCAATTATTCCCCAGGAAATCATAATAATCACAAATCCAATTATAGTGTATAAAATTATTTTTTGACCGGCCTTAATTCTCTCTGGGTTACCAAAAGAAAACAAGAAATAGAAAGCACCAATAATTATTAATGCCGGCGCAACAATAATAGAAACTCTCCAGATAAAATTTATTAAAAGATGAACAAATTCTTCAATGGTTTCGGCACGAAGAGGATTCTGAAGCCGGGCTTCAGCGCTTAAGGCAGAAAGTTCCTGCGCTGATTCTAAGGACCAATAACCAGCAAAAACAATGATAATCAATATAAAAATTATAGTTTTTAAAAGTTTCATTTTTGTAAATTTATAAAATCGCAATTTATTCGCGCCAGGGCTTGAACCTAAATTTACGAATTAAGAATCCGCTACTCTGCCAATTGAGTTATAGGGGCGACTAAAATTTACTATTGCGGACAACACCAGATATACAAGATAGCGCCACACTCGAAGGTTCCTTCATGTACAGACCGATCGCGCTCAACTCTCATTGTTGTTCCACGGATGTCTGGTTGCAAAGGAATAACCCAAGCTGTCCAATTCCTACAATGATGGGGACCGCCATCAATCCAAGCAACAGGTTTGCCTAAATCTTCTTCACGAATAACATGCCTCCCTAACATATCAAGAGTACACATTGCATAATCTTCTGGGCAATGTTTGTGATCAGGATACCTTTCACGAAAATCACCACGATATCTTCTATCTGAAAGACGAGCAAACCTTTCTGGCACTAGCGGTGGCGCTATCTCTGACGGCAGCTCTGGCGGTGGCACTATCTCTTCTTGCCCTGGCGGTGGTTCAACAACCCTGTTTCTCTCCCGTGGATGTCCTATCTCTAAAATTTCTCCTCTTAACAGATCAATTATTCCACCGGAAACCATAATAATCACAAATCCAATTACAGTGTATAAAATTATATTTTGGCCAACTTTAATCTTTGCAGGATCGCCAAAAGAAGTAAGCAGATAAAAAGCGCCAAGAATTATTAATCCCGGAACAATAACAATCGCAATCACCCAAACAATACCAACTATTCTGTCAACAAACTCCTGAAAATCCTCAGCCGCAAAAGGGTTTTCAAAAACAACTGCCCCAACCTCTGTTAATCCAAAAACCCCGAAACAAAACAAAATTACAAGAGCTAAAAAGAATAAAGATTTTCCTTTCATCTTCAATTTCTATAATAACAATTATTCTGTCTTTGTCAAGGTTTTTGTTTGTGCCTTGCGGGGTTAGACCCCTTAAGCCAGGGAGAGGATTTGAACCTCCAACCTATGGTTTACAAAACCATTGCTCTTCCATTGAGCTACCCTGGCGCAAAAAAGGGGGACTCCCCCATTGAGCTGCCTCGGTTTATGTAATGGCGAACAGGCATTAATCCTTGTTAATTTCTTCTTCTTTATTGGTTGTTTTTTTTATCTCCTGCCAATATTTATCGCCTTGCCCGGCTTTTTTCTTTTGAGATTCTTCTCTTAATTTTTGAAGCCAGACAAAGGTCTTATTTTCTATTTTCAAAATTAAAACCCTAAAATGAGAAAGTATTCTCTGAAGTAGAGTTTCTCTAAAAGAAATTTTGAAAAAAGACAGGTTTTTTATTCTGCTAACAAATCTTACCAAAGTTTCTCGCGGCCAATAAAAGACATTTTCCGGCAATTCAACCAATAAAGGAATTTTCCGAAATAAAATTGCGCCCATACCAATTATACTGCCAAATAAAATTATATTCGCAATTAGTTCCATTTTCTTCAAAACTCTTCGTTTCCAAATTCGTTTCCAAACCCCTTCGTGGTTTGGAAGACTCCTACGGATTTGGAAGACTTCGTTTCCAAACCCCTTCGTGGTTTGGAAGACTATGAAAGTTAATTTTAAATTTCGTGTCTGGCGAATCGCCTTACCACAATATTCTCTCCAAACTTGGCAATGTATTCATCAATCAAATCCTTAACTATTTTCTTTCCATCTTTTATCCAGGGTTGAGACATTAAACAAATTTCTTTTTTATATCTTTCCAATTTTCCAGCGACAATTTTGTCAATTACGTCTTGAGGTTTGCGTTTGTCAGTAATTTGCTCTTGAAAAATTTTTCTCTCAACACTTAAAAGCTCTTCATTAATATCTTGCTCTTTTATAAACAAAGGTTTCATTGCGGCAATCTGTAAGCATAGTTCATTAGCCAATTTCTGAAAATCTTGACTTTTAGCGACAAAATCTGTTTGACAGCGAATCTCTAAAAGAACGCCGATTTTCTTGTTTGAATGAATGTAGCTATGGACAATTCCCTGTTTTGCTTCTTTCTCCGTTATTTTTCCAGCTAAATCCCGGCCCATTTTTCTTAAAATTTCCTTTGCTTTTCCTAAATCTCCCTTTGCTTGCTCTAACGCTTTTTTACATTCAGTAACAGAAACATCTGTCTCCTCTCTTAATTGTTTAATTTGTTCAATAGAAATCATAAAACTTTTTTTACGCTTTGGATTGTTTCTTTAACTTTAGTAAGAACATATCTTATTGAGCTTACAGCGTCATCGCTTCCGGGAATGGGATAATCAACCAAATTTGGATCAACATTGGTATCAGCCACCCCAATAGTTCTAATCCCCTTCATTCTTGATTCTTTTATCGCTAAAGCGTCTTTCCTCATATCCAAAACAAAAATTGCGTCCGGCAGTATTTCTAAATTTTTTATTCCGCCAAATCTTTTCTCCAGGCCTTGCAGTTCACGATCAATTTTAGCTCTTTCTTTTTTTGTATATTTTTCCAGTTCTCCCTGTTTTTTCTTTGTCTCTAATTCATTAAAATATTTCACTCTCTTCCTGATAATTTCAAAATTAGTCAAGCTCCCTCCTATCCATCTTTCATTAACATAAGGAAGCCCGCATTCTTCAGCCGTATCCCTGACCAAATCCTTTGCCTGGATTTTTGTCCCTACTAAAAGTAAAATTTTGCGTTCAGAAATTATTTGTTTTATAAAATCCAAAGCTTCTCTAAATTTGGTAACTGTTTTCTCCAGATCAATAATATGAATCGTATTTCTGGTCCCGCATAAATACGGCCCCATCTTGGGATGAGTTCGCGAGGTCCGATGACCAAGATGCAAGCCGGATTGAATCATCTCTTTGGTGTCAAGCTTTACATTTTTTATTGTTCCAAATCTGACAAGATTTGGAAAATTTATTGTTGCTTTCTTTTTTGTCTCTGCCATAGTATTTCTAACTTACCATACCCCAAATTAATGTCAATGTTTTCTTTTGTATTTTTACCAAATTCTGCTATAATAAAAAATAGCTCCTTCGTTTCCAAATTCGTTTCCAAGGAGCGCGGAATCTATTATGAAAAAAAACATTCACCCCAAATATTATCCAAATGCAAAAGTCAAATGCGCCTGTGGGAATATTTTTATTGTCGGTTCAACTAAGGAATTCATTGAAATTGAAATTTGTTCTAAATGCCACCCATTTTATACTGGAAAAGAAAAAATTATTGACACTATGGGAAGGGTAGAAAAATTCCAAAAACGGCTGGCAAAAAAACAATCCTCAAAAAAGAATGCCTGAAATAGAAGACATAAAGCAAGAATACGATAAATTACTTAATCAGCTCAGCGACCCTGAATTGATTTCTGATTTGACCAAATTTGAAAAGCTTTTGAACAGGAAAAATTTTCTTGAAAAAATTATTGCCAAATCGCAAGATATTCAAGAAGTAAGAAATAAAATTGAAGAGAATAAAGAAATCTTAAAATCAAAAGAAGACCCTGAATTTATTTCTTTGGCGGAAACTGAAATAATTCAGCTTCAAGAAAGACAAGCCGAACTAAAACAAGATTTGGAAGACTGCGTTTCCAAACCCCCGGACTTGGAAGACAAGGAAAATAAAAATAATTCTGAAACATTAAAGAAAAGCGCCGAAGGCCTGCCTACTACCGCCATTATAGAAATTAGGGCCGGGACCGGCGGAGAGGAAGCCTCTTTGTTCGTGGCTGACCTTTATAAAATGTATTCAAAATACGCTTCTTTGCGGAATTGGAAACAAAAAGTTTTAAACTCTCGGGCAACAGAACTTAACGGATTCAAAGAAATTGCGTTTGAGCTCTCCGGCGGCAATGTGTTCTCTGAAATCCAAAACGAGGGAGGAATCCATCGGGTCCAAAGAATACCCAGGACTGAAAAAATGGGGAGAATTCATACCTCTACTGTTTCAGTGGCTGTCTTGCTAAAACCAAAAAAAACAGAAATGAAAATTAAGCCCGAGGATTTAAAAATTGACCTTTTTCGTTCTTCCGGGCCTGGCGGTCAAAATGTTAACAAAAGAGAAACAGCGGTAAGAATCACCCACTTGCCTACTGGCATAGTTGCCGCTTCCCAAAATGAACGAAATCAATTACAAAACAAAGAAAACGCAATGACTATTTTAGAAGCTAAAATTTTAGAAAAAAGAGAGGCTGAAGATTTTACTAAAATGGGAGAAAAAAGAAAAGCCCAGATAAAATGGGCAAAAAGAGCGGAAAAAATCAGAACCTATAATTTTCCGCAAAACAGGATTACCGACCACCGGATTAAAAAATCTTGGCGCAACCTTGGAGACATTATGAACGGCAATCTTAAGCCAATTGTTAAAGCTTTAAAGTCTCCAAAGTCTATTTTGGGATAAAAATCAGCTGCTCGCAAAAAGAAGTAATTGTCTGATGATCAATAAATGTCTGAAGGCAATTTATCCGTCTTACTACTTGATCCCCGTAAAAAGCAAATCTAGGGTTTGCCCAGTTTTCTCCGGCAAAATATTGAAGCGCCGCTCTTCTCTCATTAGTTTGACCGCCTAAATCTCTTAGATATAAAGCCGAAGCTAAAAAAGCATGATTAACATTCCAAGGATTTGGGGTTCCTTGAACAAACGGCTCTAATATATGACGGCGATTTACCCAGGTTGAAGGAATAAACTGGGCCGGACCCATTGCGCCTCCCCAGCCAACTGGTCTTTCCCTTCGCCACATAACGCAAGAAACAGGAGTTCTAAATGTATCAATACCTAATTCTCTGGTGATGTTCAAAAAATGCGGCACATCTCGCCTTGGATTCATTGTCCTAATTGCCCTTTTCCCTGTTCTGATACACACACCTTCACCTGTTTTTATGCCTTCAGTACTTAAAGAACACTGACCAACATTTCTTCCAAGCGCTGATTCTTGGGTAATAATTGCCAACAGAAAAGCCGGTCTTATTCCGGTTTGTCCTTCAACCAATTTAGCCAAACTTAAAAGCTCTCCAAAAGAAAGTTGAGCCGCGTCTGGTATGCCCACTAACTCAATAATTCTGGCTCTGATTTCAGCTGCTTTTTTTGCCTTTTCCTCTTTTGCTCTAAGATATCTCTGATGTTCTGTTTTAGTCATTCTTAATAACCGTTCTTGCCCTCTTTTTGCTGATGCGCCTTCTTGTTTCTGAAGTATCCGAATAGCAACTACTCCCTCAAGCTCTTGTTTTTCTGTGTTCAGGGCATGTTTTTGATTTTCAAGATATTTTTCAAGATTTATTATATGCGATAGAATTTCTTGATTTTCAAGATTCAAAGTTTCCAAAGCAACCAAATGGCTAAAAAAATCAGAAAGTTTTGCTTCCAAGAAAAGAATCTCTATTAGAGATTTTTGATTTTTTTTGTGAATAACCTGTAAAATATTTGCCAAGCCCTGTTTTGAGTTTTTAATTTCCAATGAAGTTCTAATAATTGAATCTTCAGTATCCCCTATTTGCGATTCAATGCCTTCAATCATTATATTGCCCTGACGAATTTGAAGGTCTAATCTGCTTATTCTGTTTCTCAACGCACGAATTTCTCCTTGAAGGGTTTTCTTTTCTTTCTCGGTTTTGGCAATATCTTTGTCATATTGGGCAATCTTCTGCTCTAACCTTTTTAACTCTTGTTTAAGCACCTCGCGCGCCTCGCGTCTTTGCTCAGGTGTCAAGTCCTCTGACATTAATGCCTGGTTCTGAAACCCGGCAATTGCAAAAACAAAAACCAAGACGAATAACAGAATTATTTTTGAAAAGATATTCATTTTATCTTGGGGTCATACCCCGGCAGGGTTTGCGGGGTATGACTCCTGGAGTATGACCCCTTTCATTGTAATTATAAACATTTGCAAAAACCTTGTCAAGGCCGTTGTGCCTAATGAGGTATGACCTATGTTATATTTCAGCAAATTCAGCTAAACGGCAGGCATAAGCATATTCATTATCATACCAGGCAACAACTTTGATTAAATTATCATCAGCCATAGTTAAATCAGCGTCAACAATAGCAGAAAAAGAATTGCCAATATAATCAGAAGAAACCAAAGGGGCATCTTCTATTTTTAGAATTTCTTTTAATTTATCTTGCTGGCAGGCTTGCCTGAAAGCGTTATTTACTTGTTCATTTGTCGCTCTCTTTTCTACTTCGCAAATCAAATCTAAAATTGAAACAATAGAAACAGGAACGCGCAAAGAAATGCCGTCTAATTTTCCTTCAAGTTTCGGAATAACCTTGCCAATCGCTTTTGCCGCGCCAGTAGTGGTTGGAATAATATTCAATCCCGCTGCTCTCGCTCTTCTTAAGTCCTTGTGCGGTAAATCTAAAATTCGCTGGTCATTAGTATAAGCGTGAACAGTGGTCATAAATCCTTTGATTATCTTAAAATTATCATCAAGGACTTTAACAATCGGCGCTAAACAATTGGTAGTGCAGGAAGCCATTGAAATCACTTTGTCCCTTTCTGGAACGTATTTTTCTTCATTTACCCCAAGAACAAAAAGAGGTACTTCCGGCTCTCCGGGCTTGGATTTGGCTGGCGCGGAAATTATTACTCTTTTTGCGCCGGCAATAAGATGTTTATTAGCTCCTTCCCAATCAGTAAAATGGCCTGTACATTCAAGGACAATATCAATTTTCATTTCTTGCCAGGGCAGATTAGAAGGGTCTGTTTCTTTGAAAATCTTTATTTTTTTGTTGTCAATTAAAAATGATTCTTCAAATGTTTCTATTTTTCTTTTATAAGTTCCATACGCAGAATCATATTGCAAAAGATGGGCTAATGTTTTGACATCAGTCAAATCATTTATTCCCTTCACTTCCAAATCCGGGTGATTATCCAAAATCCTCTTAAAAACAGCCCGACCAATTCTCCCAAAACCATTTATCGCAATTTTAGTCATAAATTTAATGTTCTTGTTTCTCTGCTTGTTCTAAATTCATTTCTTGTTTCATTTCTTAATTCATTTCTTGTTTCATTTTTTAATTCAGCAACCCCTTGTCTTATTTCCTTTATTATTTCTTCTAAATGCCTTGTTTTTGTTTCTTGATAATAGACTCCCTTTACTTCTGGAGGCAACGCCTTTATAATTTCTTTTGAATTATCAATAAAAAGTTTTATGCCTAATTCTTTTATTTTTTCTATCTTGTGTTCTATCATTGCCCCTCCTTTTCTTCTGGTAAAAAGCCCTCTATATCCCTCAATTTTGTGTTTTTTTAACCATTTAGTCGCCAGTTCTTTGTCAGAAAATCCGGTAATTAAATAAATCTCGCATCCCTGCTCTCTTAACTCGTTCATTAAAGCAACCATAGGCTTGTTGGGCTTTCTGTTTTTATAAATACGGCTGATAATTTCTTTCCCGCACGGCGATTCTCCTAATATAAAATCATATAATTTATCTATCTCATAAGATGATAATTCCCTTAAGTTTTTTTTGTTTGGAAAAAAGCTTGGAATTTTTTTATCTATCATCTTTCTTATTGGGGCCGGATAATCAGCAATCACTCCATCAATATCAAACCCGATTTTTATTTCTTGGTCCTCAAAATTCGTTTCTGTTTCTTGGCTTATTTTTTGATCTGCTGCCATAAAAATGCAAATCATTGCGGGATTTGTGCCTTTTAATCTTTTATTCCTAAAAGATCTAATACCTTTGGTCTGTCAAACCCTATCACAATTTCCCCATCTATTTCTACAATCGGCACTTCCATTTTTCCTGATTTGGTAATCATCTCCTCTTTCGCTTTTTCGTCTTGGGAAACATCTATTTCTTCAAATTCAATATTGCGCTCTTTGAAAAATTCCATCAAAGTAAAACAATAAGGACAGGCCGGGGTTGTAAAAATACGAATTTTTTTATTCATTATTTAGAATAATTTTTTTTAATAATTCTAAATGCCTGTTCAGCCGAATCAACCAAATGGAAGCTCTTTAAGTCTTGTTTGCTAATCGCTCTCTGTTTTTCATAAACTTCTTTTTCCAGCCAGTCAAACAATGGCTGCCAATAAGATTTACTGATTGCGATAATCGGAATATGGTAAGGAAGTTTTTTGGTCTGAACCAGGGTAACCATTTCAAAAAATTCATCAAGAGTGCCAAAACCGCCCGGAAAAAAGACATAACCACAGCGGCCAAAAGAGAGCATTACTTTTCTGGTAAAAAAATAATAAAAACTAATCGGCCGATTAACATACTTATTCATTGTTTGTCCTTCCGGAAGCTGAATGTTCATTCCAACCGATTCTCCATTAAGCTCAAAAGCGCCGCGATTAGCCGCTTCCATTATTCCGCCACCAGCGCCGGTAAAAACAGTAAATTTATCCTTAACAAGCAAACGAGCCAATTTTCTCGCTTCCTGATAATAAGGATTGTTTGGAGAAAAGCGGGAGGAGCCAAAAATCCCGACTGTTTTTTTAAAATCAGCAACGAAATGAAAACCATCAACAAATTCAGCCATTATTTTGAAAATTCTCCAGGAAAAAGTTTTTCTAAAGTCCTCTCTTTGAGATGGAAATGAAGTTTTTTTCATATTCCTAAACCAATTTAATTCCCGTGATTTTCGCTGATAACAAACTTAATGCCCTCAAATCCTGTTTTGATAATTGATGAACATTGTTTTTCCCGACAGCGCCAGTAATCATTTTTATTTCTTCATTGCAATTTCTTAGATAGGCAGCGATGTTTTGAGACGCTTGAACAACATTTAATCTTTTTCTTAATTCCGGCTCTTGAGTAGCAATGCCTTGAGGACACTTGCCCAAATAACAAAGTCGGCAATAGATACAGCCCAGGGCAATTAATAATGGAAAGCCAATGAAAACCGCGTCTGCGCCCAAAGCTAATGCTTTGGCAAAATCAGCGCCAGTATTAAAGCCGCCGCCAATCCATAATTCTTGTTTAGCCCTTTTTTTGTTCAGTATTTCTCGCGCTCTTGCTAAAGCGGCTAATGTCGGCACGCCCATTTCGTTCAACATTACTTCAGGAGCGGCGCCGGTCCCCCCCTCCATTCCATCTAAGGCAATTATATCAGGATTAGCTTTTATTGCCAAACTAATATCTTTTTCTACATCTCCGGCTCCTAATTTAAGAATAATCGGCGCTCCTTTAGTCAGAGTTCTAAGCCATTCTATTTTTTTTGTTAATCCCTTGATATCTTTAATATCAGAATGATAAGCCGGTGAATGAATATCTTTATTCTTTTCAACTCCCCTCATTTGAGCAATTTCTTCTGTAACTTTGGTGCCAGGAAGATATCCTCCAAATCCCGGCTTTGCGCCTTGACCGATTTTTATTTCAATAGCATCTGCTTTTTTAAGAATTTCTTCAGTAATTCCGAATCGTCCTGTGCCATATTGGATTATCAATTTTTTTGAAAATTCTCTTTCTTCAGCGAGCATACCTCCTTCGCCAGTATTTTCTATTGTTCCAGCAAGAGAAGAGGCTTTAGCTAAAGCAATTTTTGCTTCGCGACTAAGAGCGCCAAAGCTCATTGCTCCAATAATAATTGGTATTTCTATTTCTATTGGTCTTTTGCTTAACCGACCAAGAATTGTTTTTGTTTTAATTTCTTCCTTGTAATAATCAACCGGCTTTTTCGCTATTTGCGCCGGCATAAAAACCAAGTCCTCAAAACTAATTTTGTCTTGTTTATTGGATCTGCCGCTAGCAATAGGAATATTTTTTACTCTGTCTTGTATTTTTCTAAACCAATTTTCGTTCATTTTG
>BBPD01000335.1_pt1 | contig 14539 bp, 17 predicted proteins | sample 1344911 | NCBI WGS metagenome assembly BBPD01 (sample SAMD00019088, study PRJDB2971) | groundwater metagenome | biome: freshwater biome; feature: mineral spring; material: ground water | place: USA: CA, Sonoma | collected 2011-09 | depth surface m
AGCCGCAAAGCAGCATGGGCCTCCCCGTTCGCCAGCAGCGTGACGCTCGAAAGCCCTTCCGCGATCAATCGCACGGCCCGTAACGCAACGGGATTTCGCCAGGCTGCCCGCACCTGCCCTTCGTAAGAGGCCGGCGGCTCGCCCCCATGCGGCAGCGCAAGCGCCCAGGGCCGGCCCGCGCCCAGCGCCTTGCGCTCGGCCGACGGAAACAGCCTCGTCGCCCAGCTCATTCGCCTGCCCCGATCTGCACGGCCGGCCCGGTTGCCACCAGGCCGCCGCCGACGATCAGCGAAATCGCCTGCGCAAGGCCATAGGCCTGCATCGGATCCGAGCCGAGCACCACCGCAATCATCGCCATTCCGACCCAGGTCGACCGTTCGGTCAGCCGTTGACGCAGCCATGCGAAAGCGGCCCCCTGCGGGAGCCACTGCAGAAAGTCCTTCATCGGTATCTCCTGTTCAACTGCCCAGCACGCGCACCTGAGGGCCGGGCCCGCGCCCACCAAGCATCAGTTCTGTCAGTGCCCACACAAGCGCGTCCGCCCGGTCCGGCGAATCTCCCGGACCGACATATCCGCCCCCCAGCACAAGCCCGCACATCTCGTCTTCAAGGCGGGGGAAATGGTCCGCATGACGAACGCGTCCAGCAGCATAGAGCGCAGAGACAGGCTCAGCCCGCGCAGCCTTTCCCCGGCTTGCCCGCACCTGCTTCACAGGCAGGTTGATCGACGCCGCGCGCAGGATGCTCTCCACCATGTCGCCGCCATTGTTGATCTCCACCACCACACGGTCGGCCCGGTAGCGCTCAAACGCTGCGGCCACCGCGGCGGCCCAGCCCTCGGGCGTCGTGCCCTGCACACTTGCATCCGCCACGACATGGGCGACACCCATGGCATCAACACCCGCAACCACGATCCCGCATCCCCCCGGCCCCGCCGGTGGATCAACCCCCACAACCACCCGCACCAGCTCCGGCACCGCGTCCCTCCGGCAGGCGGCAAGCCCGTCCAGGCTCCACAGCGCCCCCTCCTGCGCGTCCAGCAGCTCGCCCAGCAGCTCCTGCCGGCCAAGCAGGCTGCCGCCATAGCTCCGGCCCAGTTCGCTCAGATACGCAGGAGGAAGGTTGCCACGATTATCGAATGTGCTCCCCCGCGAAACCGCTGTGCCCGGCATGGCCAGAAGCAACCGCAGCAAGGGTATCGAGCGTGGCGTCGTCGTGATGACAGCCCGGGGGTTGCGACCCAGACGCAGGCCCATTCTCAGATTGTCCCATGCTTCCTGCGGCCGCGGCCAGGCAGCGAGTTCGTCACACCACGCAAAATGAAACTGCGGCCCGCGCAGCTGGTTCGGCTCGGCAGCCGACAAGACGAATGCCAGTGCCCCGTTCGGCCAGACCAGCGTCCGCTTCGAGGACAGCCACTCGGGCTCGAAGTCCGCGTCGGCAACCGCCAGCAAACCGGACTCCCCCTCCACCATCACGGACGCACCGTCATGTGCAGTCGCACCCACCAGGGCAAAGCGGGCCTCCGGCGTGGCCCGCGCAACCCCGGTTACCCACTCGGCCCCGGCCCGGGTTTTCCCGAAGCCCCGCCCCGCAAGGATCAGCCACTGAGACCAATCCCCGGCCGGCGAAAGCTGCGCAGGCCGCGCGGTCGAACACCATGACCGAACCAGGTCCAGCTGAAGCTCGGCCGGCACATCCTGCAACACGTCCGCCCTTGCATCTGACGACAGCCTTGCAAGGCGTTCGACAACGGAAAGGTCCCGCATCTCGGTTCCCCGGCCAGGCCCCGTCGGGGCAGCGCCCCTGTCATGCCACCACAGCGGCGCAATTCCGGAGCATGCCCAAATCTCTATACCGCATCGTCACGATTGTCAATAGATAATTCACCATATTGGTTACTATAGTGGGCTACCAGACGATCGAGGGCCATCCGCAGCACCAGCTTTGCTGCCCGGCTGGGCCACCCCAACGCCTTTTCTGCATCCGCGAGCCCCTCGCCCTCACAAGCCACCCGCCAGAGAATATCTGACAGGCCCGGACCGACGGCTGCCAGCGCCGCATCGAACCGTCGTTTGGCATCGATCGCGCGAAGGGACTGCCCCTGAGCGCCGCTGCTCCCGCCCGCGTGCCGCCCCGCAGGTGCCGCCTCCCAGCGCATTGTCACGCGTACACCCAGCCCCGAAAGCACATGGTCGGTCCGCAATCGCTCGGCAGCAGCCATCTGCACCGGCGTCAGATGCCCTCGCCGCGCCAGCCAAGCCAGCGGCGCTTCCATCAGGTTCACCGACACGATCTGTCGGTCGACTGCGTCCGATCGCGCAAGAACCCTCTGCCCGATCTCCCGGTTGGGATATTTCGATGGATCCAGCATCACATTCTCCTCTCGACAAAGAAAACGATATGCCATATTGGTAATTCTGTAGGAAAGCCCCTGACCGGAGATGCGATGAAGAACCGTCTGCGCGAAATTCGCCGGGCCCGCAGCCTGACACTGGCCGATGTCGCGGCCCGCTGCACGCCACCCACCACCGCCGTCACCATCGGGCGGCTGGAAACCGGCACACGCCAGCTCACCGTCACATGGATCGCACGACTTTCCGAGGCTCTCGGCATCGAACCGCGGGAGCTGATAACGCAAGAAGGCGACACGACCATTCCGGTCGCCGCCCAGCTCACCTCAGACGGCGCCGAAGCGCTGTCCGCTCCAATCCTGCTGTCGGCGCCCATGCCTCAGGCAAGTGCAATCGCACTCATCGTCCGCCACTCCCAGGGGGATTACCGCGCCGGAGACCAGCTGTGGCTCGAGCAGCTTCAGCCCGACCGGTTCGCCGAAGCGGTCAACACCGATATTCTCGTGCCCCGCCCTGTCGGCCGCTTTGTCTTCGGCCGTCTGGTGGCAACAGAAGCCGGTCGCCTGCAACTGCTTCCGGCCAAACCCGGCGGCCGTCAGACCGTTGTCGCCGATGCGCCCTGGATCGGGCGGGTCCGCACCCTCATCCGCAGCATCTGATCCCGTTTACAGCCGTGGCAGTGTAACGCCCCGCTGTCCCATGTATTTGCCCAATCGATCAGCGTAACTGGTTTCGCACACACTGTCCCCCTTCAGAAACAGGAACTGGCACGCGCCCTCGTTGGCATAGATTCGCGCCGGCAGGGGCGTTGTGTTGGAAAACTCCAGTGTCACATGCCCTTCCCACTCCGGCTCGAGCGGCGTCACGTTCACGATGATCCCGCAGCGCGCATAGGTGCTCTTGCCCAGGCAGATTACCAGCACGTCCCGCGGCACCCGGAAATACTCGACTGTCCGCGCCAGCGCGAAGCTGTTTGGCGGGATCACGCACACATCCGTCTTCCGGTCCACGAAGCTGTGCTCCGAAAAGGCCTTCGGATCGACAACTGCGCTGTCCACATTGGTGAAAATCTTGAACTCGTCCGAGACCCGGGCGTCATAGCCATAGCTCGAAAGACCATAAGAGATGCAGCCGTCCCGTTTCTGCCCCTCGACGAACGGTTCGATCATGCCGTCGCGCAACGCCCGTCCCCGGATCCACGTATCCGGCATCACCGACATGTAGCAGCGCCTCCGGTGCAGTCTCCGCGCACTTGCGCGGTCGCGCGATCGCGCTTGCGGTGCTCCGCACCGTGAACCTCAAACAGCAAATCCAGTCTCCTCATTGCCGGATGTGCAGCACGCAGATCAGCGTGAACAGCCGTCGCGCCGTGTCGAAATCGGTTTCGACCTTCCCGTCAAGCCGCTCCAGCAGCAACTCGGCCGCCGAATTGTGGATACCCCGGCGCGCCATGTCGATCGTCTCGATCGCGCTCGGCGAACTGTTGCGAATCGCCTTGTAGTAACTGTCGCAGATCGCGAAATACTCCCGCACGACCCGCCGAAACGGGGCGAGCCCAAGCAGGATCGTCCCCTGTCCAAGCCCCCCGTCTTCGGTCAGGTCCATGGCAAGGCGCCCGTCCTCGACCCGAAGCAAAAGTCGCCAGGGCCCTTTGCCGCCCAAATCTACCGGGCGAAAAACATTGCCCTCCAGCAGATCGAAGATCGCGACCCGGCGCTCCTGTTCCACATCGGCATTGCGCCAGATGACCGTCCGCTCATCCAGCTCCACTGCAACAATTCGATGGGTCTCCGCGCCGTCCGCCATGGCGCAGAACCCTAAAGCCCGTGCCCGCTAAGGCAAGTCAACAGTGCCGGCTCACGAAAGCCCTGCCAGAAACCGTGCCGCATCGGCCCGGATCTCGGCCTGTCGCTCCGGCTGAAGCCGGCGCCAGCCGTCGTACACAGTCCACATGCGCTGGTTCGACGACAGCATGGCCTCGTGTCGCGCGAGGAAGTCCCAGTAAAGATAGGAAAAGGGGCATGCATCGGGCCCGGATTTCACCTTCAGGCTATACCGGCACCCGGCACAGTGATTGCCCATCCGGTTGATATAGGCCCCGCCGGCCGCGTAGGGTTTCGATCCCAGCAGGCCGCCATCGGCGAACTGGCTCATGCCGATCACATTGGGCGCCTCCACCCACTCATAGGCATCGGCATAGACCACAAGAAACCACTCGTGCAGCTCGAACGGGTCCACCCCTGCCAGCAGCGCAAAATTGCCCAGCACCATCAGCCGCTGGATATGGTGCGCATAGGCCAGGTCGCGGGTCTGATCGAACGCCGAATCGAAGCAGCGCATCCCGCTCCCGCCACGCCAGTAAATTGCCGGCAGCGGCCGCGTCGCCCCAAGCGCGTTGCGCCGTACATAATCCGGCCCCTCCAGCAGGTAGATGCCGCGCACATACTCCCGCCAGCCCAGGATCTGCCGCACAAAGCCTTCCACGGCATTCAGCGGCGCCCCAAGCTCCATCGCTGCCACCGCCCCATCGATGCACTCGCGCGGCCCCAGCAAACCCAGGTTGATCGACGTCGACAGCAGCGAGTGGAACAACGTTGCCTCGCCTTCCACCAGCGCATCCTGATAATCCCCGAACTGCACCAGCCGCTCGTCCACGAACCTCCCCAGCGCTTCCAGCGCCTGCACCCGCGTCACCGGCCAGTTGAAGCGGGCCAGCGATCCGAAATTGTCCGGAAACCGCGTCTCCACCATCGCAATCACCTCGCGGGTCACCGCATCGGGCGCAAACCGCGGCGCCTCCGGCACCGACACGCCCTTGGGCAGCGATTTGCGGTTCTCCTTGTCGAAGTTCCACTGCCCGCCGACAGGCACGTCGCCCACCATCAAAACGCCCGTCTCCGCCCGTTGCCAGCGGTAGAAATCCTCCATCCGCAACCGCTTCCGACCGGACGCCCATTCGGCAAACGCTTCCTCCGACACCAGGAACCGGTCATCCGCCAGCAACATCACAGGCACGCCTGTCCCGGCTCCCCACCCCGCTTGCAGCGCAATTACGCGATGCTCGCCAGCCAGCGTCGCCACAATCCGCTCGGCCCCATGTCGCGCAACGGCGGCCTCAACTTCGGCGCTCAGCCCACCCAGGTTCGCCGGGTCGTCCAGCCGGCGATAGTCCACGGTCCAGCCGTCCGTCCGCAGATCCTCTGCAAAATGCCGCATTGCCGCGAACACCAGGGCCAGTTTCTGCTTGTGGTGGGGCACATAGCCGGCCTCCTCGGCCACTTCCGCCATCAGCACGACAGCATCGTCCCGCGGCACGGCCTTCAGGCTGGCCAGCCCGGCAGACAGCTGGTCACCCAGCACAGGAACAATCACGGTCATCCTGCGCCCCTTTCACGCCTTGCCATGGGCGCCAAGCATCCGCATCGTCGCGGGGAACCTGCATCAACCACCCCGTACAGCGTCACGAAGGAAGCAGCCATGACCATCCGCACCGCCACCGCCCTTGCCATCCTCGCCCTCGCTGCCCCCGTCGCAGCCCAGCAACCCGCTCCCCAGCCCGGCAAGTTCTTCGACGCCACCGACACGAACAAGGATGGTGTGCTCAGCAAGGCGGAATGGGAAGCAGCCGGCCGCCGGCCGGAAGGCTTCGCGATGATGGACGGCAACAAGGACGGAAAGGTAACCAAGGCGGAAGGCCAGGCCGCCATGCAGAAGATGATGCAGATGCGGTCCCAGCAGGGCCAGTAGGCTGCGCTACACGGACATCGGCTCGAAATCGACCATCAGGTCGCCCGACAGGGCCTCCAGCGCTGCCTGCAGTGATGCGTGGGTCAGCCCTGCCGGCAAGGTCAGGCGTGTCCGCGCCCGGAACATCTCCGCGCCCGACCAGGCACTCGGGTCCGTGCGGGTCTCCAGCTCGATTATGTTGGCCCCCAGGCGCGCGAGGACTGCGCTGATTTCGTGCACGATTCCAAGGCGATCCTGGCTCGTCAGCGTCAACTCCACCACTTCGCCGGGGTCCGGGTCCTCGTCGGCCGGAACGATCTCCACCCGCAGCTCCGACGCCACCGACTGCTGCAGATTGGCCCGCAGCCTGTCGATGCCGTCGGGCGGCAGGTCGACCAGTGCAGAACCGACAAATTTCCCCCCAAGTCGAGACAGATAGCTTTCCAGCCAGTTTCCCCCGGCCCCAAGAACCGCTGCCGCCAGCGCCTCTGTCAGGCCGGGCCGGTCGGCGCCCATGACTGTCAGCAGGATATGTGTGTGCACCCGATCTCTCCCTCGAAAATGTGAGCGGAGGCTAGCGGCAGACCCCTGCCTCGAAAAGCCGGCTCTGCATCACGAACATCACATATCACCTGCATTTCAGCAGTTCGTGCGCTGCGTTGTGTCCGGGCGCGCCGGTCACGCCGCCGCCCGGATGGGTGCCGGACCCGCACATCCAGAGGTTGCGGATCGGGCCAGCATAGGCCGCATGCCCCAGCACCGGTCGCGCCGCCCACAGCTGGTCCAGCCCCATCGCCCCGTGGAAAATGTCTCCGCCCACCAGCCCGAACCGCTCCTCGAGGTCGGCGGGGCTCAGCGCCAGTCGTCCGACCACCGATGCGCGGAAGCCGGGCGCCAGCGCGTCGACGGTGTCGATCACCAGGTCTGCTGCTGCGTCGCGCGCATCGGCCCAGTTGCGGCCATCGGGCAGCACAGGGGCGAACTGCTGGCAGAACAGGCTTGCGACATGGGCACCGGGAGGCGCCAAGCTATCGTCAAGCGTCGAGGGGACCAGCATCTCCACGATCGGCTGCCTTGACCATCCGTGGCGCCGCGCATCGGCAAAGGCCCGGTCCATGTAATCCAGCGAGGGCGCGATCACGATTCCGCTGGAGAGATGCGCGCCAGGTTCTGGAAGGCAGGTGAAGCGCGGCAGTTCGCTCAGTGCCAGGTTCATCCGGAAGGTGCCCGATCCGACCCGGTAGTTCTTCATCCGGCGGGCGAAATCGGCCGGAAGATCGGCCTCGTCGATCAGCCGACCATAAAGCAGCTTCGGCCCGACATTGGCGACGATGTGGCGGGCGAACAGCTCGCGCCCATAATGCAGCGCCACGCCGACGGCGCGGTCGCTGTCAACCAGCACACGCTCGACGGGCGAATCGGTCAGAATCGTCACGCCCGCCCCCTCGCAGGCCTTGCGCATCGCCTGCGTGATCGCGCCCATGCCACCGACCGCGTGGCCCCAGGCCCCCTTCACGCCGTCCAGCTCGCCCAAGACATGGTGCAGAAGGACATAGGCGCTGCCCGGCGTGTCGGGGCTGGCATAATTGCCGACCACCGCGTCGAAGCCCAAGGCCGCCTTCAGCTCGTCGCTCTCGAACCAGCCGTCGAGGAAATCCCGCGCGCTCTTGGTGAACAGCTCCACGACATCGCGCTGCGCCTCGAGGGAGAGGGCCTTGAGGGCCCAGCCCTGGGTGGCGGCCGCGAGCAGGTGGCGCAGGCCGCCGCCGGCGTTGGGCGGCGTCTGCAGCGCAAGCGCCCGCAGCACGTCAGCAACGCGGTCCAGCGCGTCATGGTAGGCGCAAAGCGCCGCCGCGTCGCGGGCGGAGAATTTGGCGACTTCGGCTTGCGTCGCTGCAAGCCCGCCGCCCATCTTCAAGTAGCGCCGCTCGTCGAGCGGGAGGAAGTTGGAAAGCGGCCGCTGCACGAAGCGCAGGCCATGGCGCTTGAGACCCATGTCGGCGATGATCTTGGGCTGCAGCAGGCTCACGGTGTAGCTTGCGGTCGAGTTGCGGAAGCCCGGGTGGAATTCCTCGGTCACGGCCGCCCCGCCGACCACCGACCGCCGTTCGGCGATCACGACCTTCCACCCGGCGCGCGCAAGATACCAGGCGCAGACAAGCCCGTTGTGGCCGCCACCGATGATGAGCGCGTCGGGCTTCGACATGGGCCGGGCATAGCAGGGGGAGACAGGCGCGCAAATGCGAGTGGAACAACCCATCGGAACCGAAGGTGCCGCAAGCGCGACCGCGCGCCGCGGCAAGCGCCGCGCCCCCTGCAAAGGGCCACGCCCGTGAGCACCGAAAATCCCGGAACCGAAGGTGCCGCAAGCGCGACCGCGCGCCGCGGCAAGCGCCGCGCCCCCTGCGGAGGGCCACGCCCGTGAGCAGAAAAGACAGCTGGTGGGCTCGTCGGGGCTCGAACCCGAGACCTACAGATTAAAAGTCCGTTGCTCTACCAACTGAGCTACGAGCCCCTGTCCAGCCTGTGCAAAGCGGGCCCTGTAGGCGGTTCACCTGCCGCAATCAACCGGGCGAGGGCGTCGCAGACGCGCTGCCATCTGGCGCACGGAGAGGTTCAGGCGCGGATGGCGCCATTCTGGCCACAGTGCCTGAAGGGGTTGGAGCACGAACAGACGCTGGTGCAGTGCCGGGTGCGGGACCGTGAGGCCCGGCCAGTTCACCACTGCTGTTCCAAAGGCCAGCAGGTCGCAATCGAGCGCGCGGGCCGCCCAGCGCTGCCCCCGGCGGCGGCCGAATTCGGCCTCGGTGCGTTTCAGGAGGGTGAGGAGCTGGCCGGGCGATCCGCGCCATTGCCCCAGGATGGCGCTGTTGGCGTATCGGCGCAGGGAGGGGCCGAGCGGCGCGGTTTCGATGACGGGGGCGACGCGGCAGACCTTCAGGCCACCCTTGCAAAGCGCCTGCACCGCTGCTGGAAGGATGGCGCGCGGGCAGCCGTGCCGGCCATGCCATTGATTGCTGCCAAGCCCGATAAGGACGGGCGTCGGCCCGGCTGGCGGCGATAGCGAACGATGGCTAGGCGCTTTCCCCATGCAGCCCGATCCTAACTGTCAGCTCTGCCCGCGGCTAGCCGCCCATCGCGACATGCTCCGCACACGGGAGCCGGGCTGGTTCAACGCGCCGGTGCCGGCTTTCGGCGATCCGCAAGGCTGGCTGGCGATCGTGGGGCTGGCGCCGGGCGAAAAGGGTGCGAACCGGACCGGGCGGCCCTTCACCGGGGATTTCGCGGGTCATCTTCTTTACGCAACCCTGCTGGAGCTGGAGCTCGCGAAAGGCACGTATGGCCAGACGCCGGACGACGGGCTGGTGCTGGAGGGCGCGCTGATCGTGAATGCGGTCAGGTGCCTGCCGCCCGCCAACAAGCCGGAGCCGGCCGAGATCCACCAGTGCCGGCCGTTCCTGGTGGACCAGCTGAAGGCGATGCCGAAGCTGAAAGTGGTGCTTGCGCTGGGCCAGATCGCACACCAGTCGGCAGTGAAGGCGCTTGGGGGCAAGCTGCCCAAGCACCCGTTCGGCCATGCCGCCGTGCACCGACTGCACACAGGCTACACGCTGGTCGATAGCTATCATTGCAGCCGCTACAACCAGAACACGGGGCGGCTGACGGCGGAGATGTTCCGCGACGCGGTGAAGAGGGCGATCGCGGAGTCGTTGCGCTCATGGGCTTAGCCCTGCGCGGGGGCTGCCTCACGGGCGCAGCCCGTTCGCGCTTGCGGGCCTTTGGCCAGGCGTGGTCAGATGTCCTCCGCCAGGCGGCCGTAAAGGTTCGGCCGTCTGTCTCGGAAGAATCCGAAGGCGGCGCGGTGACGGGCTGTTTCGGCGAGGTCGAACTCGGCGGTGAGCACCCCTGTGCTGCCGATATCCATCTGGGCGACCATGTCGCCGCGCTGGTTGCAGATGAAGCTGTTGCCGTAAAAGTGGGCGCCTGCGCCGTCAGCGGTGGGTTCCACCCCGACGCGGTTGGCAGCGACCACGGGGACCACGTTGGAGACGGCGTGGCCGACCATCGCGCGCACCCAGAGGCGACGGGTGTCGAGGTCCGGGTCGTGCGGCTCGTTGCCGATCGCGGTCGGGAAGAACAGCACATCGGCCCCCAACAGCATCATCGCGCGGGCGGTTTCGGGGTACCACTGGTCCCAGCAGATGCCGACACCGATCACGCCGTGGGGCGTGGGCCAGACTTTGAAGCCGGTGTTGCCGGGCCGGAAATAGAATTTCTCCTGATAGCCGGGGCCGTCGGGAATGTGGCTCTTGCGATAAACCCCCCGCACCATCCCGTCGTCGCCCACGAAGGCCATGCTGTTGTAATAGTGGTGGCCGTCGCGCTCGTAGAAGCTGGTGGGGAGGAAGATGCGCTCGGTCCGGGCGACTTCGCGCGCGGCCTGAACCGCGGGGTGGGTTTCGACCGGGGCGGCGGATGCGAAGATGCTCTCGTCCTGCGTGGTGCAGAAATAATGGCCCTCGAACAACTCGGGTGGGAGGATAACCTTGGCACCTTGCGCGGCGGCCTTGCGGACAAGCGCCATCGCGTGGGCGATGTCGTCGTCGCGGCGGCCGCTCATTTCCATCTGCACCAGCCCGACATTCAGCATGGGATTACTCCGGAACCTGTTGCGAGATGCAGTGAAAGCTGCCCCCGCCGGTGAGGATGTGATCGGCGCGCAGGCCGGTAACCTTCTGGCGCGGGAAGCAACGCTTCACGGCAGCGACTGCGGCCTCGTCGTTCGGGGCGCCGTAGAGCGGGACGACGACCTGCCCGTTGGTGACGATCCAGTTCATGTAGGAGGCCGGGACCAGCTCGCCGTCACGTTCGTAAGGGCCGACCGACGGGATTTCGGCGACGACAAGGCCGGCTGCACGGATGCGGGCTGCCGCATCGGCGAAGACGTCGGCATTGGGATCGGCCGGGTCGGTTGCGACGGGCACCGCGACGGTGCCGCCGCCCACGAAGCGGGCGAGATTGTCGACATGGCCGTCTGTGTGGTCGTTGAGGAGACCGTCGCCCAGCCAGACCATGCGGCGGGCGCCGAGTGCCCCGGCGAGTGCCCGTTCGGCTGCATCGTGCGTCCAGCCCGGGTTGCGGTTGGGGTTCAGGAGGCACTGTTCGGTCGTGATCAGCAGGCCCTGGCCATCATGCTCGATTGCGCCGCCCTCCAGGACGAAGGGGTGCGCATCCACGGCGGCCGACATCAGGCCCGCCATCTCTGCACCGACGGTGTCGTCGTGGGGGAGATCGTATTTGCCGCCCCAGCCGTTGAAGCCGAAGCGGACGCAGCTTTCGGGGCCGGTGAAGAGCGGACCGGTATCGCGCAGCCAGATGTCGCCGAAGGGGACCTGGTGGACGGTGGCGCCCGGAACAAGGCCCCGGGCGGTGGCGGCGGCATCCGCGTCGCTCGCGAGCAGATGGACACGGACGGTTGCGTGCAGCCGGCGGGCAAGCGCTGCGACTTCGGCCTGTGCGGGGGCAAGATCGTCCTCCCACAATGCGCCGTCGGACGGAAAGCCGACAAAGAGGGCGCGCTGCGGGGCCCATTCGGCGGGGGGGAATCGGGTCATGGCGCAGCCTCTACAGGGGCCGTCATTGAAGTTCCACCGCACAGGGCCATATGCCCACATCGAGAGACGGGGACCGGTGCAGTTCGAAAGCGAAACACGAAAATGCTGAATGTCCTGTCGCTCCTGATCGGCGTTGTCGCCGGGGTTGTTGCCCTGCTCGGCATCATCCCCTTCGTCGGCTGGGCCAACTGGTTCGTGCTGCCGATCGCCGGGCTTGGCCTGATCCTGGGCCTTGTCTCATCGCGCAAGGAAGGCCGGATCCTGAACCTTGTGGTAATCGCGATCGCGCTTGTGCGGCTGAGCCTGGGTGGTGGGATTATCTGAGGAGCTCGTCTGCCTTGCGGCCGGTCGCGACGAGGTAGGTTTCGCTCGACTCCTTGCGGCTGGAAGGCGGCTTGGCGTGGCGCACGCTTTCGAAGCGACGCTTGAGTTCGGCGACCAGCGGGCCCTCGGCGCCGCCGCCGAGCACCTTTGCAACGAAGGTGCCGCCGGGCTTGAGCGTGCGGACGGCAAAGTCGGCTGCTGCCTCGACCAGCGCCATGGTCCGCAGATGGTCCGTCTGCGGGTGGCCGACGGTGTTGGCCGCCATGTCGGAAAGGACAAGGTCTGGCGCGCCGCCGAGCAGCTCGCGCAAGGTGTCGTTCATGCCCTCGGCCAGAAAATCGCCCTGCACGAACTGGAGGCCGGCCATCGGCTCGACGTGCAGCAGGTCTATGCCCACGACCGACGCTTTCGGGCGGCGCTTGAGCACGACCTGCGACCAGCTGCCGGGCGCCGCGCCCAGATCGACCACGCGCTCGGCCTGGCCAAGAAGGCCGAAACGCTCGTCGAGCTCGATCAGCTTGAAGGCGGCGCGGGCGCGCCAGCCATCGGCCTGCGCGCGCTTCACATAGGGATCATTCAGCTGGCGCTCCAGCCAGCGAACCGAACTGACGGAGCGCCCGCGGCGCGACTTGAGCCGGGTTCGCCCCCCGAGCGAGCGGCCGCCTGCGCCCCGGCCTGCACCCCCGCCGCCGCGCGTGCTCATTGGCGGATCATGCGGGGGTCGTCGTCCCGGGCGATGATCGAGCGCAGGATGCCTTCGCGGATGCCCCGATCGGCCACGCGTAACTGGGGTGCGGCGCCAAGGTCGATGAGGGCCTCCAGAATTGCGGCCCCTGCCACGACAAGATCTGCCCGATCGGCCCCGACGCCGGGGATAAGGGCGCGCTCTTCGGGCGACTTGACGGCAAGATCGTGGCTGAGCGCGACCAGATCGGACGTCCGCGCGAGCGCGCCATCGACCTGGCGTCGATCATATTGCGGCAGCCCCATGTTCAGGCTTGCAAGCGTGGTGACCGTGCCAGAGGCGCCCAGCAGATGCACCTCGCCCTTCATCCGCGCACGAAGCGGCAAAAGATGCTCCGCGACACGGGCCTTCATGCGCCCATAGGCCTCCAGCCGACGGGTCGGGTTGCCGGCATCGACAAGCTCCGTCTCGCCAAGCGAGACGACACCCCAGGGAATACTGACCCATGCCTCCATGCGGACCGAAGGCTGGTTTGCGCTGTTTCCGTTCACGCGTTCGAGAAGGACCACCTCGGTCGAGCCTCCGCCGATATCGAACACCAGCGTCCGCCGCGCCTTGCGGTCGATCAGCGTCTGGCAGCCGAGAACGGCAAGGCGTGCCTCTTCGGCCGGGGTGATGACATCGAGCGCCAGGCCGGTTTCGGCATAGACCCGCCGGACGAACTCCGGGCCGTTGTCGGCCCGCCGGCACGCTTCGGTTGCGACGCTGCGGACCTGGGCGACGCCGCGACGGGCAAGCTTGTCAGCACAGGCCGACAGGGCGACGACTGCCCGGTCCATCGCCAGGTCGGACAGCCGGCCGGATTGCAGCAGGCCTTCGCCAAGCCGGACGATGCGCGAATAGGCGTCGATGACCTGGAATCCGCTTTCGCCGTCCGGTCCGTTGGCGCGCCGGGCAATCAGCAACCGGCAGTTGTTGGTCCCGAGATCCAGTGCCGCGAACGGCCCGCGGGAGGCGTGCGGGGCGGACCTGAAGCCATGGGAACCAGCCGCGCGGGATCCGCCAACCACGCGGACCGGCCCTGCCGGCGGGGGGTCTGGTGCGACATCGGGGCAGCAGCCCCGAGGCGTAGCGCCGGCGCCGAGCGCTCCGCCAGCTCGCGTGTCAGCCATCGTCTTCTCGTCCTGTTCCCGCCTGAACCGGTAACGGGCTCAGGCACTTGCGGTCAGGCTAGCAGCATGACGGATTTTGACAAGTGGCGCCGGACGGAGCGTCGCGCCTTGTGCCATTGCATCGCGCGACAGGCGTGGCTATAGCCCCGGCTTCCCAAGGCCTGGGCCCCTGGCAAGTGACGGGGACGTAGCTCAGATGGGAGAGCGCAGCAATCGCACTGCTGAGGTCAGGGGTTCGATCCCCCTCGTCTCCACCAGGCCTGAAGGCGGCAGCGGCCAGCGGCAGCGGCCAGCGACGGCGGCACCGGCCAACGACGGCGGCAGCGGCCAGCGACGGCGGCCTGCAGACCCGCCGCAAGGCAGGCCGTCGCGCGGGCGCGCTTGCGGCGGCTGCGCGGCCGGGTTGCGTTCTACTCCACCCGCCGGCGCCGCAGCAGCGCTTCCTGCGCCGTGCTCGCCACCAGCCGTCCGTCGGCGGCAAAGATCAGCGCACGCGACAGGCCCCGGCCGGCCTGGGCAGAGGGGCTCTCGCAGGCAAACAGCAGCCAGTCATCGACCGTCGCCGGGCGGTGGAACCACATGGCATGGTCCAGGCTCACCATGAAAAGATCCGGGCTCGGCATCGGAAGCGTGTGCGGCAGGGCGGCGGTGCCCGCCAGCCAA